>Ga0137412_10005008_pt1 | contig 10590 bp, 7 predicted proteins | sample CZODoug2_1_16fun_FD_122160 | JGI IMG/M metagenome (GOLD analysis project Ga0137412, IMG submission 122160) | Vadose zone soil fungal communities from Angelo Coast Range Reserve, California, USA - CZODoug2_1_16fungal (Hybrid Assembly) | ecosystem: Environmental > Terrestrial > Soil > Vadose zone... | reverse complement strand
CCACGCCTGGACTTATTCCCTGGATGGTCGCCTCGTGGGAGTGCCCGATCGTCAGGCGTTTCCTGGCCTCGACATGGGACGTCACGGTCTTGCGCCTCTCGATCTCGAGGTATTTCTGGGGTTCATTTTCGTACGGCTCGAGCCCGGTTTGCCCAGCGTGCGTGAGATGGCGGCGCCCTACGCGGAGGAAATGGCGCTGTACCGCATGGAGGAACTGGTCCCGCAGGGGCGTGTGACACTCCGGCCGCGGCCAGTGAATTGGAAGAACGTCGGAGATAACTACTCCGATGGACTGCACATCACGGTGGCCCATCCCGGTCTAACCCGACTGTTCGGCCGCAGCTACGGCGTTGAGGCGCAACCGTGGATCGACAAAATGTGGGGCTCGCTGCGCGAGGAGCCCTCGAGCAACTGGTCCGAGCGGATGTATCAGCGGACCTTGCCCGAAGTCGGACATTTGCCGCCTGAGCGGCAGCACCAATGGGTCTACTTCAAACTGTGGCCGAACGTGGCCTTCGACATCTACCCGGACCAGATCGACTTCATGCAGTTCCTGCCGGTGTCGCCCACCGAGACACTCATTCGTGAGATTGCCTACGTCCATCCGGATTCGCGCCGTGAGATGCGGGCCGCCCGCTACCTGAACTGGCGCATCAATCGCCGCGTGAGCATCGAAGATAAGGCGCTGATCGAGCGCGTGCAGACAGGCATGGCCTCCAGCAGTTACACCGTGGGGCCGTTGAGCGTGGGCGAGGTCTCATTGCGCAGCTTCGGACGGCGGATCCGGAGTTTGATTCCCGAGAGCCGCCAGTTACGGGCGCCGGCGAAGGGGTGGAATCGTGAGTGATCCGGCAACCCTGGGCGCGAGCAGTGATGCGCTGATCATTGGCGGGGGACACAACGGTTTGGTGTGCGCCGCCTATCTCGCGGGAGCGGGTTTGAAGGTTACGGTACTCGAGCAGCGCTCCGTGGTCGGCGGGGCCGCCGTCACCGAGGAGTTTCATCCCGGATTCCGCAATTCGGTCGCCGCCTACACGGTCAGCCTGCTCAATCCACAGATCGCAGCGGATCTGCGGCTGGCCGATCACGGCCTGCGCATCGTCGAGCGCCGCGCACAGAACTTTTTGCCCGCACCCGACGGCAGTTATTTGCTCACTGGCGAAGGCCGCACCAGACAATCCGTGGCAGCCTTGAGCGAACGCGACGCCGGCCGCATCGACGGCTTCTCGCACGAGCTGGAAGGTATCGCCGACGTGCTGCGGCAACTGGTGCTGCGCGCGCCGCCGAACCTCGTCGAGGGATTTGGGCTCGCGGCGATCCGCGAAACCTTCAACGCGCTAGGCACCGGCAATATCTTGCGAAAGCTGACGCTGGAGCAGCAGCGCAGCCTGCTCGATCTGTTCACGCGCTCGGCCGGCGAGATGCTGGACGAACGGTTTGAAAACGACCTGGTGAAAGCGCTGTTCGGCTTCGATGCCATCGTCGGCAATTATGCGAGCCCCTATGCCGCGGGCTCGGCCTACGTGATGCTGCACCATGCCTTTGGCGAGGTGAACGGCAAGAAGGGCGTCTGGGGCCACGCCATCGGCGGCATGGGCGCAATCACGCAAGCGATGGCGCGCGCCGCGCGCGGACGCGGCGCCGAGATCGAAACCGAGGCCGGGGTGCGCGAGGTCATCGTCGAGAACGACCGCGCGGTCGGCGTGATCCTCGACAACGGCGAAACCATCCGCGCCAAATATGTCGCCTCCAGCGTCAATCCGAAATTGCTGTACACGCGCCTCATTCCCGCAGGCGCACTGCCGGTGGAATTCCTCGATCGCATCACGCGTTGGCGCAACGGCTCCGGCACGTTTCGGATGAATGTCGCGTTGAACGCCCTGCCCTCGTTCACGGCGCTGCCGGGCCAAGGCGACCATCTCACCGCGGGGATCATCCTTGCGCCGAGCCTCGGCTATATGGACCGCGCCTGGCAGGACGCGCGCAGCGACGGCTGGAGCCGCGAGCCCGTGATCGAGGTGCTGATCCCGTCCACGCTCGACGACTCGCTGACGCCTGAGGGACAGCATGTTGCCAGCCTGTTCTGTCAGCATGTCGCGCCGGAGCTGCCCGGCGGCAAATCATGGGACGACCATCGCGAAGCGGTCGCCGATCTCATGATCGCAACGGTGGATCGATATGCGCCGGGTTTTGCGGCCAGCGTGATCGGCCGGCAGGCGCTGTCGCCGCTCGATCTGGAGCGGCAGTTCGGGCTGCTCGGCGGCGATATTTTTCACGGGGCGCTGACGCTGAATCAATTATTCTCGGCGCGGCCGATGCTGGGCCATGCCGACTACCGCGGCCCGCTAAAGGGCCTCTACCACTGCGGGTCCGGCGCGCATCCCGGCGGCGGCGTCACCGGGGCCCCCGGACACAATGCAGCGCGGGTGATCCTTGGGGATCACCGTGCGCTGTTTGCATGAGTAGCGAAAGCGTTTTCCAGCGAAAGCCTGCCCCGCACTTGGATAGCGGGATGGGTACCGGTTCGCGTCAAGAAAGCGCGTCAAACAAAAACAGAGTCCGGTTCCGATTCAATCGGAACGGGACTCTGGCCGAGAGGCTTAGATGGCGTCGTAAGCTTCGGTCGGAAGCGTATGCGATGTCTGCATCATCGTGATCGGCGACTGCACTTCCATCGCGGACTGCCGGCGCTCTTCGGCCGACGGATAGCTCATGTAAGCGCTCAGTGCGCACATGATCGCAACAGCTGCGGTGATCTTGGTCATTTGGATTCCCCCTGTTTTTATTCACAGCGCCATCTCTAATGGAGGCCGCTTAATGCCCGGTTCCATCCAGGCTTGGTTGCGGGGCCGTCTGGCAACGGCGTAAATCAGGGGTGAACATGATCGTTAAGGTGAGAGCCTTCCTGTGGTGAATAAGGTGTGGATTTCCGGTGAACAAGGTGTGGGAAACCGATGAATTACCAGCGGAAAAGCCCTGTGTATCGCCGTTGAGATCGTCGGATCAGGCTGTGAATATCCTGTGTATGTTCCGGTGCATGGCGCTGTGCGCAACCCCTGTGTTAAGTGTCGATAAACCGTAGCCAGCCCCCGATGACCCTCACCCCAAGCACCCACCGCGCCAGCTTTGCGATCGGCAGCGAGCAGACCGCCAAGCGCGTCGTCGATCTGCTGACCGAGAGCTTTTTTGAAGGCGAGGCCGCGATCGCCGGGTTCGAAGGTCCGGGCGGGCGCTGGGGCATCACCATGCACTTCACCGAGCCGCCCGATCAGGCATCGATCCGCGAATGCGTCGCTCTAGCGGCGGGCGACAGTGTCGCGCAAACAATCGCGTTCGACACGGTGGAGGCAAAAGACTGGGTCAAGGCGAGCCTCGAAGACCTCGTTCCCGTGCCGGCCGGACGGTTCGTCGTGCACGGCCAGCATGACCGCGCGCGGGTGCCGGCCAACAAGCTCGCCATCGAGATCGAAGCGGCGCTGGCGTTCGGCACCGGGCACCACGGCACCACGCGCGGCTGCCTGTTGCTGCTCGATCATGTCCTGAAGGCGCATCAGCCGCGGCGCGTGCTCGATCTCGGCACCGGCACCGGCGTGCTGGCGATCGCGGCGGCCAAAGCGCTGCACATCGGCGTGCTCGCGAGCGACATCGATCCGCTGTCGGTGCGGGTCGCGCGCGAGAACGCCCGGCTCAACCAAACCGGCCATCTGGTGCAGGCGATCGGCGCCACCGGTTTCTCGGCGGCGCAATTTTCGAAGGCGCGGCCGTTCGACCTGGTGCTGGCAAACATCCTCGCCAATCCGTTGCGGCAATTGGCAACGCCGATGGCGCGGTATCTGGCCCCATCGGCGCTCGTGATTCTATCGGGCCTGCTGACGCATCAGGCGGCGGCAGTCATTGCCGCCTATCGGGCGCGCGGGCTGGTCCCGCTGCGGCATCTCAGGATCGAAGGCTGGAGCAGCTTGCTGCTGTGCAACGCCGGCTCTTAGTCGGATGGTTTGCGGCGGGCGATCACGCCCTTTTTTCCCCGCGTGGCACGTTTGACGCGCGCCTCAACGAACCGGTCGAGGATCTGGACGATGACGCCGCGCTGTTTCTTGACAATGGGTGCTATCGGGCCACGCCGGACCGGCGGCGAGATCTTCTCAAAACTGAAAGCAGGCATTGTGTGTATCCCCTCGTCGTTGAGTTGAGACACTCCTGGAATTCCCCCAGAATCGGATCGACGGTTTGCAAGATAAACCGTTCCGCCACATCTAATGCGGGCGTTACTAGTCAAGCATAACTTGTGCCAAATTGCGGCCAGCGTCGCCGCATTGCGGACGCAAGCTCGTAATCCTACAGTAGGCAAACGATGTTCGAGGCCCATTTCCAGACATTCGAAGAGCCCGAAGGCGGGGTCGCGCTGACCGCGCGGCTGGCAGCATTCCGCGAGGAACTGGCGCGGCGAAAACTGACGGGTTTCGTGATTCCTCGCGCCGATCAGCAGCAAAATGAATATGTCGCGCCGTCCGAGGAGCGGCTGGCCTGGCTGACCGGCTTCACCGGCTCGGCCGGCCTGGCGATCGTGCTCACCAGGGAGGCCGCGGTTTTCGTCGATGGCCGCTATACGCTACAGGCCGGAAAACAGGTCGATCGCAGGGCCTGGCATGTCGAGCCGCTGGCCGATCCGCCGCCGGAACACTGGCTTTCGAAGCATCTGGCGGCCGGCGACCGCCTCGGATTTGACCCCTGGCTGCATACTTCGGCGGCAGCCGAGCGGCTTGCGGCGGCCTGCGCCAAGGCCGGCGCGGAACTGGTCGCGGTCGATTCCAATCCGGTCGATGCGATCTGGACCGAGCGCCCGCCGCCGCCGGTCGGTCCGGTCAGCATTCACGGCACGCAATACTCAGGCGAAGTTGAGGCTGAAAAGCTCGAGCGCATCCGGCTGGAAATCGCAAGGCTTGGCGTCGATGCGCTGGTGCTGTCGGATTCGCACGCGGTGGCCTGGAGCTTCAATATCCGCGGCGCCGACGTCTCGCATACGCCGCTGCCGCTATCCTATGCGTTGGTACCGAAGGATGGCCGCCCCGTTGTGTTCATCGACCACCGCAAGCTGTCGAACCTGACGCGCGACCATCTCGAGCAATCCGCCGACGTCGAGGAGCCCGGCGCGCTGGCGCCAAGACTCGCCGAGCTCGCACAGCGCGGCGCGGCAATCGCGCTCGACGGCGCCACCGCCGCCGACGCGTTGAGCCGCCTGATCGCGGCGGCCGGGGGCAAGCCGGTGCGCGGCAACGATCCCGTCAGCCTTCTCAAGGCCGTCAAGAACACCACCGAGATCGAGGGCACACGGACGGCGCACCGGCGCGACGCGGTGGCGCTGACGAAATTCCTCGCCTGGGTCGACCGCGAAGCGCCGTCCGGCGCGCTGACCGAGATCGACACGGTGGAGGCGCTGGAGACGTTTCGCCGCCAGACCGGCGCGCTGAAGGACGTCTCGTTCCCGACCATCGCCGGCACCGGGCCTAACGGCGCTATCGTGCATTACCGCGTCACCCGCAAGAGCAACCGGCGGATCGCGTCCGGCGATCTGCTGTTGATCGATTCCGGCGCGCAATATGAGGACGGCACCACCGACGTCACCCGCACCATTGCGATCGGCGAGCCAACGGCGGAGATGCGCGACCGCTTCACCCGCGTGCTGCGCGGCCACATGGCGATTGCCCGCGCGGTATTCCCCGACGGCACCACCGGCGCGCAGCTCGACTCGCTGGCGCGGCAATTTTTGTGGCAGGCCGGGCTCGACTTCGAGCACGGCACCGGCCACGGCGTCGGCAGCTATCTCTCGGTGCACGAAGGCCCGGCGCGGATCTCAAAGCTCGGCACCACGGCGCTGAAGCGCGGCATGATCCTCTCCAACGAGCCCGGCTATTACAAGACCGACGCCTATGGCATCCGGATCGAGAATCTGGAGCTCGTCATCGGCACCGATGTTGCCGGTGCGGAAAAGCCGGTCAACGCCTTCGAGGCGCTGACGCTGGCGCCGATCGACCGCCGCTTGATCGACGTGCAGATGCTGAGCCCGGCGGAACTGAAATGGCTCAACGACTACCACGCCCGCGTCAACCGCGAGGTCCGCCCGCATCTCACCGACAACGCCACAACACTGTGGCTCGATGAGGCGACGGCGGAGCTTTGAAGTAGCGACGCTCATGCCGCATCCTCGATCGTCATCCCCCGGCGAAAGCGGGGGACCCAGTAGGGCTGCGGCTTATCAATTTATCGCTGACGTCTCTGGCTGGGTCACCCGCTTTCGCGGGTAACGACAATCTCGCGCCTCCCAAAATCGGAATAGCCGCATTCCGAAACGTCCGTATTCGCCGCGAGCGATCCCGCTACAGTCCGATTCACAAACACGGATCGGACCTCAATGCATGGCGTGATGGGCAGGCCGCCCGGCGCGGCGACTGACGACACCAATATCGCGCCGTCGCGAATCATGCTGCTGATGCTCGTCGTGATGACGGGCGTAGCGCCGATCTCGCTCTATATGCTGGTGCCGGCGCTGCCGGTGCTCGCGACCACTTTTGGCCGCGACATCTCCGTCGCGCAGATGACGGTGTCGCTCTACATGGTCGGCATCGCCTGCTCGCAGATCGTCATGGGGCCGCTGTCGGACAAATTCGGACGCCGCCCGGTGCTGCTTGCCGGTCTCGGCCTGATGGTGGCGGCGAGCCTCGGTTGCTCCTTCGCCGAAACCTTGCCGCAACTGATCGCCGCGCGGTTTCTGCAGGCGCTCGGCGGCGCCAGCGGCATGGTGGTCAGCCGCGCCATCATCCGCGACCTCTACAGCCGCGACCGCATCAGTTCCATGATCAGCCTCGTCATCGCGGTCATGATGATCGCGCAGATGCTGAGCCCGCTCACCGGCGGCCTGCTGGAGACGGCATTCGGCTGGCGCGCGATCTTTTACGTGATCACGGCGGCGACCCTTGCCGTTGCGGTCCTGATCGCGGTCGCGCTGCCCGAAACGCGCCGCGGCCGCGCCGAGGGCGGCAATTTTCGCGGCGACGTCGGCGACCTCCTCACCAGCCGCGCCTTTATCGGCTACGTGCTCTGCCAGGTGCTGGCCTCGCAAATTATCTTCACCTTTGCCGGCGGCGGGCCGTACCTCGTGGTGACGCAGATGGGCCGGTCCAGCGCCGAATATGGCGCGTGGTTTGCGAGCACCGGATTTGCCTATCTGGTCGGCAACCTCTTTTGCGTACGCTTTGCGCCGCGCCATTCGCTGGAAAACCTGATCTGGTTCGGGCTCGCGCTGCAATTCGGCGGCAGTCTGTTGAATCTCGGCTGGAGCCTCACCGGCCTCAATCAGGCGCCGCTCTGGCTGTTCGGCACCCAGATGATCGTGATGGTCGGCAATGCCTTTGTGATGGCGAACTCGGCGGCCGGGGCCATCAGCGTCCGCCCCGAAGCCGCCGGCACCGCCTCCGGCGCGATGGGATTTTTGCAGATGGGGATCGGCTCGCTGGTGTCGCAGTTCGGCGCCTATCTCGGCGGCCACTCCACGACGACGCTGCCGCTGACATCCGCGATCTTCGTGCTGTCGATCGCCTGCGCCTCGACCATGATTTTTCTGGTGCCGCGGCGCACGGTGGTGGTGAGCGAGGAGCTGATGGAAAAAGCGGAGGAGGAAGAGTCGGGGATGTTGTAGAGCGCGGACGAGCCGCGAATACCTCTCGTCGTCGCCCGCCACCGGGTCTCGCCTTCGGCGAGCCCGATGACAGGGCTCCGGCGGGCGATCCAGTACGCCGCGGCCCCTCGGTTCAAGCACGACCCTCTCTGGAATACTGGGTCACCCGCTTTCGCGGGTGATGACAACTTTATGTGGGCACACGCGGTGCCCTCACTCCCCGATCAGCTTCAACCACTCGTCTTCCGTCAGCACGGGAACGCCGTGCTTCTTGGCTTCGGCCAGTTTCGAACCGGCGCCGGGACCGGCGACGACATAATCGGTCTTTTTCGACACCGAGCCCGCCGCCTTGGCGCCCAGCCGCTCGGCCCTCGCCTTGGCTTCGTCACGTGTCATTTTTTCCAGCGCGCCGGTGAACACCACGGTCTTGCCGGCGACGGCCGAATTGCTCTTCGGCTTTTCGGCATCGAGGATCGTGACCTCTTTTGTCAGCCGCTCAACGATGCCGCGGTTATGGCTCTCGCCGAAATAGGCCGCGACGCTCTTGATCACGGTGTCGCCGATCTGGTCGAGCGCGTCCATTTCGGCGGCCGTCTCTTCGTCGCCCTTGGCGACCTTGAGGCAGGCATCATGAAAGGCGTCCCAGGAACCGTAGCCGCGCGCCAGTGCCAGCGCCGTGGTCTCGCCGACATGACGCATGCCCAGCGCGTAGATGAACCGCTCCAGCGCGATCCTGCGTCGGCTTTCAATCGCCGCAAACAAATTGCGCACCGAGGTTTCGCCGTAGCCCTCGATCTCCTCGAGCTTGAGCTTGTTGTTGCGCTTTTGCAGCGTGAAGATGTCGGCCGGCTCTTTCACCCAGCCCTCATCGAAGAAGTACTGAAGCTGCTTCTCGCCGAGGCCGTCGATGTCGAAGGCGCGGCGCGACACGAACAATTTCAGGTGCTCGATCTTCTGGAACGGACAGGCGAACTCGCCGGTGCAGCGGGCGCGCGCGCCCTCCTCGCCGGTTGCGGTTTCCTCGCGCACCACGTCGGTGTGCAGCGGACACGGACATTTTTTCGGAAAATGAAATGACCTGGCGTTCTTCGGCCGCTTGTCGATGATGACGTCGACCACCTGCGGAATCACGTCGCCGGCGCGCTGGATCACGACGGTGTCGCCGATCCTGATTTCGCGGCCCTCGCGCAGCTGCTCGCCGTCGCCGCCGATACCCTTGATGTAATCCTCATTGTGCAGCGTGACGTTCTGCACGATGACGCCGCCGACGCCGACCGGCTCGAGCTTGCCGACAGGCGTGAACGAACCGGTGCGCCCGACCTGGATCTCGATATCCTTCAGCACGGTCATCGCACGCTCGGCCGGAAACTTGTGCGCGATCGCCCAGCGCGGCGTGCGTGAGACGAAGCCGAGCCGCTCCTGCCAGTCGATGCGGTCGACCTTGTAGACGACGCCGTCGATGTCGTAATCGAGCTCGGCGCGCTGGGCCTCGATCTTGTGGTGAAAGGCGATCAGCTGGTCGGTGGAGTGGCAAAGCTTGGTCAGCGGATTGGTCTTGAAGCCGCAGCGCTCGAACCAGCCGATCATGCCGGATTGCGTGCCTTCCGGCATCGCGCTCATCTCGCCCCAGGCATAGGCGAAAAAGCCCAGCGGCCGCGAGGCGGTGATGGAAGGGTCCTTCTGGCGCAGCGACCCCGCCGCCGAGTTGCGCGGATTGGCGAAGATGGTGTCGCCGGCGGCCTTCTGCCGTTCGTTAAGCGCGAGAAACGCGTGCTTGGTCATGTAGACCTCGCCGCGCACCTCGCAGATATCCGGCACGTTGCGGCCTTTCAGCTTGTGCGGCACATCCTCCAGCGTGCGGATATTGGCGGTGACGTCCTCGCCTTCGGCGCCGTCGCCGCGCGTCGCAGCGGTGATGAGTTCGCCGCCTTCGTAACGCAGCGACATCGACAGCCCGTCAATCTTCGGCTCGGCGCTAAAATCGATCTTGTCGTCGCTGAGCTTGAGAAAGCGTTCGATGCGGCCGACGAAATCGAGCACGTCCTGCTCGGCAAAGGCGTTGTCGAGCGAGAGCATCGGCAGCGCGTGGCGGACTTTCCTGAAGCGCCCGGACGGCGCGGCGCCGACCTTTTGCGACGGCGACTCCGCGGTGACCAATTCGGGGAACCGCTTTTCGATCGCATTGAAGCGCTCGCGCAGCGCGTCGTATTCGGCGTCCGCGACGCTGGGCGCGTCTTCCTGATAGTAGCGCTTGTCGTGCCCCTCGAGCTCCAGCGCCAGCCGCATATGCTCGACCTTAGCCTGGGCCTTGGTGAGTTTGGCGACGTCGGGTGGAGATTTTGTTTTGGATTTTGCTATCATGAACGAAATTCTGGGCTCGTCATTCCGGGATGGTCCGCAGGACCATACCCGGAATCTCGAGATTCCGGGTTCGCGCTACGCGTGCCCCGGAATGACTGGTTTGGGGTAGGTAGTGTGCAACAACCATGAGCTAATACGTTTATATCATCGCGAGCCGCAGGGATGGAGCAATCTACATCGGCGTAACCAACGATATTGTGCGGCGAATTTACGAGCATCGAACGAAAGCCGTTCCTGGCTTCACCTCCAAATACAATATCACACGGCTGGTTTGGTTCGAAATCTACGATGATCCGGTCTCTGCGATCACGCGTGAGAAAGAACTCAAGAAATGGAAGCGGAGTTGGAAGATCGAATTAATCGAAGCGCAGAACCCGCAATGGCACGACCTCTACGAGTCGATATGCAACTAAGTTCGTCATTCCGGGATGGTCCGAAGGACCAGATCCGGAATCTCCAGATTCCGGGTTCGCGCTAGCGCCCCCCGGATTACTGCGTCCCGTCTCCTCCGCGGGATCGCGGTGCACCGGATACACCCACAGCGCGCTTTCCCGGGT
>Ga0137412_10005007_pt1 | contig 10592 bp, 14 predicted proteins | sample CZODoug2_1_16fun_FD_122160 | JGI IMG/M metagenome (GOLD analysis project Ga0137412, IMG submission 122160) | Vadose zone soil fungal communities from Angelo Coast Range Reserve, California, USA - CZODoug2_1_16fungal (Hybrid Assembly) | ecosystem: Environmental > Terrestrial > Soil > Vadose zone... | reverse complement strand
ATTTAAATAGGATGAAATATGAAGAAGGCAATCACATTTCGACTACTCACTGCGATTGCCATAGCCTCCGCCTCATTCCTAGCGAGTGCGCAGACCTACTCAACCACGGGGCACGTACTGCGAATTGGTACGGGACTTCCCGGCACTGAAGGTCTCTATTTGACGCTCGATCAAATCACGAGTCCTGCTTGCTCGTCGAGCATGCTCTACCTTGCATCCGGATCGACACAGTACATGGAGACATTTGCGATCGCGCTCTTCGCCCAGTCGATGGGGGTTATTTCGAGCTCTTGCCCAGCGACCTCCCAAAGCGCTAATTGGCAACGACGTGGTTACGGCGAATTTCGGAGCAGTGCCGAGCCTGCGGGCATGGCCCGGTCTGGAGCTGGATGCTCCCATGCGCGGAGGCGCGCGAAACCCGGTATATCGGGCTCACCGCGGTGCTGACGACTTTGTCGTACGAGTATCAGGCCGGCAATCTGCGGCCCTTGAATGGGAGCTTGATCTGCTTCGCATGTTAGGCGCGGGTGGTGTCGCCGTACCCGAAACTGTTACCACCGCCGACGGTCGAGATCACTCCGACGGGATACTCGTACAGCGGCTGATTCCGGGTGCGCCACCGGCCGGCGATACCGACTGGCAGCGGGTGATCGCTGCCATTGCTGTAGTGCACGAGATGACGGTGGGCTGGCCGCAGCGGCCGGGATTCGCGTCGGCGCAAGAACTCCTGCAGGGGGATACCGGTGGGGATGTCGACCTCGCTGCCATGCCGCCGGAGTCGGCCCGGTTGGTGCGCGATTCGTGGCGGCCCGCGCTCGGTGGTTGCGAATGCGTGGTGCACGGCGATCTCGGCGCTGGCAACGTGTTGGTTACCGACGAACAGGTTGCGCTGATCGATTGGGACGAGGCGAGAGTGGATGTTCCTGCGTTTGACTTCGCGCACGTGCCGGAGCACCTTGCAATTCCGGTCGGCGGCAATCGGCGTGACATTGTGACGGCGGGTGTGGCCTGGGAAGCCGCCACGTGTTGGGTTGCCGAGCCGGACTATGCCGCCCATCGCCTCACCGAGCTGCGGCGGCGGGTCAATCGTCCGGGATGACGAATCGCTGCGTGGTGCCGTTGTGGTCGCTCGTATCGGTAAACTCGACCGGAATTGCGCGCCGCCAGAATGCCACCGCGTCGTCGTTGCCAGGGATTTGATGCACCTCCCACGAGCCGGGGAAAAGCTTGAACGTTTGGCGGTCGGCCGTCGTACCGACGCCACCGCGCCGATATCGCGGCAGTACGAGGAACTCCGCGATCGAATGCGGCTCGCCTTCTCGCACCAAAACCATGCCGGCTATCCGGTCATCCACTCGGATCAAGAACGGGTGCCGGATCGACTCGGTCCAGTACCGATCCAGGTACGGGTAGCCGAACCTGCCATGGGCATCGAGATCGGCATCATCGAAGAATCGGGAGAACTCGTACGCGTTGAATTCCAACAAATGCGCGACAATGTCCTTGTCGTCAAGCCGGGCGGGGCTGAGGTAAATGTGCATCAGATCAGCATAATATCGAATCGAAGCCGTGCGTGACCGTGGGCAGCTATGCAGCGACGCACCCCGCTCGGCCGCCGCCGAGTCTTCTGAAGATCGCTCGGCTCGACATCTCGGACTGGCACGTACGGTATGAGATGATGTTGAGTCGTGGTAACAAGCCAACCAAGCATTTGGATTGTGGGCCGCGTTCAGCTGAACGCGCCGCACAATATCTGGCCAACATGCGCGCCGAATCAACGGGAGGATTGACATGTCAGGTGAACCGTCCTATATCGAGCTTGGTGTTACGGACGTTGCGGCTGCCAAAGAGTTCTACGGTTCGTTGCTCGGCTGGACGGTGTCCGACGTTCCCGGTGGTGCGTCAGTCAGCACCGACTCGATTGATATCGGCATACACGGCGGCGATTCGGCGAGTCATTTCGAGGTCTTCTTCGTTGTCCCAGATCTTGCCGCATCCTTGGGCAGAATCGCCGAGCTTGGAGGCTCCACCATAGGCGAGGTTAACGATGCCGGCGATTTTGGTCGGTGGGTCGAGTGCCGCGACAACCAGGGCGTGCGATTCGGCCTGCGCGAGCAAGCCTGACTCTCCGGCGCGGCCCGCAGGATATTTGTCCTGCGGGCCCGCTCACCGGAGAGCTAATTCATTCCGCCGCGATGCCGGTACCGGATACCTTGCGCGAATGCGAGCCGCCAACCAGCCAAGGTCGCGTACCCGATCAGGTAGGAAACGGACAGTTCGCCACATTCAGCCGGTAGCGTCCCAGCCGGACGCTGTGCCCGCCCCTTGCATTCGAGCCATCGAAATCGTCGACGCGACCTGTCGAAATTGCGTGCCTCGCATCGTCGTACCGGTGAAACGACACCTACCAGCCAAGGGGATTGTGATGAACCAACTCAGCATTGTTGTGGCCCGATCAGACGCGCTGACTGAGGTCGACCGCAGACAGGCCGATCAACACGCTGCCGCGATCGTGACTGCCTGGATCGGGCGTATTGACGGCGCGTTGACGCGCGTCCGGTCCGTCTTCGCCCGCTCGCCATTCGTCTCAGCGCCCAGCGGCAGCCCGCAGGAGGTTGGTCACGTCGCGTGTTAGACCCGGTTGAGCAAGATCGGGATGGATTTCGCCAACATTCCGCGTACAAAACCGCTCCCGATCACGGTCCGAGGCGATTGACGCCCGGAAGTACGGCTGATCCGAATTGCCGTGGTGCGGCCGTATTGTGACTTGAGATCCCCTGTGGCGGGTTCATGCTGGAAGTATGGCCGCTACGCAAGGAAGTCGATCGACCGCCGCCAGTGACGCGGCGCGGTTGATCGAGAGCGGCCCGACGCCCGGCACAACGGATCTCCAAACCAGGCGGACGAGCTGGCGGCGACTCTTTGTGGTCGCGGTCGTGGCAGCAACGGCAGCCTGGGTGGCCGGTGCGCTCGCCGGGCAGACGCACGGCATCGCCCGGCTGGCGTGGATCGGCGGCGGCGCCGTACTCACCGCGATCGCCGTCGGCGTGCCGCTCTGGTCGCAGCGCCGGGCCGCGATTGCCGGCGGTGATGCCGTCCAGGCGGCATGGTCGGCCCGGGCGGCAATGAAGATCGCGCTCGAAGATGCGCTGGATCCGCTGGCGCACTTGGTTGCGGCGCTGGCCGATGCACCCGCCGCCGACGAGCCGAGAATGCGCGGCGAGGCAATTTCCCTGGGGGTCGGGACTGCGGTCCAATTGGCCGACACCGATCGAGTACGGGCCTGCTTTTTCTCCTACGGACCCGGTCCACCGCCGAGCCTGCGACCGGAGCGATTCTCCGGGCGGGCCGGCGCACCGGCCACCGTACTCACCGAAGGCACCAGGGCCGGAAACGCCGCACTGCGGGCGCTCAGCACAAATACGCCGGTCTACGTTTCCGATACGGCGGAACGTCCCGGCTGGTGGGGCACCCCGGACGAGTACGGAACATTCCTGGCCGTGCCGGTCTCGACCGCAACCATGCCGCTTGGCATGCTCACGCTCGATGCCTTGCGGCCGGGCGCTTTGGCACGAGTGGATCTCGCGTTGATTCGCCTCTTGGCGAGCCTGCTCGCGGCGGCACTGCGCCTTTAGCCTGCGGTTTTTCCGGCGTCCTCCACGATGCAGTCGCTGCCCGGAAAGACGAGGCTCTCATGCCCATCGTCATAGCGAACCAGGTATGGCGGCTGCCCGTCCGGACCGCGGACTTCGAGAACCTCGCCGACCCGATCTCCCACTCCGACCGTACGGCTGTGAATGTGCAGATGGTCGCCGACAACGGCTTCCATGGTCAATCACCCCTATGCGTCGATGCGTTTGGGTGTGCCCAGCCTACGACGCATTCCGACGCGCGAGAAGACCGCAGCGTACGTACAGGAGGTGCTACCTGTAGGTTGCGCCTGAACTCAGGCAGGTGCTACCGTCCGGTTGCACGTTGAGTCGACATCGCACAGAAGGAGTGGACAATGAACAGTCCAGACCGGATCGAGCGCGAGATTGCCATCGATGCGCCGGTGAGTCGGGTGTGGAGCCTGGTCAACGATCCCGGTTGGTGGGTCGGCGACGGCGACCGCAGTCACCAGCTTCGCCGGCAGGAACGGGATTTGGAGATCGTCGACGATCCGCGGTACGGGCAGTTTCCGATCAAGGTCGAGTCGGTAGAGCCGCAGCGCTACGTCTCCTATCGTTGGGCAAGTGGCTTTCCCGGTCAGGATCCGGTTGAGGGGAATTCCACGTTGGTCGAATTCTGGTTGAGCGATCAGGACGGGCGAACGCTGTTGCGGGTCGTGGAGAGCGGGTTCGCCTCCCTTGCTATCTCGCCAGACGAGCAGGCCGATGCGTTGAACGGCAATATCAAGGGATGGGCGCAGCAGCTGGAGATTGCGCAGCGCTGGGCGGAGCACGCCGCCGCATGAACGCGCCGGGCGCGGTTCTTGTCGCGCTGGCCGACCCGACCCGACGCCAGCTGCTTGAAAAGTTGGTCGACGTCGGATTGGCCAGTGCGACAACGCTGGCCGAGCGGCTGCCGGTATCGCGCCAGGCCGTGGTGAAACATCTGAACGTATTGGAAGGTGCCGGGCTGGTTTCCGGCGAGCGGACCGGGCGGGAAGTGCTTTATCAGGTGCGTTCGCGCACCCTGGACGAGTCGGCGCGATGGATGGCCGAGCTGGCCTCGACCTGGGATCGGCGGCTGAACGCCATAAAGCGCGCCGCAGAAGAATGATCGTGGCCCGCCGTTCAACTTCTCATCAGTCGAAATAGCCCGGTCGATGGGTGCCGGTCTGGTCGACTGGATTCGTGATCATGCACAAACACAGACTCGCGACGGCGTGTTGTTCGTGCTTCCCGCATGATCAACACCAGCCATGCCCTCGAGCACTATCGAGACGGCGCTGATTTCGTCCGCGCGCCCTCGGCAATGCGGTGCCCGAGAACGGCCTCTGTCGTACGGCGAAATGCTGCCGTCGTGCGCTTGTGCGTCCGTTGCGCGACCGCGATGTAAACGCAGTCGATGACCGCCAATGCGGCATGCCTGGCCGCGATGGCCTCCGGGCCGAATGTGGTGTCGTGCACCGCCGTGGTGAGGATCTGGTCGGCCGCGCGGGCGACCGGCGATCGCGGGAAATTCGTCAGTACGACCGTGGTGGCGTTGCGCCTGGCCGCTTCGGCGACGACGTCGAGCGTCTCCCTGGTACGGCCGGAATGCGACAACGCCAGCAACACATCACCCTTTTCCGACAACGCGACGCTGGCCAGGGCCGCATGCGGATCCGTCCAGCTCCACGCCGGCCGGCCAATGCGGTGCAGTCGCTGTTGCATTTCCGCGGCGAGCAGACCACTGCCACCTATTCCGAAAAGATCGATACGCCGGGCGGTGGAAAGTGCCCGAGCGACCGCGGTGACGGCGGCAAGATCGAGCTGTGTCAGCGTGTCGTTGATCGTCGCGGTCTCGACGGACCGGATCACCGCGGCGACCTGCGCGATCGAGTCGCCCGGCGCGATGCCCGTGCCGACATCGACCTCCCAGCCGGCGGCTTCATGCCGGGCCAGGTCGGCGGTCAGGCCGAGCCGAAACTCGCTGTAGCCGGCATACCCCAGCTCCCTGCTGAACCTCGTCACGCTGGCCGCGGATGTGCCGGCGCGGGCGGCGACATCGCCGATCATGCCCGCGGCGCTCGCCGCCGGCTCGGCGAGGATCGACTCACCGATCTGCCGCGAGGCGCCACGCAGCTCCGGCAGCAGCCCGCGAATGCGGTTGCGCACGCCCTGCTCTGCCGTCGTCATGGCTGCCTCCATTTCGTGTATTGACAGCATCGCCAGTCGGTGCGAGATTTTCAAGAGCACACGCCAGTATGAAAACCACGACCGAAACTCCGGTCGGTCTGGAGGAATCGATGGCGCCGTTCGCTCGCGTCCGCCTGTTGCTGACCGCCGCACTGGTCACGACCTCGATCGCCTCGGTACCGGCGGCGTTCGCCGATACCGCGGCCGCTCCGGCTGTCGTTCCCGCGCTGCAGTCGTGGACGCCGGGCGGCGGGACGCTTGCGCTGTCGGACCGGACCCGGATCGTCGTCGACGGCCGCGACCCGGCCGCCGTGTCCACCGCGCGGACATTCGCGGCCGACTTCAAGGCGGCGAAACACCGTGGAATTCCGGTCATTACGTCGCTCGGGGCGGCGCACCGGTCCGACATCGTGTTGCTCCACGACCCCGGCCGTGGCGAACTCGGCGCCGAGGGTTATGCGATGAACGTCGGTGATCGGGTCGAGATCACGGGACGTACCGCGGCCGGCATTTTCTACGGCACCCGTACCGTGTTGCAACTGCTGGCGACCGGCGATCGGCTGCCGACGGGCAGCACGGTCGACGTGCCGAAATACGCTGAACGCGGCGTCGCATTGTGCGCGTGCTATACGTATTACCCGGTTGACTGGATCGACCGGATGATCAAGGACATGGCGTATCTGAAGCTGAATTATCTGCACCTGGAGATCAAGGTCCGCAGTAGCAGATTCCCCGACATCAACACGTTCTCGTACTATACGCCGGCCGAAATTCGCGGCATTGTCGCGCTGGCGTCGAGATACCACGTCGACGTCGTTCCCGAGATCAACTCGCCGGGTCATATCGACCCGTACATTCAGGACCGACCCGACCTGCAGCTCGTCGACAAGAACGGCATCGCCGACCCGACCCGGCTGGACGTCACCAAGCCGGCGGCATTCAGCTTCTATACGGCCCTGATCGACGACTACCTGAAGGTGTTCCCCGGCCAGTACTGGCACATGGGCGCGGACGAATACATGCTCGGCTCCGCGTACGCGAACTATCCGCAGCTGCTGGCCTACGCGCGGGCGAAATTCGGACCGAACGCTACCCCGCAGGACGCCTATATCGACTTCATCAATCGAGTCGATGCATATGTCCGGTCGAAGGGCAAGACGCTGCGAATCTGGAACGACGGCCTGACCGGCGCCAACACGATCCCGCTCAATGAAGACGTTACGGTCGAGTACTGGCTCGGCGAGTCGGTCGAGCCACAGAACCTGCTCGACGCCGGGCACACCGTGATGAACGCATCGGATGCGATGTACTACATCCGCGGCAATGGCGCGCCGGACGTGAAGAGCCTGTACGAATCCGGCTGGAGCCCTGAGGTATTTCCCGGTCAGACGATCGCGAGTGGACAGTCGGGACTTTCGGGTGCCGAGTATTCGATCTGGCCGGACAATTACGGGCACGAAACCGAGAACGTCACGCAGTCGAACCTCTTCATGCCGTTACGGGTGTTTGCCCAGGCGACGTGGGGGAGCCCGCGGCCGACCTCGGACTATGCCGGCTTCGTGGCGCTCGCCAATGCGGTAGGCCACGCGCCCGGCTGGGGGCCGGCGTGGATCCAGCCGATCGTCGCCGGCTCGTACGTTATCCGCGGCTCACAGGGCGTGCTCACGCCGCCGGCGACAGCGGCCGGGAAACTCACGATCGCCTGGAGCGCGTCGACGTGGCAGCTGCAGCCCACCAGCGACGGCTATTACCGGCTGACGGCGAATGGCCTGTGCGCCGACATGAGCCGCGGCACGGCGAACCGGCTGGGAGTCATTGAGCAGGAAGGCACACCCGCGACTGCGGAAACCTGCACCGGCGGCCCGACCCAGGAATGGCAGCTCGAGCCGGTGCACGGCGGAGTCCGAATAGTCAACGCGATCACGCAAGAGGCGCTGGACGCATCCGGCCCGGCCGGCACGGTGGTCCAGCAGCCGCGTTCCGTCGCGACGCGAGCGACGTGGAGCATTCATGGTTAGTATCGGGCGCCGTGAGCTACTCATCGGAAGCGGTCTCGCGGTCGGCGCCATGGCAATAACTGGTGGCGGGTCGGCGGAGGCTGCCGGCGCGACGGCCGACCCGGCGCTCACGTCGGCATCGATCCTGCCGATCGACGAGACCGACGGTATGGATCGGATCATCGAAAAGGCCGCGCGCATTGTCCCGCGGCCGTCGCAGGTCGCCTGGCAGCAACGCGAAATCAGCGTGTTCACTCACTTCGGCATGAATACCTTCACCAACCGGGAATGGGGATCCGGGATGGAGGTGGAGACCAGGTTCACGCCGTCGCACGTCGATGTCGACCAGTGGATGCAGGTGTACAAGGCGATGGGCGCGAAGCAGGCGATGCTGACGGCCAAGCATCACGACGGTTTCGTCCTGTACCCCACCCGCTATTCGCCGCACACGATCTCCCACAGCGGCTGGCGGCACGACCTGCTCGGCGAATATGTACGCGCGGCTCGTTCGGCCGGGCTCAGGGTCGGCGTCTACCTCTCGCCCGCCGACGGCGCGGAATTGCCGCACGACTGGTTCGCAAACGTCTACGTGCCGAGCATTCAGGCGAAGCCGCCCGATCAGCGTTCGATCAACGAGGTGGCGACGCTGGAGGATCTGCCTGGCACGCCGCGTGGGCTTGGCCGGTACGGCAGCGGCAGCGCGATTGTCGCCCGCACGATCCCCACGCCGGTGCCCGGTGACGACCGTGCCGGACAGGATCTGCGCGCGTTCCATGTCATGGCCGACGACTACAACGCCTACTATCTCAACCAGTTGTACGAGATCTTCACGCAGTACGGCCCGATCGACGAGCTGTGGCTCGATGGCGCAAATCCCTGGTCGGGTTCGGGAATCACCGAGACGTACGACTTCACTACATGGTTTTCGATGATTCACGCGCTCTCGCCCGACACGGTCGTGTTCGCTGGTCCACAAGGGACGCGATGGGTCGGCAACGAGGACGGCGTCGCGCGTACGACCGAATGGAGCGTCGTCGCTGACACCGCCGATCCGGCGACCACGCACGGGGAGGAGATTCTGGTCGGCGGCGCGCAGGCCGACGATCTCGGCTCGCGGCTCGTGCTGGCCGACCCGTCGGTGCGTTTCGTGCAATGGTTTCCCGCCGAGGCCGACGTCTCGATCCGGCCGGGCTGGTTCTATCACCCTGCCGAATCACCGAAAACGCTCGCTCAATTGACGTCGATCTATCGGACGTCGATCGGCCGCAACGCTGTTCTGCTGTTGAATATCCCGCCGGCGACAGACGGGCAGATCGCGCCGGACGACGTCGCCGCGGCCACCTCTTTCGGCGCCGCGATCCGAGCCACGTACGGCACCAATTTGCTGGTCGGCAACGCGCTCGACCCGGATGATTCGACATTCCGTGTCCTGACCGACGGCAAGCTGAATACGAGCTGGGCGCCGCCGCGCGGCTCGGTCGCCGGCACGGTGACGTTGCTGCTACGCAAGGCGGTGACGTTCGATCAGATCCGGCTCGGCGAGGACATCAACCGGGGCCAACAGGTCGAGCAATTCGTCATCGATACCTGGACCGGTACGGAATGGAAACGGGCGACAATCGGAACAACGATCGGCTATAGCCGCATTCTCGTCCTGGCCAAACCGATTATCACCGACAAGATCCGGGTGCGGATACTCGACGCCCGATCCACGCCCCACCTGTCGCTCATAGGCCTCTACCTGACCAGCACGTAGTCTCGAGACCGGCTCCAGTCAGGCGGCGCCGTGGTCAGGATCCGACGACTCCGCCAGCACCCGACGGGCGATCTCCTCTACCTGTGCAATTGTGAGTACAGACGTGCCCGGTGCCTGCATCGCCTGCCGCAGCAGTCGGCGGACCAGTGCTGAGGTCGGAATCTGCGCCGCTGCAGCATGTCGCTTTAATTGCGCGTCCAAGTCTCGGTCGATCCGGAGATTCAGCGGCACGTCCAAGGACGCATTCCGCTCAGCGATTTCCGCCTCGGCCGCCGCGGCCTCTTCTTCGGCATATTCGGCGCGGACAGCGTGCACTTCTGTCTCAACTCGCGCGCTGCGTTCATCCTTCGTCATGACCACTCCTGTCCCTCATACTCATGCAGGTCAACTCCGCTGGTTTTCCAGGCCGTCGCACCTGCGTGATCAGACCTGGTAATGATCACCGTGATGACAAACCCGGCGCTCGGTGAATAGCCGACAATGCGGATTGCTCCCTTGCGGCTTCTCGGATCGGGGTCACGGACAATACGTCGCGGATCCGTCGCTGCTTCGAGCGTCCACTCAGGCTCAATGCCTGTTGCGCCCGGATAGCGATCGCTGCGGCTTCGGATATAGGCGGCGTCCTCATCGCGCCACCACAGACCCTCCACCATGTATCGCAATGTATCACAACGAGATATGCGATGCTCGCTCAAGGGAATTCGTGGCCGGATCTACTTCGCTCCCGTGCGGTTGTTGCACGACGCGGTTACCCGCTCGATGATGACCGCAGCCGCTGCCCGCCTGTCATGACACCGGGACCGGGGTAATGGCCACGGCGATCGGGTAGGCACCAGTGGTGGCGGCCTTTCCGACTGCCCCGGTAGCGACGCTGATCGGGACCAATGTGTTGTCGCCGGACACCGCAACATAGGCGCTCGAGCCGTCCCAATTGAGCGCGATATCGGTCGCGGTGTTTCCCACGGTAATCGCCGCGCCGGACGCGCCGGTGCGAAGATCGACCGGGGTGGCGGT
>Ga0137412_10005006_pt1 | contig 10594 bp, 8 predicted proteins | sample CZODoug2_1_16fun_FD_122160 | JGI IMG/M metagenome (GOLD analysis project Ga0137412, IMG submission 122160) | Vadose zone soil fungal communities from Angelo Coast Range Reserve, California, USA - CZODoug2_1_16fungal (Hybrid Assembly) | ecosystem: Environmental > Terrestrial > Soil > Vadose zone... | reverse complement strand
CGCGTAATACGGCGTCCTGCCCAGTCGCCGGAACCCCATGCGCCGATAGTACCTCCGCAACCGAACAAGAGCGGCCCGACGCTCTTCTCGAGTCTGGTGCTTCGGGAGCCACGCCGGCGGAACTCGGAGCATTTGGTGAGACCCGTGCCGGAGCGGCGCGATGAGGCTGACCGCCAGACCGCACCCGCCGCCAATCAGGTCGACCATCTTTCGCACCGCCAGCAAACCGAGCCGAAGCCCGCGCCACTTCGGGGCCAAGACGACATAGTCGAGGACCAGGAGGTCAGGGTCCATCGCGTCGAACAGGTCCACCAAGCTCTCCTTGAAGGAATGGTGGTTCGGCTCGTACAGCAGGCCGTGCAGGAAATGGAGGCTGCTGACCACAACGTCGTGGTCCGTGAGCAGCGGAGCGAGATCAACTGCGCGATTGGCATCGCATTGCTTTGCGACGACGCCGGCGAGCTGCGGCACCCTCTCCGGATGCCGCACGATGGCGGTGACCTCGTGACGGCGCCGTGCAAGCTCGGCAAGGATGCGCGATCCGGCGTTGCCCGTCGCACCGATCAGAGAAACTCTCATCTTCTCCTCCCGCCCGTGAACGATTTCCGGTCCCGGCGATGTCGTCTGCGGCGACGCTTGGCAATCCGGCACGGCAGCCCGTGATCCATTGGGCGGATTTGCGCCATTGCGGTCCGCAGTATCACCATTATGTACTACATGTCAACTATGACATATCGTTCAAAATTGGAGAGACTACAATGAGCATTGGCATTATCGGAGCCGGCGCCCTCGGATCCAACGTCGCCCGGCTGCTGGCAAGGAGCGGGATTTCGGCAACGATCGCAAACAGCCGCGGTCCGGCGTCGCTGGCGAGCCTCGCCGGAGAGCTTGGCCCTTCGATCAAGGCCGGCACCGTCCGGGAAGCCGCGAGCGCCGATATCGTCCTGGTCGCCGTGCGCTGGGTCGATCTCGGAAAGGTGCTGGGCGATCTGCCCGCCTGGAACGGCCGGGTCGTGATCGACGCCACCAATCCGGTCGCGTTCCTCGACCCGAATTCGCCCGAGGCCAGGGACCCGAACAATCCGCTCGCCGCTTACGGTATCAAGGCGATTGATCTCGGCGGCAAACATTCCAGCGAGGTGTTCCGCGCCTTCGTTCCGGGCGCGCGCGTCGTGAAGGCCTTCAACCATCTCGACGCCAACGCCTTGCGCGAGCCGGCCGCATCGGGCGGCCAGCGGGTGTTGTTCTATTCGGGCGACGATGCCGGGGCGAAGGCAGAGGTTCGCGGGATCATCGAAAAGACCGGCAACTTTCCGGTCGACCTCGGTACGCTGGACGTGGGCGGACCGCTGGCCTCGCTGCCGTTCGGTTCGCTTGCGGCCATCAATCTTGTCAGGATTTGACCCCGGCTGATTCATGGATGGCGTTCCCCTCACGCCCGTTCCGGCGCAGCGGCGTCCACAACGCGCGGCGCCTCTGCCGGAGTCTTGCCTTCGGGCGGATAACGATAAGGGCCGAGACCGAGGATCGCGGCGCTTGCAACAATCATGAACGCGCCAAACGTCCAAAGGGCGGGTTCGTAGGAATGCAGTCGCTCGAACGCCAGACCCATCATGGCGGGTCCGATTGCGGAGCCGACGACGAAGAAGGCGAACAGATATCCGTATAACTGCCCGAAGCGTTTCATACCGAAATAGCGGGACGTCAGGAATCCGATCATGTCGATTTCGGTGCCGGATGCGAGACCAAGACTGATGATGCCCGCAACCGGCGCGACGGTGCTGTCGAGCAGATAGATTCCGAGACACGGCAGCAGGAAGAAGAAAGCCGCAACGAAAGGCGCAAAAATCCTGTCGACCAGGTATCCGGACATCAGTCGTCCGGCCATCGTGGAGAGGCCAACCGCAATCATCAGCGCCGCCGCTGCCTCGGGCGAATAACCCTTGTCGGTCAGCAGCGGCACTGTGTGCACGACCAAGCCTTGCGTGACGGTCGACACGAGCAACAGGGCGCAAGCGATCAGCCAGAACCGGCGGCCGCCGAGCGCCTCCCGCACCTCGAGGTCGGGCAGCCGATCGCGCCCGACAGGAGATGGCCCACGCTCACCGCCGGTCGCGGTCTTTGCCGCGGCCGGTTCGCGGATGAACAGAAACACTGCCGGAAGAGCCACAATCAGCGTCAGCAGGCCGAGACCAAGATAGGCGGCACGCCAGCCGAAATTGCCGATGAGAAACTGCGTGTACTGCGGCACCAGCGCAGCGCCGAGGCCGATGCCGCTCATCGTGATTCCGAGCGCCAGGCCTCGCCTGTCATCAAACCAGGCCGAGACGCATTTGGCATAGCCGAGCGGCCCCTGGCCCGAGCCCAGAACGCCGGTGATTGCAAACAGCAGCATGAAGACGACGATCGATGGTGGCGCAAGCGCGATCAAGGCGACGCTTGCGGCGCAGAGCACGACGACCGGCAGCAGAACGGTGCGGACACCCCAGCGATCCATCATCGATCCAACGAAGGGGATGGTGATTGCTGACGCGATCGCAGCGACGCCGCCGGCGGCAGAAATGCTGGCGCGATCCCAACCAAATTCGGCATTCAGCGGTTTGATGAAGAGGCCGAGCGTGTAGAGGATCACCGGCCCCTGGGCCACCAGCATCGATGCCGTTGCGCCGAACACGATCCACCATCTGCTCGAAAACGTCACGGCCTGAAGCATGCTCCCTACTCCCTCGATTCAGATCGGCGTCACTCAGTGGATGGACTTCGACAGCGCATCGCGGGCAGCCTCTTCCGCATCGTGCTGGTACAGCCATTGTCCTTGCGCCATCCATTCGCGCAGCCGCACGGCTTTTTCCGCCGGATCGTCGTGCTCGGAGCGATAAAGCTTGCCCGCAGCGCGCGCGAGCGCCTGCACCTGGCTGGTCCGCGCAAGCCTGAGCGTCTCGTAAAGCTTCAGCCGGGCTGCGATGTCGTTGGCCCCGCATCCTTCCAGCACGACGGCCAGCGTGATCGCATCTTCGATCGATTGACCCGCACCCTGGCCGACATGGGGGACCATGGGATGCGCCGCATCGCCCATCAGCGTGACTCGACGGGTCGACCAGTGCGGCAACGGCGCGCGATCGTAGATGCCCCAACGAAAAGTCTCGTCGAGCGAATTGATGGTGTCCTGGACGGGCTGGTCCCAACCGGCGTATTCGGCTGCAAGCGCCTTGAGGTCGCCCGGCGCAGACCAGGACTCCTCGGATTCAGTGTCGGTGGGAACGAAAGCCACCATATTGATCAGTCGCCCGCCCGCGACGGGATAAAGCAGGAAACTCCGGCCGGATCCGATCCAGAGCCCGGGATCCCTGAGTTCGCCGGCCCAGGCGAGCCGTTCGGCGGGAATCAGTCCCCGGTAGGCCATGATGCCTTCGCTTGACGGACGACTTTCCAGACCGATCTGGCGCTGAACCACGGAACGGATTCCGTCCGCGCCGATTACGACATCAGCTTCCGCAACAGCACCGTTCGCGAAGGCGAGCCGGACGCCGTCACTGTCCTCCATCAACTGGAGGCAGCGATGACCAAGCTTGACCGTGCCGCCTGGCAATGCCGCGAACAGCAGGTTGAGGAAGTCGGCGCGATGAACGTTGTATCCCTGACCAGTCTGTTGCGAGAAGGCGGGCGTTGCCGGCCCGGCAGGGGTCGTGATCGCCTCTCCTTTCGAACTGCGCAGCGTCATGCCGTTGATTGGCGATCCGATGTTGCGCAGCTGATCGTCGAGGCCGATGCGCTTCAGCAACCGGGCCGCGTTCGGGTGGATCGAGACGCCGGCGCCGATCTCCCTCACCGCCTCCGCCTGCTCGAATACGCTGGCATCGAGGCCGCGCGCGCGCAGGGCGAGCGCAGCGGTCAGGCCTCCGATACCGCCGCCGACAATTGCGATGCGAAGCGAACCAGGCATTTCCTCAAACCCTCATTGTTCGTCGGGGCCGCTCAGAAGCATTATCTTTATACTATACGATCGTAAAGTTTAATCAAGCACAAAATGGTGCTGGAATCGGTATGGCTCGGCCCCCTGCGCACAGGGGGCGCCGCGGCAATCCATTCGATGAGGGGGGATGCGGGGGGAGAGGCCGGGGATCGGCCGCATCGATTGCGGCCAGCAGTGGATCTGCCTGCGCTCAGCCCTTGCCGGCTTCCTTGATCCGTGCAGGCAGTTCGTGGGCGTACTTGCCGAAAACCGTCTCGTCCACCAGACGCCAATACGCTTCGACGACCTTGGGACTCTTCGCGGACAACGCGCTCGTCACCTGCATTTCAGGCCCGAACCCGGCGAGCGTGGTGGTGAGACTGACCATCATGTAGTGGAACAGGATGGGATCGACCATCGGAAGCAGTCCCTGCTTTTGCGCAGCGACGATCTGGGGAATCAATCGTTCGAGCATCGGCGCCAGCACGGTTTCGGCAACCCATTTCAGGCGCGGACTGCCGCTCATGGCCTCCTGCCGCATGAAGCGGTGAAACTCGGGGAATGCGACGGTGTAACGGAACAGCGTGGTGTATTCCTCCCGCAACCGGGCGAGCGGCGGCAAATCCGAGGTTTCCGGCGCCGAAGTATCCCACCCTTCCCTGATTTGCGCGAACGCATGTTCCGCCGCCGCACGCCAGAGGATGTCCTTGCTGCGATAGTGGTAGGTGATGAGCGGATGCTGCAGGCCAAGCCGGTCCGCGATGGCGCGAATGCTCGCCCCTTCGAATCCCCGCGCAGCGAACTCCGCAATGGCGGCGTCCAAGATCGCGCCGCGCGTCTCGAGCGCGCGCTGTTGCTCGGCGCGCTTGCGCGGGCGTCCGCGCCGCTCCCCGCCAGATTTCAGCTTTTCGCCCTTGGCCATGTCCATTGGCTAACACGATTGCAGGCGAGAGGCCAAGAACGTCCTGTGCCGACGCCTCGGGTTACGTCTTGTTGACGGCAGCAACGAAGCTCGGGGACCGACTGCCAGGCTGCAATTCCCTGACAAGACCGAAATGATACTCGACGGTGTTGGTACCCGCATTCAATTCGGGACGAACCACCAGCGAGCGCTTGACGCCAAACACCGCGTCGCTTTCCAGATACTGATCGCCTTCGAAGAACAGATGCGTGACGAGCGTGCGATAGCTCGGCGCGCTGATCATGAAATGGACATGCGCGGGCCGAAACGGATGCCTTCCCATCGCCGCCAGCAATTGACCCGCGGGACCGTCGTCGGGAATCGGATAGCTGACCGGAAGAATGGTCTGGAATCGGTAGAGCCCTGCCGCATCTGTTCGAAAACTCGCTCGCAGGTGCCCTTCGGGCTGGTCCGCGTCCTGGACGTCGTACAACTGGTTGGGCGCGGTCTGCCAAACTTCGATCAGCGCGCCGGCGACCGGCTGCCCCTCGGGATCAGTGACATGCCCGGTCATCACCAGCGGCTCGCCGGCCTCCTCGCGAAGCAGGATACTGTCGCCTTGCGCGAGTTCCCGCTGCTGGCCGGCATAGAACGGACCGAGGACCGTTGAGTCCGTGATTCTGGGTCCCGCGACATTGTCGACGGCGTCAACCAGCATCGAGATGCCCAGGATATCCGAAAGCAGGATGAACTCTTGGCGGCTTTCGGAGCACATCTTGCCGGCGCGGGTGAGGAAGTCGATGGCCTGGGCCCACTCGCCCTGGGTGATGGCAGCCTCCCTGACGATGGCATGCAGATGGCGAACGACAATCTCCATGACGTCGCGAAGCCTGGCGCTCTCTGCGTGGTCCATGCGGGCGATGACGTCGCGCGTCAGTTCCGGAAAGATTTCCGCCGCAGCCCTCTCCTCCTTGCCGATCATGACCGTCACGCTCCCGCCCGGGACGGCCGCCGGCCATGATAGGCGTCGTCAAGAAGGGCGCGGATCGGCCCGCGCTCGACAGGACGCGGATTCCAGTAAGCCGACTGCAGCGCTGCATCCGCTGCCTTGTCGAGATCGGACTCGGACATCCCGAGCTGCCGCAGCGAGGTGAGTGCGCCATGCCTTGCAGCAAGATCGAACAAGGCGCCTGCAGCGTCATTCGCGCCAAGCGCATGCGCAACGCGACCGAGAGCGAGCGGCGCCGCTGCGGCATTGTACGCCGCCGCATGTGGCAGGATCACGGTGTGGGTCTCGGCGTGGGGCAGATCGAAAGTGCCGCCAAGGACATGACAAAGCTTGTGATGCAGCGACATCCCGACCGTGCCGAGGCACGATCCACAGGCCCATGCCCCGAACAGCGCGTCGGACCTTGCATCTCGATTGGCCGGATCCGAAACGATCCGCGGCAGCGCACGTCCGAGCGCGGCAATGCCCTGCTCGGCGAGATTCGAAATGACCGGGTTGGCTTCCCTTGCGTACAGCGCCTCCACGGCGTGTGCGATCGCGTTGATCCCCGACACCAGCGACAGCGCCGGCGGAAGACGTAGGTCAGCTCCACGTCGTAAATGATGACTTCGGGCAGGACGTTGATCGAGCGGATGGTCGACTTTTGTCCGTCACGGGTCTCGCCGAGAATCGGGGTCGCCTCCGAGCCTGCATAGGTGGTGGGAAGCACGATCTGCGGGAGGTCGGTCCTGAGCGCCAGCGCCTTGCCGAGGCCGATCGTCGACCCGCCGCCGAGCGAGACAAGACAATCGGCATTGCTGGCAACGAGCTTCGCCATGACGCGCTCGGTAACGTCCGACGGCGTGTGCATGACCGCATCGGTCGAGAAGTGGACAGCTAACTTGCCAAGCGCATCCATGAGACGCGCCGCACCTGACGCCGCGTGATGCGGATCGGAGAGAACGAAAGCCCGCTTGCAGTCGAGCGCGGCCAATTCGCCGGCAACCCGCGGCAGCGTTCCGAACCCGAAAATGACCCGCGCCGGCAACGCCCTATATTCAAACGCTTCCATGTCGCTCGCCTTGCGGGTTCATGACGCCGTTCTGCGCTCACTCGCAATTTCCTCGATCATCGCCTCGCGCATCGCGAACTTCTGCACCTTCCCGGTCACAGTGGACGGGAAGCTCTCGACGAACCGGATATAGCGCGGGACCTTGTAATGAGAGATGCGGTCCTGACAAAACTTGCGGACCCCCTCCTCATCGAGCGTGGTACCGGCCTTGGCCACGATCCAGGCACAGAGCTCTTCGCCGTACTTCGTGTCGGGCACCCCGAAAATCTGGACGTCCTGAATATCTGGATGGCCGTAAAGGTACTCCTCCACTTCGCGCGGATAAATGTTTTCGCCGCCGCGGATCACCATGTCCTTGATCCTGCCCACGATGCGGCAATATCCATCCTCATCGATGGTCGCGAGGTCCCCTGTATGCATCCAGCCGGCCGAATCGATGGCTTCCTTCGTCCGGACCTCGTCATTCCAGTAACCGAGCATGACCGAGTATCCCCTGGTGCAAAGCTCGCCGGCTTCGCCGCGCGGAACGATGCGGCCGTTACGGTCGACGATCTTGACCTCGAGATGCGGCTGGATCCGTCCGACCGTCGAAACACGAAGCTCCAGCGAATCGTCGCGGCTGCTCTGGAAGCTGACGGGGCTGGTTTCGGTCATGCCATAAGCGATCGTGATCTCGCTCATGTGCATTGTAGCCGCGACTTCCTTCATCACCTCGATCGGGCACGGAGCCCCGGCCATGATGCCGCGCCGGAGCGAGCCCAGATCGAAGCGCGAGAATTCGGGATGGTTGAGCTGCGCGATGAACATCGTGGGCACCCCGTAGAGCACGTCGCAACGTTCCGTTGCGATCGTTTCCAGGGTCTTTAGCGGATCGAAGGACTCGGACGGATAGACCATAGTTGCCGCATGGGTCACACAACCCAAATTACCCATCACCATGCCAAAGCAGTGGTAGAGCGGCACAGGGATGCAGACACGCGAGCCCGGCTCGATTCCCGTCGCTTCTCCCACGAAGAAGGCATTGTTGATCAGATTATGGTGCGAAAGGGTTGCACCCTTCGGTAATCCCGTTGTGCCGCTGGTGAACTGGATATTCACGGCGTCATCCATCTGGATCGTTGCCGTCACGGATTCCAACCGTTCGTTGCCAAGCTGCTTGCCGCGATCCAGCACTCGATCAAAAGGAATGCAGCCGGCATGGCTGCCGTCACCGATCGAGATCACGTGTCGTAGTTCCGGCAAGCGCCGGCTTTTCAGCTCACCGCTGCCGTTTCCCAGTTCCGGAACCAGCTCGCGGATCATGGCGATATAGTCGCTGGTCTTGAAGCGAGCCGCTGATATCAAGGCACGGCACCCGACGGCGCGCAGGACGTGCTCCAGTTCGCTCAGCCGATAGGCCGGATTGATGTTGACCAGAATCAGACCGGCTTTCGCCGTGGCAAACTGCGCGACAGTCCATTCCGCGCAGTTCGGCGCCCAGATGCCGACGCGATCGCCGGGCTCGAGGCCGAGTGACAGCAGGCCCGAAGCGAAAGCGTCGGAGCGTGACTTGAGTTCCGCGTAGGTCCAGCGAATGTTCTGGTGCGCAACGACCAACGCGTCACGCGACCCGTCAGCGGCGCTCATCTCGTCCAGCAGTGCACCGATGGTCTTGCCGATCAAGGGCGGACCGCTGCTGCCATGTACATAGCTTTCGTGGGGCACGAACACCTCCGATGATGCGGATCCACCTGAATCCGAGGGTCGACCTACTTCCCCTCGAACACCAGTGTCGGCGGCTCGATATCCTTGTTGAACGCATCCGCCGTGTTGGCAAAGCCGCGTTGTGCATCGGGGCCGTTGTAGAGTTCCATCGCCACGTCGAGCATCACGAGGTCGGCAGCCGCCACGCCTCCGCTCGACCATGCCTTGAGCAAGGTCCGGGTCGCGGCGTACGACCTGGTCGGCCCGGTTGCGAGTTGTTTCACCAACGCAGCAGCGGTCGCGGCAAGCTCCTTCTCCGGCACGACATGCGTGGCAATTCCAAGCGCTCCGGCCTCGTGGCCGGAAATCGGCTCGCCCAGCATGGCAAAGCGCGATGCCCGGGCCCGGCCGGCACGCTCGGCGATGCGCTGCAGGGCGCCTGCGATCGGCAGCATGGCGGTCGTGACTTCCACGCAGCGCAGGACGGCATTGTCTGCGGCGACAAGGAAATCACACGCCAGCGCCAGCTCGAAGCCGCCGCCAAAGGCGATGCCCTGCACGACCGCGACCGTCGGCACCTTCAGCATCTCGATGGCGCGATAGGACACGTTGACGTCGGCGACGAATGTCCTGAACCAGTTGACATCCTTTCCCGGCCATTCCCGAACCTCGCCGCCAAAACTGAAATGCGGTCCTTCGGAACGAATCACCAGCACGCGAATGTCGCTTTCGCTGGCCTGGTGCACGGCCTTTCGCAAAGCCTCGGCAAAGCGAACGTCGAGACGGTTGAAGGGCGGGTTGGCGAGCACGATATTTCCAATCGCGCCGTCGCGTTCAAATCGGATTGTCGTCATTGTGACAGTTCTCCTCTGTGCGTTGCTCAGCCGGGCGCCGATCGGCGGGTTGAGGGATGATGGGCAGCAGCAGATGCGACGGGCGTTCTGCGTCGCGATAGATTCTGTGGGTCACGGTCTTGCTGCTGCAGACGTGATAGGGGATGTACTCGACATTGGTCATGGCGCCGGTGCCGGTCGGAACGTCCATGGAGGTGACGTCTAGGCAGATGCGGTGCCCTGCCTTGAACTGGTTTGCCGTGGCGAGGATCTGTATCCGGTACTCGACCACTTCGCCCGGCTTTACCGGCGCAATCGAATCCTGCGTGAGCTTGTGGAACGGCTCCCACGGCTTCGAACGCTTCTCGTCGAGCGTCCGGTAGGAGGCCTTGAGCCAGCCCCGTGTCAGTTCGCGCTCGGGCAATGAAGAGGGAACATCGCGTTCACCCTCGCGCGCCGTGCGCACCGAGACGTCGGGTCCGACATCCTTGAGCACGACAATCCAGTTGGTGTCTTCCTGATCGATCGCCGCATGAAGCGTCAGCGTGATTGGGCCGGCGACCGTGACGTCGTGCGGCAGCGGATCGGTCATGTAGCGCAGGCGTTCGACCTTCGTCGTTCGCGTCACCGGCATCTGCGTGAAGACGTCGGGCTCACGCGCAGCCGCTCCGAGTTCGGCGGTCGGTCGTGGCGGCTCGGCCGACAGGGTTTCCCAGTGCGAAAGATAATACTTTGTCCATTGCGTTTCCGGCAGCGGCCAGTCCGTCCCGGTTCTCCACTCGTTGGCGCCCATCAGCCAATACCGCACCGGCGGCTCGTCCATGATGCCGGTGTTCTGCCCCTTCAACCAATGGTCATACCAGCGGATGATCTCGTCGTGATGTTGATGGAACGGCCGCTCCAGGTGAGCCGGCCCGGTAAACAGCAGCTTTTTGGGCGCATCGACATTCTGGAAATAATGCTGCGCACCGAGCCAATGAAGCTTGTAGGTGTAGGCATAGGCTCCCGAGCCCGTGTAGAACGGTATCTCGATTTTCTTGAAGACTTCTTCGGCGCGTTCGACGGTGCCGTCGAACTCCCAGGGGTGAGTCATCATGAGATACATGATGAAGGTGCGCTGCCCCTTCTGGGTGAGGATGTTGTAGAGGTTGATGTACTGCTTGAA
>Ga0137412_10005005_pt1 | contig 10595 bp, 10 predicted proteins | sample CZODoug2_1_16fun_FD_122160 | JGI IMG/M metagenome (GOLD analysis project Ga0137412, IMG submission 122160) | Vadose zone soil fungal communities from Angelo Coast Range Reserve, California, USA - CZODoug2_1_16fungal (Hybrid Assembly) | ecosystem: Environmental > Terrestrial > Soil > Vadose zone... | reverse complement strand
GAGTACGCCGACCGGATGGTGCTCGACCTCGTCTCCCCTGAACTGGCCCGCCAGTACCGGGACAAGCTGGACGCCGCCGCGCGCGTGGTGGGTCGGCCGGCGCCCAAGCTGGCCGCCTGGATCCCCGCGGCGGTCGACCCTGACCCGGCGTCCACCGCGCAGATCATGCAGAGCCTGGCCGGCTACCTGGAGGTGGCCGGGTACGGCGAGATGTTCACCGCCGCCGGGCTCGGCGACGCGGTGCGGCTGGCCCAGGCGGGGGCGGACCGCGACCAGCTGCTCGCCGCGCTACCCGGGGACGCCGCCGACCGGATCGGGCTGGTCGGCGACCTGGACGCGGTCAGCAAGCGGCTGGCCGCCTACGCCGACGCCGGCCTGGACGAGGTGGTGCTGGTCCCGGCCACCGACGGCGATCCCGGCGGCGAGCGCACCCTGAAGGCCCTGGCCAATTGCCTGTGAGTGGTATTGGTCGCGATAGCAGCCAATACCACTCACGGGCCTAGCGCTTCGGCCAGTGCCAGGACGGGCGGTCCAACTGGCCTTGCCCGTCCAGGGTGGTTTCGCCGAGCTCCTTGCGCAGCGCGAGCGTGGCGACCTTGGTGTCCAGCTCACCCGCGACCGCCTCGATCGCGCGCATCAGCGATTGCGCGTGGGAGACCACGATGAGCTGGGTGCGCATCGCGGCGGTGGCGATCAGAGCGGCCAGCGCGGGCAGCAGGTCCGGATGCAGGCTGGTCTCCGGCTCGTTGAGCACCAGCAGTTCGGGCGGGCGGGGAGTGAGCAGCGCGGCGACCCACAGCAGGTAGCGCAGCGTGCCGTCGGACAGCTCCGCCGCGCCCAGCGGACGCAGCAGGCCGTGCTGGTGGAACCGCAGCTCGAAGCGGCCCTCCACGTTGGCAATCTCCAGCCGCGATTGGGGAAACGCGCTGTCCACCGCGTTGTGCAGCGCGCCGGCGTCGCCGATCTCGCGGATCGTGGCGAGTGCCGCGGCGAGGTCGGCGCCGTCGTGGCCGAGCACCATGGTGCGGGTGCCGATCCGGGCTTGCCGCGCCGGCGCCTCGGCGTCGGTGCGGAAGTGGTCGTAGAACCGCCACGACCGGACCCGTTCCCGGACCATCAGCAGTTCAGGACACCGGCGCGGATCGGCGAACTCGCTGATCATGCTGTCGGTGAGCCGGATGCTGTCGGTGGCCTGCGCCCACCCGCCGTTCTGGTCCCTGGTGCGCACCACCGGGCCGGCGCGGTCGGCCAGCAGGGTCGACGGGCGTAGCCCCGGGCCGGCCCAGACGCATTCGCGTTTGAACTCCGGGTCCAGGTTGAACAGGGTCTGCCCGGGCACCGGGAATCCAAGGTCGAGCGCGTAGCCGAACTCGTCCCCGGCGAACCCGAGCCGCAACCCGACCGCTTTTGTCCGCGCGGTGCCCTCAACCGGCGCACGGCCCTCGCGGACCGCGCGCCCGAAGGTCTCCGGGCCCGCCCACAGCGTCGAGGGCAGGCCGCCTTCCCGGGCCAGCGCGGCCACCGCGCCGTTGCGGGAGGCCTCGGCGAGCAGCCGCAACGCGCGGTACAGGCTGGACTTGCCGCTCCCGTTCGCGCCGGTGACCAGGGTCAACCGGGACAGCGGCAGGATCAGGTCGCGCAGCGAGCGGTAGTTCGCCACCGCCAGGGTGTTCAACACCGGCCCGAGGCTAGGCCACCACCCCGACGGGCTTAGCCGAACACCGTGTCGGCGCCGAGGCCGTCCTTCACCCGATCGGGGTGCCCGCGAGCGCGAAGGGCGACCGAGGCAGACTTGGCGAATGAGCCCAGTGAGTCGTGGCCGCAAGCGTAAGCAGAAGGGCGGGAAAGTCGCTCGGGGGCGCCGATCCACATCGCCCGACCTGCTGAGCGGGCCGGAACACTGCGATTGCCCCGCCTGTTCTGGCGAGGGGTTCGACACGAACATGTTGATCGACGCGTTGGTCGAGGAAGGCTCGTCCCTGCTGGAAATCGCCGACTCGCTGGAGGCCGAGATCGCCGGAGCGTCGCTGGTGCGATTCGGTGGGGCCGCTGAAGAGGGATTCCAGGAGGCGTGGGCCGCTGGCCTGGTGCCGGCGATCGCCCAGCGGGCGAATACCGAGGCACTGGCGGTGCTGTTGGCAATCGGGGCGGTCGCTCCGCCGCCGGCAGGTGAGGCCGCGTCGGCTGCCGCGGACCGGCTGATCGAGGCCGGCGTTGCCCGGCCGGGCTGGGCGGACGAGCTGGCCCAGCCGGTCCAAGTGACCGACTGCCGCCAGCTGGCCGACCCCGACGGGTCGGCGTCGATTTTGGTCTGCTCGTTCCGCAGGGGCGGGCACGAGTACGAGCACGCGTTCGTGGTGGCGGTCGACCATGAGGACTGCGGCGCGGCGGCCAGCATCATGCTGACCGAGCCCGACGAGCTGGCGACCGTACTGGCGACTCTGCGCTCCGGCGCCGTTGTCCCGTTTGTCGAACAGCCGCTGGAACCCGCCGAGCTGCGCTGGCAGGTGGAGAACGCCCTCGAGGCGCGGGCCCACCACGACCTCGACGACGACAGGCTCGACGACGGCGGGCCCGCTGAGTGGGATGACCCCGACGACGTGGACGAGTACCCGCTGCTGGCTGAGCTGTTGGCGGCCCGGATGCGCGCCCTGCCCGCCCCGAGCAAGCCGAAGTTGGCGCACGGCGACGGGTGCGCCGACGACGACCTGGCCGCGGCCAAGCTGCCGGCGAAGCGGCCCAAGTCCGCGCCACCGGCGCCGATCTATCAGATCAAGGTGGGCCTGCGCGACTCGAAGCCGCCGATCTGGCGGCGGCTGGAGCTGCCCGCCGACGCCAGCCTGGCCACGCTGCACCGGGTCATCCAGGTTGCATTCGGCTGGGAAAACGACCACCTGCACACTTTCGAGACGCCCTACGGGGAGTTCGGCGCTATCGACGCGGACCAAGGGGTGCGGCCGGAGAAGTCGGCCACCCTGGAGCAGGTCGCTCCCGAGGAGGGAGACACCCTCCTGTACACCTACGACCTCGGCGACAGCTGGGAACACCACGTCCTGGTCGAGTGCATCGTGGACCGGGATGACACGGTCGCCTACCCCCGGTGCACGGGAGGGCGGCGCGCCGGCCCGCCGGAGGACTGCGGCGGTATCTGGGGGTACCAGCAGCTGCTGGAGGTCCTGGCCGATCCGACCCACCCGGACCACGAAGAGCAGATGGAGTGGCTCGGGCTGGAGGATCCAGGCGACCTCGACCCGGCGCGGTTCGACGCCGACCAGATCACCGAAGCCCTGGCCCGGTTGCGCTGACCGGCACGCACGTCGTCAGCTGAACAGGGTGTCCGCCCAGAAGCCGTCCGGACCGACCCCGGGCGGGACGGCGAACAGCCCGGATCCGGTGTGCTTGACGTACTCCATCAAAGTGTCCTGGCTGGCCAGCGAGCGCTGCAGGGGCACGAACTGCCGGTGCGGATCCTTCATGAACGCGACGAAGAACAGCCCGGCGTCCAGGTGCCCCGAGCCGTCCGCCCCGTCCACGAAGTTGTAGCCGCGACGCAGGATCCGGACGCCGCCGTTCGCCTCGTGCGAGGCCAGCCTGATGTGCGCGACCTCGCCGACCAGCGGGCGGCCGTCGTTGGCGGTCAGGTCGAAGTCGGTCGGATCGAACTCGTTTGGCTTGCCGGGCGGTGCACCGCTGCCCTTCTGCCGGCCGATGATCAACTCCTGCTCGGCCAGCGAGGTGCGGTCCCAGATCTCGATGTGCATCCGGATCCGGCGGGCCACCAGGTAGCTGCCGCCGGTCATCCAGGCCGGTCCGTCCTCCGGCGCCACCCAGACGTGCTCGCGCAGCCTGTCTGGCTCTTCAGCCTTGATGTTGTTGGTGCCGTCCTTGAACCCGAACAGGTTGCGCGGGGTGACCTGGGCCGTCGAGGTGGACGAGGTGCGGCCGAAGCCCAGCTGGGACCACCGCACCGAGGTGGTGCCGAAGCCCATCCGCACCAGGTGCCGGATCGCGTGCACGGCCACCTGCGGGTCGTTCGCGCAGGCCTGGATGCACAGGTCGCCGCCGCTGCGCTTGGGATCCAGCTGGTCGAGCTCGAAGTGCGGGAGGTCGGCCAGCGCGGCCGGTTTGGCCCCGGCCAGGCCGAACCGCCCGTCGAACAGCGAGCCACCCACCCCGAGCGTGAGGGTGAGCTGCGACGGCGGAAGCCCGAGCGCCTCGCCGTTGTCCGCCGGCGGCGCCTCCGGGTTCCCGCCCAGCGCGCCGAGCGGGCTCACCTCGGCGCCGGCCGTCATCCGCTCGGCGGCCCTGGTCCACCGGCGCAGCAGGTCGACCAGGGCGGCGCGGTCGGTGGTGGTGACGTCGAGCGCGACGAAGTGCATCCGGTCCTGCGACGGGGTGATGATGCCGGCCTGGTGCGGGCCCCGGAACGGCACCGCCTCCTGGGCGGCCTGCTCTCGGGCGGCCGCTTCCCGGGCCGGTCCGGCCGTGCTCGAGGCGATCGTCGACCCGATCGTGGCACCGGCGCCAGCCAGCGCCGCCCCGGCACCGGCCAGCCCGAACAAGCGGCGGCGGGACATCCCAGTCTGGGCCGAGCCTTCGGGTTGTCCGGCTGGCTGATTCACGTGGCCGTCACCACTCCCGCGACCTGGCTGACCGGCTCGCCGAGCGCGTCCACCGAGTCGGCCATCTTCTTTTTGTCCGCCTCGGTCAGCTCGGTGTAGAGCTTGAACCCATCACCCGAGCGGTAGCCCTCCAGCAGCTTGTCCACCGAGGCGAAACGCTGGTCCAGCGTCGGGCCGAGGTTCTTGTCCTTCTCGTCGATGACCGGGCGCAGCGCCGCGACGGCGGCCTGGGAACCCTCCACATTGGCCTTGAGGTCCCAGATGTCGGTGTGTGAGTAGCGGTCCTCCTCGCCGGTGATCTTGCCGGTGGCCACCTCGTCGAGCAGCTCCTTGGCGCCGTTGGCCAGCTGCACCGGGGTCAGCTCCACGTTCTTGGCCCGGTTCGCCAGGTCGTTGATGTCGGCCAGCAACTGGTCGGCGACGGCGCCCGAGTCGGGCTTGAGGCCGTCTCGCCACAGGTCGGCCTCCAGTCGGTGGTAGCCGGTGAACTTCTCGCCGGGGCCGCGCTCGTCGTCCTCCCGGCCGTCCACCTTCGGGTCGATGTCGCCGAACGACTCGGCCACCGGCTCGATCCGCTCCCAGTAGGTCCGGGCGACCGGGAACAGTGCCTTCGCCTGCTCGACCTTGCCGGCCTTGACGGTGTCCACGAACTCCTGCGTCTTAGGCACCAGGGCCTCGATCTGCGAGTTCACGTAGCGCTTGTAGCTGGCGGTGGCTTCGGCCAGCCGGGCGTTGGCGTCCACCGAGCGGTTGGCCTGGCCGGTCACCGTGAACGGCGCCCGGAGGCCGTCGCCGACCATGCCGGGCTTGCAGGCGGTGGTGTAGGTGCCGCCGTCGGGCACCTCGACGATCAGCCGTCGGGTCAGCCCCGGGCCGACGTTCTCCACCTCGCCCATGATCCGGTCACCGGTGCCGTAGAGGTAGAACTCGGTGACCTTGCTGCCCCGGTTGGCGACCTGGAAGGTGATCTTGCCGGCCGGCGCTTCCGCCTTGCTCAGCTCGCAGGCGGTGTCCGAGGCGGCGACCGCGATGGAGCCGTCGGTGGGAGCGGGAGCGCTCGCGCCACCGCCGCCGCCGGAACAACCGGCGAGCAGGGCGGTGGCGCCGAGGGTGGCGGCCGAGAGGGTCAGCGAGCGTGCGGTTGCGCGGGGCACAGTGGATCTCCTTGACGATCGGGGCAGTGCGGGGGTCAGGCGGTCGCCGAGGCGGTGGACGCGCTGCGCGCTCGACCCGGGAGCAGGAACAGCGTGAGCACGATGCCCACGTACAACACCCAGACGATCGCTTCGACCACGGTGGTCTGGGGGGAGAGGTTGAAGATGCCCTTGAGCAGCGTCCCGTGCCAGGAGTCGGCGGGGACCATCACGCTGATGTCGAACGCCAGCGTGTTCAGCCCGGGGAGGATGCTCGCCTCCTGCAGGTCGTGCATGCCGTAGGCCAGGATCCCGGCCGCGACGAAGATCAACAGAATGCCGGTGACCTTGAAGAACTTGGCCATGTTGATGCGCACCGCGCCGCGGTAGATCAGGTAGGCCAGCGCCACCGCGACCGCGATGCCGATCAGGAACCCGACCAGCGGCTGGCTGGTCTCACCGGTGGCCTGGGCGGCGGCCCAGAAGAACACCGCGGTCTCCAGCCCCTCCCTGCCGACCGCGAGGAAGGCCATCAGCACGACCGCCCAGGAGCCGATTTGCAGTGCCTGTTCCAGTTTGTCCCGCAGCTCGCCGGACAGCGCGCGGGCGGTGCGGCGCATCCAGAAGATCATCCACGTGACGAAGCCCACCGCGACGATGGACATGCCGCCGCCGAACGCCTCCTGGGCCTCGAACGACATGGAGTTCGAGGTGAAGCTGAGCAGCGCGCCGAACGCCACGCTGAGCAGCACCGCGACGCCCACCCCGGCCCAGACCTTGGGCAGCGCCGCGCGCCGGTCGCTACGCACCAGGAAGGCCACCAGGATGCTCACCACCAGGGCGGCTTCCAGGCCTTCCCGCAGGCCGATGAGCGCATTGCTCAGCACGCCGCGTCACCCGGAAGCCCCAGGTCGCGGGCATAGGGCAGCTGCACTGCGGCAGGCCAGGCTAACCTCATGCTGGGCAGCCTAACCTGGGAGTTTGCTGAGATTCCAGGCTTGACAGCGCTCTTTGGCCTAGATGCCGGGCTCGACCGCTGGCCCGGCCGCTACTCAGTCCCGTTCGGAGATCGCGATCCGCGCGCTGACCTCGCCGATCGCGTCCTGGTACTCCGGGCGCGGGTCCATCGCGGACGCCATCCGCAGCTGGGCGAGCGACTCGGTGAACCGGCCTTGGCGTTGCAGCGCCTTGCCCAGCGCGAACCGGGCGTAGTGGTCCGCCGGGTCGATCTCCAGCACCCGGGTGAAGGCCGCCTCGGCCCGGCGCAGCTGCGCCGAGTCCAGGAATGCCCGCCCGGCGAGCAGGTGCACCGAGGCGGTGTCCGGCTGCGCGGCGAGCACCGGCAGCAGGGCCTGCACCGCGTCCAGCGGGCGGCGCTGGGCCAGCAACGTCTCCGCGCGGCGGAACGAGGCGAACGTGGCCTCGGCGTCGAACCCGCCCTCGCTGGGGCGGTCGGATTCAGGGTTGGGGGAGGGAGCGCTCGTCATGGTCGTGCCAAGGTTAGGTGGCGCGGCGCCCTACCGCGAGCCGCCCCGGCGGTTACCCTCGACGGCGACGCTGATGCCGCTGCCCGGTGTGTTCGGGCAGAGGCGACCGACGCAGGCCGGAATGCCAGGCAAGGAGCTGATGTGGCCGTCATCGAACAGGTCGGCGCCCGCGAGATTCTCGACTCTCGAGGCAACCCCACCGTGGAGGTGGAGGTCGCCTTGGACGACGGGACGCTGGCGCGGGCGGCTGTTCCGTCCGGGGCGTCCACCGGGGAGCACGAGGCGGTGGAACTGCGCGACGGCGACTCCCGTCGGTACGGCGGCAAGGGCGTCGAGCGGGCGGTCGCCGGAGTGCTGGACGAGATCGGCCCCGAGCTGGTCGGCGTCGACGCGGTGGACCAGCGGGTGGTGGACCAGAAGCTGGTGGACCTGGACGGCACCCCGGACAAGTCCCGGCTCGGCGCGAACGCGTTGCTGGGGGTGAGCCTGGCGGTGGCCAAGGCTGCCGCGGAGTCCTCGGGGCTGGAGCTGTTCCGCTACGTCGGCGGCCCGAACGCGCACGTGCTGCCGGTGCCGATGATGAACATCATCAACGGTGGCGCGCACGCCGACTCGTCGGTCGACGTGCAGGAGTTCATGATCGCCCCGATCGGCGCTGACTCGTTCCGGGAGGCGCTGCGCTGGGGCGCCGAGGTGTACCACGCGCTGAAGTCGGTGCTCAAGGCTCAGGGGCTGAGCACCGGGCTGGGCGATGAGGGTGGCTTCGCGCCCGACCTGCCCGGCACCCGCGCGGCGCTGGACCTGATCGGCACCGCGGTCGGGCAGACCGGGCTCACCCTGGGCCGGGACGTGGCGCTCGCGCTGGACGTGGCGGCCACCGAGTTCTTCACCGACGGCAGCTACGCGTTCGAGGGCGGCAAGCGCAGCGCCGAGGAGATGTCCACTTTCTACGGCGAGCTGGTCGGCGCCTACCCGCTGGTGTCCATCGAGGACCCGCTGGCCGAGGACGACTGGGACGGCTGGCAGGCGCTCACCGCCGCGATCGGCTCCAAGGTGCAACTGGTCGGCGACGACCTGTTCGTGACCAACCCGGAGCGGTTGGAGGAAGGCATCTCCCGAGGGGCGGCCAACGCGCTGCTGGTCAAGGTCAACCAGATCGGCACGCTGTCCGAGACGCTGGACGCGGTCACCCTGGCGCACTCCTGCGGCTACAAGTGCATGATGAGCCACCGCTCCGGGGAGACCGAGGACACCACGATCGCCGACCTGGCGGTGGCCACCGGGTGCGGTCAGATCAAGGCCGGTGCCCCGGCCCGCTCCGAGCGGGTGGCCAAGTACAACCAGCTGTTGCGCATCGAGGAGACCCTCGGCGACGCCGCCCGGTACGCCGGTGACCTGGCGTTCCCGCGCTACACGCTGGAGGGCTGAGTAGCGGATGCCGTCTGCTGGCGACCCGGGTCGGACGCGGGCCGGACGGAACCGCCCGACCAAGGGTCCGCGCGCGGCGGCCGGCCGTTCGACCGGTGACCGGTCCGCCGGGCGGGGCGGCGGCGAGCGGTCCTCCTCCGGCCGGGCCGGGGCACGGGCCTCCGCAGTCCGGCCGCCGGGTGGTGCCAGGGGCGAGTCCGGTGCGGCCGGGCTGGGCCGAGGTGCCCCGGCGGCTCCGGGGGAGAAGGTCCGGGTCGGGGTGGCGGGCGCGGCGTCGGAGTCGATCCGGGGCAGCCGGGCGCACCGGATGGCGGTGGTCACCTCCGGCATGCTCGGGGTGTCCTCGACCCGGCGCGCCGCGATCCTCGCGGTGGTGGTGTGCGCACTTGCGCTGACCGTGGCGGTGCCGCTGCGCAACTTCCTGACTCAGCGCCAGGAGCTGTCCGCGCTGCAGGCCAAACAACGCCAGCTGACCACCCAGGTGGACGACCTGACCCGGCGCCGCGACCAGCTGGACGACCCGACGCAGCTACAGGCCGAGGCACGGGACCGGCTGGGTTACGTGCGCCCCGGCGAGACTCCGTACGTGGTGCAGTTGCCCAGCGATGTCATGGCGGCCCCGGCCGGCGCGGCTGGCGCGGGCGGTGCACCCTGGTTCAACGTGCTGTGGAGTGATGTGCGAGGAGTACCGAGGTGACCGAGGCGGACCGGGCCGGTGTGACCGAGGCGGACCACCAGGCCGAGGTGACCGCGGCCGACCAGGCCGCGGTGACCGCCCAGCTGGGCCGCCGGCCCCGAGGTGTGCGGGCGGTGGCGCACCGCTGCCCGTGCGGACTGCCGTCCGTGGTGCGCACCAACCCTCGGCTGGAGGACGGGACGCCGTTTCCGACGCTCTACTACCTGACCTGCTCGCGGCTGTGCTCGCGGATCGGCGGGTTGGAGGCGGACGGGCGGATGCGCGAGATGACCGAGCGGCTGGCCACCGACCCCGAGCTCGCCGAGGCGTACCGCCGCGCGCACGAGGCCTACCTGGCCGAGCGGGACGCGCTCGAGCCGCTGGGCACCCAGGTCAGCGCCGGCGGCATGCCGGACCGGGTCAAGTGCCTGCACGTACACGTCGGACACGCACTCGCCGCCGGCCCCGGCGTCAACCCCTTCGGCGACGAAACCCTGGCCGAACTAGCCGACTGGTGGCGCCCCGGCCCCTGCGCCCACCCCTAACAGCCACACCACCGCCCGTGTCCGGAACCACCACCCGGGGCCTGGACTGCCCGCGAGTCGGGGCTCTCAGCACACTGTGTCGGGGCTCTCAGCACACGCCGGCCGGCGCACCCTGGTCAGACCGACGGCGTCACCCGAGCCAGGACAGCGGCGGTCGCGGTGTCCGACGCGGTGTGCGTGCCGGCGGTGCGCCAGCCGCCGTCCTCGCCGAACCGGCTGGCCAGGAACACCTCGGCGACCTCCGCCGGGGCCTGGCGGATCAGCACGGAGCCCTGCAGACAGGTCGCGGCCAGCTCGGCCAGCCGCCGGGCCCGCCGCTCGTCCGGCGCGGCCAGCTCGGCGCGCAGCGCGCGGACCCCCGCGTCGAAAGCCGCCGACTCACCGGCGGCCAGGTCCAGCTCGGCGAGCAGCGCCTCCACCGACTCCGGGGACCGGGCCATCGCGCGCAGCGAGTCCAGCGCGTTGACGTTGCCGGAGCCCTCCCAGATCGAGTTCAGCGGAGCCTCCCGGTACAGCCGCGGCATCATGGATTCCTCGACGTAGCCGTTGCCGCCCAGGCACTCGGACGCCTCGGCCACTACCGCCGAGGTCCGCTTGCACACCAGGTACTTGGTCACCGGTAGGGCCAGCCGCAGCAGCGCCGCCTCCTGGTCCGAGGCCCGGTCGAACGCGCCGGCCAGCCGCAGCGCCAGCCGGGTGGACGC
>Ga0137412_10005004_pt1 | contig 10596 bp, 9 predicted proteins | sample CZODoug2_1_16fun_FD_122160 | JGI IMG/M metagenome (GOLD analysis project Ga0137412, IMG submission 122160) | Vadose zone soil fungal communities from Angelo Coast Range Reserve, California, USA - CZODoug2_1_16fungal (Hybrid Assembly) | ecosystem: Environmental > Terrestrial > Soil > Vadose zone... | reverse complement strand
AGGATCGCCGCATTGAGGTCGACGACCTCCTTCCGGGTTGGCGCTTTTTTGATGAGAGACCCGATCCGGTCGACGACCTCGGCGCCTCGATCGGCGCCGTTCACAATGCAGGTGAGCGCCTCCCTCACCTCCGCCAGGTCGGGTGGGCTTTTGTCGAGAAACCGCAGCCCGGCAGTGGCGTTGTTGCGTGCCGCCGCAATGGGCTGCCTGATTTCATGAGCAATCGAGGCGGCGAGCTGGCCCATGGTGGCGACGCGGTTGGCATGCGCCAGCTCGCTCTGCATCTCGCGATATTGCCGCTCGCGACGGGTGCTCTCCAACGCAATGGTGGCTTGCGCGGCGAAGTCCCCGAATAAGGAAACCTGTCTGTCGGTGAACGGCTGCACCCGTTTGCGGCCCATAGTAATTGTCCCGACGATCTCATTGTCTTTGAGCAACGGAACAAACAGGGCCGTTCGAAGACCTGCGTTCACGATCGCGATCCAATAACCATCCCGATGATCGCCTTCGAGTGCCGTCAGGTCGGGGATGTGGGTGGGTAACCTGCGTGTGATCAATCGACCCAGAAGGCTCGCCTTTTCGAGCAGTGGGAATGATGACTTCGCCTGACTGACCAGAAGAGGGTCCCCTCGCACCCTCACGCAACGAAGGCAGCTTTCTTCGAAGAGGTGCAAGCAGCCTATGTCGGCGCGACAGAGATATGTGGCGCTGTCGAGGATGGCGTCGAAGATGGGCACCAGGTCGTGCGGCGAGCTCGCAATGGCGCGCAGCACTTCCGAGATGGCCGTCTGTTGCGCGATGAGTTCGCTCACCCGATCGTGCGGCTCGGGAGCGGTCCAGTGACTCGGCTTAGACGGTGAGGGCTGCATGACGGCTCCAGCCGCTGGTTGCGATAACCGAAAGGCGATCGACGCTTGTCTTCTCTTGGTGTTACCGTGTCCTTTCGTCGATCATCAGCAGCCTAAGAGGATCGCGATCGGCGCTCAATTGAACGCAGGTAACGGTCGGGTATTTAAAGGCGTCGGGGAGCGATACGAAGGTTTATGGCGCTGCTCGGGATTGTGCCACGCGCCAAAAATGCGACGTCTCGCCCGGCCACCGCCGGCGAGTCTCATGGTCTTTTGCGAGGGGTCTTGCGTCGGCGCGTCGGCGCTTGATGGCCGGCCGTTACCGCTGGAGGGGGTGCCGTTTTTGCAGGCTGCTCAGCTTCGACAGTTTTGCCGGGTTTGCGCGCGTCGGCGCGCCGGAAGCGTTGCGCGCGGCGAGCTGCGGCCTCGTGGTTTCCAATCGCCTCTTTTCCGCGGTCCTTGTCGGCAATGCCCGCCGTTGCGCGGTCGCCCGGCTGCGCTTGACGGCATATTCCCAGCCATCGACCGGCCCGACATGCGGCGGGTCTCGATCGAGATACGGGCGACCGATCCCGAACTCCTTCTCATGCGCATCGATCCACTTCCACAGCTCTTCGCTTGATACGAATCGCTGCATGCGGGTATCGCCCTTGACGCTCACGAGATCGGCCGCAAGCCCATGCCGATAGCCGCCGCGCCGACTCCCGCCGTGATAGGAGCTGTCGCTCGCGGCCTTGTTGCCGCTTGCGAGCCCTTGACGGTAGTCGTCGCGGAATCCGCTCGTTATCCCTGGCATGAGCCCCGCGTCATCCATGGTGCGAAGCACGCGGTAGAGCTTCAGCTTGAAGCTGCGGTCCATGCCTCCGATGACGTAGTCCATGACCGGCATGCCGACGCGTTGCGCCGCTGCCGGATCCTTCCACGTGAAGTCGGACACGACATAGGTCATGACGGTTTTGGTCACGGTCCGCGTCTTGCCCTTCTTCTTGACCGTCACCTTGGTCCGCTGAGGCACTTTGACCGTGTCGATCTTGGGGGTCCGTTCGTACAGCGACCAGAGATACGCATCGATGCAGATGTCGGCCACGCAGTCGGTGGGAGGCTCGATCGCGCGCACGGGGGGCTTCGGGCCATCGTCCATCGGCGCAGAGGGGAGCGCGGATGCGAGCCGCATGCGCGTTTCGGGCGGCTGCTTCGGACCAGCGTCGGTCAAGACGGGTTCGGCGCCGGGCGCCTCGGCGGCGGAAGCGCCGGCGGAGGCGGTGACAGGCTCGGGCGGGTTTGCATCGCCAGCCGCGGCCTCGCTCACCAAATTTGAATCGCCTGCCGCGGGTGCGCTGGCCAAAGGGACGGTGGTCACGACGTCCGGCTGGCGTGGTATCGACGCACGGTCGGCGATCGACGCGGTGATATCCTCGACAGGGGATGCGTTAAAGGTGCCGAGCCCAACCGCGCCCCACCCGGCAAGCGCGACCGTTCCGCTCAAGGCCAAGCCAGCGACGCTCCGCGGTGTCATGATCCCGCCCGCCCTCTGTCCATGCGCCTTGATCTTGGACCGCAAATCCGGCTCGCGCAATAGCTTGCCGGCGCCCCCCATCGACGTGGTAAACCTGAAAAACAGGGCCGCGAGCCCTGTTCTTGCACTATCCGCGTGAGATCGCCCGGCCATTGCGGGCCTCGGCCCCCGCCGCACGCCATGCGTCGATGCGCTCCTTCGCGATGATGTCCGCACATCGCGCGTGATTGCCGACGATCTGGAAGGCTATTTGCGTCGCGTTAATGTCTCGTTTACGTGGCGGACGGATTCCCAGGGCAGCTGACCACCTGCGTCCTTGAGAGTCGCGCCGGGCGTTGACGTGGCATGCCGGCATGACGCCGCCGACCTGCCACGACGCGACGGCTGTGAGCCATAACAGAAGCGGGAAGCCAATGTCCGCTCCCGGTCGGGATCGGCAAAGTCGAAGATCCCGACAAGAACGTCTTGGTGATCATGAAGGACGGCGTGATCTGCAAAAATGCCCTGGCGTACTGAGCTCGCGGGCTTGACGTGCAGCCAGGCTTTTGGCGCCTGTCGTTCAGGGGTGGATGCGCGTATACCGACATGAGAAATTCATGACGAGTGACGCATGCGCGGCAACCGGCCATCCGGGACATCCAAGACCCGGCTCCGAAACACAGTTGACACCAAAAGCCGCGTCGTCGAACGCACGGGAAACCGGCAATCGTCCGACGCGATTTTGGCCGACCTGAAGCACCGGCTGTCGGAGATTTACGATCTCAACGCGGCGGGAGCGGTGCTCGGCTGGGACGAGGCCACCTATATGCCCAAGGGCGGCGCTCTCGCGCGCGGCCGGCAGTCGGCGCTGCTGCGACGCCTCGCCCACGAGCGTTTCGTCGACCCCGCGCTCGGAAAACAGATCGATCGTTTGGAGCCCTGCGCCGACCAGCTTCCGGCCGCGGACGCAAGCCTGATCCGCGTTCTGCGGCGCGATTACGAAAAAGCCAGCAAGGTCCCGGCCGACTACGTCGCGCGCGCGTCCGCGCATGGTTCGGCTTCCTACAATGCCTGGATACGGGCCCGGCCGGAGAACGACTTCACCGCGATGATTCCGTTTCTTGAAAAGACGCTGGAGCTGAGCCGCGAATACGCTTCGTTCTTCGGGCCGTACGGCCACATTGCCGATCCGATGATCGATGACGCCGACGAGGGCATGACGGCTGCCGCGGTCCAGCACCTTTTCGCGGAGCTGCGGCGCGAACTCGTCCCCCTGGTACACGCAATCTCCGCTCAGCCGCCGCCGGACGACGCGTTTCTGCGTCGCTCGTTCGGCGAAACAGAACAGCTCGCCTTCGGCCTGTCGGTCGCCACGCAGATGGGTTACGACCTCGAGCGCGGAAGGCTCGACAAGACCCACCATCCTTTCTGCACCAAGTTTGCCGCGGGCGACGTCAGGATCACGACGCGGGTGCGCGAGAACGACCTTGGCGACGCGCTGTTCTCGACGCTGCACGAGGCCGGACACGCGATGTACGAGCAGGGCGTGAGCGCGGCCTACGAGGGGACGCCGCTCGGGAGCGGGGTTTCGTCGGGCGTGCACGAGAGCCAGTCGCGCTTGTGGGAGAACGTGGTCGCGCGCAGCCTTCCCTTCTGGGAGCATTACTACCCCGCGCTGCAACGGACATTTGCGGATCAGCTGGGATCGGTGCCGCTCGATGCCTTTTATCGCGCCATCAACAAGGTCGAGCGTTCGCTCATTCGCACGGATGCGGACGAAGTGACTTACAATCTTCACATCATGCTGCGGTTCGATCTCGAGCTGAAGCTTCTCGAAGGACGGCTCGGGATCAGGGATCTGCCCGAGGCCTGGCGCGCCGGCATGATGGCCGATGTCGGCGTCGCGCCGTCGGACGATCGCGACGGCTGCCTCCAGGACGTGCACTGGTATTCGGGAAGCATTGGCGGCGGATTTCAAAGCTACACGATCGGAAATATCCTGAGCGCGCAGTTCTTCGCTGCTGCAAGAAGAGCGCATCCCCACATCCCGGGCGAGATCGCGAGCGGACGCTTCGACACGCTGCGCGGCTGGCTGACCGAGAATATCTATCTTCATGGACGCACGCTGACGCCGGGCGAAATCGTCGCCCGGGCGACCGGAACCCCGATGGCGACGGCACCATACCTGGCCTACCTGCGTGGGAAATACGGCGGGCTCTATCGGCTGCCACAGTCCTAGGCGCCGCCGCCGGTCCCGCTGGTCCGACGGGACGCCGTTCGCAATATGACTCCGAATGGTATCTCGATGGACGATTTCGACGCGGACCGGTATCGCGTTCCGCAGCGCGTTTACCAAGCGGCGCCGAATGTTTTGACCGCGGTTGTTGGCGCGCTACTCTCATGACCATACGGAGGGCGGGGGCAACGACACAACTGTGGAGGACCGTCATGCTCGTTTTCGAGACAAAGATGCCGCGTCATCTCATCCCGATCCATCCCGATAACGCCACGGGCAAGGACTGGATCATCCTTTTGGAAGCAGGAACGATCGTTGGTCCATCGCCGGAAAAGCTTCGTGTTGCGCGGGCGACCCTCGAGCGAAAGGTCGTCGTGAAATACGACATGTTTTTGCGGCCGGCGCACTTCCTCGTCGTCGAAGATTACGATCCGCGCATTCACGCCGTGTATTTCTGCCCGCAGCTTTACAAGCACAACGATGAGAAGAATCTCGTGCCTCTTCACGGCGAGGAAATCGGCAGATTGATTGCGCACGCGCTCGAGAAGGGCATCAAGCAGCGACCCCATTGGTATGAGCCGTCCGCCAAGCTGCCGGATGAGCCGATCATAAAGGGCTCGATGGAGCCGGAGCTGGACAGCCTGGTCGTTGAAATGCCGGCGCGCAATGTCGCCGCGTCAGCGGGAGCAACGCAGAAAAGCGCGGCTTCCGCCTCGGCGCGATAGCAGGGGCCGCCCGTGCAGCAGGAACGACGGATGCTCATCGCAGTCCGGCCGGCCGCCGAGGCCGGCCGGACCCCTGCCGGCGGTCACCGTCCCTGCAGTTGGAAGTCGTTCCACCCGGGGCCGCCCGCGTCATAGGGCACGCTGGTGCCGGAAAAGTTCTCGGGGCTGCCGCGGTCGGCGTCATAAGCCCCGCCGATGTAGGCGTCATAAGCTCCGCCGAGGTAGGCGTCATAAGCCCCGCCGCGGTAGGTGTCATAAGCCCCGCCGCGGTAGGGGCCATAACGCCCGCCGTCGCCCCACGGCCCATAACCTGGACCATAGGCTTGGGCATCCGCCGCCGCCGTCGCGATCAGGGCGATTGCCGCCGCCAGTCCGAGTGCGAAAGATGATCTTGCTATGATGCGCATTGACCTTGTCCTTGCTGCTTCGAGCGAGAGATCCGCGCTCGACCGCGACGATACGTGGCCCTTAAGCGGCGTAGCGTTCTACTGAAATTGCTGCATTGATTCGATTCTTGCGGAATCGCGGGATCACGTCTCTGTGTGACGCATCCGCCGCTCGCCGCGGCACGCATCGCCGAAAACGTGCCGTTCGCGACGGGAGGCCGCGCCCGCGCCCGGCTCACGCGGTCGAGATGGGACGGGGCGGTGATTTCATCAGGGCGCAGCCGCCGGGCAGGTCCTTCTGGCGCCGCTTCCGTGCAGGGCTTGCGAGACGGGTATCTGAGTTGGCACCACTGAAATCGAGTTGGACGGTGGTCCAAAGTCCGCGGCGAGTTCGCCAACACGGATTTTTCCTCCAACGTCGCCGACCTCGTGGCGGCGCCCGCCCACGTCCACTGACGGTCCGGTTGTCCACGCCCAGGGCGCGGACTCATAAACGTGCAGATGTCGGGTCTTGGGGGCTAAGCGGACATGTTCTGCTCGGTCGGAGAACTACCGGTTTTGACCCGAAGCGGACATTATGATCTGCTTGGTTCGGGCCTTACGAGTTCGAGCAATTCGGCTCTAACCAGATCGCGTCGGCGACGAGACAACAATGCGGGGGGTTAGCTCTTTTCAGCGAGACATCGCCTCGCTCGCGCCCTCTCGGATGACGTGATGCCACCGGATTGAGCCATTGCAACGGCTTGGGCCAATCCGACCTGCGCCACATAGGCCCGGACCATTTCGCACGTAATGCCGGAATGCGACTCACGGTCGCTAGAGGTGTTGGCGTGATGTATCGCGCGAGGCCCGTGGCGGTGGCCATGATACGGCTTTGCCGTTGCGGCGTAGGACGTGGCGAGCAAGACAACCATCAGCAGCGCAGCGCTTTTCATCGTAGCCGACTCCCCCAGCGCGTTATCCCGTCGTCACGATAGCGGAACGGAATCCCTGCGCCATGAAAAGAGACCGTTGTCCCCAGACGAATGGAGACCGTACTCATGACGCAGACACTCGATATGCTCAGTCCGAGTTCTTCCCGGTCTGGCCCGACCTAGAAGTTCCTGAGACAGTCGCAAATTCCCGATTCTTGGGTAGAGCGGACTCAATCTGCTCGCCATGAGCATTTCCGGATTTCGCCCAAACGCGACCTCAGCGAATGTCCGTTGCTACGTCGGCTTCCGGGGGTGAAGCGGAAAACATCTGCTCGCCGTGAGCCTTTCCGCTTCTGACCCTGACCGGACATCCCCGGATGCTGCGGCCCGAAATTGATCGTGAAGTTGCGGAACGCGGCCTCGGTCATTCCGGTCTCATCTGGGCTGGAGGGCCAACATCGTCCCGTTCGGGTCGGTTCCGCAGTGCAACGCTCTCGCGTGCCCGCGATCCCCCCGGTGCTCACGCGTCAACGCGCCGCGGCGTCGGCCTGCGGCTTATTGCAATCCAAGAATTCAGTGCGCCGGCCGCCGGCGCGCCCGCCTCAGCGCGTCGGTCCAAGCACGACCATGACTTCCGTCGCCTGCGGCGGGTGGGGCGCGAGCTTGGTCACGTCCTCGTCGCTCCAGTCGGCGAGATTGAAGACCGTCCCGGTGTCGGCGCCGCTCGCCGGCTCGGTCGGCTCGACGACGTTCAGACCGTTGCTGTCGAGGAAGAACGTGTGATCGCCGAACATCTCATTCAGCCGCGGCACCACCGGGTGATCTTCCGGAATCGCCTGGGCGTCGAATTGATTCAAGGTCCGTTCGACCTGCTCGGAGGTCAGTCTCATCGCTTGCTCCTCTCGATTGAGCGAGCGCGACACGGCAGCGCCGTGTCCCATCGCAAATTGCGCGGCCTCCCACCGGCGGTGGTCAAGCATTCGGTCGATGCGGCTCGCTCGTCCGGAGTCACGTAGGGCGATCTTTTGCACTGTCAAGCCGCGGAACCGCTGCGGGCGCAAAACGGCGGCCTTGCGCGCCGTGACATGTATTCTCCACAGATCAGGATTGCCGAAATGGCCGGAACCTCGACCGCGCCCCGCGATTTGCCCTCGGCACTGGTCTTTTCCGTGAAGAGCCGCATTTTTGCTGCACTTCCGGCGGGGCGCGTGACGCGCGAAGGCCGCCAGCAACGAAGACAAAGGAGACAAACGATGAGACTGCTGCCGTGGACTCTCGCCGCCGCTGCTGCGATCGGCGCGGGGCAACTCCTCCTCCCCGTGGCGAACGCGCAGAATCAGCCCGAGCCGCCCGCCCAGGTTCCCCGGGCGCAATCGCCTTCGCCTGGCATCCCGGATGAAAAGCTCGACGCGGAGGCGGCCGCGATCAAGAGCGTGGCCAGCATCAAGCAGAACTATCAGCGGCGGATGGCTGCGGCGGAGGAATCGCAGAAGGAAGGCATCGCCAGCGAAGCCGTCGACGCCCTGACGAGGGCCGTCACCGATCAGGGCCTGTCGGTCGAGGAGTACACCTCCATCCTGGAAGTGGCGCAGAACGATCCCGACGTCCGGCAAAAAATCATTGACCGCATCCGTCCGTCGGACCGATGAGCGTGGTCTACCGAACGCCCATCGCGCGCTCGAATGCAGGGCGGATCTCGGGCGGCTCGCCAGCGTGAAACGTAAACTCGGTGAGGCGGCGCCGCAGCAGCGGATCGCGGCGAAACTCGTCGCGTGAGATGCCCTATAGGGGACTTGATAGGGGACTTGCCCTATTCTGTTGCCGCTGAAACAGCCGAACCGAAGAGTATTTACAGCGGGCTCGGGAGTGCGACGAGAAAGCAGCCAAGGCTTCCGATCCGAGCATCAAGCAGCAATACGCGATGTTCTCGATCATGGACTTCCTGCCGACCATCGCTCACATCGTCGGTAGCAAGATGTCGACTGATCGCCCGATTGACGGCGTAGATCAGACCGATGTCTTGCTCGGCAGTAGCGCCACCGGGCATCGCGAAAGCCTCTTGAGCTTCATCGGTGGACACCTCGTCGCCGCGCGCTGGAAGCAGTGGCGCATCTACTTTACCGACATACATCCGAGCGGCGGGGGATCGCAGCGAGAGCCGGGCATCTTCTCGGCGAACGCCCCAATGGCCGGCTACCCAAAAGTATACAACATCGAAACGGACCCGCACGAGCACCTCGTCGTCGGAGGACTGTTGGTTGGACATCTGGCCCGGCGCTCAAGCTCGTCGAGGAGTACTTGAAGTCGGTCAAGAAATATCCGAACCCACCCGCACCGAACATCACGCGGTTCGGTGGCGCCTGAGACGTCGCCTATTGGCGCTTAGCGGACATGGCGAGACCGCGGTAAAGAGTCCGCTTTTGGAAGGCAAAGCGGACATTGGCCAGCCGCTGCCTCACGGCTCGACTTGGCGCCGGTGACGCTCGATCAGGCCGACCTGCCCGAATATGCGCTGCCCACCACGCTGCATATCTTCGCCGCCAACCTGTCCTCGCGCGTCGTCACCCTCTTGGTCGCGGCGCTCGCCGCCAACAGCCGCAAGGCCAGATTCCCGATCGTGCCGGCGGCCTCGCCGCCCGGATGGAACCCGGAGATCGCCCGCCAGCCCATGCAAAACCGCCGCCAAGCCCCCCATGACGTTGCCCTGCGGGCGCTGTTCAGCCCACCCGGAAAGTGCTACGCTGGCGGCCAATTCGTGCAGTATTTGCGCGAGTGAAAATGCAGGAGGAACGCTGCTATGCCGCAAGCGAAGCGCGCTTCGAAACCAAAACGTCGCAGTAAAGCCGTACCCGTGTTGGGACTTGCCGGAGTGTCCTTGGCGATGGCGGGCGGTGGCGCATCCGCGTCGGCCGTCGCAACGGCGGATATCCCGCCGCCGAACATGTCGCCTCTGACCATCACGCTCGGCGAGGAAGAGATTTCCGACGTGAGCCTGTCGACCTTCTATGTCTTCGACAAGGAAAACACCAAGTCGCTCGGCGTCAAAGAGGCCCGGGGCTGCCGCGGCTGCGGCGGCTGCGGCAGAGGCTGCCGAGGCTGCAGAGGCTGTCGCGGTTGCGGCGGCGGTTGCGGCGGCGGTTGCGGCGGCTGCGGCTGCTGCATCTCGTGGGGTTCTTGCCGCCTCTGCTAGACGGCACTTTCCGATTGCGTTGACAGAACGCGTCATGACGGGGTTTGGCCGGGTTCCGCCCGGCCTGCCCCGTCTTGCTTGTGGGCTGCCCGCGCGGCGCACAGGCGAGCGAAGCCGCAACCTTCCCTCGTCGACCTTTCAAAAATTCCATTCTCAAGAAAAATTTCAATACCGCTTCAACATCAGATCAGCAATAATGGCAGTCAAACCCTCCTTCTCCGTCCCAACCATCGATATCTCACCCTACCTTCGCTCTCCCTCGTCTCCGGAAGGACTCAAAGTCATCTCCTCCGTCCGTGAAGCATGCACCGGCACGGGATTCTTCCAACTGGTTGGCCACAGCATTGAGCCGGAGTTGCGGCTCCCAGCGGCACTTAAATCTTGGGTCGGGCCCGCAGTCGCAGCGGGCTCTATATCGATTGTTTTGTTGTTGCTGGTTCAGCTGCCAAGAGGACTACACGCGCTTGTCGAAGTGGCGCTCGATTATCCACCGCAAAGCCGTAGCCGCGATTTTGCGCAAGTTCGCGCAAAGGGGCATGTCACTCTTCAAGTTGCTAGAGAGTCCCTCGAAATGCTGGGTGTTGATGAATGTGAGGTGGACGAGATGGTCAACTCCCGTCCTCTCCCCGATGAAGAGATTCCACTGCGCACAGGCCGAACACGTCCTACCATGGTCAATTACGGTTCGGCCCACTGAGTGGGAGCGATCACACTAGAAGAATACCCCTCTTTATGCAGCTACGCAGACTCACGCCGCGGAAACGATATTGTAACTGGATCCGGATACGTCTACGGGACACCA
>Ga0137412_10005003_pt1 | contig 10596 bp, 9 predicted proteins | sample CZODoug2_1_16fun_FD_122160 | JGI IMG/M metagenome (GOLD analysis project Ga0137412, IMG submission 122160) | Vadose zone soil fungal communities from Angelo Coast Range Reserve, California, USA - CZODoug2_1_16fungal (Hybrid Assembly) | ecosystem: Environmental > Terrestrial > Soil > Vadose zone... | reverse complement strand
CCGTCGCCGCATGAGACGCCGTCGCCGCACGGTGGGGATCCGGATCCACGTGCGCACACGGCGGTCGCCGCGCTGCCGGGCATGCCCGCGGTCACCGATCGGCATGATATTTACGCCGCGGCCGGTCGCAACATGTTATCGCCGACGGCAAAGGCGGCCAGGCCGCTGGTCTATGTGCCGCACAACAAGTCCGGCGCCGTTTGGGTGATCGATCCGAAGACGTATCGGGTAATCGGCAAATACCCGGCGGGCTCGGAGATCCAGCATGTTGTGCCGGCCTACGACATGCGCACGCTCTATGCCACCGACGATGTCGGCAATTCGCTGTTGCCGTTCAACCCACGGACCGGAAGGCCGGGCCACAAGATTCCGGTGATCGACCCGTACAACATGTATTTCACCCCGGACGGTCGGTACGCGATCTCGGTCGCCGAGGCCCGCCGGATGCTCGTCTGGTACGACCCGCATACCTGGAAGATCAAGGACAAGATGCCGATCCCGGAATGCGGCGGCATCGATCACGCCGCATTCAGCGTGGACGGCAAGACCGCCGTATTCACCTGTGAATTTGCCGGCCGGGTAGCGGTTATCGACGTTGCGTCGCACCGGCTGCTGCGCATGGTCAATATGCCCGTGCAGCACACGATGATGGGCCCACAGGACATCACGCTCGCGCCGGACGGTTCGGTCTATTACATCGCCGACTCCGACGCAAATGGCGTGTGGGTGCTCAACGGCACGGCGACCAAGGTGCTCCGGTTCATCGCCACCGGAAATGGTGCGCACGGCCTGTACTTCTCGCGCGATGCCAAACGACTCTTTGTCACCAACCGGCATGAGGGCTCGATCAGCGTGCTCGATGCCTACACCGGCAAACGGCTCACGAAATGGCGTATCCCGGGCGGTGGCAGCCCCGATATGGGAAATGTCACCGCCGACGGGTCACAGCTGTGGATTTCCGGCCGCTACAACAACGTCGTGTACGTTATCTCGACCAAGAATGGCCACCTGATCAAGAAGATTCCGGTCGGGAACGGCCCGCACGGGTTATGTGTATGGCCGCAGCCCGGCCGCTATTCGCTCGGTCACACGGGCATCATGCGCTAGATCGCCGCCGATGTTGTGATCATGATGAAGGCGCCGCCGCGTTAGATCCCGGGTGGGTCGAATCGGCCGTCTACCGCGGTCCAGCCACCGTCGACGTACAGCACGCTGCCGGTGACGAACCGGGACGCATCGGAGGCCAGATACACCACCGCTCCGGCGATTTCCTCCGGCTGTGCCCATCGCCGCAAGGCGCTCTTGTCGGCGTAGGCCTGGTACCAGGATGGATTGTTCTTGATCTGCTGGGTGAGCGCCGTATCGACCACGCCCGGCGCGATCGCGTTGGCCCGCACTCCGGACGGGCCGAATTCGGCGGCCGCGGTGCGCAGCAGCTGCACGACCGCGGCCTTCGTCGCGGCATACACGCCCTGCCCGGGCTCTACGACCCGATGGCGAATGGAGGACATGCCGATAATGCTGCCGCGCTGCCGGCGCACCATATTGGCGCCGAATGCGCGGATGAGGTCGAAACTCGAGCCCAGGTTCAACGACACGACCCGGTCGTACTCGCTTACGGAATATTCCAGCAGCCGTTTGCGCACGTTGGTCGCCGCGGTGAAGACGAGGGTCTCGACATCGGGAAATTCGGTGGCCGCGGCCGCGACGGCGGCTCGGTCGAGTGCGTCAAGCTCGTACGGGACCGCGGCATCATCGATCAGCGCCGCGGTTTCGGTAGCCGCCGGCAGGTCACGGTCCGCGCATATGACCCGCGCGCCATGTGCGGCCAGCGCCCGGGCGGACTCCCGGCCGATACCGCTACCGGCGCCGAGCACGAACGCCTGCCGACCGTCCATGTGGAACATTCGCCCATAATCCATGTTCGTATCCTATTTGGTCGGCCGCCGAGAAAGAAGCAGTGCGGACCGGACAACCCGAATGAATCAAGAGTTGTCTAAGCCGGTATGGGGGAGTCCGCCGAGGTTGGCACTGGCGTGCTGGCCCCGGCCTCGCCGGTGCCGGGCGATCCGCCGCGGAAGGAATGCCACTCCGCACGACGGCTATGGCTGAGCCTTGCCGGTCTGCTGGTAGTGGCATCAATTACCGGCTATCGACTGCATGCGGCCACGCGAGCCAGGTTTCCCGGGCACGCGGATCCGGCGTTCTATTATTCGGTCGCGCGCAATCTGCACGGCGGGCGTGGCGCGAGCATCGACTACGTCTGGCAGTTTCTGGCGCCTACCAAGGATGTTAGTCATTACGCGTTCGACTACTGGTTGCCATTGCCGTCGTTGCTGATGAGCGTGGCGCTCTTTTTCGACAACAGCCTCACGGCCGCCATAGACGTGTCGGTCATGCTCACCGCCGTATTCGCCGTGGCCACCTATCTCCTGGCATGGCGGCTGACTCGGTCGTGGTGGATCCCCACGATCTCCGCCGTGATGGTTGCGACACTGCCGCTGGTCAGCCTGTATTCCGTCCGTACCGAGTCATCGATGAGCCTTGCTGCCTTCGTCACTCTCGCGTTTGCTGTTGCTCTCGGCGCGCGACAACGCCCGGTGCAGTGGGTTGGTGCCGGAGTATTGACCGGGCTTGCCGGGCTGGCCCGCAACGACGGTCTCTGGCTCATCGCCGCCATGGTGGTAGCCGTAGTGGCGTGGAATCACGGCCGGGATCGCATCCGGCGGCTCGCGCTGCTCCTGGGCGGGTACGCGATTGTGATGGCGCCGTTCGTCGCCATCAATGTGATGCATTTCGGCGCGCCGTTGCCGCCGTCCGCGGCGAAGTTTCCGTACGTCGTCCACTACCAGCAGATCTATTCATTGAACGTGCCGCATTCGACAAGCATCTTGTTCAGCCACCGACTGTGGCTGGCCCGCCTGCATTTCTTCCCCTACGAATGGCGGGTTGCCGAGGCGGAGCTGCGTCGTGGCGTGGCGGTCACGCTGGCTGTACTGGTCGGGCTGGCTATTCTGCTCGCGATTGTGCGGGCCCGCAGCGTGCGCCTGACAATCGCGTCGAGCTGGTTGCTGCCGATCACGTATTGCTTCCTCGTGTTGGTCTTCGACGCATTGGCAAACCCGATCGTCGCCGCCGCGGGCGCGGTTGACAAGACCATGGTCAGCATGACTCCGGTCGCGATTATCGGCGGGCTGCAATGTGGCCGCACCATATTTTCGCGTATTCCGTTGGTTGGCGCAGCGGGCGTTGTCGCGTTGGCGATAGCGCCGGCGCTCACCTTGACCGCCCGGACCGATCAGACGATCACCCACGACAATAGGATCGGCAGTGCGGCCGCCAGGTTAGGGCCGGCGCTCGCGGCCGAACGGCTGGACCTCGGCGGCCGGGAATTGGTGTTAATGAGCGGGCAGCCATGGGAAATCGCCGAGGCCACCGGGCTCAGGGTGGTACAGGTCCCGTACGCATCCCGTTGCGCGATCCTCCGAACGGCCCTGAAATATCACGTGACCGACATCAGGACCGATGGCGGGACCCGCTCACTCAGATCACTGGAAAGGTTTGCCGGGGAGGGTGGCCCACTGAAGCGGGTCACCACAGCGGGACGATTTCATATCTACCGCGTCGTCGGCCCGCCCGGACCGGCCTGTCTTTAGTAGTTTCCGTAGCCGCCCGAATCCTTGGTTGGCGAGCTGCTCAGCTTGCCGGAGCTGGCGGCATGCCAGGTAAAGCTGGCCGCGCCGAACTTGTCGCTGAAGTTGTTGCCTTTTGTGTCACCGGATGTTGTGTCGAGCTTGAACGTATACAGTGGACTGCCGTTGTAGGTGACTTGCAACTTGCCGTCGTCCGGCCGCTTGACCGTACTCAGCGTGCCGGAAAGCCCATCTGGCTTGGCAATGCCGTCCTTCGCGACCGTGAGCGGGGACCAGAAGCCGGTGCACGCGCCGGTACAGGTAATCTTGCCGCTCTTCTCCTGATCGGCTGAATACAGTGTCTTTCCGGCATTGTTGACCAGGAGATCACCTACGCCGGATTGGTTATGCAGTGAGACAACCGATGCGGCGTCTGCGCCGTTGGCCGAGGTGCCCGAGGATCCGCACGCCGCAAGCACTGTCGCCGCCCCGAAACCCAGCGCACCCGCTATGAGCCAGCGTTTCCCTCGGATCGATCGCATGTCATTCACCTTTTCACTCTCCTTTACTGTCACCCGTTTGTACGGGGTCGGAGAGTGTCCGGTTCAGCTAGTGGTCTAAGTGACGCACCTAGTCACGATTGAGCGTTTCTCGATTGCGATAAAGGTCGCGCAGCAGGCTGATCTCGGCGCCGTGATGCACCTGTTCCTTGAGCAGTGTGAGAAAGACCCTGGTCGCGGGCCATTGCTTACCCTGCGCGTCGACAGACCGCGGCGTGCTCACCGGCCGCCCCAAGGTCACGTCTGTTATAGCGGTCAACTCGTCGGTGACCGGCCGCTGGCTCGCGATCAGGTCGGCGATCGCGGCATCCGCGGCACCGTAGATCGGCAGGTCGGGGTAGGTGCGCTGGCCCGGACCGAACGAATGCTCCCAATAGATCCAGTTTCCATGGGTAATGTGCAAAAGGCGCCATGCGATCGTCGTTACCGGCGGCGGATCCGGCACTATATCGGGATAATCCATGCTCCAGCCGGACGGCGCCGACGTGTCGCGGCGCACGTTCCAGCAATCGGCGCACGGCTCCCAGCGGAACTCCTCGTCAGTGAGTCCAGTGAGAATTCGCCGGAGATCGGCGACCGACGTCCCCCATTGTTCCCGCAATATCCCTGATGCGCTTAGCACAAAGGATGTTTACTCCCCCTACCGCGACAACGCAATGCGACGCACCCGCAGCAAAATGCCGTTTCGTAACGAGTTGGTATCGGGCGGTCGCTATTGTTCGTTTTCGGCCCGGGCCGCTCGTACGGCGGGCATCTCGGCCTCGAGCACGTCGATCAGTTGCTGCAATTTCACGGCGATCCGCCGACCGGACGGAGTGAGGCTGTATTCCACCCGCGGGGGGATCGCCGCTTGCACCTCGCGATGCACCAGCCCGTCACGCTGTAATGCCTGCAGCGTCTGGGCCAGCATTTTTTCGCTGACGCCGTCCACCCGGCGGCGCAGCGCGTTGAAGCGATAGGTGCCCTCGTTCAGCGCTGCCAATGCCAGCACACCCCACTTGCCGGTGACGTCCGCGAGCAGATGGCGGGACGAGCAAGCCCGCGCAAAAACGTCCGGAATGAGGTTATCGTCCGGCTCGGCTGCGCTGGCGGGGTTGGTCGCCGCTGCTCGGGGCATGACTGCCACACTACCCGTGGCGCCGTACCAACTCATGTAATGGCGCTCACTCCGGTACTGCACTTTCTAATAGTTAGTGCATGCTGTGGGGGTAGCGGACAACCCGACATCGAGGAGCGAACGTGATTACTGTGACCGCGGCCAGCGGCAAGTTCGGCCATCTCGTCATTGAAGACTTGATCGAGCGCGGCGTGCCGGCAGCCGACATCGTTGCGGCGGTGCGAAATCCGGCAGCCGCGGGTGACCTGGCCGCCCGCGGCGTCGCGGTCCGGGCCGCCGACTATAGCCAGCCCGACACGTTGGCTAGCGCATTGACCGGCGCCGAGACGCTGTTGTTCATCTCTGGCAGCGAGGTCGGGCAACGCATACCGCAGCACCAAAACGTGATCGACGCGGCGGTGGCCGCCGGCGTGCGCCGCATCGTCTATACGAGCATCCTGCGCGCGGACACCTCGGCGCTGGGGCTGGCGGCCGAGCATCTGGTCACCGAGAACAGCATCCGGGAATCTGGCCTGCCGTACGCATTTCTGCGCAATAGCTGGTACCTCGAGAACTACACCGAAAACCTCGCGCCCGCATTGGAGCACGGCGCGATTCTCGGCTCATCCGGCGACGGCCGGGTCGCCGCGGCGACGCGGGCTGACTACGCGGCCGCGGCGGCAGCGGTATTGACCGAACCGGGCCCGGACAACACCGCCTACGAGCTCGGCGGCGACGAGCCGTTTAGCATGGCCGAGCTGGCGGCCGAGGTGTCGAAACAGACGGGCGTTTCTGTCGTCTACCGCGATCTGCCGGTTGCGGACTACGCGGCCGCGCTGGTCACCGCCGGCCTACCCGAGGTCGTTGCCGACCGGCTCGCCGCCTCCAGCGCCGGGCTCGGTCAGGGCGAGCTGGACACCGACAGCCACGACCAGAGCCGGTTGATCGGCCGGCCGACCACCTCGCTGGCCGACGCCGTGGCGACCGCGCTCAAGTCCTAGCCGCCGGCGCCGGCTGCGGTTGTACGGCGGCCGTCGTTTTGGCCCGGCTGGTCAGCAGCAGGCAGCTGGCCGCCCCGATCGCCAGGGTGATGATCGGCAGCAGGAACGAGGTGTGCATGGCCTGCACGTACCCGTGGGTGAATACGGCCTGCGCCGTATCGCCGAGCTGACGGGCGACCCGCGGCGGCGTGCCGGCCGGCGGTTTTGCCGCGCTGCCGGTCTGGCCGGCGCCGAGTTGGAGTCCGTGCGATGCGGCATCACGGAAGCCGTCCACAAAGGGCTTTCGGGCCGAGGCCGGCAGCGCCTTCGCCCGGCTGGTCGCCTCGCTGGTAAACGCCGCCGCCAGCCGGTTTTGCAGCAATGCGCCGCCGGCCGCGGAGCCGATCACCGAGCCGATCTGCCGGTTGGTGTTCATCATGCCGGAGGCGGCGCCGGCCAGCCGCGGCGAGACGTTGTGCATCGCCACCGTCGCGAGCGGAGCGAATGTGCAACCCATGCCCAGGCCCATCACGAACAGGCCGGGCAGCACGGCCCATTGCGAGCTGTTGGCGTGCGTGGTCGGCACCAACACGATCATGCCGACGGTGAATGCCGACAGGCCGGTGAACAGAATGAATTTGCCGCCGATCTTGTCCGACAGCTTTCCGGCGAACGGCGCGATCATCGCAGCCATTAATGACGTCGGCGCCGAAATCAGGCCCGCCCGCAGGGCCGACATGCCGAGCACCGACTGCAGATAGATCGTAAAGCTGATGAACATACCCGTCATCCCGACCGACAGGGCCACCGACGCGAAATTCGAAATCGCGAAGTCGCGATCGTGGAATAGGGCAAACGGCACCAGCGGCTCGCGATCCTGCCGGCGCGCTTCGTACACAAAGAATGTCGCCAGTAACAGCCCGCCGACGATCAGCAACGCGGGAATGGAGACGAACGACGAGATCTTGCCCCAGTTGTAGCGCTGGCCCTCGTTGAGCCCAAACACCAGGCAGAACAGGGCGACGCTGGCCAGCACGACACCGGTAACGTCGAATGCGTGTTTGCGCACCGCGCGCCGATCGGCCGGAATCACCAGCGGTGCCGCGATGAGCACGAAGATGCCGATCGGCAGATTGATGAAGAAGATCCAGCGCCAGTCGAACGCGCTCACCAGCAGCCCACCGAGCGTCGGACCGGCAATGGTCGCGACGCCCGCGACCGCACCCCAGACGCCAAGGGCGCTGCCGCGCCGCTCGGCCGGGAAGACCTCGATAATGATCGACATCGTCTGCGGCATCAGCAGCGCCGCACCGAGCCCCTGCACCACGCGGGCCGCGATCAGCTGGCCCGGCGTCTGCGAGACGCCGCAGAGCAGCGAGGCGACCGTGAAGAGCGCGACACCGGCAAGGTAGAGATTGCGCTTACCGAGCAGGTCGCCGAGCCGGCCGGCGGTGATCAGTAGGACGGCCAGCACCAGAATGTAGGCATTGATCACCCACAACACATGGTCATACGTAATGTTGAGCTTGTCGATCATGTTCGGTATCGCGATATTCACGATCGTCAGATCGAGCAGGGTCATAAAGAAACCCAGGCACAGGGCCAACAAGATCGCCCATGGGTTCCCCCGAAACTTACGCATAGTGCGCCTCTCTGGGGGCGCTGCCGGTCGATACGCCCCGATTCGAATTCTCTAGGTGGGCTCAGCGACGAACATACGCGCAGGCTCCGACGATGCCCGTTCGCAATCGGGGCATGCGGTCACCTCGTCAGACTAGTCCGCGTTCAATGGTCCAGGCGGACTATACACGGGTCGTACGGGTGTCACCGTCGAATTCATCGATAGCGGCAGTCAACTCGTTCGGCTCCAATGTGACGTTGGGGCAATCCGCACCAACGTCACATTGGTGTGCGGATAGGGCGCTTATCGATCTTGACCTTATTGCCGTGTTGAACCGATTCAGGACAGCAATAAGGTCAAGATCGACGAGATGGGGAGCGCGCTACTTGGCTTCGTCGCTCCCTGGAGCGTGCAGCGGCCGCAGCCGCGCCCAGGCAAGGAAGACCAGCCCGAGCGCCAGCATGCCGAGCCCGGTCCACAGGTTGATGTGTACGCCAGCGGCCTTGTTGATCTTCGCCTTGGAGTCGGTCAGCCCGACGATGATGAGCACCACGCCATAGAGGGTGAACAGCCCGCCGATCAGGTATCGGAGGTCGAACAGCTTGGAGGCGCCACTGCGAACCGCGTTGGGGCGTTCTTCGGTCATATCAACTCCTCTACAGGAAGATCACGGACAGGACGGCGGTAATGCCCAGAGCGGTGAAGCCGAGCAGCTTGGGCGACTGCCACCACAGCGGTTTCGGTGCGTCCTTGGGATCGGGCGCGTTCGGATCGGGTATGCCGTGCACCAGCCCGGCCAACTCGGCCACCGGTTTGGGTTTCGTCACGAGTGTCACCGCGACCGTGACGACGGCATCGGCCACGAACGCCGCGATTGCGCCGTAGAAGTTGAGCATCTGGGCGTTGATCGTCTTGTGTGACGCGTCGTAGTGACCGCCCGGATAGAAATAGCTGATGTTATAGCCGGTGAAGTGCATGACCGCGGCCGCGGCCGTACCGCTCGCCAGGCCCCAGAATCCGGCCCACGGCGACGTGCGCTTCCAATACATTGCGATGATGAAGGTCGCAAAAAGTGGCGCGTTGAAATAGGAGAACAACAACTGGATGTAGTTCATGATGTTGTTGTAACCGGACGCGATAAACGCCGTCCCAATGCCGATCACCACGCCGATTACGGTGATGATCCGACCGACGCGAAGATAATAGCCGTCCTCTCGATCCTTGACGACGTATGGACGCCAGAGATCGTAGGTGAAGACCGTATTGAACGAGCTGACGTTGGCGGCCATCCCGGCCATGAAGGCGGCAAGCAATCCCGTCAATGCGATACCGAGCACGCCGTTGGGCAGGAACTTGCCGATCAGGATCGGAATGGCATCGTTGTAGCTGTTATTTGCGCCGGTGCCGAAATGCGGGATGATCGCCACCGCGATCAGGCCGGGAATGATGGTGAGAAACGGGATGAAGATTTTCGGGAAGGCCCCGATCAGCGGCGTGCGCTGAGCGGCGGAGAGATCCTTTGCCGACAAGGCGCGCTGGACCTCGGTGAAGTTCGTTGTCCAATAGCCGAAGGAGAGCACGAATCCCAGGCCGAAGACGATGCCGATCCAGTCACCGAGCGGGTTGCTCCACGGGATCCCAACGCCTTTCCACGAGCTGAATGCGTGCCCGGCCAGCGGCGTTCCGTTGTTGACCTTGTCCTTCAGCCCGCCCCACCCGCCGACCTTGACCAATCCGACCACCACGAGCGGGATCAGGCCCGCCATGATGACGAAGAACTGCAGCACCTCGTTGTAAATAGCGCCGGACAACCCGCCGAGTGTGATGTAGGCGAGCACGAATACGGCCGACACCACGATGGCCAGCGACGTCGGCCAGCCGAGCAGGCTCTTGATGACCAGCGACAGCGCATAAAGATTGACTCCCGCGGTGAGCACCTGCGCGACCGCAAAGCTCAACGCGTTGAAGATATGTGTAGGGATGTTGAATCGTCGGCGCAGGTATTCCGGCACGCTGTGGACGCCAGAGCCGTAGTAGAACGGCATCATCACGAGGCCGAGGAAGATCATGGCCGGCACGGCGCCGATCCAGTAGAAGTGGACCGTCGAGAAGCCGTACTGTCCACCGTTGGCGGCCATACCGAGGATCTCGATGGCGCCGAGGTTCGCCGAGATGAACGCAAGCCCGGTTACCCAGGCCGGCAGCGACCGGCCGGATAAGAAGAAGTCCTCGCTGGTAGCGACCGCGCGCCTCGCCAGGAGGCCAATCGCGACGACCAGTACGAAGTAGATAGCGAGAATGCCGTAGTCGAGGCCATTCACGTCGAGTCGCAGGCCGGCTGCTTGCATGCCCACCACATCACCTCCACGGAGCGAGTGCCGTCGCCATACTGCTGGAACCGGACTTTGGGTACGACATGGGGGTAGGAGTTTGCGAGGTTTCGGCAGTCGGGAGCGGCCGGATACCGGATACTGCCACTCGTGACTGTCCCTCCTGGCTCCGCTCCGCAGGCTCCGCTCCGCACGGTCCCTCCCGGCTCCGCTCCGCAAGCTCCCCTTCGTACGGCGCATCCGCTGGCGCAGCTGATCACCGATGCGGCGGCCGGTGTCTTCCCCGAGGTCGACGGCGGCTGGCGGCACGTTCCGCCGTGGCGTAAGGGACTCTGGGCAGCCGTCGCCTTCACCGGGCATGCGGTTTTTGCACTCGA
>Ga0137412_10005002_pt1 | contig 10597 bp, 15 predicted proteins | sample CZODoug2_1_16fun_FD_122160 | JGI IMG/M metagenome (GOLD analysis project Ga0137412, IMG submission 122160) | Vadose zone soil fungal communities from Angelo Coast Range Reserve, California, USA - CZODoug2_1_16fungal (Hybrid Assembly) | ecosystem: Environmental > Terrestrial > Soil > Vadose zone... | reverse complement strand
CGCCATGATGCGAAGGAAACGACCAGCCCAGCACCGACCCGAGATCCGCATCGGAGGCATTGGCGACGACACCGTCCTGCATGGCGCGGACGGTCTCGATCGCCTGGATGTGCAGAAGCCTGCGCTGAATCTCCTCGACGTCCGGCTTGGCGCTCTCCGAACCCTTGCGCGGATATTCGGCGGACAGACCAGGCCAGGCGGCGCGGCTGCCATCGGGCCGGTAATCATAGATTCCTGCCGACGCTTTCCTGCCTGGTCGCCCGAGCCGATGACCGAGGCGATCCAGCACTTCGAGCGATCGGGCATGATGATCCACGCCGCGATCCGGCCCGGCGATGCTGCCGAGAATATCGAACAGCAGATCGAGTGAGGTCCGGTCCGCCATGGCCAGCGGCCCGATCGGCATGCCCGCGGCCAGCGCTGCATTATCCACGATCTGGGCCGGCACGCCTTCCGACAGCAAGAGCAAGGCCTCGCGCGTATAGGAGGCCACCACGCGGCTGGTGAAAAATCCCAACCCGTCGCGCACGACGATGGGGGTCTTTCCCATCAGCCTGGCGACATCGAGCGCCCGCGCCAGCGTGGCGTCGGTGGTTTGCGGGCCACGAATGATTTCGAGCAGCGGCATCCTGTCGACCGGCGCGAAAAAGTGCATGCCGATGACGTTGTCGGGCCGGGGAGACGCTCCGGCGAGATCGGCGATCGGCAATGTCGACGTGTTGGTCGCCATCAGCGCGTCGGAGGACAACATCGCGGCAGCACGGGCGATGACATCGCGTTTGATCTGTTCAATCTCGACGACCGCCTCAAACACTGCATCGTATGCAACGATTATCTTGGTTACACGCAAGTGATCCGATTGAATTATTTAATGTGTTGATAAAACGGGTATGTTTAACAAATATTGAGCAAAGATTTATGTATTTTCGATATGATCAAAAAAATAGTCTATCGTTTGAGGCGTTAAGGCCTATCATCATCGATCATGACCATCACTTGATTTTTGGTCGACAAACCCTACTGGCCTATCAACAACGAGGTAAAAAAACAGTACCGGCTTGGCGTCTTTCTTTAGCCTTTTTACTCCAAAACAAATACCACGCGGAAGAATTAAGCAAGACTTTTCTCATCAGTGAACGCGTTCTCATTGGCCTTGCCTTAGAAGAATATCTAGGTGATCGTCGAAAAAGAAAAGAGGTGGAAAATTTTCCACCCTTAAAGGGTGTGAAAACACGAGATGTTGTAGCCAGATGTTTAGGTTTTGGCAATCATAAAACCTATGAGCAGGCGAAGCGGATTATGATGGCCGGGTCCTCGGAGCTTATTCAACATGTCGATCAAAAGCACATAGCTATTTCTAGCGCTTTGTATCTTGCACAACTTCCTTTAAAAAAACAACGCACACTCTTAGTGCAAGATAGAAAATCAGTATTACGTACTATTCGTCAGTTAAAAAAGGACAAACACGCAGCGTCGTCTCTTAGTTATGTTTCATTGCTTTACAAGGGTTCTCATGCGTTATCGAATGATTGATGTCAGAATCTGGTGCGATCAAAAATTTCGGGCTTTAAATCCATTGCATCCTAGCGGACAGGCCTTGTTTTTATATTTATTGACCAATCCAAATACGACATCTATTCCCGGACTGTATCGTGCAGGTGCTGCGGCAATGGCGGAAGAATTAGAATGGCCCTTGGATACATTTCACCAGGCACTGGCGAATATTCTACAACAAGGATTAGTCAAAACTGATTTAAAAGCACGCGTTATTTTCATTCCAAACGCGATTAAATATAACAAACCACAGTCACCCAATGTCGTGAAGAGTTGGGCACTCCATTGGGATGAAATTCCAGAATGTTCCTTAAAAACAGAAGCCTATAGGGTGTTTAAAGCCTACCTGGAAAATATAGGGGAAGCCTTTGTCAAAGCATTTGAAGAAACCTTACATCCTCCTTTGTTAAAGACTATCGTCAACCAGGAACAGGAGAAGGAACAGGAGAAGGAACAGGAGAGGGCTATGACAACAAATATCAGAATTCCACTATCTCGTGGGGATTGTCATGTGGTATCGCCTCAAGATATTCAACAGTTACAACAAACTTACCCTTCTGTTTTGATCGTTCAAGCCTTACAACAACTTGTCGCATGGAATGAAGCCCATCCCTTACAACGGAAATCACGAAAAAACGTGTGTCGTCATATACATACTTGGCTTTCTAAGGAAGAATATCGAAAGAACAGGCCTGCACATCAAGGGAGTTATCCCACAACGTGGGAACATAATGTCGCAGTTGCCAAAACATGGCTTGAGCATGATAACCTCACAAATAATCATGTGCCATCTTCTCAACGAACGGCAAGTTCTTCCCCTGAGGTGATACGGGGAAAGGTTAAGGAGAATACATGAAGCAGCTTGAAAAAAAATCTTTTGTTCAATATTTGCTATTACTCGGCGAGATCTTTCATCGAAAAATGTCACCGGTGCTGTTGGAAATGTATTGGAGCTGTTTAAAACCTTACCCTTTGTCCGATGTCCAAGCGGCTATGGCAAATCTGTTAGAAAATCCAGAGAGTTCACATAAAGCACGATTTTTCCCGACACCCTCAGAATGGATTTTGTGTATAACAGGGGATCCAACCCATCAAAGTTTAGTCGCCTGGACAGAAGTGCGGAAGGCGATTCGTCATATTGGCCAGTACGATAGCGTGATGTTTGAAGATCCGCTGATTCATGTAGTCATTCAGGACATGGGGGGGTGGATATATGTTTGCCAACAACCAGAAAAAGAGCTGCCGTTTTTACAAAAAGAATTTGAACGACGATATCGTTATGTACACGCCAAAAACCCCAGTAAAATTCCACACCCCTTGATAGGGCGGCTTGAACATCACAATGCCATACAAGGATTTAAACAACAGATCCCTAAACCGGTCTTGGTTCGTCAAACACAAGGATCGAAAAAACTTTATTTAGAAGAAACACCTCAAGGAGAATAAAATGCCTACAAAATTTATAGCCAAAAAATTAACACGATTCTTGGAATTTTTGAAAGAGTATCGTCTACGGATTAAATTTGTGAAAAAACGAAAACAATTAAAAAAAAACGTCAAGCAGAAAAAGATCAAAAATTGATCCGTTATTTAAATTTCACGAGGGCAATTAAACGGGAGTGACCCTATCTGAGAGATAGGCGGGCTCTAAAATAGGTCAAATAAGAAAATTTAATGTATCAGACAGATTATTTTTTCTAAAGAACTATTACAAGCGTTTGCAGGGGGATTTTTCTAAAAAAGCCTCATGCTAAACAAGGGAATATAGGAAAATAAGAAGGAGAGATATCATGGAAAACTGGGTATTAACGACTTATGATGATTTTGGGTTGTCTATTTCTCGTATACAAGGGATTGATAACGACCTGATTAGACAACAACTTTTTTTTTCAGGTCTTGTGAGCTTAGAACGCACAAACCTTTCCTGTCAGAACGAAAAAACAAATACGTTAGCCATTCCACAGGATTTATACACACTGGGTTATCGACATATGGGCTCCATTGGTGTACGTGAAGATGCCATTTATGTCCCCTTGGAAAATAGGTCAACAGGCTATCAAGATTCTAAAATATTACAGTACGATAAAAATTCTTTATCTGAAATAGATGAAAATCAACGATCCACCTTACCCAACCATCTATTACCGGATGGATGTCCTTGGATAGCCATTGATGAGTTTAACAAGAGACTTTATACCTCTCAATTTGCCTATGTAGAGACGGTCTATGTCTTTGATCTAGAAACATTAACACACCAACCTAAAGAGGACATTTCTTTGGGCAAAATCCTATATAATGTCCAAGGCAGCCGGATGTATGAAGGAAATTTATACATGGTAGAAGAAGAAGGCCCTATTTCCAAGGTTAATATTGCAACAGGCCAAGTGACCGAAGTATTTAATCTTCGGGATCATATTACGGACAGCGCCTCTATGTGTAAAATCGAAGCGGAAAGTTTGACGTTTTATGAACAAGCACAAGATGGATCCACGTTACACATCTTAGTGCTGGTGTACCTCCATACATCATGGGGCTGCAAGTTTCCTCAAAGCAGGTTATATCATTTTAAAAGGCTATAAACTCGCATCATCAGAGACCCCCCCTTATTTTTTTCATCCTCCTATCACTATGACGCTAGATAGCGCAAAAAAATAACCCCACAAGATGTGGGGTATATGTATTTTTGACTTAAGTTCGGTTCCAACCCTTATTTTTTTATTCTTATTGGACAGAAGGAACGGGAACGGGAACGGGAACGGGAGTAGAAAAAGAAGCAGGAAGACTAATGGCGTCTTTGATACAGCAAAATACATCAAATATAAATTTGTTGCATAAGCCTTCAATAGGAACTTCTTTAACTTCTTTGTATATAACCATTAGTATTTTTGCTAGGAACAGACAAAACCCTTTAGTTTTATCCTTATCATTCATATCTACTGGATCCATCAGGTTTGGGTTTGCTGCCTCCGCGATTTTATTAGCAAATTTAGTGGCTTCTTCAAGCGTTATTTTTAGAAGTTTAACTAGACAATCCGCAAGCTTTGTGGGATCAATTTTAGGTTTTGGCTCATCACTGAATTTGTTGCTGGATGAGAGTGGTAACCCAAATGCAGCCGCTATCTTTGAGAAAGGATCAGGGTGGTGTGTGTGTTCATCATGGCAATTACAGGGCATATTTTTATCTCCTTATGTTGATGGAATAGGAATAACATTAGAATCCTAATAATTAATCTATAATAGATTTTATCATCATAATGACAACATAGTAATAGATATTATCTACTAATTAAGCATTAATATCTTGCTTAAGAAGTCTGGGGATTAGTCTGTAAAAACCTCAGAAAGGTCTGGGTAAGGTTGATAATATCAATTTTGATATTTAAGGAGAGATACTCAATCAGGGTCATTACTTTTTTTTCGAAATCAAGGACACTAACCTGTTGGTCTTCTGATAGGCAGAGACTTATTCTTTTGGCAAGGTCTTGAGCAATTTTAGGGGGGATATCTATATTTATAGAAGCACTTGTAAATTCCGGTGCATTAAGATTGATGGCAAAGTTTTGCGACTCAGCGTCAAATTTTCCCTTAAAGGAGCAAGACATTATTTTACTCTTTAAAATAAATAGGTAAATGCACCAATATTTTATTAAATTAATTCATATTGACTAGCATTTACCTAAGACAATTATCCATCCGTATAAAATATAATACTCAATCTATTCATATTTTAATTAAATCACTTCTTGTTCGTCGAGATAATGAACTAATCGTTGCGACTTTCACCTCTGGAAACAATTTTCGTACAGAAAGCCAATGTTAAATCGATAGGAACATGGTATCCGATTGATTTTGGCTCTACATAATCTTTTACAGGAGGGCAGGGTGGATAGTTAACTTTATCGTCACCTTCAAATTTGTCTGCAAAAGGAGCAAAAGCCGCCCCTGATTTTTTTGGTTCATCTGTCGCCATATAAATATTCTCCCTTGAAATTTTACGAGTTGTATTTGTCAAAAAACCAATTACTATATAATAGTTAAAATCTATTATATAGTAATTTACAAAATATTCAAACTATTGTATGATGGTATCATACATAGGATAATAATAAAAATGAATGTTGTAGAAAATAAAGGGAGACTTTACTTGCTTTGTAAAGCCTTCAAGCAAATATGAATTAATCAGGAGAAAAAAATATGGAACCACTCCAACAAGTTTCATGTATTACAGTAGCGTTAACAGAGGCATTTGCCCCTATTATCCAAAATGGATCAAAATTGATATCAGATTTCATGGCTTTCTTCGTGGGGCTCCTTGGTTTACCTATAGATCTTATTATGAAGATTTTAGCGTGTATTACTCCAGCACCAGGCCCTCAGTAATATTCTTTTTAAGAGTTTAAAATATAAAATGAAGGCATGAGAATGCCTTCTTCACTTTGAATGATAAATAATAAGGACCCTTTATATGGAAGAACATACTGGTAAATCAGAACAGGATTTACAAAAACTACTTTCCACTGTCGGAGGATTGTTGAAGCCAGCTGCAAGTACAAAGGTGATGTCTGGGTCTGGATTCACTGCAGGGCCTGCTGCGCCTATGATGTTAACCATGGACTACCCAAAACTTCGTTCAGGTTGTGCAGGGATAGGGTTACCTGTTTATATTGCCAATAATATTGTGGGTTGTGTCCAAAAAAATATCAATAGTAATAATTGGAGCTCTTTGGTCTACGACCTCGTCAATATATTTTTTACTATTCCAAATTGTACGGCGCAAACTATTGCCTTAATATTTTGGTGGATGAAAGAATCGTTTATCGTGTGGTAAGACAGGGAGAGAGGTAGAGGTTAATCAATCACGTTGATAATAGGTGGGTATTTCTATGCCAAAATTACAGGTTGATATGGAAAATTTTAAAAAGTATTTAGGCAATGTAAAACACAAACACCTGCTTATCCCGGAAGTAATCTCGGGTGCAGAACGGGTTATCAAAACGGGGGATTTTGTCGAATATTTTATATGTTTATTAGCTGTTAGGCCTGTTATACCTATTGCTTATATAGGCACGATATTTCAGTGTTTTGCAGCTGCTCAAGCGAGTTATTGATAGAGGTTTTATCGAGGTATTATTACTATGAATAAAATATACTATTAACTTAAAAATAAAATAAGGGGGGAAAAAGTAATGAGTGTTACTCATCAATCGTCCACACAGAATGATGAATTGCCAGTATCACTGCTTATTGATCAGGATAATTTTGAGAAATATTTGAGCAATATCATGGAATTAGAACCCGAAACTGTCAAAAAAGTTCTTACTTGTGCACAACAAACAATCCCTGTTAATAATATACATACGCTCTTTTCCTTTTTTATGAACTTATACGGAATACCAGAAATTGCTCAAAAAAGCCCAAGGGATATATTAGGGATATTTTATTGTTTGAAAGCATCTATGAATCTGTGATTAAAAGACTGCTTATGCGCCTGAAAATATATCGATGATAGAGAGTTTGTGCCCATATTGTAGTAAAGTGAAGTTGTTTTTAGGTCTATTCATATCGTTTTAAAAAGGGTTTAGAACCATAAAGCATCAAAAAAACGGTTGTTTATCGAGGTTTTTTTTAATGTTCTTTAAGGCTACGAACTTGGTGGTCGGGAGTTCGAATCTCTCCGGGCGCGCCAGTCAAACGCTTGAAAAATCAATCACTTGTATTGAGTCACTGGTAGTGGTCTCTAATCCTATTTTCTGTCACTTGTAGTCGTTTTGTCGTCTTCTAGGGCTTTTTAAATTTTGCGAGAAAGTATCTATTTTCTAGCCTGGGTTTCTAGTATCTTTTCCTATATGTCATAGATATAATAAATCATAATATAAGTTTATAATTTTAATATTTATCATTGGGTAAGATTAACCAGGAAATTAATATGAAGTTGTGGTTGAGCTTCTTGGTAGATTTTCCCCAGATCGTCAAATGCTTTTTAAGAAGAAGGATACAACATGGATAAAACAACTCTAACTAGTAACTCTCCTGGAAAAAAAGTCTCTACAGTAGACATTACTGCACATCCTAAAGGTGGGCTTTCTATTTCGCTTTCTCATCCGATGGGTAGTGATGGAGTTCCTTCCTCGACGCCACCTGCAGTTCCTTCCTCTCCCTCTCCAACACCGCCCACTGTGCTAGAAGAGCCTGACCCAAAGGGAGGGAAGTGGGTTTCTGTAATACCTATGCAGAACGCGCGGTCCGAGCACACAGCAACTTCGTTTCCAGATGGAGAAGTCTTAGTGGTAGGGGGTCGAAATGATCAGGATTACTTAAATACAGCCGAGTTGATGACCGATCTGCTAGTAGACAACTGGATATCCACTTCATCTATGAGTGGTAAACGGGACTTCCACACAGCGACTCTTCTTAATAATGGTCAGGTTCTGGTAGCAGGGGGGCGAGTCTCGGTGGCAGGGGGGGGTATTCTCGATAGCACTGGATCAGCTCTCTCCACGGCAGAACTATATGATTTCAAGAGCCAGACATGGAGTCAAACAGGCGCTCTGAAACGGGGACGGGATTTCCACACAGCGACTCTTCTTAATAATGGTCAGGTCCTGGCAGCAGGGGGGGTTGATATCAGTGACGTTCTTTCCACGGCAGAACTATATGATTTCAAGAGCCAGACATGGAGTCAGACGACAGGTGATCTGAATCAGGAGCGAGTTGCCCACACAGCGACTCTTCTTAATAATGGGCAGGTTCTGGCAGCAGGGGGGGCGGATAAAGCTGGATCACCCCTTTCCACGGCAGAACTATATGATCCAAATAGCGGGACATGGAGGAAGACGACAGACACTCTGAGTCAGAAACGGCTTGCCCACACAGCGACTCTTCTTAATAATGGGCAGGTCCTAGTGGTTGGGGGGTGTGTTGACATACAGGCCTCTACCAGCCTCTCCACGGCAGAACTGTATGATCCCAGTACTGAGACATGGAGTCAGGTAGGTGATATGAAGGAGGCACGGGCTTTTCATACAGCGACTCTTCTTAATAATGGTCAGGTCCTGGTAGCAGGTGGTTATGATGGTGATAGTTTGATCACGGCAGAACTGTATGATCCCAGTACTGAGACATGGAGTCAGGTAGGTGATATGAAGGAGGCACGGGCTTTTCACACGGCGACTTTTCTTAATAATGGTCAGGTTCTGGCAGCAGGTGGCTCTGATCGTGTGGTTGGGGGGGGTAATGTTATTAATACAGCAGAACTATATGATCCCAACAGCAAGACATGGAGTCAGACGACGGGTGATCTGAATCAGGAGCGGTTTACTCATACAGCGACTCTTCTTAATAATGGTCAGGTCCTGATAGCAGGTGGACAGGACAAGAAGATTCCTCTAGCGACAGCGGAGTTATACTCCCTACTTGATGTAAAATGGGAACTCACTAGCCCCATGAAAGACAAACGAAGCTATCACACAGTGACCTTGCTGGATGGGGATAATCAGGTTTTGGTCGCAGGAGGACAATCAGCTGATAAAACACTTGTCTCTGGTGTTGAGATCTACGATCGGAAGAGCAAGACATGGACTTCTACCACCCCTATGAAGGAGGTGCGTGCTAAGCATGGCATGGTCAGACTCCTAGATGGCAATATATTGGTTGCAGGTGGGGTGAGTCAGGATGCGAGTGGAGATAAGATTTTATCTACCGTAGCGCTCTATGATGTGCAGAACAAAACCTGGAATGATAAAAAATCCATGAGTGTGGAACGGCAGGGCTTCACATTCACCTTACTCACGGATGGGAAAGTACTCGCTGCAGGGGGTTTTAGCAATACAGGTTCTCTATTGACGGCGGAGATTTATGATCCGAAGACAGACGTATGGACGGCTACACCGAATATGAATTTTGAACGAAGGGATCATTCTGCGGTTCTGCTTCCGAATGGCAACGTTCTGGTGGTGGGTGGCCCTAGTGATGCGGCTCTTATTGCAGAGATCTATAATCCAGATACGGGTACCTGGAGTACCACACATGAAGAGCCACAGGAGATAGGCCCTTATAACACAGCGACCTTGGTCGGTGGAGAGGTGGTAGTGACGGGAGGCCAGATGGGTCCAGCTTCCTTAAAAACATCACAGTGCTATGATTCGGTCAACGATAAATGGGTTCTCCTCGAGTTTATGGGATACAACCGGGCTAAACACACCGCTGTGTTGTTGAGTGGAAGCGTACTATCGGGAGCAGTACTTGTCGCAGGTGGAAATGTGAGTCCTAACAATCCCCTCTCTGACGTGGAGATCTATATTCCACAAGTGGGTTAAAAGCACAGGATCAGACTGTGAACGCGATGAGTGACGAATAAATAAAAAAGGGTAGGGTAATTCTTTAAAAAATTCTGCCCTTTTTGTTTACATTCCTGTTTATGATAAGGAAAATGAGTATGAGTACAACCCTGATAGCTTCTGGAAATAAAGTGTCCGAGGTAGATATCACTGCACATGCTGAAGGTGGACTTTCTATTTTGCTTTCTCATCCGATGGGTAGTGATGAAGTTCCTTCCTCGCGGCCACCTACTGCAGCAGTTCCTTCACCAACATCCCCCCCCCCGCTGTGGTAGCAGGGTCTGATTCAAAGGAGGGGGAGTGGGTTTCTGTAAGCCCTATGCGGAATGCACGGAGCGCGCATACAGCCACCTCCTTTCCAGATGGAGAGGTCTTAGTGGTAGGAGGCGAAAATGAACAAGGCCACTTAGATACAGCAGAGTTGTTGGCCGAGACGGCTATACAGAAGTGGATATCTACTACTGAATCCATGAGTGATAAGCGGTACGGTCACACAGTGACTTTTCTCCCAAATGGACAAATTTTGGTGGCTGGGGGGAGCCAGTTCCGCCATACTGGTGACGATAGCGTATTGAACACAGCAGAATTGTACAACCCAAGCACTGGAAAATGGAGCCCTACAGGGGAGATGAGTGATAAGCGGTCTGGTCACATAGCAGTGCTTCTTCCGAATGGAAAAGTCCTTGTGGCAGGAGGTTTCAATGCTT
>Ga0137412_10005001_pt1 | contig 10599 bp, 9 predicted proteins | sample CZODoug2_1_16fun_FD_122160 | JGI IMG/M metagenome (GOLD analysis project Ga0137412, IMG submission 122160) | Vadose zone soil fungal communities from Angelo Coast Range Reserve, California, USA - CZODoug2_1_16fungal (Hybrid Assembly) | ecosystem: Environmental > Terrestrial > Soil > Vadose zone... | reverse complement strand
CTGCTGGTTTGTTGTGTTGTCGGATCAGGGGCGATGGAAAAACCGCGTCGGCGGGTCAGTCCACAGCTGTGGCGAGTTCCGCGACGATGCGGCACCGGCGGTGTGTCGTGTTGTCCTCGAGGGCGATGACCAGGCATCGGCCGGTTGCGCGGCGCGGACCCACTCGGCGACCTCCCGTGCGCGGCGGCGCGGCCGTCGGCTCCCCGCGATCACCGCCACCTTGATCGGTGCGTCGATCGATATTTCCGTGCCGTGCATTGCGTCCTCCATCGCGGGGTTGATCACCACCGCCGCGACGCTAGGGGGTCAAGTGCACTTGAACGCAAGGCCCGCCATCGTCGATCATCGTGCGTATGGACGGTGATGGGTGGCACGTCTCGGGCCTTACGGTCGGCCAGGTCGCCGACCGGATGCAGCTGGCCCGGTCGGCGGTGCGCTGGTACGCCGACGAGGGCCTGCTTCCGTGCGAACGCACCGCCACCAACGAGCGCCGTTTCTTCGCCGATGTGCTGTGCCGGGTGGCGATGATTCGCGCTGCCCAGCGGGTAGGTCTGTCCCTGGACGAGATCAGGCAGGCGCTAGCCGTGCTGCCGCCTGGCGTTGCGCCCAACCGCGAGGATTGGGAACAGCTGGCCGCCCGCCTGCGCGACGTCGTCACGGATCGCATCGGCCACTTCACCGCCTTACTCGATGAACTAGCACCTGTCGAAACGCCCAGCAGATAGACGGTCTTAGCCGAACAGTTCGCGGTGGGCCGCCAGCCGTAGTCGCGACCGCTCGAGGTCGATGCGCACGACGTCCTCGCCGCCTATCGCGACACGTTCAGGCTGCTGCTGCGCTTCGCGCTTGGAACGCGATCGCGGCAACAGTGCCCGCACCCGCTATGCCGGCCGAACCGCTGGGTTGCGGATGGGGGTGCGACGAAAGGCGGCCGGGGTGAGTCCGGTGTGACGCAGAAAGAACTTGCCGAAGTTGGTCGGCTCGCTGAAGCCGAGCCGACGGCCCACCGCTGCCGCTGTCAGGTTGGTATCGGCGAGCAGCCGCTTTGCCTCAAGGGCGATCCTGGCGTCCACCACCTCGCGCGCGGAAAGTCCGGTGGCAGCGGTGCTCGCCCTGGTCAGCGTCCGCACGCTGTAGCCGAGCAGGGCCGCGTAGTCGGCAACCCGGTGGGTGCGGGCGAAGTCGCGCTCCACAGCGGCGGCGAACCGGGCGGCGACGCCGTCGGGATCGCCTACCGCCGGGCCTGCCGCGTCGGTACGGCCGAGGCGCAGCAGCAACACGCTGAGCAGGTGTCGTCGGGCCGCGTCGGCCGACGCGGTGGCACAGCTGGCCTCAAGGCGAAGCTGACGGGCCATCTCCCGAATACCGATGTACGCGTCCGCGTCGAGGTGCCGGACCGGTCCGCCGCGCGCGTCTCCGAGCGGCATCGCCAACTCGGCCGAACGTGCCGCGGGTACCCCATGGGTGAACAGCACCAGCTCACCGTTCACCGGGGGTCCGAATCGCTGCACCTGACCGGGTCGCACCCACAACACGGTCCTTGGCCCGAGCTGATGCTCCACGAAGTCCACCTCGTGCCATGTCCGCCCCGAGTCGACCAGCATCAGCCGGTGGAACTCGGTCCGGTGTGGCTGGCCGAGAGTGCTCGGCGCCCGCCGGCCCAACTCGTCGCGGGCCACTACCTCAAGCTCAAGGCCCGGTCCGCTCGGCGCGTTGAACCCCACCCGCCGTACGCCGTCGTGTCCGATTGCGACCACGTCAAGTCCGTGCGCCACCTTTTCGCTCCATTCTTAACCGCAGAAGATCGAGCCTCAGCCAACCCAGGCAGGAGGAAGATCCTGATGAGCAAGGTCGTTGTGTTCGGCGCAGCCGGTCGGCTCGGCCAGCGGATCGTGGCCGAGGCCACTGGCCGAGGTCACGAGGTGACCGCCGTGGTGCGACGTGCGCGAACCGCGCCGGCCGTCGCCGCCGGCGTGGCCATGGTGACGGGGGATGCCACCTCGGCCGAGTCCGTCGGCGAGCTGGCCAAAGGCGCCGACGTGCTGGTAAGCGCGGTGAGCGCGCCGGGCAGGGAGGTCTACCTCGCGGTCGCCACAACGCTGGTCGGCGTGGCCGCCGCGCTGCCCCAACCTGCCCCTCGGATCGTGCACATCGGCGGCGGAGCCACGCTGACAACACCGGACGGGTCCCGGTTCCTTGATCTGCCGGCCTTCCCCGCCGAGTTCCTCGACATGGCCTCCGGACAGGCCGAAGCGCTGGACTTCTATCGGGCCAGCTCCGGGGTGACCTGGACGTATGTCTCGCCGCCGCCGGTGAACTTCGCGGTGGGTCGGCGGACCGGTCGATACCGCACCGGGCTGGACCAGCCGGTGACGGGTGCCGATGGCGAGGCCACCTTGAGCTACGAGGACCTGGCCGTCGCCATCGTCGACGAGATCGAGCACCCGAAGTTCCTGAACACCCGGTTCACCGCGGGCTACTGAGCATGGTCGTCGAACGACCGCCGGTCGCGGCGTCGAGGCATCGGCGAGGAGCGGCCGGCAGATCCCTGGACCTCCGAACAGGTCCGCACGGGTCATGGTCTGGTTCTCCTGGTCGGGCAGTGGGTCAGGGCTGGAGCCTGCGGACGGTGCGCAGGATGTGGTCGCACAGCAGGTGCCGGGCGCGGTCGGCGTCGCGATCGCAGGCGGAGCGCATAAGTTGTTCGTGTTCGCCTGCGATGTCGCGGTCGGCGGAGATGTCCACCGACCAGCGGCGGGCGAGTTCGCTGGCCTGCCAGAGCCGGTCGAAGATGCCGAGCAGGACGGTGTTGCCGCAGCCCTCGATCAGGGTCCGATGAAACTGGGCGTGCGCGGCAGACCATTCCTCGCTGACGTGGCCGCCGGCTTCGGTGCCGATCGGGGTGATGGCCAGGCGATGATGGGCGGCGACGACCCGGCTTTCCCAGTCCAGGTCGCCACGCTCGACAGCATCGCGGAGCATGATCGGCTCCAGCAGGCAGCGGGCGCGCGCCAGTTCTTGCCAGCGCTCGTCACTGGCCTGCGGCACGGTGAAGCCGCGATTGGTATGCCGCTCGACAAGGCCGTTGCCGCTGAGCCTGGTGAGCGCCTCACGGACAACGGCAAGGCTCACCCCGAGGCGATCCGCGATCGCCTGCGGTCGCAGCGGCGCTCCTGGGGTGTGATCGCCGCCCAGGATCTCGCGGTGCAGCCGCTCGTAGGTTCGTTCGCCGAGGACACGGGTCTGCCCGGATGACATGAGAGGATCCTAACAACCATTAATCGATTATTGCCAAATAAAAGATTATCTGATTACGGTTGGCGGAGCGACCATCGGACAGACCCCGCCACATCGCCCCACCCACCGCAAGGAGCTGAACCCCGATGAACGACAGCAATCCCCTCGCCGGCCTGCCCCAGGTCCCCACCTTCACTCTGACCAGCACCGATATCAGCGACGGGCAGCCACTGCCGGCAGCGCAACTCTCCGGCGTCTTCGGCGTCCCCGGCGGCGGGGACGTTTCCCCGCAGCTGTCGTGGTCCGGCGCGCCCGATGGCACCAAGAGCTACGCGGTCACCATGTACGACCCGGATGCCCCCACCGGCTCCGGCTTCTGGCACTGGGCGGTTGCCGACATCCCGGCGTCAGTGACCGAACTGCCCGCCGACGCCGGCGACGGCGCGGGCGAGCTGCTCCCCAACCAGGCAATCCAGCTGCCCAACGACGCCCGCGCCGCCCGCTACATCGGCGCAGCCCCACCCGCCGGCCACGGTCCACACCGCTACGTCATCGTGGTCCAGGCCCTTGACGTCGAGCGGATCGGCGTTGACCAGAACGCGACTCCCGCCTTCCTCGGCTTCACCACCTCGACCCACGTCCTTGGCCGCGCGGTCCTGACCGCCACCGCCGAAATCACCGGCTGACATCACCAGTTGAGCCTCGTTGGGAGGCAAACGTGAACAGCCACGCCAACGGCAGCCCGCCGACGCCCGAGCCGACCGTCCTGCACGTAGTCACCGATCAGGCGGGCCGCAGCCACATCCACCGCTGCGCGATCGACGGTCTGGTACTGGGCCAGGTCGCGGCCGATGTTCCCGCCGTGTGGCAGGCACCAGCGGTGCACGACGTCGCCAGCCGTGCCATCTGGGTGCTGCCTACCGGGTGGCACGGCGGCTGGCACCGCAATCCCACCCGGCAGTGGGTCATCCCGCTGACCGGACGCTGGTTCGTCGAGACCCAGGACGGCGCCCGCGTCGAGATGGGCCCCGGCGACATGCATCTCGGGGACGACGTCAACTCAACACCCGACGAGCGCGGGCGAGTGGGCCACGATTCGGGCGTGCTCAGCGACGAGCCCTGCACCGTCCTGGTCATCGCCCTCGAGGACAGCACGACACACCGCCGGTGCCGCATCGTCGCGGAACTCGCCACAGCTGCGGACTGACCCGCCGACGCGGTTTTTCCATCGCCCCTGATCCGACAACACAACAAAACCAGGAGGGCTTGATGAAGATCATCGCTATGGAAGAGGCGTTCAGCGTGCCGGGGATGGCCACCAAGGGGGCCGCGCTGGACCAGCCCAGCCCGTTCCGGCCCAGCGTACTGGCGGCCTGGGAACGGAAATTGCCCGACTTCACCCAGTACCGGCTGGCCGAGATGGACGAGCACGGCGTCGACGTCCAAGTCCTGTCGCTGACCAGCCCCGGCGTCCAGATGGAACCCGACCCGGCCACCGCCATAGCCGACGCCCAACTCGCCAACGACGTCCTCGCCGCCGCCATCGCGGACAACCCCACCCGCTTTGCAGGACTCGCCGCCCTCCCCCTCCAAGACCCCGCCGCCGCCGTCCGCGAACTCGACCGCGCCATCACCGCCCTGGGCCTGTCCGGTGTCCTGATCAACGGCCACACCCTGGACACCTACCTCGACCAACCCCAGTACCGCGTGGTCTGGGAGGCCCTGACCGGACATGACGTCCCGCTCTACCTGCACCCCAACAGTGCACCCCTTGGCTGGTCGGTCTTTGATGGCCGCCCCGAACTCATCGGCCCCACCTACGCGTGGGCCGCCGAAACCGGGGCCCACGCTCTGCGCCTGATCTTCAGCGGCCTGTTCGACCACTTCCCCACCGCAAAAGTCATCCTCGGCCACATGGGCGAACTTCTCCCCTTCCACATGTCCCGCCTGGACATCCGCTACCACGACCTGGACCCCGAGGTCACTCTGGCCAAGCGACCCTCCCAGTACCTCATCGACAACTTCGCCATCACCACCAGCGGCGTCCTGTCCCCCAGCGCCCTGCTCGGCGCCACCCTGGCCATCGGCATCGACAACATCCTCTTCGCCGTCGACTACCCCTATGAATCCACCGCCGACGCCGTTCACTTCCTCACCACCCTCCCCCTCAACCCACCCGACCTCCACAAAATCGCGCACACCAACGCCGAACGCCTCCTCCACCTCGCCTAACCAACCCCCCACGACGATCACGGGGTCGACCACGTCCGAGAACTGGCCCCCGGCAGGGCGCGAACCTGCGACTTATCGCTGACGGCTCAGGCGGTCGTTGGGTAGACGAGCACGTTTACCCATGCGGCGCAGGCAGTTCCTTCGCCCTCCGGGCCAGTGCAGCCCGATGGCTGGCAGAAGGCCACCGGCGCCTACGGCGAGCCCGGCACGTTCAAGTCGGTGGCCGACGTGGTTGACGACCCGTCGCTGCAGAAGCAATGGTGGCGGCATGACCAGCACGCTGCTCGTCGACATCGGGCTGCTGGCCACGCAGGACGCCTCGCTCGGCGAGATCCGGGACGCGGCGATCGTCGTCGAGGGCGAGTCGATCGCCTGGGTCGGTTCGGCGGCATCCGCGCCGGCAGCCGACGCTCGGGCCGGGCTGGGCGGCCAGACGGTCGTACCGGGCTTCGTGGACTCGCACGCGCACCTCGTGTTCGCTGGCGACCGGGGCGCGGAGTTCGAGGCCCGGATGCGCGGAATGCCTTACGCCGCAGGGGGAATCCGGGTCACCGTCGCGGCGACGCGGGCGGCGTCGGACGCGCTGCTGCGGGGCAACGTCGAGCGGCTGGCCGGCGAGTTGCTGCGGGCCGGCGTCACCACGTTCGAGTGCAAGTCGGGCTACGGCCTGGACGTCGCCACCGAGGAACGGTCGGTGCGCATCGCCCGCGAGTTCACGCCGGAGACGACGTTCCTCGGCGCGCACGTCGTCCCGCCGGACACGTCCCGCGACGAGTACGTCTCGCTGGTCTGCGGGGCGATGCTCGACGCCTGCGCCCCGCACGCCCACTGGGTGGATGCCTTCTGCGAGCAGGGCGCCTTCGACAAGGACGAGACGCGCGCCGTGCTGCTCGCGGGCCTGTCGCGGGGGCTCGGTGCGCGGGTGCACGCCAACCAGCTGACCGAGGGCCCCGGCGTCCAGATCGCCGTCGAGCTGGGTGCCGCCAGCGCCGACCACTGCACGCACCTGTCGTCCGCCGATGTGGACGCGCTGGCCGGCTCGTCCACCGTCGCGACATTGCTGCCGCTCGCCGAGTTCTCGACCCGCTCGCCGTACCCCGACGCGCGCCGGCTGATCGACGCCGGAGCCACCGTCGCCCTGGCCACCGACTGCAACCCCGGATCGGCCTACTCGACGTCGATGCCGCTGGCCATCGCGCTGGCCGTCCGCGAGATGCGGCTGACACCGGCCGAGGCGCTGCGGGCGGCGACCGAGGGTGGGGCGGCGGCCCTGCGCCGTGGCGACATCGGCGTCATTGCCCCCGGTCGGCGGGCCGACCTGGTCGTGCTCGACGCGCCGTCCTACATCCACCTGGCCTACCGCCCGGGCGTGCCGCTGATCGCCGAGGTCTGGCGCGCCGGCCACCGCGTCGTCCCGTCCGGTGATCAAGAGAGAGAAGTGGCTGCCAGGGCGACCACTTCGCCCTCTTGATCAAGAAATGGGGGTGGCGCCGACGACACCACCTCGATGGCGTTGTGCCGGTGCGAGGATGGTGGATGGGAGGATGACGGGTGGTCCCCCACACGTCACAACGAGGTGACACCCCATGAGTGAGATAGGCACGCGCCCGCCGGACGCTGTCTTCGACGTCTTTTCCCGCCGCTATCTGGCCCATGCCTCGAGCCAGCTGCCCGGACGGGCCAGCAGCGCGCTGACCCTGCTCGCCCGCGAGGCGCTGGCCTTCGGCGGCACCCGCAAGGACGACGAGACGCTCATCCGCATCGCCGATCTCGACGGGTCGACGACGGGGATCGACATCGTCACCGCGGACGCCCCGTACCTCGTGGATTCGGTCCGCGCCGAGCTGGGCCGCCTGGGTCACCCGGTCGAGCGGGTGCTGCACCCGCAGATCGTCGTGACCCGGGACGAGACGGGCACGCTCGTGGACGTCTCCGATATCGACGACAACGCCGAGGTCCCGCCCGGCGCGTCCGTCGAGTCGTGGATGTACGTCGAGATCGACACGATCAGCGAGGCCCAGGCACCCGGGCTGACCGCCGCGCTGCGCCGGGTGTTCGACGACGTCCACCACGCGGTCGAGGACGCGCCGGCGATGTACCAGCTGGTGCGTGACCTTGCCGACGGTCTCGAGGCCAACCCCGGGCACTTCGATCGGGAGACGAGTTCGGAGGCGGCGGCCCTGCTCCGCTGGTTGGCCAGTGGCAGCTACATGGTGCTGGGCCACGCCGCCTACTCGGCCAACGACCTGGCGAGTCCGGGCCGGTCCTCGGCCCCGGCCGACGCGAAGGGCGTGCTGCGCGGCGGTCCCAATAGCGCGATGATCTCGCCGCTCGAGCTGCTGCCGGCGTTTCGCAGCGGGGCGCCGCTGGTCATCTTCAAGTCGCCGCTCGTGTCCCGGGTGCGCCGCTCGTCGCACTACGACTGCGTCACCGTCGTCACCCCGGCGGGCGTCAGCGACGGGCAGACCGTCCACGTGTTCCTCGGACTGATCACGACCAGCGAGGACGGCACGGTCGGCCGCGTCCCGGTGGTGCGCAAGCGCATCGCCGAGATCCTGCTGCGCTCGGGGGTACGCGGCAACAGCCACACCGGCCGGCAGCTACTCGCCGCGCTGCGCACCCTGCCCCGCGACGAACTGCTCGAGGCGCCCACCGCCGACCTGCTGCGACTGGCCCAGCTCGTCGTGGCCCGCGCCGAGCACGGCCAGGTCGGCGTGTTCGCGCGCACCCACCTCAACCGTGACTTCGCGAGCATTCTCGTCTACTTCCCGGCGGAACGGTTCGGGCCCGAGACGCGCCGCCGGGTCGAAGAGGTGATCTCCAGCCACTGGCCGGGCGACGTGATCGACCGTGACGACCGCATCGTCGAGCTGGGCCTGGCCCGGATGCAGTTCCTCATCGCACTGCGCCCCGGCACGCCCCCGCCCAGCCCCGATCGGCACGCCGTCGAGCAGGAGGTGCTGCGGGTCACGAGGCGGTGGAGCGACGACCTGGCCGACCTGCTCACCGTCGGGCACGGCGAGGAGGAGGGTGAGCGGCTGGCCCGTCGCTACGACGGGGCGTTCCCCGAGGCGTACAAGGAGGACTTCGGCGCCGCGACCGCGGTCGACGACCTCAAGCGCATGGAGGTCCTGCCCGAGGCCGACGGCCTGGGCTTTCACGTCTACACCCCGCCGTCGGACGACGAGGCCGATCGCCGGCTGAAGGTCTATCGCACCGGCCCGGCGCTGTCGCTGGCCAAGGCGCTGCCGATCTTCAGCCAGATGGGCATCGAGGTCCTGGACGAGCGACCGTACGAGCTCACCCGCCCCGACGGCACCGCGTCCTACATCTACGACTTCGGGCTGCGCCTGCCGAGCGGGGTCGACCTGGGCCCCGACCGGGCGAGTGACGTCGTCGACACGCTGCGCCTGCTGTGGCGCGAGGAGATCGAGCAGGACGGCTTCAACGGGCTGGTCATGCGGGCCGGGCTGACCTGGTGGCAGGCCAACATCCTGCGCGCGTACGCCAAATACCTACGGCAGGCCGGCACGACGTTCAGCCAGGGCTATATCGAGCAGGCGCTGGTCGGTCATCCGCCGGTGGCCCGCAAGCTCGTCGAGCTGTTCGAGTCCCGGTTCGACCCCGACCGGGCGGGTACCGCGCAGGTGGTCGAGGGCGGCACGACATTCCTCGAGGCCATCGAGGCCGACCTTGCCGAGGTGGCCAGCCTCGACCAGGACCGCATCCTGCGTTCCCTGCTGGGCCTGATCAACGCGACGCTGCGCACGAACGCCTACCGGGTGGACGACGGCTCCCCCGGTGGGAGCCGGCGCAGCGCGATCGCGTTCAAGCTCGAGCCGCGGCGCATCCCGGAACTGCCCCAGCCCCGTCCCCGCTTCGAGATCTGGGTGTACTCGCCGCGGGTCGAGGGCGTCCACCTGCGCTTCGGTCCCATCGCCCGGGGCGGGTTGCGCTGGTCGGATCGTCGCGAGGACTTCCGCACCGAGGTCCTCGGGCTGGTCAAGGCGCAGATGGTCAAGAACGCGGTGATCGTGCCGGTGGGCGCCAAGGGCGGCTTCGTCGCCAAGCGGTTGCCGGATCCGGCCGTCGATCGGGACGCCTGGTCGGCCGAGGGTGTCGCGTGCTATCGGACGTTCATCTCGTCCCTGCTCGACCTGACCGACAACTACGACGCCACCGGCAAGGTCGTGCCGCCGCCGCAGACCCGCCGCTACGACGGGGACGACCCGTACCTGGTGGTGGCCGCCGACAAAGGCACGGCGACGTTCAGCGATATCGCGAACGAGATCGCGACGGTTTATCGTGACCAGACAAAAGGTCCTGACGGAAAGCCCGTGGCGCAAATCATTGATCAAGCCGAACCTGCTTTGCGTCCGCTTCGAGGATACCAGGTCTGGCCTCTCGTAATCATGGTGATTTTTGCTTTGATTGCATCGGCGATGGGCATTTATCTGTTGAAAAAAGCAGGCCGACAACCGACTCCGCCAGTTATTCCGGATGTTCGCGGAAGCGTCAGATGAGCGAGATCGGGCACAGTCAAGATGCTTTGAGACGAGAAAAATATGCGAAGGGGCGTGATCTGCATTAGAGCCAAACAACCACTCGACATATGCCAGTTGATATTTATTACGCACTGAAAGACGCCGCTGCACCAGTTACGCTCGCTGAGGCGCAGCAGCGAGACGCGGGTCTGCGCCACCCGGGTGCGCAACTTTCCCTGCGGCGTGATCAAGGCAACCGCCGTGATCGCGATGGAGATCGAACAGGCGTCCGCAAAAATTCGCTCAAAAGGCGTCGCCGACGATGCGGAGGATTACGAATTGCCGGTTTATGCCGAGCGCATTCCGGTGCGCACGGTGCTTGGCGCGCCGGAACCCTGTCCGCGGCTTCGCGACGGCGTCGCGCGGCCGCAATCGCTGCGTGGCTATTCGGAAGGCCGTCTGCTCGAAGAAGCCTTGCGAGATGCCTATTTTCTGCAATACCCCGGCGGCTGAGACCGGGCTAGGTTGCCGGCTCTCGTGATCCCAAGATTGGAGCTGCCGCATGACTGCCGATACGCAACAAAAAATCCTTGACGCCGTCGATGCCGGCTTCGACGCGCAACTTGCGACCACCAGGGATTTTGTT
>Ga0137412_10005000_pt1 | contig 10600 bp, 5 predicted proteins | sample CZODoug2_1_16fun_FD_122160 | JGI IMG/M metagenome (GOLD analysis project Ga0137412, IMG submission 122160) | Vadose zone soil fungal communities from Angelo Coast Range Reserve, California, USA - CZODoug2_1_16fungal (Hybrid Assembly) | ecosystem: Environmental > Terrestrial > Soil > Vadose zone... | reverse complement strand
GGCCCCAGCGTATAGAACGGCGCCTCGTGGCACCATTCCATCTCCTTGTCCACCTGCTCCTTGATCTTGTCCAGCGGAATGTGCCCCGGCCCTTCGATCATCACCTGCACGTCGTGTTCCCAGGCCTTCTTCGTCAACTCCCCCAGCACCTTCAACTCCGCAAACTGCGCTTCGTCGCTGGCGTCCGCGATGCACCCCGGCCGCAAGCCATCGCCAAACGAAAAGCTCACGTCGTGCTTTTTGAAAATCTTGCAGATCTTTTCAATATTCTCGTACAGAAAATTCTGCTTCTTGTGATGCTCCATCCAGTGCGCCATCAGGGAACCGCCGCGGCTCACAATCCCTGTAATCCGCTTCCGCACCAGCGGCACATGCTCCCGCAGCACGCCCGCGTGAATCGTCATGTAATCCACGCCCTGCTCCGCCTGCTCCTCAATCACTTCCAGCATCAAGTCAATGGTGATATCTTCCGGCCGCCGCACCCGCGAAATCGCCTCATACACCGGCACTGTTCCAATCGGCACTGGCGAAGAGTTGATAATCGCCTGCCGGATCTCCGGAATGTTCCCGCCGGTCGAAAGGTCCATCACCGTGTCCGCGCCGTAGTGCACCGCGTGGTGCAGCTTCTTCAACTCTTCCTGAATCTCCGAAGTTGTTGCGGAATTCCCGATGTTCGCATTGATCTTGCAGTTGAACGCAATCCCGATCCCCATCGGCTCCAGATTGCGGTGATGTATGTTGGCGGGAATAATTGCGCGCCCCCGCGCCACTTCGCTGCGCACCACTTCAGGGTCCAGTTTCTCCCGCTTGGCGACGTACTCCATCTCCTCCGTAATCACGCCCAGCCGCGCCAGATGCATCTGCGACATGTTCCGGCTGCCATTCGCGTTCGCCTGCGTCGCTTCCCGCTTCTCCACCCAGCTATCGCGCATCGCCATAAAAAACCCCCTAGAACAGTGCTTCGAGTCTCGCCGCCTGAATCAGCTGGAATCCCCGGCGTCTCCGCACTGTAAGAGTGAAATTATGGCACCGCTGGCGGGTAACGACAACTAAAGGCGCAACGCGGCTCCGGTCCGTTTCCGATCGGCGTCCCTGTTCATTGCAGTTTTACAAATCGATACTCAACCACGTGGAAAACAGCCGGGAACTCTTCGCTCTTTTTCGCGCACAATTCCCCTGCGTACCCTTCACTGGATCGCGGAACGTCTTATTGATGTAAGGCTACAGCATCGGATGAGGTCGCCAGAAGAACGTAAGGGTGATCAAGTTTCCGGCGTTTTCGATTCGCAACTTTTTCTTCGGTGCCGTGTTTATTTACTTTGTAGCTGCTTCTTCCGTCTGTGAATTTCATTATTAAAAACAATCTCTGTTCGTTGTCTCTGCACTAGGGGCGGATTTCGATAATCGGTTAATGAAATCGTAAATTTTGCAACCAGCATCCTCCCCTGCTCATCTACTTTGTAGAGACGCCTGAAAAGACGAACCTCTGAAGGAGGCTCAAATCATGAACATCATCGAAGGGGCCCCGCGGTATTCGAGACCTCAATCCAGCAGGCAGTTTCTCGCCTCCCTGCTGTCTCTCGCGCTGTTGTTTGCGGCCTGGCCTCAGAACCTGCCGGCCTACCAAGACCAAGACGCGCAAGCTCCGGCGCAAACCAAGCAAGGCGCGCCATACGCGCAACAGACTCCCGAGCAGTTGCAACAATTGGTCGCTCCGATTGCGCTCTATCCGGATTCCCTCGTGGCACAAATCCTGGCGGCTTCCACCTTTCCCGAACAAGTCGTCGAAGCCGACAGATGGGTCCAAGCGCATTCAGACTTGAAGGGCGAAGACTTGGGCAAGGCAGTGGACCAGCAGCCCTGGGATCCGAGCGTCAAAGCCCTTGCCGCGTTTCCATCCGTCCTCGGAAATATGGACAAGAACCTCTCATGGACTTCATCCCTCGGCGACGCTTACTACAACCAAGAGCAGGACGTCATGGACGCCGTGCAGGTGATGCGCCAGAAAGCGGAAGAATCCGGCAACCTGAAAACCACGCCGCAGCAAACCGTAACCACCCAAGGCTCCACAGTCATTATTCAGCCCGCTGATCCCGAGGTGGTTTACGTTCCCGCCTACGATCCCTGGGTAGTCTATGGCGGTCCTATCGTTGCCTGGCCAGGATGGTATCCATACCCTGGCATCTGGTACGGCGGCCCCTATCTCTCTTTCGGTGTTGGTTTCGGCGTCGGCTTCTTCGGCGGTTATGGTTGGGGCTGGCATCATTGGGGGGGATTCGACTGGCACAACCACTATGCAATCTATGATCACAACCGCTACTACTCGCATAGCAGGACCTTCTACAACCGCAACGCCTTCTATCGCGGTGGAGGCGACCGCGGCCGAGGGTTCGATAGGCCTGGTGGAGGCGATCACGGCAGAGGCTTCGATCGGCCCGGCGCAGGCGCCAGGCCTTTCAACGGAGACCATCAGGCTGCCAGAGGGTACGCTCAACCTCACGGCCAGAGCGGTGTCCACTCGGGCGCCTTCAGCGGCTACGACCATGGCGGACAAACGAGAGGCTTTTCAGCACGCGGAAATTCGAGCCTCGGTGGCGGCGGATTCCACGGCGGTGGCGGTGGTGGATTTCATGGCGGTGGCGGTGGATCTCACGGCGGCGGCCATCACTAATGATTGTTGATCGAAGTTTCGTTTGGGGCCCCGTGCTTCCTGAAACTTGCAAATGGAGAAAAGCAATATGCGGCGAGCGAAATTGAAACTCAAAAAATCTAATTGGTCGGGACTTTCTTTACTAGCGGCGGTCGCGTTCCTCTTCGCCGCATCTTTCCCCGCACGCTCCCTGGCTCAGCAGAAGGGACAGAAAACCTTCTCTTCGCCAGAGGAAGCCAGCGCCGCTCTATTCGCGGCTGTCCACAGCAACGACGAAAAGGCCCTCCTCGATATTTTCGGTCCGGACGGAAAGCAAATCGTCTACTCGGGTGACGCTACCGAAGACGCCCAAAGCCACGCCAATTTCGCCCAGAAATATCAGGAAATGCACCGTCTGGTAAAAGAACCCGATGGAACAATCTGCCTCTACATCGGTGCGATGAATTGGCCAACTCCCATACCGATCGTGAACAGTGGCAATTCCTGGTATTTCAACACCGAAGCGGGCAAGAAAGAAATCCTGGCCCGGCGAGTCGGTCGCAATGAAATGTCGGCCATCCACGTTTGCCAGGAGCTCGCGGCCGCGGAAAAGGAATATCGCTCCACACACAACGGCATGTACGCCGCGCAAATCTTCAGTGATCCGGGGAAGGACAACGGCCTTTATTGGAAGGCCTCCGAAGGCCAACCTCAGAGCCCTATCGGGCCGCTTGTGGCAGCGGCCGTTGCAGAGGGTTATGTCAAAGGTGAAAACGGCCCTCCCACTCCTTACCGCGGTTACTACTTCCACGTCATAACCCGCCAGGGGAAAAATGCACCCGGTGGCGCGAAGGACTACATCGCGAACGGGAAAATGACCGAGGGTTTCGCCATCGTGGCCTATCCTGCCGAATATCGTTCCTCGGGCGTCATGACTTTCATCGTTGACCAGGATGGCGTCGTCTACCAGAAGGATCTCGGCAAAAATACCGAAACCATCGCCAAGGCAATCAAGGAATACAACCCCAACGCCAGTTGGCAAAAATCTGAACTAGAGACCGAAGAGTCTGCCGCGGCCCAGAAATAGAACTGCGCGTCCTTCTCCCGGATGCCGCACCCTGCGATTTTCAGGGTGCGGTTTTTTCTTCTCTTCATCCCCGCTGCTTCTTCTCCAACTCTCCCCACCGCGCATACATCGTATCAATCGCCTCTTGCGCCGCTTCCAGCTCCAGCGACAACTCCCGCAACCTGCCCGCATCGCTCATCACCTGCGGATCCAGCAGCAGCTCATGCTTTCCCTGCAACTCCTTCTCCGCCTCGGCAATCCGCTCCTCCATCGTTTCCAGTTCCCGCGTTTCCTTGTAACTCAGCTTTTTCTTTGAACCCGCGCCAGCACCCGCCGCCTTGCCCTTCTCTCCCGCCCGCTCTCCGCTCTTCGCAGCCGCCAATTGGCCCCGCTGCCAAATCTCCCACTGCGCATAATCCGCAAACCGCTCCGCGCCCCCCAATCCATCCAGCCCCAGCACCACCGTGGATACACGATCCAGCATGTACCGGTCGTGCGTCACCAGCACCAGCGCCCCGCGATACTCCAGCAAACTCTCCTCCAAAATCTCCAGCGTAGGAATATCCAAATCGTTCGTCGGCTCGTCCAGCAGCAGCACGTCCGCCGGCTGCAGCATCAATTGCGCGATTAACACCCGCGCCCGCTCGCCTCCCGAAAGCCGTCCCACTTTCTGATTCAGCGCCTCCCCTGAAAACAAAAACCGCGCCGCCCACGACGCCACGTGAATCACCTGCCCCTGATAAATCACCGCGTCGCTGTCCGGCGCCAGCGCCCGCCGCAGCGTCACATCCGGATCCAACTCCCGGTTCTGGTCGAAATAAACAATCTTCAGATTCTCCGCCGTCTTGATGCTCCCCTGCTCCGGCTTGTTCTCGCCATTCAGCAGCCGCAGCAGCGTCGTCTTCCCGCTCCCGTTCGGCCCCACCAAACCAACTCGCATCCCCGACGTAATCACAAAATGAATGTCGCGAAACAACGTCCGCCCGCCCATCCCGTGCGTCACCGCGTCCAGCGTCATCAACTGTTTCGTCTTCCTCTCACTCGCCGTAAAATCGATCTTCGCGCTCGTCGTCCGCGTCCGCGCGTTCAACTCCGCCAAATCCCCAATCAGCTTATGCGCCGTGTCAATCCGCGCCTTCGACTTCGTCGTCCGCGCCTTCGGTCCGCGCCGCAGCCAGTCAATCTCTGTGTGGACGCGATTCTCCAGCGCCTCCTGCCGGTTCCTCTGCGCGTGAAGGTACGCCTCTTTCCCCTCCAGAAAAGTGCTGTAATTCCCTTCCACCCGAAACGTTCCGTTCTCATACACGGGATTGATCTCCACAATCGCCGTCGCCACATTCTCCAGGAAATACCGGTCGTGGCTCACCACCACGCACGCGAATGCTGCATTTTGCAGCACTCCCTCCAGCCACTCGATTCCCGCCAAGTCCAGATGGTTCGTCGGCTCGTCCAGCAGCAGCACGTCCGGCCGCTGCACCAGCGCTTCCACAATTCCCAGCCGCTTCCGCCAACCTCCCGACAACGAATCCGCCCGCGCCTCCAGATCCACAAATCCCGCCCGTCCCAAAATCTCCGCCTTCCGCCCCGCTCGCTCCGCCTCCGCCACCTTCACCTGGTCCAGCGCCGCATCAATCACTGACCGGACTGTATCCCCCGCCGCGTACTCCGAAATCTGTTCCACTCCGCTGACCCGCATCCCCTTTCGCACCGCCACATCTCCGCTGTCCGGCAACACCCTCCCATCCAGCATCGCCAGCAGCGTCGATTTCCCAGACCCGTTCGGCCCAACAATCCCGATCCGGTCTCCCTCCGACACCGTAAACGAAATCTCCCGGAACAGCGGCGTAGCCCCAAACCGCTTTCCCAACTTCTGCGAGCTAATTATCGGTGGCACTGAATCCTTTCTCCTAAATACCTGGGTGCCGCACCCTTCGGTTTTTAAGAGTGCGGGTTTTCTCTTCTGGAAGCGCCGGAGGCGCGGCAGAACTTAGCCCGGAGCGCCAGCACTGGGAATCATGGTTCTAAAATGTAGAGCGCCGTAGGTGCGACACATTTCTTCCCACGCGCCAATCCTCAACAAATCAAAACACACAACACCAAACAACCCTCACTCCAGATTAACAGCCGACTCTCTCACTCGCGAATCCTCGCCTTCTGCTTTCCCCCCTCTCTCTCCATTGACACTCATCCTCCAAAACAACTAACGTATCCCGACACCCATCGGAGCCACGCATGAAACCAATTCTTCTCCCCGCATTATTTTTCGCCGTTCTGCCTGCATCCGCACAAGAAACTCCCGACCCCGCCGTCGTCGCCAAAGGCATGTCCGCCAAATTCGCCGCCCTCCCCGGCGTCCCCGATTGCGCCACGCTCGCCGTCCTCAAAGGCGACCCCGGCAAAGGCCCCTCTGTCGTCGAAATGAAATTCACTCCTGGCTGCATCGTCCCCTGGCACTGGCACACCCCCAGCGAAAGCGCCGTCCCCCTCGCCGGTCTCCTCGAAATCTCCATGAAGGGCGAAAAACCCGTTCTCCTCACCAATGGCGACTTCGGCTACCTCCCCCCCAAGCATATCCACCAGGCCAAGTGCACCGGCTCCAAACCCTGTGCCGCGATTTTCTTCCTCGATGCGCCCTTCGACATCCACTACGTCGACAAATCCGGCGCCGAAATACCCGCCGCCCAAGCCCTCGCCGAAGCCGAAAAACTTATGACCAAGCCCGGCACTAAGCCAGCCACCAAACCCTGACCGCTCGCGTGCCAAACTGGGTCTCAGGTGGCACAGGCATTCCTGCCTGTGCCCTTGGGTTTCTCCGATCCTCGCTTCGTCCTCATCATTTCTGCGTTATCCTTTTCCTTTCCTATTCCCCTCTCCCGCGTCCAACCAACAAAGCTGGGGCCCGTGTCCATGCACTCATCTCTCACGTCTCAATCAGTCGTTCCTCGTTGACACGACCTGTCCGGCAAGACTAACGTACCGCCCTGCGCCTGGAGGCACACATGAAAGCCATCTTCTTCCCCGTATTGCTGGCGGCGATCCTTGCGATACCCGCAGCTTCCCGCGCAGCCGACGACGCCAAGAAAGACCAACCCCTCCCCCTCAAGCCCTCCCGCAACGTCGACTTCAAAACCTCCGAAGGCACCTGGCTCTCCCTCGATGTGTCTCCCGACGGCAAAGCCCTCATCTTTGAATTGGTCGGCGACCTCTACTCCATGCCCATCTCCGGCGGCGAGGCCCGCAAACTCACGTCCGGCATGGCCTTCAACTCCCAACCGCGCTTTTCCCCTGACGGCAAAAAAATCGCCTTCCTCAGCGATCGCGGCGGCTCCGAAAATGTCTGGATCGCCGATGCCGACGGCTCCAATCCCAAACAACTCAGCCAGGACGAGCAAAGCGAATTCGCCTCTCCTACTTGGACCCCCGACGGCTACTACATCATCGCCTCCCGCTTTACCCAATGCCCCATCGGCGCCGCGGAACTCTGGATGGATCACATCCGTGGCGGGGCCGGCGTTCAGGTCACCAAGTCCCGCGCCAGACCGGACACTTCTCCCCGCCGCTGGCTCAATGCCCTCGGCCCCTCTCTCACCAAAGACGGCCATTTTCTTTATTACGCCGCGCGCAAACACCCGGAAGGTTTTTACAATGTAACTTTCCCGCTCTCCCAGATCATCCGCCGCAACCTGATCACCGGCGACGAAGACACCGTCACCGATTCTCCCGGCAGCGCCATGCGCCCCGAAATCTCTCCCGACGGCAATCTCCTCGTCTACGCCACGCGCACTGAAACCGAAACCGGCCTCCGTATTCGCGACCTCAAAAGCGGCGAAGAGCACTGGCTCAAATATCCCGTCCAGCGTGACGACCAGGAATCTCTCTTCACCCGCGACTTCCTCCCCAACTACGCTTTCACTCCCGACGGCAAGGAAGTCGTCGCCGCTTACGGCGGAAAAATCCATCGCATCAACGTCGCCACCAGCGCCGACACCGAAATCCCCTTCACCGCAAAAGTCTCCCGCGAACTCGGCCCCGACCTCAGCCTTTCCTTGCGCGTCGACGAAGGCCCCGTCCAACTCCGCCTCATCCAGCAGCCCGTGCAATCTCCTGATGGCAAGCGCCTCGTCTTCTCCGCACTCACTCATCTTTACGTAATGGACATTCCCAGCGGCCTGCCGCGCCGTCTCACCCCCGCAACCGCGCCCGAATTCATGCCCGCCTGGTCGCCCGACGGCCAATGGATCGCCTACGTCACCTGGACCCAGGACGGCGGACAAATCTGGAAAATCCGCTCTGATGGCAGCGGTACTCCCGAACAACTCACCCGCCTCTCCGCCTACTATCGCGACCTTACTTTTTCCCCTGACGGCAAGCGCATCGTCGCCATCCGCGCCCCTCGCCAGGGCCACATCGAGCAGTTTGACGAGTGGGATTCCACTCCCGTAAATGTCGATCTCATCTGGCTGCCCTCTGACGGCGGCGATGCAACTCCGATTCTTCCTGCTCGGGGCGCTGTCCATCCTCATTTTGGTCCGGATCCCGACCGCGTCTACGTCTACTCCGACTTCGGCCTCATATCGCTTCGCTACGACGGCACCGATCGCCGCAGCGTCATCAAGGTCGTCGGCAAAACCTGGTTCCCCGATCCCGACAAACCGGACGGTAATCCCGCCGACGATGTCCGCATCAGCCCCGACGGCAAGTGGGCTCTCGCCCAGGTCAGCAATCAGGTCTACCTCCTCGCCGTCCCGCGCTCGGGCGGTGAAACCCCCACTGTCGATGTTTCCAAATCTTCCCTTCCTCTTCGCAAAATCACCGAAGTCGGCGGCGATTACATGGGCTTTGCCGACGGCGGGAAGACCCTTACCTGGGCCGAAGGCGCCACTTTCTTCCGCATGCCTCTCGACCAAGTGGAATTTGAAGCGCCCAAGAAACCTGAAGACGAAAAGCCGGAATCCAAGCCAGCCGAAAAGCCAAAGTCAGCTAAGAATTCCAAAGCAGCCTCGTCCGCCGAACCTCCCAAAGACGACGACAAGAAAAAACTTCCCAAGCTGAAGCCGGAAATCATCACTGTCAATCTCACCTTCTCGCGTCACACTCCCTCCGGCCAGGCCGTTCTCCGCGGCGCGCGCGTCGTCACTATGCACGGCGATGAAGTCCTCGAAAACGCCGACATCCTCGTCAAAGACAATCGCATCGTCGCCGTCGGAAAATCCGGCAGCGTCACTGTCCCCGCCGACGCCAAGCTCATCGACGTCTCCGGCAAAACCATTGTCCCCGGCTTCATCGACATTCATCCGCACTGGACCGAAATCCGCCGCGGCGTCCTCGACCTCCAGAACTGGAGCTTCCTCGCCAATCTCGCCTATGGCGTCACCGCCGGCCGCGATCCGCAAACCGCCACCAACGACATGTTCGCCTACCAGGACCTCGTCGACACCGGTGACATCATAGGTCCACGCCCTTACTCCACCGGCCCCGGCGTTTTTCCCGACACCGACTTCCAATCCGCTGACGACGCCGACGACGTCGTCCGCCGCTATCGCCAGTTCTATCGCACCACCTATCTCAAGTCCTATCTCGTCGGCAATCGCAAGCAGCGCCAGTGGATGGTCATGGCCTGTAAAAAAGAAGGCGTCATGCCCACCACTGAAGGCGCCCTCGACATGAAGCTCGACTTCACCCACGCCATCGACGGCTTTAGCGGCAACGAGCACAGCCTTCCCATCACTCCGCTCTTCGACGATGCCGTCCAGTTCTGGTCCCGCTCCGGCATCTTCTACACGCCTACTTTGATCGTTGCTTACGGCGGCCCGTGGGCTGAAAATTATTTCTACGAAACCACCGAAGTCCACGACGACCCCAAAGTCCGCCGCTTCCTTCCTCACAACATCGTCGACGCCCGCACCCGCCGCCGCCGCATCTGGACCCGCACCGACGAGCTCGCCTTCCCGCGCCTTGCCGCCCAGGATGCCAAGCTCATCAAGGCCGGCGGCCGCGTCTGTATCGGCAGCCACGGCCAGTTCCAGGGACTCGGCTATCACTGGGAGATGTGGGCGCTCGCTTCCGGCGGCGCTTCCAATCTCGACGTCCTCCGCTCCGCCACCCTGCGCGGCGCCGAAGCCCTGGGCTTCGCGCAAGACCTCGGCTCCATCGAACCCGGCAAGCTCGCCGACCTCGTCGTCCTCAACAAGAATCCCCTTGACGACATCCACAACACCAACACCATCCAATACGTAATGAAGAACGGCGAACTCTTCGAGGGCGACACCCTGAACCAAATCTACCCCCAACAAAAACCCCTCCCCCCACTCTGGTGGTGGAACGAAAAACCCTGATGCGCCGCCCACCAGTCTCGTAGGGGCACGATAAATCGCGCCCTCTTCGGTCCTCTCGTCGTTCTGTGAATCGGGCGACAAACCGCCAAATATAAGGGGAAAAATCAAAAATGTCGGCGCGCCGACATTTTTGGGGTGGGGGTACCCCCCTGTTTTTGCGTATGTAGGGGAGGGAAAGGAGTTATGGGTGGGGCACGCGTATGGAGGGGAAACATTGGACTTACCCGCCTTCGCGAGAAGGCGTCGCTTCGGTGGGCGGGCCATCTGCCCGGAAAATGCGGCTTCGGCGGGTTCACGGAGAGGCACGGGGGAGGAACGGATCAGGATTTGGAAGAGGGTTTTGGTGAAGGGGCCGGTGACGGGGAGGGGGCATCGGGAGAATCTTCGGAGGGATATTTGATGGCGACGAGTTTGGACAGAATCTGGGACTCGATGGACCAGTTGGTGGCTTCTCTTCTTGCGCCGGATTGGGAGCGCATCAAGAGGTGGCCGATATAGGCGAGGGTGGTGGCGCGGCGGGGAGAGATACGGTTGGCGGCGAGGGCCTCGAAGAGTTTGCCGAGGACGTGA
>Ga0137412_10004997_pt1 | contig 10603 bp, 6 predicted proteins | sample CZODoug2_1_16fun_FD_122160 | JGI IMG/M metagenome (GOLD analysis project Ga0137412, IMG submission 122160) | Vadose zone soil fungal communities from Angelo Coast Range Reserve, California, USA - CZODoug2_1_16fungal (Hybrid Assembly) | ecosystem: Environmental > Terrestrial > Soil > Vadose zone... | reverse complement strand
GTGGGCCTTTCTCGGCGGCGACCTGCTCCTCGATCTCGCGGAGCACGGCGTCCGCGCGCGCGTGCTCGCCCCGGCTCGCGTACCAGCGCGGTGACTCCTTCAGGTGGCGGACGAACACCAGGACGAAGACGCCGAGCGCACCCCACAGGTACACCAGGCGCCACGACCAGTCGTTGAGTGGGACGACCACGCTGGCGATGAGGTTGGCGACGGGGGTCGCAAAGGCGCCGATCGTGATGGCGTAGGCCTGGTACTTACCGCGGCGGGCGGCCGGGTAGAGCTCGCTGATGTAGATGACCGCCACGACCGTCATCGCGGACAGCCCCGCCGAGGTCAGGACGCGGAAGGCGCCCAGCGACACGGTGTCCCAGGAGAAGACGGACGCGAAGGAGAAGAAGCTGAAGAACAGCGTCGTCCACGTGAGGGCGTTCTTGCGGCCCAAGTGGTCGGCGATCCAGGCCGCCACCATCGAGCCGAGGAACATTCCCATGAAGGACAGAGAATTGATGTAGGCGATCTGGTTGATCGTGACGCCCCACAGCGAGATCAGCCGGGGTGCGGTGACCGCGAAGGTATTGATGTCCGTGTACTCGAAGAAGTACGCCAACGACACGGCCGCCAGTGTGGTCTTGTGGAAGCGGGAGATCGGCAGTCTGTCGAGCCGGTTGGCCACGTTCGAGTTCTGCATGTGAATGCCTTTGTCGAGAGGAGCCTGCAGGGCGGTCAGACGGTTTGGCCGAGCCGGTAGACCCACATCTGGTTCCGACAAGGAGCTAGTGCCGCTCCCAGGTGGTCGCCCAGCCGAGACCCACACATCGGCGATTCCATCGGGGCCGTGGGAGCCCTGCGCGACGGTCTGCCAAGCCGCGGCCGCAGCCTCGGTCTCCATGGGGCACAACGATGCGTCCGGAACCGCGAGGACGCAATAGAAGACGTTGACGTCTTTTATTAGATACGTCACGCACCACTGCGTGTGTGCACTAGATGCTTAGGCGTGGGAGCGCTCCACAACCAGGCCTTCGGGCGTACATCGATGTCCGGGCTGGCGTGTGACGCCCCACGCACAACCCGTCGAGGAAGATTCGAGACCACCGGAATCCAGCTCGAACTCGCCACGACTGTGTGGCGGGATCAGCGGGGAATGGCGGGGTCCCAGATCGCCGCGTTGCGCAGCCGGATTCCGCTCCAGCCGAGCGAGCTCGCCGTCACCGCCGCCCAGAAACCCGACAGCTCGGGCAGAGCCCGTAATTGGATGCCGGCTTGCTCGTGCAGCGCTAGTAAGTCTCCTACTGGCTCTGGCGGGGCGAGTGGACGGACTGGCACGGTCGCGACATGGGCGTGCGGCTCCGGTTTGCTGATTGGCTCGATCGGCTGTGGCTCGATGAGCGGTTCGAACACATTCGCCGGTAGCCGGTAGGCGTAGAGCCGGACGGTCCGGATTCGTTCCAGCCAGCTGTACTCGACGGCGTGCACGCGGCTGCCGCAACCAGGTCCGATGATCGTCTTGGTGTCTGCTGGCGACGAGGTCGGTGTGGTCCAGGCCAGCACGCGTGGACAGTTGCGTGGGAACCAGTAGTCCGGCGCGCGGGCGGCGTCGACGGCCCATACGTACGCCGGCCCCACCCGTGCTGTTCGGGCGACGTGCGGCACGAACTCAGTGATGCCGGGGTCCTCCGAGAAATGGAGGACCTCACCTGCGACGGGGCGCACGCTGGGAGAGGCTAGGCGAACGAGTGCGGTGCAGTCTGCGCTTCCAGCGGAGCACTCGCCGACCGAGGAGGTGCTTGAGGTGGCTGAGGGCGTCCCTTGCGGGCGAGGTAGGCAGGCTGTTCGACGACTCGGCCGACCAATTCGATGGCCAGTTGGGCTCCTAGCAGGGAGGTGTTGTTCGCTCGGACGTCCAGCATCGGGTTGATCTCGACCACGTCCATCCCGACGACGTCGCAGTGCCGCGCGATGGCGAACAGCATCTGGCGCATCTCCTCGAATCCGAACCCCTCTGGCTCGGCCGAGGCGCAGCCGGGGACCAGCGGCAGGTCGAGGACGTCGATGTCGATGCTCACGTAGACCTTGCCGCCTTGGGGCAGCTCGCCGAGGATGCTCTGCAGACCGTCTCGGCGCAGCCGGTTGACGGTGACGACGGCATTGCCGCGGTCGAGGGACTCCTGCAGGGCAGCCTTGCTCGTGCGGATGCTCCGGGTGCCGACCTGGACCATCCGGTCGACGTGGCGGAGCTTGCCGATCTTGAGCATCGGGCTGCCGTTCGCGTATTCGACGCCGTGCACGAACGGCCGGTAGTCCAGGTGGGCGTCGAAGTGCACGATCGAGATCGGCTCCTCGAACGCGCGCACCACGCCATAGCTGATCGCGTGGTCGCCGCCGAACACCACGGGGATCGCACCCGCCCGCAGGATGTGCGAAGTGGCGTTGCTGATGTTGCGGAACGTGCCCTCGGGGTTGGTGTAGAGGATGTCGACGTCTCCGCAGTCGACGATGCGCTGGTTGCGTCGCTCGTACTGCAGGTAGTGCCGGTCGGTGTCGATGTCGTAGATCCCGGCAGCGGTTTGAACCGCGCCGTATTCGGCGTATCGCAGCGACATCTCCCGGACGACGCGTGGCGCCATCCGAGCGCCGGGGTACCAGGGTGACCCTTCGTCGCTGGGTACCCCGAGGAACGCAATGTCCGCGTCCAGGTTCTTCAGGTCGGTGTGCACCGGGGAGCGCAGGAACGAGGGGATCCCCACAAAGGGCAGGTTGAGCCTGTCTTCAGTCACGCTGTCGCGGTGTCCTTTCGGTGGTCCATGGGTTCGATTCGTTCGACAACAACGAGGTAGATGACGCAGCCGACCAGTGCGACGAGCGCGGCGGAGACCAATCCCCAACCGAAACTGCCGGTGGCGCCATACAGTGCGCCGATGACCACGGGGCTGGCTATGCCGGCAAGATTGGCGATGCCGTTCTGGAAGCCTTGGATGGAGCCGGCCAGCGACGGTCCGGAGGTCGGCGCGATGTCAGCGGGCAGGGCGACGATCGAGGACGTGGCGAAGGTGACGCTCCCGAACGAGATCGACAGCAGCACCAGTGCGAGCGCGGCATTGGGGGCCAGTCCGACCAGCCCGATGAGGGCAGAGCCGAGCATGCCGGCGACGATGCAGGTCTTGCGCGCGAACGTGAGGCTGCGTCCACGGCGGACCAGCACGTCGGAGGCCCATCCACCGACGAAGTTGCCGGCGAAGGCGACCAGCCCCGGGAGGGTGCCCCAGAGGCCCAGTTGCAGCAGGGTGAAGTGTCGTTCGTGGACCAGGTAGGTGGGAAACCAGGTGATGAAGAAGTAGATGACGTAGCTCTGGCAGGCGAAGCCGAGCGCCATACCCCAGACGGTCCGATTGCGGAACAGGTCACGCCAGTGCACCGTCGGTTTGGTGTGGGACTCTTCGGTGCGAGCCCCGCCGGTCTCGATGTAGGTCAGCTCCTCGGGGGTGACCCAACGGTTGAGCCGGGGCACGCGGTAGGCCCACAGCCACACTGCCACCCAGACCAGGCCGATCCCCCCGGTGACCAGGAACGACCCACGCCAGCCCAAGCTCGCGATGAGGGCGGTGACCAACGGGATGGCCAGCAACGTGCCCCCGCGAGCACCGCTGTCGTAGATGCCGGAGGCGATCGCTCGCTCGCTTCGGGGGAACCATTCCTCCACCACACGCGTGGCCGCTGGGAAGGCGCCCGCTTCGCCGATGCCGAGCATCAGGCGCAGGCCGAATAGGGAGCCGAAGCCGCGGGCCAGGACGGTTGCTGCCGTGAACACAGACCACCACACGACCGCCGCGGCAAACATCGTGCGCGCGCCGATGCGGTCAACCAACCAGCCCAGCGGTATCTGGAACAACGAGTAGGTCCAGAAGAACGCGCCGAGGACCACGCCGGCCAGGGCGGGGTCGAGGTGGAGCTCCTTGTCGAGGTAGGGCAGGGCGACCGACAGGTTCGCGCGGTCGATGTAGTTGATGGCGATGGCGATGAACGCCAGGCCGATCATGATCCACCGAACCTTGCCGCCCGCGGACGGCGTAGCGGCTGGTTCCGGGGTTGGTACGGGTCTGGCAGGCCGAGTCATGGGGCCTCCTCGCCCGCGGGCCGCCGAGCTCTCGCGCGGGCCGATGTGGCGTGGGCAGCTTGCCGAACATCGTCATATCCGCCCTTTCTGTTTGTCAATCATGACGAACGTGCGTCATCTATGATTGATCGGGACATCCCTCGATGAGGAGGCGCCATGCCGTCGCGCAGGTTCCGCCCGACCGACGTCGGGGAGATTGACGTCGAAACCGCGGTGCTCCAGGCGATCGACTCGGTGCAAGGTCCGGTCGGAGCACGCGACCTCAGACGAGCCCTGAGCGCTCAGGGCCGCACGCTCTCCGAGGCCACAATCAGCCGGAGACTGCGCGAACTGGACGAGCTCAACCTCACCACGCCGGCCGGGCGCAAGGGCAGGTTACTCACGGCCCGCGGCAGCGACGTCCTGCGATCTCGACTACGAGGTCGCCAGCATCACACGCTGCTCGACCGCGCCGCCGACGTGCGCACCGCCACCGACGTGCTGCACCTACTGCAAGGGCGCCGGGCGATCGAGCCGGAGGCGGTCCGGCACGGCGTTGGCCGCGCGGACCCCGCGTCATTGGCACAGCTGGAGGCGGCGATCCAGGGACACCGCGAAGCCCTCTCCGGCGACAGCGAACACATCCCGCGCTCGCTGGTACTCCACTTCCACCGCACCGTGACTTCGTTCACCGACAACCCCTTGGTGGCCGCGATGACCCGGATCTCCTTGGACCCCGCCCTCGACCACGTCGAGGCCATGCTCGACGTCATCCTGCAAACCCGACACACCAGCCGGGAGAGCGTCGCCGAGCACACCACCATCTACGAGGCGTTCGCCGCGGGCGACGGCGAAGGGGCCGCCACGGCCATGCGTAAGCACCTGGACCGACTCATCGCCGAAACCACGTCATTCGTCAACGACCACGACGCGGAGCTTGTCAACCGACTGCTGGAGAGCGCCGGCAAGGGACATTGATACCGACCCTGGCCACGCCAGGCGTCGGTTCGCCCCCGACCGTGGCGCCTCTCATCGGCGTCGTCGAGGCGGTGGATTAGCGAGTGGTCGGGACCAGTTCGGCGGCCGCGTCGGTGAACAGTTTCAGCATGTCTGACCAGCTCAAATCGCGGCCGGCCTGATCGGCGGCCACTTGCTCGGGGCCTTCGCTCAGGCTGCTGATCCGTTTCTCGGCCGCCCTTCCCGACAGCCGAGCCTGGCGTGCGAGATCGACTCCGGTGCGGCCGGCATGCTCGGTGACGGCCGCGCGGAGCCGCATGGCGGTGTCGGCGGGCCCGAGCAGCGCGATCGCGTGGGCGCCGGCGTAAAGCACGGCGAGCTGGTCCATGACATTGGCCTGGGCCTGGAAGACAGGAAGCGCCCGGCTCAGCGCTTCGACCGCGCGGCGGACCTGGTTTGGGTTTGGAGTGGTTCCGCGTAGCAGGCTGCGAGCCAGGACAAGATCGGCGGTGGCTTGGGCCCAGAAGAAGCCACAGCTTCGGGCCGCCTCCTGGGCATGGGCCAGTACTGCTTCGCCCCGCCTCCGATCGCCCATCATGAGGTGCAGGGTGCCTTCGCAGAGCCAGGCGTTGGCTCGGATCCAGTCGGGCACTGAGTGATGTCGGGCGGCTTCGGTGAACCGATCGAGCGTGGCCCGCGCCAGGTCGACATCGCCCAGGTCCGTGGCGCCGGCTGTCCTATAGAGCAAGGCCTTGAACAGCAAGGCGTTGGTCTTCAAAGGTTCGGTGGTGGGTTCGGCCAATGTGTCGAGTGCGGTGTCGGCCAAGCGGACCGCCATGGTCGCGTCACCGGCGTGGAAGGCCATGAGCGACAACGCCAGCAGCCCGTCGGCTCGAAGCGTTGCCGGGGCCTCGGGGCATGCCTCGAGCGCCGCCCTGGTCAGCCGCATCCCCTCGGGAATCGCGCCGGCACTGGGCCACAGGAACGGCAACGAACCGACTATGAACAGCGCCTCAGCCGGATCGTGGCGCAGGGTGTGGGCGACCGCGGAGCGGATATTGGGCAACTCGCTGATCAGGACCCGCAGGTCCTGGCTGGGGTGCGGACCGCGGACAAGCTCCACCTGCTCGGTCACGAGGGCGCGGACCCAAGCCGTGTGGGCTTGTTGGGAGGCGCTCGGGTGGGGGTCGTGGTCACGGCAGTAGCGGCGGATGGTCTCCAGCATGCGATAGCGCACCGAGTCGCCGGATGTGTCGGAGGTGATCACCGAGCGGTCCAGCAGCGAAGCGAGCACGGACAGCACCGGACGCCTCGTGCCGTCGGTCGCTTGCACGGTCTGGGCGGCCTGCCAGGTGAAGCCTCCTTCGAATGGCCACAGCTGTAGCGCCAGGGCGCGGTCGGTGGCGTCGAGTTGATCGATGCTCCAGCCGATCGCGGCCTCAAGGCTGACGTGCGGGCTGACGGTGCCTTTCGGGGTGGTACCAAGCACGTCGAGGCGTTCGCGCAGGTGGCCGGCGATGTTTGGAAGGCCGAACGCGCGTTCGCGGGCGGCGGCTAGTTCCAGGGCCAGCGGCAGCCCGTCGAGCATCACACAGATCTCCCTCGCCGCGTCCAGCTCGCCGGCGATGGGATTCCACCCCGCCCGATGCTGGCGCACCCGGTCAGTCAGCAGCCGCACCGCCGCGCCGTCCTCCCCCCGCTCGTCGCGGACCGGCAGCGGGTCCAGCGGGAGAACGTGTTCGCCGTCGACTCCCAGCGGCGCCCGGCTGGTCGCGAGCACTCGCACGCCCGGACACCCGTCCAGCAGCGCCATGGCCAGCTCGCCGATCGCTTCGAGCAGGTGTTCGCAGTTATCCAGCACCAACAACCCGGCCCGCTCGGCCAATGCGCGACGCGTCAACGCCAACGGGTCCTCAGCGCGGCCGACCAGACCGACCGCGCCGGCGACCGTGGTGCTCACCGTTTCGGCGGTGTGCACGTCGGCCAGCCGAGCCAGCCACACCTCGCCACGGGCGTCGCCTTGCCGGTCGGCCGCGTGCTCCAGCGCCAACCGGGTCTTGCCGACCCCGGCCGGCCCGGTCACCGTGACGAGCCGTTGCTCATCGAGCAGCTGCTCCAGCAGTGTGACCTGTGGGGCGCGGCCGACAAAACTCGACAGCGGTCGAGTGATCGCGCGCGGCTTGGACGGCCCCATCCGTGGGCCTGCCGGTTCGCCGGTCTCCGACGGGGCCGACAACGCCGACGGGGCCGACTTCGGCCGCAACAGCGCGGGGTCGTGGGACAGCATGCGTTGTTCCAGCTCGCGAACTGCCGGCCCGGGCTCGACGCCCAGCTCCTGCACCATCAGGGTGCGCACCCGGCGCAGCTCGGCCAAAGCCTGCGTCTGCTGTCCAGCCCGGTACAGCCCCAGCGCGAGCAGTTCCCAACGCCGTTCCCGGTAGGGCGCCTCGATCACCGCTTCGCTCAGCGTGGCCACCGCGGTGGCGGTGTCGCCCAGCTCCAGCCGGGCCGCCTGCAGCTCCTCGACGGCCATCTCGCGCAGCTCAACCAGCCGAGCCCTCGGGCCCGAGGCCACCAGCGCATCGCCCAGCTCCAGCCAAGGCTGACCCCGCCACAACAGCAGCGCCGACTCATAGGCGTGAATGGCCTTGGCCGCCTCGCCCTCGGTCAATAGCCGCGCGCCCTGGGCCACCAGAGTGGCCACCTGGCCGTGATCGGTCGACTCAGTGGCAACGGCAAATTGATAACCCGGTCCAACCCGTGACACGACCTCGCGCCCCTGTAGCCCGAGCCTTGCACGTAACCGTGAAATCATCACCCGCAACCGGCTGATCGCCTCAGCCGGCTCGGCGGCCCCCCATATCAGCTCGATCAGCGCGGAGTCCTGCACCGGCGACCCTGCCGCCAACATCAACCTCGCGACTAGTCGGCGCGGCAGCGGGCCCCCCAGATCCACCACCCGCCCCTCGACCTCGACCTCCAACGGGCCGAGCACCCGACAAAACACCCCGACCTCCCCCGCCGGCCCGTGGCGAGCCGGCGCGCCCCGGGTGCCCGAATCCGTATCGTAACCACGCCACGCGGCAATCCCGGCCCGGTTAACGGCTGGCGGTCCCGCGCCGCCGGCTCGCGATTGTCGATTTGCCATGCCACTATTACGATATCGGCAATCTTCAGAATGCTCAGCGTATTCTCCGAAACGCCTTCCAATAACAACTCCCCCGCGCACGAATCGTATTGAGCCGAGGTTCAGGCGGGCTTGCACTGAGCGGTTACTGGTGGGGCGCCCTGGTTCCAGCTTGTGTGGGGTGGGCTTGCGATACCGACCATGCGGGTGGGGGTGTCCTCGGGGTAGCTAGCAGCCGCGACCTCCACCGGCTACGCCTGCGCATGCCGCACCGGCGGTATGCCGTCCGATCCCGATCGTCACCACGTCGATCGACAACCTGCGCGGGCAGCGGCGGCGCGCCCTTTGTAATGCCATTGCAATCTCTCGTTCCACCCTTCACTCAGACGGGCCGCAAGGCGAGGTTCGCTCCCGGGGCCCGGTGGCGTCAGCGAGATCGAGACGCGAGCGATACGAGGAGAGCTTCGGAGGATCTACGTGGCCGAACGACAACCTGCACCGCATCGCGGGGCGGATCATGGACGGCAAGCTGGTCGAGATGATCGACTACGTCGGCACCGAGCTGATGACTCGAGCGCTCGACCAGGCATCGGTGGGAGCGAGGAAGGGGGTTCGATGACCAGTGATCAGCCGAGAGTCGCTGGACCCGGTTCTGGCGCCTCGGGTCACGTGGACTGGGGTGTCGGCCGCTACGAACTCACCGCGTCCGACCTACTCCCCGCGGCCCACCGACTTGTCGAGCATGCCGATGTCCGGTCGGGGGAGCGGGTGCTGGATGTCGGCTGTGGCACCGGCAGCGTGGCGTTGGCCGCCGCCGCACGTGGCGCGCGGGTATTCGGCGTCGATCCGGCGCACCGGTTGTTGTCGGTCGCTCGCGACAACGCGGCCAACGCCGGGCTGAGCGTCACGTTCGTTCCCGGCACCGCCGCTGAACTGCCCTTCGACGACGGATCCGCCGACGTAATCCTGTCCAGCTTCGCGTTGATCTTTGCGCCCGATCCGAGGGCCTCGGCGGCAGAATTTGCCCGAGTGATCGCGCCGGGTGGACGGATCATGTTCACCGCGTTCCTGCCGGAAAGCCCGTTCGTGGCGATCAACCAGCTCGTCCGCGCCGCGGTCCGCGACGCCCTGGGTGCTCCCTCCGGACGCACACCCTTTCCCTGGCACGAACCGGGCGCGATCACCGAGCTGTTCAGCCCGCACGGCTTCTTCCTGCGCGTCGACTCTGACCAGCTCGCCATCACCGCCTCGTCGGCCGCGCAGTACATCGCGGTTCAGTCGCGCGCCCACCCCGTCGTAGCCACCGGCCTCGCGCTTGTCGACCAACACGGCGACGGGCAGGCGCTACGCGCGAAGATCCTGGACATCCTGGAGGAAGGCAACGAGTCAACCACCGAGTTCCGGGTGACCAGTCGCTACCTGATCGCCACCCTGGAACCGGCGACGACACGCCCAGCGGGCTCGACGCGGTGACTCACAACCTGAGCAACCACCTCGGCGGCAAACATGCACCCTCTGATCCCAGTCACGTCGGCGCGGCCTAAAAGAGATCCGGCGTCGCCGGGGGCACATCATCGAGAAACGCACTCACCATCGGGACCAGAACCGCTGACTCCCCCGAGATGCCAATATGCGACGTCGCCGCCAAAATCACCAAGCGCGCGGCCGGAACCTGCTGCAGCATCCCCGACGCTGCCGCTTCCTCATCGCCGCCACCGCGCAGCTTGAACATCGCCAGCGCATGCTCCGGCTTCACGGCATCCGCATCACCGACGATGACCATCGTCTTCGCGGAAATCGAACGCATCTGCGCGTCGCTGATGTTCTGGTCATCGATGTTCAAGACTTTCATCTTTTCGAGGTAGGCGTCGAACGCCGTGGCGTCCGGTGTGTGCTCCTTGAACGCCTTCTCGACGGGCGTACCGGCAAACGCTGTGGCGCTGAGACCCTCGATGCCCTCCGACACCGACGGGTACCAGCCGTCCTTGCGGTAGGTGGCGGACAGCGAGACCAGCTTGTTGACGAGCGTCGGGTGACGGAGCGCGAGCTGCAGCGCGACCCCGCCGCCTTGCGAGTAGCCCATCACATCCGCACGCTCGACCTTCAACGCGCGCAGCAACGCCGCGGCATCGTCGGCGAATTGCTCGTAAGACATCTTGCGCGACGTATCCGGGGTGCGGCCGTGCCCTTGCTGATCGAAAACGATCACAGCGCGCTTGCCCGCGAAGGCGGACACCCACGACTTCATCGAGTCGGTGGCCATGAACGCGCCAGGGATAAGCAGCAACGGAGACGTTTTCGACTTGCCGAGCTCGCCATACACCTCGTGGTAGAGGCTCAGACCGTTGATCGGCAGGTGACCATTGCGCGAAGGATTTGTTGCCATCACTTCAGATAGGGCCGTAGAGCCGGGCGACATCGGGAGAGTC
>Ga0137412_10004996_pt1 | contig 10607 bp, 9 predicted proteins | sample CZODoug2_1_16fun_FD_122160 | JGI IMG/M metagenome (GOLD analysis project Ga0137412, IMG submission 122160) | Vadose zone soil fungal communities from Angelo Coast Range Reserve, California, USA - CZODoug2_1_16fungal (Hybrid Assembly) | ecosystem: Environmental > Terrestrial > Soil > Vadose zone... | reverse complement strand
TACGACCGGTGTCGGTTGTCCCACCGGAATCGTTCCTTTCAACCTTGGATAAAGCGACCCACCCCAGAGCGGGTTGAAGGTGTTATATAGCCATCGCAGAAAGCGGCCGAGGCCGATGTATTCTAACCGTCGAGCGCTACTGACGCGGTAATAGACCGAATAAATCAAGCCCGTGAAAAGCCGGCTGAACCGGACGTTTCCAGATCGGTAATCCTCAATGTACTGGCGCACATCCCACGACGCGAGCGGTGTCGTGGCCCGCGGAATTTCCGTCGTCTGACAAGTGTAGACGGACGAAGCTGGATCGGAATCCGCTACGCGAGTGCATTCCCAAAGTCGGGCTTCGGTACATGCCGGCCCATCCGTCTGAGGGGCCGCTTTCGCGGGGCTGATCTGAACTAGATGTTCGCCGTTGGCAGTAACGGGTTTTAGCCATGCGTGTTTCCAATAAAGGAGACACCCTGACTGACATCCGTCGTGAGCCTCGCCGCTACAGCGCGTTTCGAGATGAACGGTATTTTTCAGGTTGCGCGTGTAGTTTGGGAATTCCGTGCTGTAATCACAGGTTTTGTGGGCGCGTTTATGTACCTGAAAACGTTTGCCGCAAAACTGCAGCATCTCCGGCATAAAGGGCATCCCCTCAAGCCGACCGTTGCTGTCGAGCGTGCAAAGGATTTCTTCTTTAGTTCGAACTTCTACCCAATCGTCTACCCGATATGTGAAGTTACTCTTCATGTGTTTTTCAGGATTCCTGATCCGAATTTACCAGCCGTCACCGGCGGGACGGATTCTATTGATACCATCCAAGAGCACGGTTCCTGCCACTTCTTCTCTTCTAGAGTCTCTATCGATCATGAGCGGTGTGACTGGAGGCAACTCGTACTCTGCGGGCCGCGGGATATATTTTACGAGCCGCTTCATGGAAGGCCACCCTGTCCTCGAACGGGAGTCCTGCAGACATCTTTCGCAACATATAAATCCATTTTACGGTTTTTGGTTCGTATTTCGCTCTCTTCTTAGTATCCAGTTGCCGTGAGCGGTACCATAGTCGGCTCTTCACTCCCGATAGGTTGGGTGCATTCATTAGGTCGACGCAACACCACCTGATATGAACCTTCCTTCCGAGGTGGTGTCTATGACGCAAGGAAATACGTGTAGCTTTCTGCGGTGTAGCGGGCTGACGTGTGGCCCGTTGGACGGCGGTTCGCGTCCTGATCGCCAAGCGGTCGGAGTTTGCGCGGCTGACTGGTGGAGATCCGTGATCGTGAATGCCTGAACAGGCAAATGCCTCCGCGCTAATGCACGGAGGCATTTGAAGTTAAGATTGGGCGGACTACGCGGCGACTTGTTGCCCCTGGCGTTTCAATGCGAGAAGGAACATCGCACCGATGCCGAAGAGCAAAAGCACTACCGTGGCTGGCTCGGGCGTCTGAACGATGAATTCCTGCACCTGTCCCCTGTAGGTCAGTGTTCCGACGTTAGTAATGATTTCGAAATTCGCCGGATTGATCTGGTTGTAATTGGCTGCGGCCCACGTCAGCCATTGAGAGACCTTGATGCCATCGGAGCCGGCATAGTTGGTAGGCTCCGCGCCCGGTGACATCAGATCCCAGAGAGCGTACTGGAGGCTGACATAATCGGATGGATGCGAACCAAACTGCGAAACGAGCCAAGCGCCCTGTTCGTACAGCATCAGAGCGGCGGTCGGGTTGCTATAGTTGGGATTTGCGCTGCTGCCGTACCTGGTGTTTGAAAGATCGCCTGAGGCCAGGCTGGTGACGTTTGCAGTCCATACTTGGCCAATCGAAACGTCATTGTTGATGTCGTCGCAGAACAACCCCACGGTCTGGGCATTGGAAGTTCCGTAGTTCATGGTCCCGGTGTAGGGGCTGACATAGTAGTAGCCGTCGTTTGCGCCATTCACGCCTGTGAACTGCATGGTGGTCGTTCCGTCGGCATGTGCTAGCGGCGTCAACACCAGAAGCAATGCTAGAAAGCACAAGCTTGTCGCAAGTTTCATTCAATTCTCCCTGATCGTACTAGTGGCGCCGCTGCGGGAGACGCTCGCCATAAATAGAGCATCCGGGCTGCCAAAGCAGCATTCCTATATGTCATTGATATTAAGGATGTTAGCGTGGCTAAGCTGGTTTTGGCGAGGCCAATCGTTCCCTCGGAATGGGGCTGATGGATACTTTTGTGAACTAAGCAAAAAAGCCATTGAGAAACGGCCTAGTACGGAAGATTTAGTACCAGGCCGTGATGTTGTCGGGAGAGTTAATTCGACGTCCGGTCGGTGTGCAACGCTCGTCGCCTTCGCAAGCGAAATTATCGCTCGCAGTCGCATATTCATCTGACGGCGCTGGCCTGACCGAACACCGGTTTCAATTCCAGAAAACCTTCAATCGGCGATTTAATCAGAAGGCTCTTTGAGTCATTGTGAAAGAGAAGTATCCCGGGTCGGGCGGACTCCGTCGCATGCACCGGTAAAACCTGCAGGTGCCTGCGTTGAGTCAGAGAACCAGGGAGACGAGTAGCCCAGACGAAGAGAGGGAGATTAGAGCGTCCGGTCTTTTACTTTCCGAGGACTAGCTTGCGGCAGTAGAACGCTTCGGCATAACCGCTGGGGGCGTTGCATTCCATCCCGCGCAGCCGCATCAGCGCAAGAAACGTTTCCGGCTGAAACCAGCGTTTGGACCGCTGCGATCCGAACGATTCCATGAGGTAACTAACTTTCTTCTCGTACGATTCGGGCTCGAGAGGAACGAATACGCTCGGGGTCCCCAGGTCACCATCATACTTTGGAATTTCGTATTCCAGGATCAGGTGATCCCGAAAAGTATTCCAGGTGAGTTCCGCGAGGATGCGATGATCCTGGTGTGCATCTTTGCGATTGTGCGTGAAAACGAGGTCCGGCGAAATCGACTTCAACTCTTCAAACGCCGTTTTTACTTCGCCACCGGCGAATGGCATAAAGCCGTCCTGAAAGGTCTTCAGGATCGGCCCCTTGAGAGCAGTGGGTCGGACAAACAAATTGGCCGCATGGCGTGCCTCGTCTCCTCGAACACCGATGGCACTGAATATCACCCAATGAAAAACGCAATTCGGAAACTGGCTCGCAAGGCTTAGAATCGTGCCGCCGCACCCGATCTCAATGTCATCCGAATGCGCCCCGATGCAGAGAACGTTGATGGGCGCTTCTGAGTTCCAGGCCAGACTCAAGGAGTGCATATAACTTGACTCGGCAAGGAAGAATTGGGGGACTTGCCCGGTTTGTTCTTCCACACTTCCCACGGGGCCGTACCGCTGCCCCACAGATTTTCGAGCTGTTGCTTGTCCTTGAACGTGTCCATCGATGCCCAGAAACCGTCGTAGGGATAGCCGATCAGTTGCTTTTGGTCAATGAGGCGCTCGAAGGGGCCGTTGACAAGTTCCTCTTTTTCCCGGATGTAATCGAAGATGCTGTTCTTGAAAATAAAGAAGCCGCCATTGATTCGTACCGTACCATTGTTGATGGCGTGAATCGCAGAAACCAGGTTGCTCTCGCCTTCGTGCAGAGAGACGGTGTGGTAGCTCATGTTTGGGCAAACCGCCAGGAAGCTGGCGATTTTGTCGTGCTTTCGGAAGTGGTCTAACTGCTGCGGCAATGGCAAATCGGTGAGGCCATCGCTGTAGTTCGCGAAGAACTCGGTCTCTCCTTCAAGGTACTTCTCGACTGCCTTCAGGCGTTGGCCGATGTTCGTCTCGACGCCGGTGTCGGCAAAGGTGATTCGCCAGTCTTGTATGTCGCTATTGTAAAGATCGAGCTTTTTGCCGCCCCAGGTCAGAACGAAGTCGTTGGAAACGCACTCGTTATAGTTCAGGAAGTAGTTCTTGATGGCATCCGCTCGGTGTCCGAGGCAGAGGATGAAATCTTTGTGACCAAAGTGCGAGTAATACTTCATGACGTGCCACAGAATTGGCCGATAGCCGATATTCACCATCGGTTTGGGCACCGTCTCGGAATAATCGCGGAGACGCATTCCAAGTCCGCCACAGAAAAGTACAACCTTCATAAGTAGCCTCCTTACTGCTGCACCGGATGCTTTAGGAAGAAAAAACTACCAGATAGGGGCCTGTTTGAATTAGATAACGCCAGCCTTTGAAGGCAGCGTCTCGAGAATTCGGCCGGCAGCCTGTTCGCCGCTCTTGAAGCTTTCGTCGGTCCACATATAGCCCCAGTCTCCGTATCGTCCGCAGTACCCGATGCCGAGGTCGTCGAGGTAGGCATGGACCGTCTTGAGTGCCGATGCGCGGTCGAGGTCGAAGATTACGTTCGCATACTTGAGCATCATCGCGTTGCGGAACAGGATCTGGTCGTTCTCGCGGAGCAGGCCGCACTTGCGCAGATCTCGAATCACAGGTTCGATCCAGTCGTCAGGCGAACCCGTGAGAGGTTTGTATTTCTGTGAGAAGTAGATTTCCGCCTGGATATTACCCGTACCCGGGGGCGCATTGCGCGACGTCAACATGTGGGGAAAGCCTAGGCGAGTGAAGCAAATGTCTTCGTCGTAGAAGTAGGTCATATGAGCGTTGGAAATATCCTCGCGATTGACGCCGATATTCACGAGAACGCACGTCGAGCATGCCAGCAACTGGGATGCGTCGACGACATCCTGAGGAGCGCCCTTGATCATACGAATGAGCTCGGGCAGAGGCACAGAGGAAACCAATCCGTCGTAGTTCGTTACGTGTCCGTTCGAGAATCGAACCTCTCTCGCCTTCGGATCAATCGACACCACTTCATGATTCAGATTTAAATTTCCCAGGGGGACGAATTTCTTGAGGTAGTTAACGAACCCGCCCTCCTTGGGATAGCGAAAGTGCGTGATGTAGTGGACGTTAGGAGCCGCGGGCGAAATGGCGCCGCGCAGGACTTCTTCGAGACTCGGGCGGTAGATACGAGGGCCAAGCCAATCGGTGCTCATATTCTCGGCCGGCGTGAGGTGGTATTTCCGTGTGTACTGCATCGGGAACTGCTCGGCGAAGGTTCGGCCAAAGCTGGCGAGCAACCAGTCGGCGTAGTTTTTGATCGGCTGCTCAGGGGCCTGACGAGATTCCACAAAGTCATTAATCACCTTGATGATCGTATCCTCGGGCAGGCCCTGAAGATGGAGTTGCACAGGGTGCTTGGGCCAGTAGCCGCGCCAGTAGTTGTTGAGGCTGATCTGGATCGTTTCGAATTGCTGATCAACGCTCTCGGCTAGCAATGCCTGAATGCGCGGGTCCTTGCTAAATGAAATGTGCGGGCCCAGATCGAACAGAAAGCCGCTCTCGAAGCGAAACGACGCGGTGTGGCCGCCATGATAGGAATTCTTGTCGTACATGACGGGGGTGATGCCCTCGGCGTGAAGCCGGTAGGCTGCGCCGAAACCAGCCATTCCCGTTCCCAGGACGACGATATTTGTATTGGACATAGAAGGGACTTCTCCTCGAATTCGATTTCCGCCTACTGCTTCCAGCTCCGCATCGGATACCGATTGATTCTCGCCGCGGAGTTGTACGGTCTGGCTATTGCCGCGAGAGTTCCTCGTATCGCTCGATCTGTGAAACGGTGAGTTGGCGAAGGCTGGCTCCCGACTGAAATCCGCGATACCATTCGACGATCCAGTCCAGGCCTTGGGCTAAGGGCAGCCTCGGTTGCCAACCCAGGCAAGCCTTCGCCTTGGAGGCATCGAGCTTCAAGAAGTGAGCTTCGTGCGGATGGTTTGCTGTGTCGCGGGTCCACGAGGCCTGATTGCCCCAGGAGCGAACCAGCGCATCTGCGATCCAGGACACGGGCTTCGCATCGTCATCGGCGGGACCGAAATTCCACCCGGAAGCGAACTTCGCGCCTTGGTCGGAGAGCCTCTCGGCCAGCAAGAGGTATCCGCCCACGGGCTCCAGAACGAACTGCCACGGCCGGATTGCGCCGGGGCTGCGAATCAGGCAGGACTTTCCCGCAAGAAAAGCTCGCATCAAGTCGGGGATAAGCTGGTTACAGGTCCAATCTCCGCCGCCAATGGCATTACCGGCACGAGCGCTTGCGAGCGCGATGCCGTGGCGCTCCAGGGAATCAGGTGGAAAATAGGAATCGCGATACGCCGAAGTCACCAGCTCCGCGCAACCCTTGGAGTTTGAGTAGGGATCGTGACCTCCCATCGGTTCGCTTTCGCGATATCCCCATAGGAACTCACGGTTTTCGTAGCATTTATCGCTGGTTACGTTGACTACGACGCAGGGCCGGGCGAGTTGACGCAGCCCTTCGAGAAGATGAACCGTGCCCATGACGTTGGAGGAGTACGTTTCGATGGGGTCCTCGTAACCACGGCGAACAACCGACTGGGCTGCCATGTGGATGACCACTTCGGGACGACTCTGATCGAGAGCAGCCTTAAGCTGAGAAAAATCTCTGATATCACCGCAAATCGAATTCAGCGTGGAGGCGACGCCAGCTTGTTCGAACAGATTCGGCTGGGTTGGAGGATCGAGGGCGTATCCGGTCACGTTGGCGCCGAGAGAATTCAGCCACAGCGCCAGCCAGCCACCTTTGAACCCGGTGTGCCCGGTGACGAACACGTTCCGCCCCTTCCAAAACGAACGATTAAGCATCATGGCTCCAAATTGACAATGGTCGAGGGACAGCCATAGAGAGCGATTACGGTCTAAGCTAAGACTTTCCGGCAGGAACATGCTGCGCGGTGGAATGCAATTCTGGCGTCGACCGTGGCCAGCGCGCGCTTTGTTCCCGCCACAGTCCTTCGGTTAATCGTCCGGCGGGCATCGCAACGTCCTCGAAGGTGACGACGCCATCCTTCGCAACGTCGCGCCGCAGTGCGCAGCCATCGGACAAGCCGATGGGCAATGCGGCCGTCGCACGCGCGGTGGAGGCATTGTCGATGAGTCCGTACGAGCAGAATCCACCGATACCATCGAGAGTCTCACCGGCTCTTAGGTTGCGTTTTGCGACGGTTAGGACCTCGCAGACGGGGCCTGCGAGGGGCGCGACTGTTGCATCGCCAAGGACCACCGCTCGACCAATCGTCGAGGCAATCTGGATGTGAGGCAGGTGGAACGGCGTGTAAAACACGTAGAAGGGGCCGTCGCCGAGTTTGTAGTAGGCCAGTTGCACTTTCTTGAGCGGTGAATCTTCGTGGACGATCACAAAGGCGCCCGTGTAGGGAGCAGCGCCGAGAGCGTAGTCTACAAGGCCCGTGGCCAACATTTGATCCGCAGGAAGCAGGCCAGCCATCTCGCGAACTTCCTTGCATGCGGGGCCGTACATTCCTCGGCGACCCGCACGAAACCCGGTCGCATTGGCCAAAACCGTCGCCTCCATCGAAAGCTTGGTGGAGTCCGCAAAGGAAGTGACCTTTTTTGCGTCCTGATCATTTTTCTCAGCAAAAGCCCGCTGCGTATCGGGGTTTCGGTAGTAATCGACCATGCCTTTGAGGTTGCCCGCGGCCACCGGGCGAAGGCCGAGAGTGCGCAGATATCGCAGAAGAGTCATGGCGACACCGGGCTCGTCGCCATCGGTGTGCGTGACCACCACTCCGGCGCGATCCGCTTTATCCTTGAGAATTGGACCGATAAAGGAATCCAGCTCGGCATTGACCAGAACCACATGCTTGGCGTGGTCGAACGCATCGAGAACCACAGACGCCGCGGGTTCAATGCTCCCTGTCACTTCAATAAGAAGATCAATCGCGTCGCAGGCCGTTAGCGCGAACGGGTCGTCCGTCAATACAGGCTGGCCGTGCACGATCGATGCTTCGGCCTCGCGAGCGGAGGAGACACGACGCCACGACGCAATACCGGCTTCGCGGAATGCACGCTCACCGTGTTCGATCGTACGGTTGGCGATCGCAACCAACCGGATTCCGGGCACGGGCGTCCCCAACTGCAGCGCGATGGCACGGCCTGTCGCGCCAGCGCCAACCATTCCGACGCGGACCGGGCTTCCCGCAGACTCGCGTTCACGGAGAGCGGTGTCAACGTTCATGCTTGCCTCCCGGTGCTGAGCGGCCAGTTGAGGTCTTGCTCCGAAATAACACTGACGGGCAGCGGCCAACGGATATCGAACGCCGGGTCGTCAAAACGCACACCACGGGCATCATTCGAAGCGTAGAACTGTGAAGTCATGTAGTGCATTTCGGTGTGATCTTCCAAAGTCTGATATCCGTGTGCACAGCGCTCCGGCAAGAAAAGCATGCGGCCATTTTCGGGTGTGAGCTCCACAGCGTGCCACTTTCCGTAGGTTGCGGAATCAGTCCGGACATCGAGTACCACGTCGGACATAGCTCCTCGAGTGCAGCGAACCAGCTTTGCTTCAAGAGCGGGCTCAACTTGGAAGTGCATGCCGCGCACGGTTCCTTTCCGGATGCTGAAGCCCATATTCGCCTGAACCGGTTGGAACTGAATCCTGTGATCCGAGAATTCCTTGGAGCACCATGCGCGAAAGAAATGGCCACGGTCGTCTTCGTGGGGCGTTGGCTCGATGACCCAAGCACCTTCAATCTTAGTCTGGATGAAACGCATTTTGCCCGGCTCTGAAAACGCCAAGCTAAAGCCCGGCGCCTACACGCACTCGCCCTTGGTCGAGACGCGCTACCGCCATTGAGCACGAATTGGTCTGTCTATAGAGTGCAATCGGGATGCCAGAACGCGGGGCTCATCCAAGAATCTGACTGTTCCAGGCCCGGCGCTATCACATTCAAAATGCAGTGGTTATCGGGATGGTTGGTGAAATGTATGGGCAGTAATAGCTTGAGGCAGGAACGAGACTCATGGCGCGGGAAGAAGATTACCACAAATTGACCAAGCTGTTGTCTCATGTCTGAGACAGGCTAGGTCAGGGTTGCCCCATCGGAAGTCGTTCCTCAGCCGGGCTCATCAGTGTCTGGTCATCTACCCGATATGGCGATAAAAAATATTCGCCGCTGCTCTTAGCAACACACTCGGCAAGTGCGCAAAAACCGCAGAAACCTGATGGTGTTGCGCGGCCTTGCTAAGAGCGGTTGGCGTCGCTGAGATGGGTGGACATCGATAATAGGTCAACGGCGTCGCGGCGGCGCCTAGGTGATTCTTAAAAGTGATGAGCCCGGCAGCATCGGCATCCGAGCGGCCCAAGTCGAATGTGGCTGCGCCCTCGTCCTTTGCACGCTGGATCGTTTGCCAGAAGAGGAATGGCATGGCCCCGAACCTGTGAAATGCCGCATCCGAACAGCCGTATTTGTAAACGACTGTAGTCTTATACTGTAGCGTAAGCATGCTTGCGATCGGCCGGCTGTCTTGTGAAGCCACACCAATCTTGATCGCGTCACCAAAACAATCACGCAAGTTTCGGAACCAAGCCAGAGGCTGAGGAGGCACACCATGTCTGCGCCGTGTCAACACGAGCAAAGAGTAGAATTGCTGCAAGAGTGATTCGGACGTCCCTTCTGCGTACGTCAACCCTTCTTTTTCTGCCCGCCGGATTCTTCGCTGGAAGCAACTCTTGTGCAGACGATCGAACAGGGCCGGCAAAGGAAGACTAAGATCGAGTGAATGATGCAAGAAAGTTGCACTTCGGGCAAGCCCGTTCTGAGTGGGCCTCAATGCTTCAGGCGTCAGCAATCGAACTTCGACGTAATCGCAATGCTCCTGTTCGACGAGTCTCGGCAGAAATGCGGTCAAACTACAGCCGTCTTCATTCGCATTGAATAGTGGCTGGCAATGGTCGGCAAACGGGACGGAAACTAGGCGCGAGCCCGTCAGCCAGCTCTGGACCCGGCAAAACGCAACACCGCTTCTTATGGGATGAGTGGGAGCAGATGTTGAGAAAACGGCCGGCTCGTATCCATAGGTGCCGCGCAGCGCATTCAACCATGCTGGCGTATGAAAAACCGATGCGCCAGGATGTGTTTGCAGGAACTGTTCCCAACGGTGGTCCTGAATCGGATCAATGCGGTAAGTTTCCATTATTGCCGCGGGTTTAGCAGTCGGTGCTTCCTACTCGCGATCTCAGAGCAAAGGCCAACTGCGATCTTGTCAGAGATCACCGTTGGGCTCAAAGGCTACTGAATGCCGAAAGTCCGGATCATCGATCTGACGCCCCCCGCGGCGCTCGCCACGACCGGTCCGGAATCCTGTCGCATTCGCGAGCACAGCAGCTTCCATCAACAATTTTGTTCCATCAGAGAACGAAGTGACTTTTCTCACGTCCTGAGCCTTCTTCTCCGCAAAGGCCCTCTGCGAAACTGGAGTGCGACACTGGCCACTGCCTTTGATGTTTCCTGCCGCGACAAGGCGGAGACCCAAGATTCGCATATACGCATGAACGTCATGGCCACGCCGGGTTCGATTCCTCCCGCGCTGCTGAAAATCAGTGGCGTAATTCCGCTTCGGCAAACTATCTACACATGGCAAAGCGCCGCGACGGCGGCCATCCTGATTATTGTCTGCGTTGCCGTGGCTTACCTTTCTACTCCGGTGAGTTCCGTGAAGGACGCTGAATCGTTTGGAGTCACGGAAGGCCTGGAGCTGAAGAAACTCGAAGAGCGTAAGACGCCTGCGGAATGGCTGGAATACGCGCCCGTGCTTTCTCTGGTAGT
>Ga0137412_10004995_pt1 | contig 10607 bp, 13 predicted proteins | sample CZODoug2_1_16fun_FD_122160 | JGI IMG/M metagenome (GOLD analysis project Ga0137412, IMG submission 122160) | Vadose zone soil fungal communities from Angelo Coast Range Reserve, California, USA - CZODoug2_1_16fungal (Hybrid Assembly) | ecosystem: Environmental > Terrestrial > Soil > Vadose zone... | reverse complement strand
AATAACTGCTGATGGTTACACAGTAAAGCTTAATATAGTTAGGCCTGAAGGTGTAAAGGAAAAGCTTCCTGTATTTATATTTATTCATGGTGGCGGCTGGATCCTGGGCGATTATCCAACCCACAAAAGAATGGTACGTGATTTATCAGTACTATCGGGCTTTGCAGGGGTGTTTGTAAACTATACCCCATCACCCGAAGCCCATTACCCACAGGCAATAAACGAGATCTACGCAGCAACCAAATGGGTAGCTGAACATGGCGATGAAATAAACGTTGATGGTACGAACCTTGCTGTTGTAGGTAACAGCGTAGGCGGCAACATGACTGCGGTAACTGCTTTAAAGGCAAAAGAAAATAACGGGCTCTCTTCACAAGCTGAAACAAATCCTCATGCAGCGCATACTACTATTCTCATCGGCAACTTTGGTGACGGCGGAATCAACGCGTACGACAGACACGGGCGCTTTCTTGACGCGCTCGAGGACGAAAGCGGCCAGCCGATCGTGATCGACGGCCTGTGGACATTGGCGCTGGGTGGGGGCCTGCACTCCAGCCCGGACACGCTCTTCTTCACCGCGGGCCCGAACCACGAGACCGATGGCCTGTTCGGGACGGTCACGCCGGTCGGACGCTGATCGGGATTGCGGCGCTCGTCGCTCGGGTGGCAAATCCGACTCGTGACGAACGCTGAAAGGCACACTGGAACGCGCGTGCCGGGGTTTTCGCTGACGCAGCGCCTCGGCCGCACGTTTCATGTTTTGCAGAGGTCACCGTCCACGACCGGGGTGTCGAGGACGACGCGCTCACGACAAAGCCCCATGCGCCTGCTCTGGTCACATACCGACACGTGTTGCGACTTATTCCCTGCGTTTGCGAATTTCGGCGAGCGGAAAGAGTTTGAATATCGCGACAGCCCGATCGGTACTGCACGTCACGATCGGCCAATCGGCACGACGTCAACCAGGAACAGGAGCCCTACATGAAGACGAATCTTGTATTGGCGGCAGCGATTGCCGGTCTATGTTCGCACGCCGCGTTTGCCCGCTACGACGGCGGCGATACCTGGTCCGCCCTGGCGCCGAACGCCTATTCGGGTGCGGGCGAGCCGCTCACCGTCGCAACGACCGCGTCTCTGAGCAGCCTGCTGCGCGATTACCCAAGTGCCTACGGTACGCCTTCCGACCCCGATTCCGCCGACCGCACGGTGCGGCTGGGAAGCGGCTCACACTGGGTCAACGTCGCCTACGGCGAGCGCGTCAAGTTCATCGTCGAGAGCGCGGACGGCTCGCAGCGATCGTTTGCCTGGCGATTCAACGTTGCACCGAACATGAGCCACGTCGATCTGAGCGAAGTCGCCCCGGCGGACCTTCCTGCCCCGGCCGTTCGCGTGTTCGTGGCTGCGGATGTGCGGTATAGCGGAGAATGATGCCTTCGCTCAGCGTTGGCGCCCGACCCCGGGCGCCGCGCGCCACCCGGACGGAGGGGCTCGCGCTGTGCGAGCCTCTCCGATCAGTTCCCGGCCCTGTGCCCGCGCACGACCGTGGCGTTGACCGGATCGCCCGAGCGGCGCGATGGAATAAATCCCGGCCCTGGCCGGTATTGCCCGTTACGGGCCATCCCGCCGCCACCATTAAGGAGCCTCAAATGAGCGCACAGGACCACGACCCCTCCGGCCCCAGCCACAATCCCGCCCGCCGTCAGGCACTGAGCTGTCTGGCCGCCTGGACCGGCGCCACCGTCGTGTGGACGGTCGCCGGTGGCGTGCCGCGCGCGCTCGGCGCGACCGGGGACGGCACCCCCGCAGCGGCCGCCAAGAACGCACTGACCTTCGTGCAAATCAGCGATACCCACATCGGCTTTCACAAGGACGCCAATCCCGACGTCGTCGGCAGCCTGCGCCGCGCGATCGCCGACATCCACGCGCTGCCGCAAACGCCGGCCTTCGTGGTGCACACCGGCGACGTGAGCCATTTGTCGAAACCCGAGGAATTCGCTCAGGCGCGCGACGTGCTGAAGGAAATCCGCGTCGATCGCGTACACACGATTCCGGGCGAACACGACACGATCGACGAAGGCGCGACCGGCTATCTGAAGTTCTTCGATCACGACGGTAAAGGCAAGTCCTGGTACAGCTTCGATCAGGGCGGCGTGCATTTCGTCGGTTTGAACAACGTTCTTAACTTCAAGATGGGCACGATGGCCGCGCTCGGCGACGAACAGATCGGCTGGCTCAAAGGCGATCTGGCGTCAGTCTCACACTCGACGCCGATCGTCGTGCTCGGGCACATCCCGCTGTGGACGATCTGGGAACCGTGGGGCTGGGGCACGGCCGACTCCGCGCAGGCGATGGCGCTGTTGCGTCCGTACGGGTCGGTCACGGTGCTGAACGGGCATATCCATCAAGTGCTGCAAAAGGTCGAAGGCAATATCGCGCTGCACACCGCGAGGTCGCTCGCCTACCCGCTGCCCACACCCGGACAGGCGGGCATCGGCGAACCCGGTCCAGTCAAAGTGCCGGCCGGCGAGCTTGGCAAGCTTCTCGGCACGCGCCAGCTGAGCGTCGTGCCCGGACGACATGACCTGGCGCTGATCGACAAGCCGCTCGATGCCTGAGTCGTTTTGCCACAAGGACACTTCCATGACCCAAGCGTTCGCTCGCCACGCCCTCCACCCGCTGCGCGCCTGCGCCGGCCTCGCGCTGGTCGTCTGCGCAGCCTTGCTCACGCCGGTGATCTGTGCGGCAGCGCCCGCGACGGCGGTCGATATCAAGAAGTTCGCCTTCGCGCCGAAGGAAATCACCGTTGCACCCGGCACCAAGATCACCTGGACCAATCGCGACGAGACGCCGCACACGGTGACCAGCGCCGACAAGAGCTTTGCCTCGAAGGGTCTGGATACCGACGACAAGTTCGAACATACGTTTGCGAGCGAAGGCGACTTCAGTTACGCCTGCACCCTGCATCCGTTCATGACCGGCATCGTTCATGTGCGCAAGCAATAGCCTGCGATGACCCGATGGGTGAACAGAAGGAGCCCGCTCGCCCGCGCCATGCCGACGGCATGGCGCGCCGCTCGATCATTACATCTGCGCCGAAGGCTGCAGAACGCTCACTCGGTTGCCTTCGGTATCCAGAAAGCCTGCATACAGACCGACGCCAGGAATATCCATCGGATCCCCGAGGACCTTTCCTCCCGCCTCCCGCACTTTTTTCAACGCGTCTCGAATATCCGTGACCGCGATGACTACCGACGGATGCTGCCCAAGCGGATCCTCGGGTTTCTTGAAGAAACCACCATTGATCGCCCCGGGCTGTTTCGGACGGCCCTTTTCGTCGGCTTCGGCCGTGGCCACGACCACGTACTCCCCCATTTCCGGGCCGAGCATTTGCGGCTTCCAGCCGAAGGCTTTGGTGTAGAAACCGGCCATCCGATTCTTGTTCTCATAGGGCATTTCAAAATGTACGACGGGATTCATGGTTCTTCCTTTAGGCGAAAACACTGAGTTGAGAAACCCTACTCCACACGTGACCAAGGCATTGCCTGGATCTGAAACCGATTGTCATACCCTTAGTCGATTGGACCGGCGCCGTTTCGACAACGGCGGTATTTATTTTCGCCTTATCGTGGGGGTGAGCTGCCTAGTGAGAATCAGCCGCGCCCGTATTCTGGCCTCGGCGCAGGGCTGGATACGGCTGGCCCCCCTTCAGGCCGGCCCACAGCACTTTGTTGTACAAGTCGGGCGGCACGCGGTCGGCGTCGGAGAAGTCAAAGCCGCGTGTCACCTGGTCCCAATAGGTCGCATCGTGCTTCGGAACTACGGCCGGGCCCCGCGCGTATTTCGCACCGATGTCCGCCGCCGACAGCGTCGTCGTCGTCAGGATCGTCGACGCGACCGCATCATAGGTCCACGAGCCCGATGAAGTGATGTCGAACACATCGGACATCGGCCGCTGGTAAGCGGTGTTCAAATTGATGTGCGGCGCACCCAGGATGTCCTCGATCGGGGACAGACCTGGCGTTTCAAGTCAATGACAGAGGGTGTTTAGTCTCGAGCGCTTCAGGATCGGGCCGCCGGGGCTATCATTTGGAGCCGCAGGGGGGGCAGGATGGGACGGCTCAACGTGACCGATCCCGCCGCGGCATGCTGCCTGCCGTTCGAGTGGCGGACTCGCATCTGCACCAGACGACAACTCGGGAGAAAACCATGGGTCTGGCGACCAAGCATTTTGCAAAATTCCTGGCTTCATTCCTCGCGCTCGCCGTTTCGGCTTCAGTCGCAGCAGACGATGCGCCGGTGACGACGCAGGTCGTGGATGCGCTGAACAAGGTGTATGGCGTGCATCCGGGATTCCGCGCCAACCATGCAAAGGGCGTGGTGGCAGAGGGTCATTTCAAGGCTTCGCCAGGAGCGGCGCAGCTCAGCCGCTCACCGCTGTTCGATGGCCACACTGTTCCGGTGACGGTGCGCTTCTCCGACAGCGGCGGCGTGCCAAACGTCGCGGACGGCTCCGGCGGCGCCAACCCGCACGGCATGGCGATCAAGTTTCACCTGCCGGGCGGAGTAGACACCGACATGGTGATCGTCTCGCTGAAGTTTTTCCCGGTCGGTACCGGCGAGGACTTCCGGGACTTGCTGCTCGCAATCAGCCAGAGTCCGCCCAATGCGCCAAAGCCGACCAAATTTGATCAGTTCGTGGCCAACCACCCGAGCGTGCCGAAGGCGTTTGCCACCGTCTCGACTCCGGACAGTTTTGCCGATGAGGAGTACTACGGCATCGACGCTTTCGTCTTTGTCAGCAAGGACGGGCGCAAGCAGGCGGTACGCTACATGATGGTGCCTGAGAAGGTGGTGCACCTGACGCCGGAGGAAGCCGGCAAGAAGACGCCCGACTTCCTGGTGGGTGATCTGCCCAGACGGATTGCACAAAAGCCGGTGGTGTTTCATTTGAAGGCGCAGCTCGCCGCGCCGGGCGATCAAACCAGGGACCCGAGCCAACCCTGGCCTGACACCCGTCAAGTGGTGGAGCTGGGCGTGCTGACGCTGGACAAGCCTGTGGCCGACAGCCTGGCGGCGCAGAAGAAGTTGCTATTCATGCCCACGCAACTCACCGACGGGATCGAGCTTTCGGACGACCCCCTGCCCGTCGTACGTGCCGGCGCCTATACGGTGTCGTTCTCGCGGCGCCAATAAGGTGCGACCTCGTTGTCACGAGGATCCAGGCAGTCGCCCGGGGCGCACCAGCTGTAGGCGCGCCTTGCGTGCCGCCTCCTCGGTGCGCGCGTCATCGATCTCGCGCATCACACCAACCAGATCCACCGTCTCGAGCGAGGGTTCGAACAGGCCTGTCAGGACGACCTCCGGTTGCAGCAGCCCGCGGTGATACAAGTCCCAGATCTCGGGCCCGAAGTTGGTGTTTGACAGCTCCGGCACGAAGTCGCCGAAATAGTCTCGCAGATTGGCGACGTCGCGCAGCAGCATGCGACAGGCGTGGTTGTTGCCGGCTGCGTCCACTGCCTGGGGCAGATCGATGATCACGGGGCCGCCTTCACCCAGCAGGATGTTGAACTTCGACAAGTCGCCGTGCACGATTCCGGCGCACAGCATGCGGACCACCTCCGACAACAGCGTCTGGTGATGCGCGCGCGCCAGTTCGGGCGTGAGAACCACGTCGTTTAGCCGCGCGGCCGCATTGCCGTCCTCATCGGTCACGAGTTCCATGAGCAGGACGCCATCGAAGAAGTTGTAGGGCCGCGGCACGCGCACCCCGGCGGCGGTCAACCGATAGAGCGCGTCGACCTCGGCGCTCTGCCATGCGGCCTCCCGTGCCTGCCGGCCGAAGCGGGTGCCCTTGGCCATTGCGCGCGCCTGCCGGGTGTTCTTGACCTTGCGGTTCTCGGTGTAGTCCACCGCCTGCCGGAAGCTGCGCTGCGTGGCCTCCTTGTAGATCTTGGCGCAACGCGTCTCGCCACCACAGCGCACCACGTAGACCGCCGCTTCCTTTCCGCTCATCAGCTGGCGTTCGACCGTGTCGATCAGACCTTCATCGATCAGGGGCTGCAGTCTCTTGGGTGTTTTCATGGACCCCATTCTGCGCCACGCCGCGTACGCTCGGAATGCCCGTCGCGCCGAAGAAAATCCGGTTCATGGCACAGCCGCTCGGTGAATTGCGGCGCGGATTCGCGGATAGGTGCCGCAACGGCAGATGTTGCCGTTCATGGCGGAGTCGATATCGGCATCGCTGGGCTGCGGCGTCTTCTTCAGCAAGGCGCATGCGGACATGAGCTGGCCGCTCTGGCAGTATCCGCATTGCACAACGTCGATCTCAGTCCACGCTCGACGCAGCGCATCGATCTCGGGGCCCTGTACGCCTTCGATGGTCGTGATGTCATGGCCTTGAGCAACCGAGAGGGGCGTCACGCAGGACCGAATGGGCTGCCCGTCGAGGTGCACCGTGCATGCTCCGCACAACGCCTTGCCGCAGCCATACTTTGTGCCCACAAGCCTGAGTTCTCCGCGCAGCACCCACAGCAGAGGGGTCTCGGGCTCGGCCTCCACGGTCGTCCGCTTCCCGTTGATGTTCAGTGCGGTCATGGCAGGTCCCTTCGAGGCGATCAAGTTCAAGCAAGCGTCAGCGGCAGCGAGCGCAGGCGTTGCCCGGTGAGGGCAAATACTGCGTTCGCCACTGCAGGGGCGATCGGCGGCGTGCCGACCTCGCCCACCCCTTGAGGGTGTTCGCTGCTCGCGATGATGTCGGTCTGAATTGCCGGGCATTCGCGCATGCGGACGGGCGCGTAGTCATGGAAGTTGGTCTGCTGCACTTGCCCCTTATCGACCGTGATTTCACCATGCAGCGCCGCCGACAATCCGTAGATCAACCCACCCTCGACTTGCTGGCGGATCAAGTTCGGGTTGACCGGAAAGCCGCAGTCGAGCACGCAGATGACGCGGTGCACCCGGATCTGCCTGGCCTCGCCGATCGATACCTCGGCGACTTGCGCAACGACGCTGCCGAAAGCGCGATGCAGTCCGATGCCGCGTGCCTTCCTCGCACCATCGGGCGCCGGCGCAAGCGGCTGGCCCCAGCCGGAGAGTTCGGCCGCGCGCAGCAACACGTGCGTCATGCGGGGATCGCCGGTCAGGAGCGTGGTACGGAATGCGACAGGGTCCTGTGCCGCAGCGGCCGCCACCTCGTCGATGAAGCTTTCGGTGAAGAAGGCATTCTGCGAATGCGCCACCGAGCGCCAGATACCGGCCGGAAGCGGCGATTCGCTGACATGGTAGGCGATGCGCGCATTGGGAAAGGCGTAGCCCGTGTCGTACGCCCCGATCAGCAGAGCGGCCTGGAGGAGCCCCGGCAAGCCCATGCTCGGACCTGCTCCGGTGGACTGCCAGGCGACCAGGCGACCCTGCGAGTCCAGGCCAGCCCGATGGCGCGAGACGACGATCGGACGATAGAAGTCGTGCGTCATGTCCTGCTCCCGCGACCAGAGCAATTGCACCGGCGCGCCATCGGCCAGGCGTGCCACGACGGCTGCCTGCTCGAGGAAATCGGTGAAGTAGCGGCGTCCGAAGCCGCCGCCAAGGTAGGGCACGATCAACGTGACCTTTTCGGCCTTGATACCCAGCGCCTTGGCGACTGCGGCGCGCGCGCTGCCGGGCGCCTGGGTCGCAGCCCAGAGCGTTGCCGCGCCGTCCTTGAACTGGACGGTGCAATTCATCGGCTCCATCGTCGCGTGCGCCAGCATGGGCACGCGGTACTCCGCGTCAATGGTGCGGGCGGCAGACTTCAGCGCAGCTGCCAAATCGCCAGTCTCGAAGTGGGCCTTGCCCGGCTGACTGTCGAGCGCCTGCGCCAGCCCGGCGGCAACGTCACGGCTCGACACAGCAGCCGCTGGCCCATGATCCCATTCGACCGTGACCTTTTCGATTGCGCGAATCGCGTGGTATGGCGTGTCGGCAATCACGGCGACTCCCCCCGAGGTGCTACCAACGCCTGCCAGGCCCGCGCCAACGGGATCGAAGGAAACCACCTTGCGTACGCCGGAAAGCTTCAGCGCGGCGGCGGCATCGAAGCGCGCGACCTTGCCGCCCAGGGTCGGGCACATCGTGACGCTGGCGTAAAGCAGGTCAGGCGGCAGAGCATCGATGCCAAACGTCGCGGTGCCGTTCAACTTCGCCGCGTTATCGATCCGGCGGACCGGCCTTCCGATCAGCTTGAACCGCGAGGGGTCCTTGAGCGCCACGTCCGTGGGCAAGGTCAGCTGCGCCGCACGCAGCGCGAGCTCGCCGAACGATGCGCTGCGGCCTGACGCGTGCAGCACTCGGCCGGCCTCGGCACTGCATTCGGCCGCCGGCACACTCCATGTGTCGGCCGCGGCCGCGATCAGCAGCAGGCGGGCCGAGGCTCCCGCCTTGCGAAGTGCCAGCCACTGGTCGTTTACGCTGGAGGAGCCACCGGTTCCGTTCAGCCCCGGGATTTCGCGCAACAACTTGCCGACCATGTGCCGGGTGGCGCGTTTTACGACACCGTGATCTTCGGGCTGAAAGGGCAGCGAGTCGACCACCGCCGTCAGGTTGTTGTAGATCGGATCGTCTCCCGATTGTTCGAGTCGGACCTGCACCAAATCCGCTTCCATCTCGTCTGCCAGCAGCATTGCCAACGCGGTATGCACACCCTGCCCCATCTCGGATTGCGACATCACGAGCGTCACCGTGTTGTCGACCGAGACCTTCACCCAGCCGTTCAGGGCAGCCTGGCCTGGCGCTATCGGCAGGGGACCGGAAGGGATGAGCCGCTGCCGTGCCGGCAGAGCCGACCAACCGACGACGAGCGCGCCGACGGCGCCGATGGTGCCGAGGACCAAATGACGACGTTTGAGATTGGGCATGGCTCAGCTCCAACTCGACGAAGGCGGGCATCGAGGCAATGGCCGCCGGTCACGTGCAGACCAGCAAGCTGATTCTCCACGACGAGATCAAGGCGACCGTGGGATTCGAGGAGCTAGGCGCCGGATGTCTCGGCCGCTGCCAGCATCTGCGCGACGCAGGGCGCCACGCCGTAGCGCACCAGTCCGTAGGGCACCGGCAGCCGTTCGATCATGTCGATCTCGACGGCAGGGCCGGACTCGAGCAGCGCTTCGGCTGCGTAGAAGCCGCTCGGCCCGCTGCCCACCACTGCGACCCGCAGCGGCAGATCCGGCGTTCCGAGCCCCGAGGCCTGCGCCTCTGCCCCCAACGCTCAGTACCCGAGCGCCGCGCGCTTCAGGTCCGCACCGTCAAGTGGCGGCAACTTGGCGCGAATCAAAGGGTAGCGCTTCGCCGCCGTCGCGTTGATCTCGATCCAATGCTGTTGATCGTCGGACAGATCGAACTCTTCCACGATGGCGTGAACCGGACAGACCGGGATGCACGCGCCGCAGTCGATGCAGACGTCGGGGTCGATGTAGATTCGCACGTCGTTCGCATGAAAGCAGGCAACCGGGCAGGTGGCGACGCAGTCCGTGTAGCGGCATTGACGGCAGTTGTCGGTCACGACGTGAGTCATGCCTGCCTCAGACCCTTTCAACGTCGACCAGGTTGTCGGAATACACCCCTGCCTGGCCGAGATTGCCGTGTCGGGGCGCAGTCGTTGAATTGACTGCGGTGCCGCTGCGATTCAAGCCCGGCCAGTGGCCGACATTGGTCATCATCAAGCCCGCCGATACGTCTTCGCTCAGTTCGGCGCGCGCCTCGAAGGCGCCTCGCTCGTTGAAGACCCGCACGTAGTTGCCCTCTTCGATCTGGCGGCTCCTGGCGTCACGCGGATGCATGACGATGATCTGTTCGCCTTGGCGCCGCTGTTGCCCGGGCTCGTTACCGTACTGCGTGTTCAGGAAGGCGTGCGGCTTGGGCGACACCAGATTGAGCGGGTACAGCTGGGTCACCGAGGCGTCGTGCATCTCCAAGGGCGGGATGAAGTTCGGCACCGGGTCCACGAACCCCCCGGGCTGCATGGCCTCGTAGCCGGAGCGCCAGACAGAGACGACGAAGTTACCGCCGGCGGCCGCGCTGGCCGCGAACTCGCACTTGCCGGACGGCGTCTTGAAGTTGCCTTCGGCATGCGGTGCTCGTGTGTCCGGCATCCCGACGTTCAGGCGCATGTAGCCCTTCTCCTTCAACGCCTCGAGCGTGATGCCCTGCATCTGCGGCGAGCTCCAGTCATACGAGCGCAGCAGCATCTCGTCCAGGCTCAGCGACCAGTACTCGTCGTCGAAACCCATGGCGCGCGCGAGGCGGCGGAACAGCTCGATGTTCGGCACGCATTCGCCGGGCGGTTCGATGGCCGGCTGGTTCAGCATCACGTACAGGTGGCCCCAGGTGACCATCAGGTCGTACTGCTCGGCCTGCATCGTTGCCGGAAGCAGGATATCGGCGTACTTCGCGGTGTCAGTGATGAACAGTTCACTCGCCACCGTGAACAAGTCATCCCGCATCAGCCCCTTGACGATCTGGCCGGCATCTGGCGCCTGCGACACGGGGTTCGAGTTGTAGACGAAGAGCGACTTGATCGGCGGGGCCAGCTGCATGCTACCAGTCAGCGCCGCGCCCAGGTTGAGCTCGTTGAT
>Ga0137412_10004993_pt1 | contig 10612 bp, 13 predicted proteins | sample CZODoug2_1_16fun_FD_122160 | JGI IMG/M metagenome (GOLD analysis project Ga0137412, IMG submission 122160) | Vadose zone soil fungal communities from Angelo Coast Range Reserve, California, USA - CZODoug2_1_16fungal (Hybrid Assembly) | ecosystem: Environmental > Terrestrial > Soil > Vadose zone... | reverse complement strand
GTGCTGAACGTTCACACCGGCATTGCGGTGGGAAAGATTGCTGCACCCGCCCTCGCCCACAGCCAGGCGGCGGGTTCGGTCATCCAGGGCCTCGGCTATGCGCTCTACGAAGCGCGCGAAGTCGATCCACGGACCGGCGACATTCTCACCGGCGGGATGGAGGATTACCGCATCCCCGGCATCGCCGACACGCCTGACATCGACGTGCATTTCGACCAAGGCGGTTTTGATCACGTGCTCGGCGGCAGCGTCGGTATCGGCGAGGTCGCCACGGTCCCGACGTCGCCCGCCCTCGCCAATGCCATTCGCAACGCGACCGGTGTCCGGCTCACCGAGATTCCGATCCGGCCCGACCGCCTGATCGCCGCGCTGAAAGGGAGGGCCGCCGCATGACATCCGCATCGATGCAATCCTTATCCGTGAACGCCTCCGCACCGTCAGTCGAATTCCGCGCCGCCGGCACCGACCTTTCCGAGCGGCGGCGCAGTGGCGTTTCGCGAGGGCCGCTGATCGATATCAAAACTTCGCCCGACACGATCGGGATGAACTGGGGCGCGGACGGCGCGTTGCGCATCGGCGCCTTCACCACCATCGCCGCGATCGCCGCCGACGCGCGTATCATCGAGGCCTATCCGGGCCTTGCGGCTGCGGCGCTCGGTCTCGCCACGCCGCAAATCCGTCATCTCGCCACCATCGGCGGCAACCTCGCCCAGCGCTCGCGCTGCTGGTATTTTCGCAATCCGCACATCGCCTGCCTCAAAAAAGGCGGAGCGGACTGCCCGGCCCGATCGGGCAATCATCTCTACAGCGTGGCCTTCGATCTCGGCCCCTGCGTGGCGCCGCATCCCTCGACCATGGCGGCGGCGCTGCTGGCTTACGAGGCGACAATCATCACCGACCGGAGGAGCGGCCTGACGATCGGCGAATTGTTGGGTGATGGCTCCAACGGCGCCGCCGACAACATGCTTTTGTCGGGCGAAATGATCAGGGCGGTCCAGCTTCCACCTCCACTCCAGGATGAGCGCGCACTCTACAAGCGCGCCATCAGCCGCAGTCATGCGGAGTGGCCGCTGGTCGAAGTTTGCGCCCGCGCCGTCGTTTCGGCCGGCGCCTTCCAGTTCATCCGCATCACCGCCGGCGGCATCGCGCCGATCCCGCTCCGCCTCTCGGCGGCGGAAGCGGCGTTGCAAGGCGCGCCGGCAAACCCGGCGACCATCGCCAACGCCGCGAAGCAGGCGATCGCCGGCGCGAAGCCGTTGCCGATGACGGGGTACAAGCTCGATTTGCTGTGCGGCGTCGTTCATGACCTGCTGGAGCGGCTTGTTGCGTAGCGGGACCGCACCAATCGAGATCGATAGGGGTAGGGAAGGCTTTTTGGCCTCCCCTCCCTCCGAACCGTACGTGCGGTTCTCCCGCATACGGCTCTCCGGTTGCTGGTTTCCTCATCGGGGGTGTCTTAGCCCAACTTGCGCAGTTAGAGGTGGGATTTCGCTATTTTCGGGGATTTTGCACCGCGTGACTTGAATCGGATCAATTGGTTAGACGGTGCGAAGCGGGGATTTGGGCGTGTAGTGCCAACCAAGGGTATTTTCTGGAGGCCACGAGTCGGATTGATTCGGGCGCATGTATCTGCGCCACACCACGATACGCAAGGATGGGAAGGTTCATCGCTATTGGCGCCTTGTGCGCAGCGTGCGTGTTGGTCGTCGGGTCATTCAACAAACGGTGGCGCAGCTCGGCGAACTCGATGAGCAGGGTCGCGTGCAGGCACGGGCGCTGGCGCACCGGCTGATCGGAACTCCCGAGCGCGCGCAGCTGTTCGATGATGGCAGCGAGCAATTGACGGCGCCGGTGCGATTGAAGGGCATCCGCATCGAGCGCCCGCGTCAGTTTGGCGATGTGTACCTGGCGCTTGCGCTGTGGCGCGGGACCGGGCTTGAGGTGCTGTGCGAGCGGCTGCTCCCGATCGGCAAGGAGCGCATCGCGTGGTCGAAGATGGCGGCCGTGCTGGTGGCCGCGCGGTTTTGCGAACCGTCGAGCGAGTTGCACATCGCGGAAGACTGGTATCGACGCACGGCGCTTTCAGATCTGCTGCAGCTCGGTGACGAGGAGGTCAACAAGGATCGGCTCTATCGCGGGCTCGATCACCTGCTCGCCTACAAGAGCGAGCTCGAAGCGCATCTGTCGCAGCGCTGCGGAGAGCTGTTTGCGACCCAGAACGAGGTGCTGCTCTACGACGTGACGAGCACATATTTTGAGGGCCAGGCCGCGGCCAATCCGCAGGCGCAACGCGGCTATTCGCGCGATCATCGCCCCGACTGCAAGCAGGTGTGCATCGCCCTGGTCGTGACCTTCGACGGCTTTCCCCTGGGCTACGAGGTGTTCGCCGGCAATACCCACGACTCGCGAACCTTGCAGACGATCGTAGCCACCATGGAGGCCCGGCATGGCATGCTGGGAAGAGTCTGGATCACCGATCGCGGCATGGCCAGCGCCGACAATCTGACGTGGCTGCGCCAAACCGGCCGGCGCTACATCATCGGCGCGCCGAAGTCGGAGCTGAAGAAGTTCGCCCTTGAACTCGCTCGCCCGGACGACTGGCGCGTGGTCCACGAAGGCGTCGAGGTCAAGCTCTCACGTCACCCCGAGACCGGGGAGACCGTGATCCTGTGCCGCTCGGCCGATCGGCGCAGCAAAGAGCGCGCCATGCACGACAAGTTCAGCCGGCGGATCGAAGAAGCGCTCGGGCGCCTGGCCGCGCGGCTGGCTCGTTCGAAGAATCGCATCGATCCGGCGACGGTGAACCGGCAGATCGGCCGCATCCTGCAGCAAAACCAGCGATCCGCCGCCCGCTTCTTTACCTCAACGATTATGACCTCCGGAAGCTGCCGCTGTCCGAGCGCAAGGCCTTACTCCAGAAGATTATCGCCAAGACCGATATTCAATTCAGCGAGAGCTTCGAGATCGATGGTCGCGAGATGTACAAGCACGCCTGCAAGACCGGCCTTGAGGGCGTCATCTCGAAGGTCCGCGACAGCCGGTACGTCTCGGGTCGAGTCAACGATTGGGTGAAAAAGACCTGTGCCAAGCGTGAGACGCTGGCCATCGCCGGCTTCGCACTCGATGGCAAAAAATGGGACGGCATCTATCTCGGCAGGCGCAAGGGCAAGGAGTTGATCTGCGTCGCAGAAGTGACCGTCGCTGCCAATCAAATATGCACGGTATTCGGCATGGCGCACTCCATGGATCAGGCGGGAGCACAACACTCTCAGTCACCGATAGATGCCGGGTACGGGCGGTGATGAGCGAAATTAGCTCCGTCGGGTCAAGCGAATTATGCGAATTGTGCACCGCACCGAAAGCCCGAGGTCGGCTAGACAGCTGGGCTTAAGGCGAAGGGCCGACCAACATAAAGTTGTCCACACCCCTGACGGACGGCTTTCGTATGTCCTCTATTGCTTTCGCCTTCCGGTTGCGCTTGGGTCCTTGCGGTCGGGGACACAATCAAAATGCGAATTCTGGGAATCGTGGCGCTCGGTGCCGCGCTGGGCGGCTGCGCGTCGAATTCAGCAGAGATTGCACCCGCGTACATCTCGCCCGTCGCCTATCAGACATATACGTGCCAGCAACTAGCGCTTGAGGCTCAGGCTATATCGACCAGGGCGGCTGCGTTGTCCGGCGCACAAGACAGTCAGCACACGAAAGACGGCTGGACGACCGCGGCGGCTGTGGTGATCTTCTGGCCTGCTGCGTTCTTCGTCGGCGGCGATAAGCAGACGGCGGCGGACTTGGCCCAGATGAAGGGACAGATGGTCGCGATCGAGCAGGCATCGATTCAAAAGAAGTGCGGGATCCAGTTCCAAGGCAAGCCGCCGGTAACGTGATCTCGAATGAAGGCCGTCATGCTCGGGCTGAAGGCGAAGGGGAAATGACGAATTCGTGTCGGGCACGCGAGCGAATGGGAGTGGCTGCCTTAAGCGCTGTCCTGTTGCTCAGCGGATGTGCGACGGGCCCGGACGTTATTATGCCCACAACGCCCGAACGATCGGAGGTTGTTGCTGGCGACTACGAATCGCTGGCGAGCTGCTCGTACGAAGCGATAGAAAAAACAGGCGAAACCGGCTTGCGAAAGGCTGACCTTCCCACGTCCAAGACGTCAAAAATCGTGCTCGATCCATCAGGCGTCGTTTATTGGGAGCTAAGCTTTAAAGAAGTCGACGCGAAAACGACGACGGTGAGCTTTAGTCCTACCCGGAACATGTGGGGTTCCGATGCCGGTGGCGCCAAAAAGGTTTGGCCGGCCGTTCAATCCTGTGTGGCCACACAACCACCGTTTCAGCCGCCAAAAGCTCAGAAGCGCAAGCTGACGCCGCGGGAGTGATTGCCAAGCCCTCACGGGCGGCTTTCTCGCGTCGTCAATATGTTAGGCTGTAAACGATTCGACCCCGGAGGACGCCAATCCGCCGGGGCCGTTCTCGCAAGGAATGTGAGCCGCGCGAGATAATTCGCTTCAAGCCCCCGCAAACTATTCGCGGACGCGGATTCGGTCAAGCGGCTCTCGCTATGAGAGAGCAACACCATGACTAGCTTCGGCCCTAGTGAGTGGACGGCAATTTGCCGCGAAGCCGTTACAGAGTTCAAAGCGATCCGCGATGAACTGCCCCAAGGAAAACTCCGAGACGATATTACGGAACGCATTAAGCGCGTTGAAAGCACGCTGACGCGGGCCGATGCCGAGCTTGCGCAAAAGCTGGGATTCTATCTCTGCAAATGCGAATTTCCCGCCACGCCGATGCTATGGCGAGAAGGGGAATCCGCGCATGTGTGCCCGAAATGCGGCCACCGAAGAGAAGTACATAGGCACGCCGTACAAGTCGGCATGAATAGCAGAGATCGCCGCGAAGCGCGGCGCGCCAGTGGCACCGACTTCGACGTGTTCACGGGCGAATAACAGCTTTCGTTGCCCCGGGGCTTCGCTGGCTTCTTTTTGCCAAGCTTCATTTCGTCGTAAGGCTTGGGAGACATCCATACACGAGCGCTCCCATTGTTCGCTTCGCTTCCTCTAATTCTTGTTCTAGCGGTTTAGTCATGACGGACAATCCTGGTCACAATTTATCGCGGGCCAATGCTAAACAAATGCGCGAATTTTTCAGCCTATATGGTTCGTTTCTTCAGCTGTGGCAGAGCTTCGAGCTCGTCATAGAGATTGGAATTATGAGGCAACTAAACCTTTCGGCCCGCCATGCCTCAATTGTTCTCAACAGCCTAAACTTTTCCGCCAAATCAAGCATCCTGTTGGCTCTCCTTAAGGAAGACGCAGAAAAGAACAAGGTTGCAATTTCAGCAATTACAGAGACCCAAACGCAAGCCAAACGGAACGATTTTGCCCATAGTTTTTTGACGAACTCGGACAACGGCCTCATGCGGTTGATACGCCGCAACGTTCGGAACGGTAATTACAGCGTTGGCTTACGCGACGTAAGTTCTACCACTATGCATAAACATGGGGATCAATTCGCCGAGGCGCTCCGGCTTTCTCATAAAGCACTGGGAATCACTGAAGCGGACGTAGATCAGTACGCAAGAGAGATTGAATCTCACGCCTGAGAATATCCAGTTCGGGCAAGGCGCAATCCTCACTAATCGCCCCCCAATTTCTTGACAGCCAAGCGTCAACGATACGCCGGAACTGATCCGTCGTCTCATCCCTCCCCGCCTTGGTGGGTTTCTCGCACATCGCCAAAACATATCCCTCCTCGAAGGTCTTTGCGAATGTGGACGCCGCGGAAACATGTTTCGAGGAAAATGACCCCGAAGGCGTGGCATCCGAGTATGAGGTCTTGGAGTGAACCGGATCGGCCGGCGCGTCATCATGTGCATGCTACACTGGAGTTTCCAGATCGCCGTGGTTCGCGCCCCGCGACCGTACCTCCGCTATTCAAATTCAAGGATGGCCCCAGTGCCAAGCCCGTGGATGGCGATTTGACCCAACCAACGCTGCCTGAGCGCGCCCAAAATGCGCAGCCGCTATCGGCGGCGCCACTCCTGTCGTCGGTCGATCCCGCATCCATAAAATAAATCAATCACTTAGATGGAAATTTAGATTCGAATTTGGCACCAGACAACCCGGCCTGCATATATTCTGCGCACAGGGCCGGTTCCTTAGGATGGAACTTTTCTCTTAGCTGGCGGGTTCTGCAGTCGTGCGGCCCGGCATCTGGCTGCCCTGTTACCCTTGGCGAGGATGGTAGCTTCCCCTTGGCTGGGGCCGTTCTTCGAAGGCTACGGAAAAAATTCATCGGGTGCGGAGGTGATCGTTAATGACAGATCAGCAATTAGCCCTTCAGGCAATGAGCGACGCGCAGCGCATCATCGAAGAATATCTGGAGCCCCGACCGCACAATAACGAGCGCATCCTTGACAAGCTTGTCGAGGTGCTTGAGCGGCCCGCCGTGCTTGTAGCCGTCGATCGCCTGCAGCGCGGTGGCTGGTGAAGGCGAAGAAATCATAGAGACCATGATCTTTGCACGATCGATTTGGACGCTTGAGATCGACAGCAAGCCCACCTTGGCTTTTGAAGCCAGGAAATATCGCGAAGCCGACGAGATTTGCCATCAGAAATGGCTGCGCGTTGAGCTGGGCCAGCAAAAAATCAATGACGTCCCATTGTGCCGCGCCGACTCGGATTTAAGGATACGGCTCGCCCGGCCGGATGAAATGGTCCTATACCGGCAAGCGGCCGAAGCCAACAAGTCGTCAGATGACAAGCTGGTCTATTTGATCGAGTTGGACGTCGTCGTGTCCTTCCGATAAACGGGGCAGTTCTGCAATCGGAACATCAGGGGATCGGGATCGCGCAGTCGTTCGCGCGGCACACGATTGATCGAGGTTTCAATAGTGTAATACCCTTGGATCGATGAAATCGACCAAGGGTTACGGTTCATGTCTGACAATCGCCCGCATTTCGATGGTGCTCGGGTCCTTGCGGATCTCAATGCGCTCCGTGGCATCGGCGCGTACAAGACCGGCGTTCACAAGCCGACCTTCTCGGAGCCGCATATGCGTTCGCTGGCGTGGCTCGCGCAGCGGCTTCCAGAGGCAAGGCTCACTGCTACGATCGACGGCATCGGCAACGTCCTCGGTACGGCCACGAAATCCGGACCAAAACTGTTGGCCGGGTCGCATCTCGAAAGCCAGAATTACGCGGGCTGGCTCGATGGGCCGCTTGGCGTCGTCTATGCCCTCGAAGCCGCCCGCGTGATCAATCCCGACTCGAACGTAAACGGCGCCGTCGAAGTCGCGGCATGGTGCGACGAGGAAGGACATTTCGGCTCTTTCCTTGGCAGCAGGTCTTACGTCGGCGATGTAACCGATGATGACATCGACGCCGCGCGCGACCGCAACAGCGGCCGAACCATGCGGGAGGCCTTGGCCGCCGTGGGTCTTGCCGGCCGGGCGCGCGCGCAGGCTGAGCGCGGGCGGCATATCGGATATATCGAGGCCCATATCGAGCAAGGCGAGAGCCTCGAAAGCAGCGGTCTTGGGATCGGCGTCGTCACCTCCATCGTCGGGATCTGGCAATACCGGATCACCTTTAGCGGCGAGCAAAATCACGCTGGCACGACCCGGATGGACGTTCGCAAGGATGCCGGCGTGGCGCTGACCAGGTTTTGCGTGGCGATTGAGGATCGGTTCCCCAGGCTATGCGGACCACGCACGGTATGGACCACCGGGCACATCGCCCTCGATCCCGGTGCACCGAGCATCATCCCGGGACGTGCAGAAATGCTGTTTCAGATCCGCGACGACGACCCTGACGTGATCGACCGCCTGGAGGATCTGCTGCGGAGCATGGCCGCGGAGGTCAGCGCGCAAGGCCGCTGCAGTGTCACGGTGGAACGCATTCGTACCGGCGCCCCGGCGATGATGGATGCCACGTTCCAGGATGCTATCGAAGCTGCGAGCTTGGCCTTTGCCGATGGCAGGTCTGTCCGCATGCCCAGCGGCGCCGGCCACGACGCCCAGATTCTCGCCACCATCATGCCTGCCGGCATGCTGTTTGTGCCCTCGATCGGCGGCATCAGCCATCATTGGACCGAAAACACCGGCGATGCCGACATCGTCACCGGTGCCCAGGTCTTTGTTGAGGCCTGCCGGCATTTGCTGGCGAAATGAGCACCCTGCAGGGTCTGCCAAAGGCCCGCCGCGTGCTGTCGCTTGCCGGTTCCAGATTTAACCCGCAGCGCGGACATCAAGATTAACAAGTGATTAAAGGCCGCCACCCGTTGCGGCCCTGCCACACCGGCGATAATCGTCAAGGCGCCCTAGAAATTGGCCAACCCGGACGAGTAACATGAAAAACATCTACTTCATCGTCGCCCTCACGCTTATGTCGAGCGCGGCACAAGCTTGGGAAGTCCGCACCTCATGCGCCCATAGCCGGTACTACGGATCAACATCGTGCAGAACCGTAGGTATCGAGGATCAGCCCCAAACGCGTGACACCGCCCAGGAAGCGGAAGATCTCAAGATGAAGCAGGAGGGCATCAAGAAATGGGAAGCCTTCTGCAAACCGACCCGCACGCGTGACGAGTTGGGCATGGTCAGGCTCGTTTATGCCCGCAGTGGCTGTGAGTTCGGCAGAACCGACTAATGAGCGTGCCCGGGCGGCTTTTCAGCCGTTTCCGCGCAATGCGGGAATTGCCGCTGCCAGCCGACACGAGAGTTTGCGCGAGACAAATTGGCAAACCCCTTGATTTTGTGCGATATCGCTACGGGAGCGCGAACGCTTCATGGCCTGATTCCATTGGCCGAAAAAGGGGTTGAAATGAGACTCTTGGCCGTACTCGTCGCGATTTGCGCGCTGTCCCAAACCGCCATCGCCCAGACCTCGGAATGCAAATCGATCACGGATTCCGGTACTCGACTGGCCTGCTACGACAGGATTGCAGCGACGGCTGCATCGTCCGCAGCCGCAAAGCCGGCGCTGCGTACGGCACCACCTCCGAAAGCCGATACCGCGGCCCGTGTGGATTCGATCAGCGCCGAGGATGCGCTGATGAATGAGCGGCTGAAGAATATCTGCCGCGGCTGCTGAACGGCCGCCGCGTTGGCGCGGGTTCAAGAAAACCCGTTGTCCGCGGCTTGCTGTCGCCCGGCCGGCTTTCAAAGCGCCGACAAACCGGAAAAAAGATGGCATATTTGCCGTCCTGATGAATCTCCTTGAATCCCTACCCACCGTCATCGGCACCGCGGCAGTGGCACCCGCCCTGCTGATATTGTGGCTCGTGATCGCCGCTGGCGAGCGCCCCGGTCCGCCCATCAAGGTCTGGACCGCGTTTCTGCTCGGCGCTGCCAGTATTTCGCTGCTCGGCGTTGCGCGTGCGCCGTTTGCCAAGATACTGGCGGCTCCCGAGAACCCCTGGGTTGCGCAGGCGCTGCATTCGATATTTGGGGTCGCTGCGCCCGAGGAAATCGTCAAGATCCTCGTCATTGTCGCGGTCTCGACACGGCACCGGGCTTTCGCGGCCCCGATGGACACCGTGGTTTATGGTGCGGCGGCGGGGCTCGGCTTTGCAGCCTATGAAAACCTGGCTTATCTCGTGCAGCATCCGGAGATGTGGCGATCGCTGGCAGCGTTGCGCAGCGTGCTGACCGTGCCGTTCCATGGCGCGCTCGGCATCATCGCCGGCGCCTACCTTGCGTTGGGCCGATCCGGCACCGCCCTCGGCGCGCACCGGCATAACCGCGACTGGGCCCGTATCTCAAACCGAATTCTGATGCTGTTCGCCCCGGTGGCACTTCATGCAGGTTTCGATTTTCCACTGCTGACGCTGCAGCAGAATCCGGACCTCGATGCATCGAGCAGGCTGCTGCTGGGGGCGACGAGCGTGGTGATCGGGTTCAGCTCGATCGGATTTGCCGCGCGGCTGGTACACCGCGTCGCGCGCCATCAGGTCCCGCGCACCGACATCGCCCGCGAACGGCTCAGCCAGTTGCGGCGAATGTGGGCATTATTGGTGGCGGGCGGTGGCGCGGGATTCGCCGGTATGGCCTTCGTGTTGACGTCGATCCATCACTGGTGGGTCAATCCCGAGCGCGACACCGCACTCGTTCTGGTTCCGGTCGGCCTTGTCTCGATCGTGATCGGTCTTGCCCTGCTGGTGGTCACGGCGGCGATCTATATTCTCGGTCGCAATCGGCTGCGCACGGCGTCACAGGGCTTTTCGTCCGCGTCCGGCCGAAGCTAGGTCAGCAACGCTTCGCTCAAACCGCGTCAATGAACAAATTTGACCGTGCGGCGTTGGCGCGCGGTATAATAGCGCGTCACATTCCGTTGCCAGCATCGGGAGACTTCAATGACCCTTCCCCAGGACATCACCAGGTTGCAATCCGAAATGAGCGCCGCCGTGCGCGAGCATTGGAAGGCGTTTTTGTTTGAAGGTATCCTGCTCTCGGTATTGGGTCTCGCAGCGATGATCCTGCCGCCGCTTGCGAGCCTTGCGGTCACTATTTTTCTGGGCTGGATGTTTCTGATCAGCGGCGTCGCCGGCCTCGCGCTGACATTCTGGGCGCGGGGGATGCCAGGCTTCTGGTGGTCGCTGGTTTCGGC
>Ga0137412_10004992_pt1 | contig 10613 bp, 6 predicted proteins | sample CZODoug2_1_16fun_FD_122160 | JGI IMG/M metagenome (GOLD analysis project Ga0137412, IMG submission 122160) | Vadose zone soil fungal communities from Angelo Coast Range Reserve, California, USA - CZODoug2_1_16fungal (Hybrid Assembly) | ecosystem: Environmental > Terrestrial > Soil > Vadose zone... | reverse complement strand
GCGACATCACCACGCCGTCGATCGTCAACACCACCACGACCGTGCTCAATCTGCCGCTGACCACCGCCAACGCGCTCGATCCGTTCAATCCCGCCGCCAGCAACCGCACGTCCGCCGCGGTCCGCGCGGGCCTGATCGATCCCGAGAGTTACGAAAGCGCTCGCACGACCGTCCAACAGTATGATGTCAAGGTCGACGGAACGCTCTTCCACCTGCCTGCCGGCGAACTGAGGGTCGCGGCGGGTCTCGAAGACCTCCGGTATGAGACGGATCCGACGACTGTCGAGTCACTCAACATCGGCCTGATCAGCAGCGGCGCACAGGTTTCGTCCAGCCTGAGATACAGGCGCGAGGTCGAGTCGGGTTATGTGGAGGCCCTGATCCCGATCGTCTCCGCGGAAATGGGCATTCCGCTCGTCCGGCAATTGGATATCGACCCGTCCGGCCGCTACGATCACTATAGCGACTTCGGTTCGACCTCGAATCCCAAGCTCGGCGTGAACTGGGAGGTGGTCAGCGGCGTCAGGCTGCGCGCCAACGTCGCCCGGTCTTTCGTTGCCCCGCCGCTCTCCGCGATCGGGCAGAACGGCGTCTCGTCGGCTGACAGTCTCAGCAGTGACCTTGGCCCGTTTTCGGTGCCGCTGGATCGCTTTCCGCAGGCCAGGGTGATCCCAGGCTGCACCAGTCCCACCGCCACCGTCTGCACCTTCAACGGATCGGGTGTGGAGGGAATGATTATCGACGGCGGGAATAACAAGTTGAAGGCGCAGAAGGGGAAGACCTGGTCGGTCGGCGCCGACCTCGCGCCGGAGTTCGCGCCGGGCCTGACCAGCAGCCTGTCCTTCTGGCACAACGAGCTGACCGGCGGTGTCAACGCGCCCCAGCCCGCGCTGGCCTTGAATTCGACCGGCTTCGCCTCGCTGCTGACTATCTATCCCAACGGCGCAACCCCTGCGGAGATCGATATCGCACGCGCCGGTCGGCCGATCATCTCCGTCCTGCCGCAAAAGGTCTATTGGATCTACGACTTCCGCGGCGAGAACGCCCTGAACCTGAAAGTCGAGGGAATCGACGCCGACGTTCACTATCGTCACCCGTTCGGTTGGGGTTCCGTCCGCGGTGGGGCGGCCGTGGCCTATCTGACGCGCTTCGACCAGCACATTGGCGACGGCCCGACATTCAGCGTGCTCAACCGTGAAGGCTTCAATTCGACCTTCCCGACGCTACAAACCCAGGTGCGCGCCGATTTCGGGGTGAACGTGGGTCGCGCGAGTGCGACGGTCTACCTCAACCACACGGGTAGCTTCACCTATTGGGGCGGCACGGCGGTCAATGACGTGGTGACCAGTGGAGGGGTGCCGGTCGGCGGCGGTGACAAGGTTAAGGCCTACGACACGGTCGATCTGCACTTGTCCTATGACTTTGCCGGCGGCCTGCCCGGATCTGTGCAAGTGTTTGTTGACGTGACCAACCTGTTTGACCGTAATCCGCCCTTCGAGAATGCAACCGTTGGTGGAGTCAACAGCGCATCAATCAGCGGTTACGATCCCTTCTCAGGCAGCCCGATCGGCCGCGTCGTCACTGCGGGTGTGCGAACTCAGTTCTGAGATTCAGCACGAAGAGAACTGCGCGGCTCGGGTTTTACGTCAGGCAAACCGAGCCGCGCAGGCCTGAGGGTCGGGCGATGTCAGTGAGAATTTCGGAGGAATCGGTATGCGTGTTGGCTTGATCGGGTCTGCGGCGATGGTGATTGCGAGTCTGGGCTCTGGAATGGCGTCGGGGGTCGAACCCGCGTACGAGCTGCCAACGGGACCCGGCCACGATGTCACGGCGCAGGTCTGTCTGGGATGCCATGGAGCCGACACCATTACGCGACGACGCCTGAGTCCTGCGGACTGGAAGGATATGGTGGACGTCATGGTGAACCACGGCGCCATGGTCGACGACAAGCAAAAGGCTGAGATCGTCGATTATCTCAGCCGAACCCTGCCTCCCGTCGCTGCTACGCCCGACCGATGACTGTCGATTGGAACGACGATACCCGACATACCCGTCGGTCAAACTTTCCGACCGGCTTCGTGCCCCGCGGCGGACTCAGACTGAAAGACATGGGTGAGCCGCAGAACGATCGTCTTTGAGGTTCCCGAGCCTCGCCGGGGAATAAACCGCCCGGCCGTGTCGTCTTCCACTCAGATTCAATATCTGAGAGAGGACCAATGAAGGCCGTGATTTTTTGCATCGCTCTTGGGGCCGCGTCGGGCGCCTACGCGGCAACTTCGCCGTTCAATCCTGACAATCTCAACCCTGCGCAACTGACTCGGGTAGCGGAAGTCTGCAAGACGGTGTTGGGGTTGAGCCCTGACGAGAGGCTGCAAGGCGGAAATCGCACGGGGGACGATCGGTTGGACTATTGGACCAGTCACTATCAGGGTTGCATCCTCAGCTTGTCAGATTCGCTGCGCACGATGGGGGAAGGACGCACGCAGGGGCCGGCGCTTCCCGTCGCTGGACGCCAATTTATGTTCGCATCGCCGCACGAAGTCGCGCGGCGGGAACGACTCGCTTGCAGCTCGCTCGGCGTCGATCTGCCCGCCGACGAAGTCAACAGTTGTGTGAACGGGCTGTCAGAGACCTTTTTCGCGATTGACCACCCGATTGAATGAGACGGGTGCCAGGACCCGGGAGCGGGAACCGAATTTCCGGGAATAGAGCTCCGGGCCCGCAGGTCAACCACTGCACCACGGCCGCCGGTGTCCCGGACGCACCAGTTTGACCTGCATAGGCAACCGCGGCATTCCATACAGCTCGCTATAACCGTCTCGAAGCTGAGGACAGTATCGAGGACGAATCAACCTTGCGAGCTGAGAATAGTCTCCCACCCGGCGATGCGGCGGAGCTGATCCGCCGGACGTACGCGGGTCGCCAACTGCCGGCAGAGCAGATAGAGCTGTTTAGCAACAGTGAGCGCGTATTTCCGTACCGGATCGTGCGTGCGGGTCCTGTATCGCGGCCGTTGCCGCGCCGGCCGGTGTCGCTGGAGCACCTGAGCTTTCTGTCGGGCGGGCAGGAGTATGACTACTTCGACTACTTATCCCGCAACCGCGTCGCCGGCCTGCTGATACTGAAAGCGGGTGAAGTGTGCTGCGAGCATTACGAGTTGGGCTGCGATCCGCCGACCCGTTGGGCGTCGATGTCGCTGGCAAAATCCATCAGTTCCATTCTGGTCGGCGCGGCGCTGCAGGACAGATTGATTGCCAGCATCGACGATCCTATCAACGAGTATGTTCCGGAGCTGGCCGGCAGCGGCTACGACCGCGTGTCAATCCGGCACATTCTGCAGATGACTTCCGGCGTCCACTGGGACGATACGCATACCGACCCGGGCTCCGAGCGTCGCAAGATGCTGGAGCTGCAGATTGCGCAGCAGCCCGGCAGTATCCTCCGGTTTCTGGCGACGCTTCCGCGGGTGGCAGAGCCGGGAACCCGCTGGAACTACAGTACGGGTGAGACGCACGTTGTCGGGGCATTGCTGCGCTCGGCCACCGGCCGCTGGCTCAGCGATTACCTGCAGGACAAAATCTGGTCGCCCTGCGGCATGGAAAAGGCCGCGACCTGGTGGCTCGAGTCGCCTGAGGGGCTCGAGGTCGCCGGTAGCGGGTTTGCGGCGACCCTGAGTGACTATGCGCGTTTGGGCCTGTTTATGATGCGGGATGGCATCATCGACGGGCGCCGTGTACTGCCACCCGGCTGGGCCCAGGAGTCTGGGGCTTCGCGCGAGATCGGGGGCCAGCGCACCGACTATGGTTACATGTGGTGGACCGTGCCTGCGATGGACGGCTCGCTCGCGGACGGCGCCTATGGCGCGCGCGGAATTTTCGGTCAGTACATCTATGTCAATCCGCGCGAGGACGTGGTTATCGTCGTGCTGAGCGCGCGCGCTAAACCTAAAAAAGCCGAAGTGATCATCGACAACGATTTCTTCAACGCCGCCGTCGCCGCGCTGCGTTGAAACAGTGAACGCAGTGAGCGAACGCGCGAGCGGCGAGTTTCTCGGTCACCCTCGTGGCCTGGCATTCATTGCATTCACGGAAGCCTGGGAGCGCTTCTCCTTCTACGGCATGCAGGCGCTGCTCACGCTCTACATGACGGGCTACCTTTTGAAGGGCGGCACCGTTGCGGGCGTGGTGGGTTTTGCTGCGCTGCGCCAGGGTCTCGAGTCCCTTTACGGGCCGCTGTCAACCCAGGCATTGGCCTCCACTGTCTTTTCTCTTTATGTCGGACTGATCTACTTCACGCCGGTGTTGGGCGGCTTGCTCGGCGATCGATATATCGGGCGCAGACGCGCCGTGTTGATTGGCGCGGTGCTGCTGGCCCTCGGCCACTTCATGATGGCATTCGATGCATCGTTCCTGCCGGCCCTGCTGTCGTTGATTATTGGCGCCGGATTGCTGAAGGGAAATCTGGCGGCGCAGGTAGGCGGTTTGTATGCGCGTGACGACAGCCGCCGTGACAGCGCATATACGGTCTACGTTACAGCGGTCAACATCGGTGCCTTCGCAGCGCCGTTGGTCTGTGGAACTCTGGGCGAGCTTTACAGTTGGCATTACGGCTTTGCCGCCGCGGGCTTCGGCATGTTGATTGGTATCGCAATCTACCTGTCTGGCCTGCGCTACGTGCCACCTGACACGCCATTCGCCGAGCGTCGCGAGATGACTCGACTACAACCTGGTGATGGGCGAGTGATCATCGCGTTGTTGGTGCTTCTGGCAATCACGTCGCTGTTCTGGACCGCGCAGGCACAGGTGTGGAACGTCTATCCGCTGTGGTTGCGGGACTTCGTGGATCGCAGAGCGTTCGGTAGCGCGATTCCAGTGACGTGGTTCCAGTCGATTGACGCGCTCGCCGTGCTGCTGCTTGCGCCAGTGATTCTGGTGCTGTGGCGCGCGCAGCGAAACCGCGGCTCAGAGCCCGGAGACCTGACGAAAGTGGCGCTCGGCTGCGCGCTGTTTGCTGTGGCCTATTTGTTACTGATTGCGGGCCAGTGGCTCGCTCATGACGGACCGGTGGCACTCATCTGGGCGCTCGGTTTCCATTTATTTACCGGGTTGGGCTATCTGTACGGGGCGCCAGTGGCGCTTGCGCTCATTTCACGCACCGCGCCCCGGTCGGTGAACGCAATGATGGTGGGCTCCTACTATCTCGGCATTTTTGCCGGGGGGCTCGTGAGCGGACGGCTCGCACGCCTGTACGAGTCGTTGGGACCTGCGGCCTTTTGGTGCGTGCATGCGGCTGTTGCACTGAGTGGAACCGTGTTGCTGTGCCTGTTGCGTGTGCCGTTGCTTCGGGCAATGAAAATCGAGCGCAGCGGGGTCGCCTGACCTGCAATGCGGTGCTGCGCCGGCACCACTGTTCGCGCCTTTAGCACTCTCGACCGGCCGAGCCGCTGATACGTTCAATAGTGTCCACCATCAACTATAACTGCGGGGAGTCCGATGAAAGGCAAGCGGCTGGGTTTTCTAGCGACGTGTGGTGCGGTCCTCGTGCAACAACCCCTGTGGGCGGCGGACGAGGCGGTGCTCGACGAAATCATCGTCACGGCGCAGAAGCGCACAGAGCGCACGATCGATGTGCCCATGAGCCTCACCGTGGTCGGCAGTAAAGAGCTCGATGAGCGTGGCGTGCGATCGATCCAGGACATCTCGCAGATGGTGCCCGGAGTCGCGCTTCGGCAGGATGGACCCGGCTCGCTCGAAGTCTTCATGCGCGGTGTTGGCAATCTCGCCGGCGCGGAGGCAATGGTCTCCGTGTACCAGGACGAAACGCCTACGACGCTGTACCTGTTTCGCCAGCTCGATCTGCGCGCCCTCGACATCGAGCGTGTCGAGGTCCTGAAGGGCCCGCAGGGCACACTGTATGGAGCCGGTGCCGAAGCCGGCACGATCCGCTTCATCACTAACAAGCCGAAGCTCAACGAGTTCGGGGGTAGCATCGAAGGCGAGCTATCGACGATTGATCATGGCGCGGGCAACCAGAAAGCGACCCTCGTCGTCAACGTGCCCGTGATCACCGATAAACTGGCCGTGCGCATCGCGGCATCAGGCGAGTGGGGCGGTGGCTGGATCGACCAGCCCCAGGCAGGGCTTTACAATGCCAACAACCAGGATGTGCGCAACCTCCGGATGCGGGTCCTGTGGAAGCCGATCGAAGATTTGGAGATCGACGCTACGGCGGTCACTTATCGCATGACGAGTGTGCTCGGCCTCGACTACGAGGACGCGGACCATACGATTGCAATCGGAATCGACCGCTCCCGGCGCATCCGTCCCCGGGTCGATGAGTACCAGCTCTACAACCTGACGGGGAGCTACAACTTCGGATTTGCATCCCTCACCAGCGCCACCAGCTATATTGACTACACCCGGCATTACACACTGCCGTACATTTCGCCGGTGGAATCGCAATACACTCCGCCAGGCGGCAACCTGGAGGGCATCAGCACATACGATGACTTCAACTACCAGTTCACTCAGGAGTTGCGTCTGGTGTCCAACGACAAGGGTCCTTTCCACTACACCGTGGGCGGCTACTATCGGAAGGTGCAGGGAAACTTCAGCGGACCCATTGATACTCTCTACAACGGCGTTGAGCTGGCACCCTATACATACGTCTCGGATAACGGCAGCAAGTCGTGGTCCGTGTTCGTGGACGGCGGTGTGAAGCTCGGAACGCGCTGGGACGTGGGCGCCGGCGTTCGCAGGTTCCACGACGATTCGAACATCTTCGATGGGTCGGTAACGCAAAGTGCCACGTTCGTCTCGACAGATCCGCGCGCGTACGCTTCATTTGCCCTGAATCCGGATATGAAGGTCTACGCCACGGTCTCAAAGGGTTTCCGCAGTGGTGGCTTCAACGGCAATGGTCAGCCCGCGTATGGTCCCGAGAAGCTCATTAATTATGAAGTGGGCGCGAAAGGGGTGGTACTCGACAACACCGTGTCGTTCGATGCCAGCCTGTTCTACAGTGACTACAAGAACATGATCCGGCGCGGGCTCGTGATCGTGGATCAGCAGTTCCAGAACATAGCGGCCAACATCGGTACCGTGCACATCAAAGGCGCGGAAGTTTCTTCGAGTTGGAAGGCCCTGGAGCAGCTCACGCTCAGTGCCTCAGGCGCCTACTATCACACCGAGATCGTGAAGATTGATGCCACCAACTCACCCAATGCCGTGGGCGACGAATCCGATTACGTGCCGAAATTCTCCTACACGGTGGCGGGCGACTACACTTTCCCGTGGACCGCGCAGATCGCCGGATTTCTGCATGTCGACGTCAACCATCGCAGCCCGGTGAAGTATACGGATCGGTTCATGTACTACGCGCCCTATGTCACCCAGGAATCCGACAGCTTTACGCTGCTCGGTGCCCGTCTCGGTGCGCGCTGGGGCAATACCTCGGTCGAGTTGTTTGGCAACAACCTCACCAACCAAAACAAGTCCATGGATCCGTTTGCCCTCTGGCATCAGGCCAATCGCACCAAGCCACGGACCGTCGGCATCAAAGGCGCGTACAATTTCTGAAGGACAGCCCTTGCTGAAACAGTCTCTGCGTTTGACCGGACTGGTGTTCTGCGCGGCAGCGCTGGGTGTGGCGCTGCCGCAGCCGGTGCTGTCCGCTCCGACCGCGTGGGATATCGCCAACACGGGTCAGCCCTACCGCGATGTCAGCTTCACGACCACGGAAGGTACGTGGATGAGTGTGGATGTGAGCCCGGATGGCAAGACCCTGGTGTTCGACCTGCTGGGCGACATCTATTCGGTCCCCGCCACCGGCGGGGACGCGAAGCTGATCCAGGGAGGGCCTGCGATGCAGCGCACGCCCAACTTCAGTTCGGACGGGCGCCACCTGCTGTTCATCAGTGATGCGAGTGGTGCGGAAAATGTCTGGATGTGCGATCCCGACGGCACGAATGCCCACCAGATCACACACGAGACGCAGAATCTGATCATGGCCGCGGTGTGGGGCCCTGATGATGACACTGTGGTCACCGACTTCATTGATGGCCGCTATCCCCGCCGGTTCGCCTCCGATATTCGCATTTTCGATGTGTCAGGTGGTAGCCGGGTCGTCGTGCCCACGCCTGCAAACAAACGCGATGTCGCCGAGCCGGCGCTGACCCGTGATGGCCGTTACTTGTACTACACCGAACGCCTGGCGCATTCATTCGGAATCTACATCGACGGTACTCACATCAACTACGCAATCAAGCGCCGTGATATGCAGACCGGAGCCGTGGACGAAGTGGCCAGTGGTTGGGGTAGCGCCATGACTCCACAGGTATCCCCGGACGGCAAACGCCTCGCCTTCGTGCGCCGCGTGCTGGATAAAACTGTGCTCTTCAATGAAGAGGTGGCAACGAGCGCTCAGCGGGCGGTTTACGACGATCTCGACCGGGATCTGCAAGCCTCCTATGAGGCGCAGGCGAACTACTACCCGCATTTCGGCTGGTTCCCCGATAACCGGCACGTCGCGATCTGGGGCAAGGGCAAACTGTACAACGTTGACATGGACAGCGGCGCGGCGGTCGAGATTCCGTTTCGCGTCCAGGCGACCCATCGCATCACCGAGCCGCTGCGAATTCAACATGACATGGCTCCCGCGAAGGTGACCGTGCGTGCGATTCGCAACCTCGCGCCTGCGCCCGATGAGAAGACCCTGGTGTTCAGTGGTGTCGGTTACTTGTGGCGTAAGACGTTGCCCGCCGGTTCGCCGGAGCGCGATTTCTACGTGTGGAGCGACACCGATCAGAAATATCTCGGCACGCGCGTCATTTTTGTCGATACGGAGAGTTCCAACTGGACCTGGGATCCGGTTGCCAAAGCTCATTACTGGCATCGTTTTTTCAGTCACCAGCCCGATCTCAATTTCGACAATCCCGAGGTTCTGAACGCAGTCCTGCAAATCATGCGTTTCTGGCTCGACATGGGGGTCGACGGGTTCCGGCTCGACGCGATCCCGTACCTGGTTGAGCGCGAGGGCACCAACAACGAAAATCTTCGCGAGACTCACGAGGTAATCAAGCAATTGCGCGCCGCAATCGACGCGCACTACAAGAATAGATTCCTGCTGGCGGAGGCGAATCAGTGGCCCGAAGACGTGCGCGAGTACTTCGGCGACGGCGACGAGTGCCACATGGCCTACCACTTCCCGCTCATGCCGCGCATCTACATGTCGATCGCCCAGGAGGACCGCTTCCCCATCACCGAGATCATGCAGCAAACGCCGGATATTCCCGACAGTTGCCAGTGGGCCATATTCCTGCGCAATCACGATGAATTGACCTTGGAGATGGTGACCAGCAAAGAGCGCGATTACATGTACCTCACGTACGCTTCCGACGTGCGGGCGCGCATCAATCTGGGCATCCGCCGCCGCCTCTCGCCCCTGATGGAAAACGATCACGACCGCATCAAGCTCATGAACAGCCTGTTGTTGTCGATGCCCGGTTCACCCATTCTTTATTACGGCGATGAAATCGGCATGGGCGACAACGTCTTCATCGGCGACCGCAACGGCGTCCGCACGCCGATGCAGTGGAGTCCGGATCGGAACGCCGGATTTTCTCGCGCCGACCCGCAACGCCTCTATCTGCCGCCCATCATGGACCCGATCTACGGCTACCAGTCGACCAACGTCGAAGCGCAGATTCGTGACCCGAGTTCATTGTTGAGCTGGACCAAGCGCATGCTCGCGGTGCGTAAGACCAGCCAGGCCTTCGGGCGGGGCCTGCGTCGTTTTCTCAAACCGGGCAATCGCAAGATCCTGGCCTACCTGCGCGAATATGGCGATGACAGCATCTTGTGCGTCGCAAATCTGTCGCGCTCGGCGCAGCCGGTCGAGCTGAACCTCGGGGCCAAACCTGATCGTGGCAGTGTTGCGGCGGACAAAGGCTTGGGTCATCTCCATGCCGCGCTGGGTGCCGTCGAGGTCGTAGCGGAACTCGGTGAGCGTGTCGGCCATGTGGTCCTCCTGGTTAGCCGCTCCCGTATGGGTACACGTTACCCGCCACGTTGTTGACCGGTCAAGCGGGTACACAAAAGCGGGCCGGCGAATCGCCGGCCCGCTCAGTGCCTGGCTCGTGCTACCCGATCTGAGTCAGGTAACGGCACCCCGAGCACACGTACCCGTGCGCGACGCGACCCTGGCTCGTCCACCGCTCGAACGGCACCCAGCGGTCCAGGTTCTCCATACACACGCACAGCGGTCCCGCCATGCGCCGCGACCGTCAGCGGTGAAAATCGCCTCCTGGTGAGGGCCGAGCGCGCCGAGCCATGCCGGCGTGCCCACCTCGGCCGTTGCGTCGGCCTTAGCCGCGGTCTCGCGGCTCCAGCTGGCGGTGGTGATCGTCAGGCCGCCGTTCGTGGTGTTGAGCGGCGAGACCAGGAGGCTGAACCCCTTTGCCCAATCACGCAGCCTCGATAGCGCTGACCTGGCCACTTGTTCTCTTCTTCTCAGGTGACCTGACTACGATCAAGCCTTCGCGTCCTCGGGGCTCCCCGGCCGGGCTGGATCGAGCTGGGTTGGTTCCGATGGCCAGGTTGAGTACGCCGACCAAG
>Ga0137412_10004991_pt1 | contig 10613 bp, 11 predicted proteins | sample CZODoug2_1_16fun_FD_122160 | JGI IMG/M metagenome (GOLD analysis project Ga0137412, IMG submission 122160) | Vadose zone soil fungal communities from Angelo Coast Range Reserve, California, USA - CZODoug2_1_16fungal (Hybrid Assembly) | ecosystem: Environmental > Terrestrial > Soil > Vadose zone... | reverse complement strand
CGGCTCGACGCCATAGGCTTCGGCCGCCAGCGTCACCGTCGCCGAACTGACGGGCGATTCGATCACGGCGATATCGGGGGCCTTTTCGGCGAAGAACGCGCGGACCGATTCAACGCTCATGGGAGGCGATCAGGCCGGGCAGTTCCGACAGCGCGTGGATGCGATAGTCCGGCTCAAGCCCGAGTTCGTCCATCTGGGTCCGGATCGCCTTGAACATCGTGAGCGGGGCGACAAAATCGCTCTTGACGCACGATAGCGCCATCGCTTCCGGCGTCACCCGCTCGATCCACGCGACGGTCAGCCCAAAAGCCTTGGCGCCGCAGGCGTCCCATGGGTTCGACGACACGAACAGCACGTCGGCCGGCGGCACGCCAAGCGTCGATTCGATCAGGGCATAGGCATCCGGAGCAGGCTTGAAGATTTTCCGGGAGTCGATGCTGATCGTGGCATCCAGCACGCGATCAAGACCGCTGTTGGCTACCAGCGCGTTGAGCATGCCGGGGCTGCCGTTGGAAAGGATGGCCAGCTTTCGATCCCGCATCGCCGCAAGCGTCCCCATCGCGTCCGGGTAAAGCTCGAGATGCAGATATTTATCCATGATGAGCTCGAACGCGCCCATGTCGGGTTTCAGCCCGAGCACCTTGAGCGTGTAGGTGAGCGAATCCCGTGTGGTGACGGAGAAATCCTGATAACGCCGCATCAGCGAACGCAGCCAGGTGTATTCGAGCTGCTTGATGCGCCAGACTTGCGTGATGATCTCGCCGTAGCCGGGAAACGCTTGTTCGGTAACGGCAGCCACCGACTGAATGTCGTAAAGCGTGCCATAGGCGTCGAACACAATGGCTTTGATGGTCACAGGGAACTCATGGTGGGCATGCCGGAAAGTGGATGCATCCGGCCTTACGGAGGCTTGGGAACGCATTATGGTTTTGCCAGGAGCTGCCGTCCATAGCGCAGCATCATGCAGGCGCATAACGCGGCGGCCGCAATCGAAGGAGACCCGCATGAAGGCCTGGCAGTTGGAACGGCTCGGCGGAGAACTCCGCTTCAATAATGTGCGCACGCCGGAGCCGCGCCCCGGCAGCGCGTTGGTGCGGATCGAAGCGTCGGCGCTGATGTCGTACCTGAAAGCCTACGTGGATGGGAAGTTGCCGGTCTACAATCCGCCGCCCGGCCCGTTCACGATCGGCACCAACGGGGTTGGCGTCGTCGAGGCGGTTGGCCGCGATGTCTGGCATTTGAAGCCGGGCCAGCGCGTCGTGCTCTCGTCGCATTTCGTGGCAGCCGAGAATGTCGAAGATCCCGCGCAAGTCCTGATCGGCCTCACCTCAAGTCCGGACGCGGCGCAGGTGCTGGCGGACTGGCCCGACGGGACGCTTGCCGAATATGCGCTGATGCCGGTGGAGGCGATCACACCAGCGGAAGGGTTGGACCAGTTCGATGCCACTGAACTTGTCACCATAGGCCGTTGCATCATCCCGTTCGGCGGTCTGCTTCGCGGCCGGCTGGCGGCCGGTGAGACGCTGGTTGTGAACGGAGCAACCGGCGCCTATGGCGCGGCGGCCGTATTGGTCGCGGTCGCCATGGGGGCTGCCCGCGTTATTGCGGCCGGCCGCAATGCAAGCGCGCTTCAAGCCGTGGCGCGCGCCGGGGGCCCGCGCGTTTCAACGGTGACGCTGACAGGCGAGGTTCAGAAAGATGCAAGGGCGCTTCGCGGAGCATCGGATGGAGGCGCCCACATGGCGTTCGACATGGTGGGGCAGGCGCGCGATCCGAAGTCGACGCTGGCGGCGCTTCACAGCCTTCGCCGTGGCGGCAGGCTGGTATTGATGGGAAGCATGACAACCGATCTGCCAATTCCCTATACCGCCGTGATGCTGAACAGCTGGGAGATCATCGGCCAGTTCATGTACCCGGCCACCGCCTACCGGCGGCTGCTCGACTTGTTGCGCGGCGGGCTGCTCGACATCAGTGCGATCCGCCCGCGCGTCTATCCGCTTGCTGCGCTGCCCGAGGCCATGGAAGCCGCGGCTAGCGCCGGCAATCTCGAATGTATTGTGATGCAGCCGTAGCGGAGTACGGGGTTAGGATAGTTGCCGTTGCCGCTTCGCCAATGGGGGTTCAAATTGCCAACAAAAATCCGACAGTGGATCTTCGCCAAGCCGATGGTCAACGATGTCCTGGGACCGGAGCAGTTTGAGTTGCGGGAACTGCCGATTCCGGAGCTGAAGCAGGGCCAGGCTCTGGTGCGGGTGAAGCTGGTGAATATCCATTCCGGCACGCGCGCTCGCATGGCCAACGGGATGACCAAGCTCGGCGATACCGACAAAAGCAATTATGCCTGCGCTGAAGTGATTCAGTCGCGTGACCGCACCTTCAGGGAAGGCGATGTCATTGCGTGTCAGGCGGGATGGCAGGATTACCAGATTGTCAGCAGCGAAGACGCCTGCGTGGGCTACGGCCCCGCCAGCGAACTCACGAAGGCCCTGAATGGCACCAACTCGCAATGGAACTACGTCTTCAGGCCGGCGATGGTGAAGATGTGGTCGACCGAAGTGCTGATGGAAATGTTCGGCACCTCGGGACTGACGGCCTATTTCGGTCTGAGGGAATGCGGTCCGCTGATACCGCGGGATCATGTCGCGGTCGCCGGCACCACTGGTTCGGTCGGTTCCATTGCCGCGCAGCTCGCCAGAATAGCCGGGTGTCATGTGGTTGGGTTCGGCGGCGGGCCGGAGCGCTGCCAATGGGTAGTGGATACGCTCGGCATCGACAAGTGCATCGACTATCGCGCTGGCGATCTCGCCGGGCAGCTCAAATCTTCGTTCCCCCACGGCATTGACTTCTTTTCCGATGGGATTGGCGGCGCGATGACGGAGACCGTTATCTCCTTCGTGAACCAGAATGGGCGCCTGTTTTCCTACGGGGGTGCGGCGGCTTACTATGCCGACAAGCCCGACGCGCCGCGGCAGCGTCCCTCGTTGCGGCAGGCCTTTGGCATTTCGGAGAATGTCGAAGCCGTCTTGAAGAAACGCAACATCAAGTCAGAGTGCTGGATCGTCGATGCCTTCTATCATGAGCGACTGAGAGCCGAAGACGATCTGTCCCGACATTTGCGCAGCGGCGCATTGAAGCCTGTCAACAATGTCGTGGAGGGTTTCGAGAATCTGCCGAGCGCGGTCGCTGGCCTCTATGCGAATTCGCGTTCCGGCAAATTGCAGGTGCGGTTCGACGCAAACTGAAGGCCGGGGAATTCCTGGAGCAGAGCATGATCCGGAAAAGTGGGAACCGGTTTTCCCCTGGGTACAAACGCAGGCGTTTGCCCGGAGATCCTTGGCTCGCCAAGGCTGCCGGAAAGCTTGTGATCGAGATCGATAATGAAGTGGCAAACTTGCTCTAACCTGCGACGGCTGTGTCATGGGCAGCAGAATTGCCACGCGGAACGTGCTCGATGGCAATGTCGTCAGCGCCCACGCGCTCCCCGCACGTCGCGCAGGTCAGCACTGGAACAAAGTGTTTGCCGCACGGCTTGTGTCGGAGATCGATTACAGGCCGGCCGTTTGAGAGCCATTTTCCGGCCCAAGTCAGCAACGCCAAGGGGACCGGGTAGAAATCGAGGCCCTTTTCGGTCAGCCGATATTCGCGTGGCTCCGGCGTCTTCTGGTAGGCCGTTTTCACCAGCACGCCCAGGTCGACCAGTCGATTGAGCCGGCTGGCCAGGATATTCGGCGCGATCCCGAGATGCGCCTCGAATTCGCCAAACCGCCGGGTGCCGAGGAAGCATTCGCGGACGATCAGCGAACTCCAGCGATCTCCTATGATCCGCAGCGCTCGGGCAATCGAACAGGCTTGCGAACGTTCGATCAAGTCCAGGTCCGGCGACCGATGCCGTCGCGCGCCGGTCGACTCGGTAGAGGCGCGGTAAACCGAGGCGACAGTGACTTCACGTGCCTCGAGTTTGTGTCCGCATTCCGAGCAGCAAAGCACGGCCTCCATGGAATGACCGAACGGAACATGGAGCACGCGACGGGTCGTATTCCCCCTATCGCTGCACCAGCGGTCGCCCCAGCTTTGGGCGGTGAGGAGGCAGGGGTGAAAATCGCGGCCCATCTCTGTCAGCACATACTCCAGGTGCCCGCCGCCCTGGCGGACGTGCCGGCGTAGGAATAAGCCGCTCGCCGTCAGATTCTCCAGCCGCTTGCTGAGAACCTTGCGCGCAATGCCCAGTCGCTGATGGAACTCCTCGAACCGGGTTACGCCGTCGAAAATGGCGTCGCGCAAAATCATCCACGACCAAGCATCACCGAGCAGATCGGCGGCCAAGAGATCGGGTCCCATTTCACGGACGGTCGCGGTCATTCCATCCCGTATCGCAGAATTACCGAGTCATGCAAACTAACACTTGCATAAAGGAACTTAGTTGAACTAAGTTCCTTTATGCAAGTCGAACCAATAGGAGGAAACAAATGTCTGCCAACTCAACTCAAGCTACCAAGTCGTCCGCTGCCGTACCGTCCAAGTCCGGAAAACTGCTGGTGGAGCGCAATGGTCCCGTCACCACTGTCACGTTGAACCGCCCTCAAGTGCACAACGCGCTGGACAGAGAGATTTCGGCGGAGCTCAACGCGGTGGTGAAGGAAATCAATGTGGATCGCGACTGCCGCATCGTCGTCTTCAAAGGGGCCGGTAACACCTTCTGCGCCGGGGACGACATCAAGGAGATCAGCACGTGGGGGCCGAACGACGGTCCGTGGCAGGTCCGCATGTACCAGGAGACGGTCCACATCATTGAAAACATGTATCCCATCACAATCGCAGCGGTCGATGGCGTGTGCACCGGTGGCGGCCTCGAGCTGACGCTGGTGTGCGACTTCGTCGTTGCGACGGACCGGTCGCGCTGGGGCATGCCGGAGATCAATTGGGATATTACGCCCGGCTGGGGCGGCTGTTCGCGCCTCACTCGGTTCGCTGGACGTCGCAAGACGAAGGAGTGGAACCTGCTCGGCGCCATGTTCACGGCCGAGACCGCAGAGCGCTACGATCTCGTCAACCGCCTGACGACGCCGGAGCGCCTTGAGCGCGATGTTAACGACCTGGTCGAGGCCATGCTCGAAAAGAACGTGACGGCTCTTCGCTGCACCAAGCACTTCCTCAATGCCGGCGCCGAATGCTCGACAGAGATCGGCCTTGCATTCGAAGGTGCGCCGCCGCGAACGACGAGCACGGGGCGGCCGGACGGCGTTAAGGAATTCGTACACAAGGACTCGCGAGCCAAACGCAGGGTGCTCGCCAACGCGGTTTGGAAGGACTGAGCCGGGCTATTCGGGGCGGTGCGCCCTGGACCCTTGCAAACGTTACGCTTGCGCGGTGGAAGCTGCGCGAGCGGCCGTCAGGAAGATCAACAAAGCTAAGGGAGGTACCTCATGTCGTCGCTTATGGCGAAAGCGCTGCCGACTCTATCCCAAGTTGATCGGGTTCTTACCGGCCCGGGCGCACCATTCGAGCTTCAGAGCATGGAGATCGATGGCATTCCCCTACGCACCTACAAGAAAGCACCGCAACATCTGGGTGAACTTCTTGAGGCAAGCCGGAACTGGGAAAGCCGGGAGTTCATCGTTTATGAAAACGAACGTCTAACCTTTGACCAACACTATCAGGCGGTGGCGTTGCTCGCGCACGAATTGGTCGAACGCTACGGCATCGAGAAGGGCGATCGGGTGGCGATCGCGATGCGCAATCTCCCCGAATGGTCGATCGCGTTCTGGGCCGCTGTGGCGATCGGCGCTATCGTGGTGCCGCTGAACGCATGGTGGGTCGGCACCGAGCTCAATTACGCTTTAGCGGACAGCGGCGCCAAGGTAATCCTCCTCGACGCCGAGCGCTACGGCGCACTCGCGCCATTCCTCCCTGGCCTTCCGCTTCGCGGGGTAATCGTCACGCGCCTCGCGGAGCAGGAATTGCCCGCCCCTACCCGTCGCCTGGAGTCGATCATTGGCGAGCACGGAAGCTATCGCTCCAACACAAGCGTTGCGATGCCACGCCGCGAGCTCCGGCCCGACGACGGCGCGACCATCCTCTACACTTCCGGCACCACCGGCCGACCGAAGGGCGCCCTGGGGTCTCACCGCGGCGCGTGCACGAGTCTGATGAATGGCGCGGTCGCTCTTGCGCGCGCAAAACTCCGCGCGGGCGGCACTCTCGGCGATCTGGCCAAACCCGTGCCACCGCGTGCGATGCTCACCGTGGGGCCGCTGTTCCATGTGATTGCCTGCTTCTCGCAGCTACTCCCGGCTGTCGCGGGCGGCGCTAAACTCGTCCTTATGCGCAAATGGAACGCGGCCCATGGATTCGAGCTGATCGCGCGGGAGCGCATCACCAATTTCAGCGGTGTACCGACGGCAATGCTGCAGGCGGTTGAGGAGGCCCAGAGCGGCAAGCTCGCCACTGGCAGCATTCAGATGATCAGTTATGGCGGCTCTCCATCGCCGCCCGAGCTCGCAGCGCGGCTGATGAAGGCGTTTCCTGCGGTCGAGCCGGCGACGGGCTATGGGCTGACCGAGACCTCCGCAATCGTTACGATGGTGGTGGGTCGCGACTGCGCCGATCATCCCGCAAGTGCCGGATATCCGATGCCGGTCGTTGATGTCGCGATCATCGCCGCCGACGGCAATGAGGCGCAAGTCGGCGAAATCGGCGAAATCCGGGTGCGCGGTCCTGGCGTGATCAAGGCGTATTGGAACGATCCCGAAGCGACCAGGGCTACGATCGTCGATGGCTGGCTGCGCACCGGTGACCTCGGTCGGCTCGACGAAGAGGGATTCCTCTATGTCGTGGACCGCGCAAAGGACATGATCATCCGCGGCGGCGAGAACGTCTACTGTGTCGAGGTGGAAAACGCTCTGCTTGAGCATTTGGCGGTGAAGGATGCGGCTGTCATCGGCCTTCCCCATCCAACACTCGGTGAACAGGTCACCGCCGTCGTTGAAATCCCCCAAAACGACGACGTGAGTGAGGAAGAGCTGAAGCGATTTCTTTCGACGCGTCTGGCGGCTTTCAAGGTGCCGGTGAGGATCGAGCTGAGGCGTTCACCGCTCCCCAGGAACGCCACGGGAAAGCTGCTCAAGGTACAACTCCGTTCCGAATTGATTGACACTTGAGGTCAGAAAACAGCTGCCCCGGCCACAACCGACTCACGGCCTATTTGAAGGCACCTGCGCACGTGCTTACGCCGGTGGCGCCGATAATGGGACCGGAGACCGACGTCATACTTCGCGCGTCAACTGTTTCAACGCGGCGCGCCTCATTGCGTGAAGCACGCCGCCGGCTTGCGCATCAATTGATACCAACAACATAGGTCGGTGGGAAAGATGAAAAAAATCGGAATTCTGATCGCTTTGCTAGGTGTGAGCTGGGGCACGACCGGTATCGCGGTCGCGCAAACACCGGGTGTCACGGCCACGGAAATCAAGCTGGGCCAAACCAAACCGTACAGTGGGCCCGCCTCCGGCTATGGAATTCAGGGCAAAGCCGAAAGCGCCTATTTCCAGATGATTAACGATCAGGGTGGCGTCAACGGACGCAAGATCAATTTGATCAGCCTGGACGACGCCTACAGCCCACCCAAGACGGTGGAGCAGACGCGCCGCCTTGTCGAGCAAGATGAGGTCGCGGCGATCTTCGGAACACTGGGTTCACCGACGAACTCAGCTATTAAAAAATATCTGAATGGGCGCAAGATTCCACAGCTGTTCATCGTGGCGGGCGCATCTGCCTTCGCCGATCCGGAGCATTTTCCCTGGACGATACCGGGCATATGGAACTATTTCGACGAGGCGCGGATCTATGCCGCCGACATTCTCAAGACAACACCGAACGCCAAGATCGCCATTTTATACGCCAACGATGATGCCGGCCGGGACTATGCCGCCGCCTTCAAGGCGGGACTTGGCGCCAAGACCAGTCAAATCGTCAGCGAGCTAAAATATGAATCTACCGATCCGACCGTGGATTCCCAGGTCATTTCACTCGCGGCGTCAGGCGCCGACGTGTTCTTTTATCAGGCGAACCTCAAATTCAGTGCGCAAATTCTTCGAAGAAAGTATCTGCTCGGCTGGAATGTAAAGACCTATGTCGCGGCAACGGGAAGCTCCCTCGCGTCGGCTCTAGTGCCGGCAGGGTTAGAAGCAGCTCAGGGCATCATCTCGGGCGCTTATCTCAAGGATCCGGACGATCCGAGGTGGTCGAACGATCCGGGTTACAAGGAATATGCCGCCTGGATGGACAAATATCTTCCGGGCGCGAACAAGTCGGAGGGTCTCTACATCAGCGGCTTCAACAATGCGCAGGTGATGGCCAAGGTCCTTGAACAATGCGGAAACGATCTTAGCCGCGAGAACATCCTCAAGCAGGCAACTAATCTGGACCTCGAAAGGCCGATGCTGCTGCCCGGCATCAGCTATAAGATATCCCCTGACGATTACCGTCCGATCAAGAACATTCGCCTGCAGGTCTTCAAGGGCGATCGATGGATGCTCGTCGACTAGCGACTGCTGGATCTTTCTTTTGAAAACAAAATTCGGTTGGCGGCCTCCGCCAACCGCTTCTTTCCGGGAAGAGGCTCAATGAATGCTCCGCCAGCTGGAGCCGGCATCTCAGGCAACTATCCAGTACCCCCATCACAGCGGATAATGGCGCCGGTCGTGAAGCTTGAAGCAGGGCTCGCCAGCAGGAGCGCCGTTGTGACGATTTCCTCAGGCCGACCCGGACGACCGGCAGAATTCCGTGCGCTTTGCCGGTCAGCCTCGCTCCAGGCCTTGGAGATGTCCGTCAAAAACGGACCCGCCGAGATGGCGTTGACCCGCACCTTCGGCCCGTATTCGCGTGCGAGCGAGACGGTCATTGCATTTAGAGCGGCCTTAGCCCCGGAATAGGGCACGACGGTCGGCAAAGGATGCAACGCACCGCTCGACGATACATTGATGATCGACCCTCCGTCGCCGTCGGCCATGCGCTTTGCAACTTGGGAAGCGAGTCGGAAAGGACCTTTGAAATTGAGGGAAACGATCTTGTCGAACATCGCTTCCGTTATCTCGTGGGAAGGAATGGCAGGCGACATGCCGGCATTATTGACGAGGATGTCGATACGACCGAACGCCTGATAGGCGGCTGCGGCGAGCCGATCAACGTCGTCCCACCGGCTGGCGTTTGCCGAGATGGCCAGCGCGCGACGACCGAGCCTTCGCATTTCCTCAGCGGCCGCCTCACAAGCATCAAGCTTGCGGCTCGAAATAACCACGTCGGCTCCACGCTGGGCGAATGCGCGCACCATTTGCAGACCAAGCCCTCGGGAGCCTCCCGTGACCAGGGCGACCTTTCCGGTCAGATCAAATAACTCGTCCATTTTGTCTTTCCTCGCAACCATCGATAACTCAGGTGCGTCGGTTCGCGGTGACCCCGCGGCCCACGCAAGCTGAGGATGCGTGCTAACTCTTATCCGTCCGCCATCTCCTGAACTAGTTTTGTATTTCGGAATACTCCAAAATGGACAGTATCTTCCCAAGACAATCGTCTGCATCTGCGTCCATGAGGATAGGCGCGCAGTGCGCAGATTCGTTAGCCCCCGATCCACTGGCTGGGACTCATTCCGTAATGAGCTCTGAACAAGACAACTCCGGCAGGGCATCGCCGGAGGCTTTCCCAAATTTACCTCATAAGGTAGGTTTTCGTTTCCTTGAGAGCAAAAGGCAGGCCTCAGCGACGGGGAACAGCCACCGCGCCATAGTTTCGATAAGTTACATTTGCCCGGGCGACCGGTTCACCGTTCGTCGTGATAAGAGCCTGGGTAAAAATCAGCGATTTGGTTTCTTTAATAAGAATCACGTTTGCCTCGACCCAAGCACCAAGCGGCGCAGGAGCGATGTAGTCGACGGATAGGCTGATCGTTGGCGTATGACGTTCCGTGGTTATTAATCCCGAACGCACGATGGCTGCGATCTGCATGTCGGCAAAGGTTGCCATCGCGCCACCGTGACAATTTCCGGTAGCATTGGTGTGGTAGTCCGTGACACGGAATCCAAGTGTCGTCGTCTTTCGATTCAAATAAACCGTGCCAAAAGCCGAATCGAAGCCATTCGTTCGAAAAATCGGCTCAAAATCGTCTGGTGCGATATTTTCCACCGATGGATCCTTGATTTAGTTGAGCGGCGCCCCGCGGCTCTCAAAGGGATTCGCTCGGCCCCAGAACGAATTGAGCGACCTTAGTCGCGAGAGCCACCGCGCTCATTGCCACCTCCCCTTCGCCGGCGGCAACTTCGGTAAACTTGCAAAAAGCGGGTTTCACAGCCTTGCTCACGCGTGAAAAAGGTAAGTTCTGTAGTTTGTGCTTTGTGGCAGTTGCCAGAAAACACGGCCCTAGGAGCGCCAACAATGAGGTGGTCTCGGTGCGAGCACAAATACTCATTCCCGATGACCTTAGAGGATTTAGGTATGATGAACGCGACGCACGACTCGTTAGCCGCGGCCTAGCTGATCTCGCCGTTTTGGCCTATTTCCGCTTCGCGCCAAAAACGTCATTCCATAACCGCTCATCATGCGAATTCGCGAGCCAGCCTCAG
>Ga0137412_10004989_pt1 | contig 10615 bp, 7 predicted proteins | sample CZODoug2_1_16fun_FD_122160 | JGI IMG/M metagenome (GOLD analysis project Ga0137412, IMG submission 122160) | Vadose zone soil fungal communities from Angelo Coast Range Reserve, California, USA - CZODoug2_1_16fungal (Hybrid Assembly) | ecosystem: Environmental > Terrestrial > Soil > Vadose zone... | reverse complement strand
CCCTGCACGGTATAGCCGAGATTGCACAACACCTCGGCGATGCCGCTCATGCCGATGCCGCCGATCCCGACGAAGTGGATGGGTCCGATCTCGCGCGGCAGTCTCATGGTTGGTTCCTTGGCGGTTCCTTGGCGTCATCGTCCGCGAAAGCGGACGATCCAGTATTCGGCGAAGCCCCAATTCAAATCAGCCACGCAGGGTACTGGATGCCCCGCTTTCGCGGGACATGACAAGGGGCAATTTTGCGCGCGATCGCCTAGATTCCGGCGACTTTCGCGACCAGATCGGCCAGCCGTTCGGCGGCATCCAGCCTGCCGACGGCGCGGGCGCCTTCGGCCATCTCGGTCAGCCGTGCAGGCTCGGCGGCGAGCGCGGAGATTTCCGCCGCCAGTCGGTCAGGCGTGAAATCCGCCTGCACAATGCGAAGCGCGCCATTCGCCTGCGTCAGCACGCCGGCATTGGCGAATTGATCCTGGTCGATCGCGCCGGGCAGCGGCACCAGGATCGAAGGCCGGCCGATGGCCCCGAGTTCCGCCACTGTGCCAGCGCCGGATCGCGAGACCACCAGATGGCTCGACGCCAACCGCGCCGGCAGATCGCTGAAGAACGGCGCCAGTTCGGCATTGATCTTGAGCCGGTCATAGACCGCGCGCACCCGCGCCATGTCTTCCTCGCGTACCTGCTGCGTCAGGACCAGGCGACTCCACAGCGCCGGCTCCAGCCGCTCGATCGCACCGGGCACAACGTCGCTCATGACCCGCGCGCCCTGGCTGCCGCCGACCACCAGCAGCCGCAACGGCCCGTTCGCCTCAGGCGACGCAAACGGCACCGCGGCAGCGGCAAGGACGGCCGGGCGCATCGGCGTGCCGACGGTGGTGGTCTTGTTTGCAAGCGACGGATCGCGATCGAGCACGCCGGGCAGCGAGGTCGCAATCGCGTTGACGCGGCCCGAGAGAAAGCGATTGGCGCGGCCGAGCACGGCATTGGCGTCGTGAATGATCGCTGGCACGCCGAGCAGTCTGGCGGCCATCAGCGGCGGCACCGTCGGATAGCCGCCGAAGCCGACCACGGCTGATGGCTTCAGCCGCCGCACCAGATTGGCCGCGACCAGCGTGCCATAGCCGAGCATGAAGGCGGTACGCGCCAGCGACACCGGATCGCGGCCGCGCACGGTCTCGCTCGGCACCACGTCGATATTTTCGGGTGTAAACAGCCCGCTGTAGCGCAGTGCGCGCGCGTCGGTCGCCAGCCGCACGCGCAGGCCACGCCTGATCAGTTCGACGCCAAGCGCCTCGGCCGGAAACAGATGGCCGCCGGTGCCGCCCGCGGCGAGGAGGATCAGAGGGGTGTCGGTCATGGCTTCAAATAGCCGATGACGCGACGTTAGTCATTAAGGGCTTTCAAGAACGCTAGGGTGCCGAGCCCTCGCCGAGAAGACCCAGCCGCCGCCACGTCCACACCGCCGCCGTATTCCACGACAGCATCCAGGCGAGCAAGTAGAATCCGATCGCGAGCAGATAGAGGAAGGCAAATCCGAAATACATCGAGTTGTATTCCATCAGGCCGCCGAACAGCGCGCCCATCAGGTTGTAGGCAAGCGCGGTCGAGATATTGACGTCGGATCTACCGATCAGGCTCGAGAAAACGATGCCGGAAAAGAACAACGGCAGCGTCAGCAGTACGCAACTCAGAGCCAGACTCGCCAGCGGTGAACCGAGGACGACAAGCCCGTGGTTGCGGGCATAGAAATATCCAACGAGCAGACTGACCAGCAACCCGAAATAGGCAAGGCCGGTCTGCTGAAAGACCTTTCCGCGCACCAATAGATTGGCGAGGAACGCCATGACCAGAACCAGGATGATGGTAGCGGCGATGACAAGCCAGGTGCCGCCGAGATGCAACCCCAGTTCGGTGATGGCCTTGGTCTCCACCAGCATGAAGCCGGCGCCGAGAAAGAAGAACGGCAGGTAGCCGCGCTCGACCGTACCGCGCAGGCCGATGGTCTTGCGTACGAACATGTAGCTCAGCACCAGCACCATTCCGAGCGAGATCATGTAGCTCACAGGATAGGTGCGCTCGATCATGTAGAAGAACGGCCAGTCGTCGGTCGGGACACTCGCCGCCGGATAGGGATGCGCGAAGTGGGCGGAGACGTCGGTGAATCCGATCGCGGCGAGGCCGCCGGTTTCGGGCATGGCGATGTTGCCGCCCTTCTGGGTAATGAACGCCGTCGTCGTGCTCGCATCATAGCGCACGCGAACCGCCAGCGGCTTTCCGGCGCCAGGGATATCCTGAAGGATGTGAGATAGTTTGAAGCCCAGCGATTCATTCGGCAGGGCAAACGCCACCGACATCACGCCATCGGGCTTCAGCAGCTTGAATGCCTCCGTGATTCCCTCCCGCGTATAGACGTAGGAATCGACCCGGAGGTTGGAAGCGTGGCTGAGTGCGGTATGGGAATCCAGCACGCCGTAGATGATCAGATCGTATTGTTGCTGGGCCGTGCGAAAGAAGTTGCGGGCGTCGTTGATGCGCAGCGTGACGCGCGGATCGTCGTAGGGATGCTCGGGATGATAGTGCTTGCCGAGATCGGCGATGGCGGGATCGATCTCGATCGCATCGACATGCGACGCACCCATGCGCAGCGCCGCCGCCACGTCATTGCCGCTGCCGGCGCCGACAATCGCGACGCGCTCGGGCTTCTTCTTGAAGTTGAACGGAAACTCGTAATAGGCGCGGACGTAGCGATCTTCTTCTGGCTCGTGGCCGCGATTGCTTTCCGAAAGGTTGAAGACCTTCTGATAATACGCGCCGCCCGACAGCAAGTTCATCAACCCGTCGGACTTGGCCATACGCTCCAGCAATTGATATGGCGAATAGATCCGCTGGATTTCAGGTTGAACCGGCCATGACAGCACCGTCAGCAGCAGGCAAAAACTGGCTACCCCCAAAGGCAGGCGCGTATCGCGCGAGAGCACGAAAAACAGCAGGATGCCGCCGACCGCGGTGAACCAGACCACCGGCGGCAGCCAGAACAGGCTCATCGCGCACAGCACCAGGACGCCAACGATGCTGCCGACCAGGTTGAGACCGTAGGCTTTCAGCGCATCGGCGCTGTGAAGCAGTTTGCCGCAGAGCTGGCCGACCGGATAGCAGATGCAGGCGCAGAGTACGAAGCTCATCGCAAGCAGCATGTAGACCGGTCCACCCTGTTGCAACAGCTCGATCCAGCTTGGGCCCTCGGTCGGGACGCCGACGGTGGCTTGCTCGTGCATCGGAAGCGCCGTGAACAAGCCATTGCCAGCGCCGAGGTCGTAGCGCAGCAGCGTGATGACGGCGACGAACAGCGCCAGCATCGGAAGCACCAGCGCCGGTGCGCAGGGCTGCTTTTCCGCCACCGCATATCCGGCGCCGAGGCCGAGGAAGCAGGCCAGCAGGGTGAAATTCTTGAAAAACGAGAATACCGGGAACACCGACGCCAGCCAGCGGATCATGACCAGTTCCAGCAACAGGCTGACCATCGTCACTAGCAAGATCAGCCGAATCCTTTCCCGGGTTCCGGCGTTGGCAAAGCCGTCCTCGAACAGCTTGCCCATCAACTCGACCTCGCGGTCCAGCCGACGCGCGAGCCAGCCCGGATTGAGGAGGACCACAAGTGCCGCCACACCCAGCAGCGCACGCGCTGACATCGGCAGCAGGTCGGCCGCGCCGAACGCGCCGCGTTCCAGGAACAGGCGAAACGACAGGAGGGCATAAGCAAAGACGAGAATACCGAGGCAAATGCCGAAAAATCGGACCATCCTGCGGTTAGCCTCGTCCAGGTACTCGCCGCTGACGTAGTCGATGCTCATGGTGTCGCCGTTTCCTGCGGTTGATGCGTCAAGGGCCAGCATGCGGCAAAATGGTTTAGGAATCCGGCCGGGCTTTTACAGAGTCTTGCTTAAGATTTGACGTGCCTTTGTTGCAACCTGTTGTGATCCAAGGCCGGTTCTATGCGTAACTGCGCGCGGTGTTGGCATCGTTCATCGATTCCACCTCGGTGCGCGGACGCAGCCGCGTCAGCGCCAGCATCATGCCGACGCCGTAGGCCAGCGAGACGATCGACGAGCCGCCATAGGAGATGAACGGCAGCGTCATGCCCTTGGCTGGGATCAGTTGCAGATTGACGGCCATGTTGATCGCGCCCTGCACGCCGAACAGGATGGCGAGGCCGGACGCCGCAAAACGCGAAAACATGTCCTCGCTGCGATAGGCGCGGAGCAGCGTGCGGATCACGATGAAGGCGAACAAAGCGACCAGCGCCAGACAGAGGATGATGCCGAATTCTTCCGCCGCCACCGCGAACACAAAGTCGGTGTGGCTGTCCGGCAGGCTGCGCTTGGCGATGCCTTCGCCGGGGCCAAGGCCGAACCAGCCGCCGTTCCAGAACGCTTCCATCGCGGTATCGACCTGGAAGGTGTCGCCCGAAGCTGGGTTCATGAAGCGCTTGATGCGGCCGGCGACATGCGGGACCAGCAGATAGGCGCCGAACAATCCGGCACCGGCGGCGCCAGCGAGGCCCGCCACCCAGATCATCCGCATGCCCGCGATGAAGAACAGCGCGCCCCACACCATCAGGATCAGCATGGTCTGGCCGAAATCAGGCTCCATCACCAGCAGCGACACCAGCATCAGCAGCAGCACGATCGCCATCGAGGTCGCCGGCATCTCCGGCCGCTTGGTCGACTCCGCAAACAGCCATGCTGCCATGACGACGAAAGCGGGCTTTGCGGATTCGGACGCCTGGATGTTGACGCCGAGCAGCGTGATCCAGCGCCGCGAGCCCTTCACTTCGGGGCCGAACGCCAGCGTCACCACGATCAGAACGATGCTCACCGCGAACACCAGGAGCGCACTGCGCCGGATCGCCTTCGGCGACATGAACGACACCGCGATCAGCACCATGAAGGACGGCAGCAGGAACATCACGTGGCGGCTGAAGAAGTGGAACGGGTCGAGCCCGATTCTGGTCGCCACCGGCGGGCTCGCCGCCAGCGACAGAATGACGCCGGCCAGCATCAGCGCGGAGATCGCGGCAAGCAGCAGCTTGTCCACGGTCCACCACCATTCCGAAAACGGGGTGCGTTGGTCACGGGCGAGCATGGGCGTCCCCAAATGGCAGAGGTGACGCCCATTGGTGACCGAGGATGGTTTCCAAGGGGTTAATGGAGACGGTAACTTTTGGTGGATGCCCTCTCCGGCCATTACGCCGCCGGAAGCAATCCCTTCAACAGACGCACATCGGGCACGTCGGAGACACGGTCGCGGGCGATTCGGAGCAAATCCTGATCGGCCTTGGAAAGGGACGGCAAATCACCGTCCTTGAAGAACCCCAGGGCTTTGAGCGCGAGCGCCGGATCTCTTCGGTAGTTACCGGCAAATACTCCTAACCCCTTCTCCAGCGAAACGCCCGCTGAAAGCATCGCGGAGATGTCTCGATAGTCCTTCGCTTCGGCCCGATCCAGGATCGTCTTCAGCTTGGTGGCAAGCAGGTCTTCAAGCGAGGCGACCAGAAGCACCAAATCCCTCGTTCGAAACGGATCGTTGATGCGGCCCAGCCCTATCCCTCCGAAGAAAGAAACCTTAACCGGCCCGGACGGCATCGGAACACTCAAGACAAGGGTATTCTTTTCTTCCTGAATAGTGCGCGCGTTGCGAGCAAACTGAAAGCTCGACTCGATTGTCGCTTTCTCCAAAGGCTCTGACTTGAAGAAATCGAAATCGATCGAGACCCGATGACCTAAATGGAGCGCAACGGCTGTGCCTCCGTACAGCACAAAAGACAGGCCGGGTGCAGGAGCGAGCTGAGGCCAAATCTCCTTCTGGGCCGGCGGTAGGGTTTCGATCCGAGGCTCAAGCGGACCGGGCATCGAACACCCTCACCGGAGCTTCATCGGGAATCCTGCGACCGGTGGCCCGCGTCAGGCGACCGCGCCAGAATTCCCAAGACCGCTCGTCGATCCAACCCGGCTCGGCCCCTAGCATTACCTCGGCCAGACGGTCGCAGCCGATCACCTGCTCCAACCGCTGTACGTCGTCGAAACCTGCCATGCTCATCGCCTGGGCCAAAATTCGGGCGTCCGAACGGGGCTGCGAACCGACAGGCTCCCACCAGAAAAACTTGCTCTCCAATTCAGCCAAGAAACCCTTTAAGAAACCCCTGGGGAAGCCGAGAGTCGGTGATGTTTCCATAGCTATAAGTGTAGCACGGGAGGCCACACGAAACCAGTCGCCGGACCGCAAGGGTCGCGCGAGTGAGCCGTCACGCTCGACAAAGGCGCGCGTGTTGACTTTCCGGCACAACCGCCAAATACTCATAAAAAAGCAGAAAAGACGGTCAAAAAGACCTTGGGTGGGGAGGATACAATGCCGACTTCACGACGAACGTTGCTGAAAAATTCCGCCGCCGCTGCCGCCATAGCGAGCCTTGATTGGACGCGCGCGCAGGCGCAAGCCGAAACGGTGCGCATCGGCGTGATCTACGACCTGACCGGCCCGTTCGCGGCCGGCGGCTCGGTCGCTTCCTCGGTCGGCACCCAAATCGCGATCGACCTCGTCAACGAGAAGGGCGGCGTCGGCGGCAAATACAAGGTCGCCCCTGTCAACGCCGATTCCCAGAGCAAACCCGACGTTGCGATCAACGAGGCCGCACGCCTGATCGACCAGGAGAAGGTCGACATCATCAACGGCATTTATGCGAGTGCGCACGCGGTCCCGCTCGCAGCCAAGGTCGAACAGCAGAAGAAGATCCTCTGGATCACCACCGCGGTTGCGACCGCCGTTTTCAAGGACAAGAACCTGCAATACGTCTTCCGTGCGCAGATTCACTCCGATCAATACGGCCAGGCCTTTGCGGGTTTCCTTACCGAACACGCCAAGGCCAAGCTCGGCATGGAGCCCAAGGACGCCAAGGTCGCGTTGATTCACGAAGACGGCCCCTACGGCGTCGGTGTCGCCGCGGCCGACGAGGTCTATGCCAAGGACGCCGGACTGCAGATCGTCCTCAAGGAAGGCTATTCCGCATCCGCGCCCGATCTCTCGGTGCTGATCACCAAGCTCAAGCGCGCCAAGCCCGATGTGATCTCGCACGCCGGATACAATCCCGACATCACCCTGTTGTTGCGTCAGGCGCGCGAAAGCGGCCTCAAGTTCAAGATGCTATTTGGTAACGGCGCGGGCTACAGCCAGCTCGACAAGCTGCGCACGGCCTTCGGCGCGGACATCGACAATTTCTGCAATATCGATCCGGTGCCCGCGCAATTGCTCGATCCGGCAAAACTCGCGCCCGGAATCGGCGATCTCACCAAGATCATGGTCGAGCGCTTCAAGGCGAAGACCGGCGCGACCGAAGTGCCGCCGCATTGCTCGATGGGCTTCAACCAGACCTGGCTATTGCTCAACAACGTGCTGCCGGCGGCCAAGGAAAAATACGGCAGCTTCGAACCCGAAGCGATTCGCAAGGCGGCGCTCGACGTCGACATCGCGCCGGGCGGCACCATCCAGGGCTACGGCGTCAAATTCTATCCGCCGGGCACGCCGATGGCCGGCCAGAACGAGCGCTCGACGCCGGTGGTGATGCAAAACGCCGGCGAACACATCTCGGTGGTCTGGCCGACCAACATCCGGACCCAGGACCCGGTGTTCCCGCTGCCGAAATCCTCGGTCTACGCCGCGTAGCGCGGGACGACGCTGAACCGGGGCGGCGCGTTCGCCCTGCGCTGATTCAATCGAAAGCCGTCGCCGCTGGCGAATATCCGTCACCGAACTTCCGCGCAATGGAGGAGCCCAGGCTCTGGCGTGCTGCAAAAAGCTTAAAAAGGAGGAAGGCATGACTGCGTTCGAAAAGCCAAATACTGCAACAACCATCTGGAAGATTGGCGCATTGGTTGCGCTCGCCGCAACCGCAGCCACGACAGCAACGCCTGCCAATGCCGACGCGTGCTCCAAGCTGGCCAACACGTTCCATCGGCCAAAGACGACGATCACGAGCGCGCAGACGGTTGCGGCGGGCACGTTCGTGACCCCAACCACTCCGCCGGCCGAGCTCACCGGATTGCCGCAATTCTGCCGCGTGACCGGATTTACCGCGCCTACCAACGACTCGCACATCGGCTTCGAGTTCTGGATCCCGGAAACCGGCTGGAATCTGAAATACCTTCAGGTCGGCTGCGGCGGCTTCTGCGGTTCGATTTCCTATAGCTCGATGGCCGAGCCGCTGCGCCGGGGATATGCGGTTGCAGCCACCGACGATGGCCATCAGGCCTCCGGCGTCGATGCGAGTTGGGCCAATGGGCATCCGGAGAAAATCGTCGATTTCGGTTATCGCGCGCTCAAGGAGACCACCGACGTGGCCAAGGAGCTGGTCAGGGACTACCAGCAGCGTGGGGTCCGTCGGTCCTATTTCATGGGCTGTTCGGATGGCGGGCGTGAAGCGTTGATGGAGGCGCAGCGCTTCCCCGGCGACTTCGACGGCATCATTGCCGGTTCGCCGGCGAACTATTGGACGCACCTGTTCACGGGATTTGTCTGGGACGAGCAGGCGCTTTCTGCAACCGCCACGGGCGACCTGTCACAGACCGACCTGAACGTCCTGAGCGGTGCCGTGCTGGCGCAGTGCGTTGGACATGATGGTGGCCTGGCCACGGATCAATTCCTGAACAATCCGCCGGCCTGCCGCTTCGATCCGGACCGGCTGCTGTGCAATGGCAAGAATGCCGGGGCGTGCCTCAGTCAGGACAAGGTGAGTGCGATCCAGAAGATCTTCTCCGGGCCTCCCCGCATCTTTCCTGGCTACGGTCCGGGTGGCGAAGCCAACGTGTTCGCCAACTGGCCTGCGTGGATCACCGACACCACCAACCCGGCCGTCAGCTTGCAGGGGTTGTTCGGCAACAGCTTCTTCCCGAACATGGTGTTTCCGAACACCGGCTGGACTCCGGGCACATTCAGCGCGGATAACAATGCAGCACAGGCGGATGCCCGGGTCGGTGCGATCCTGAATTCCATCGACCCGAATCTGAGCCCATTCAAGTCGCGTGGCGGAAAGTTGATCCAATATGCCGGCTGGAGCGACTCCGCGATCTCCCCGCGGAGCGATATCGACTATTACAAGTCGGTTACCCAACTGATGGACGGCCCGAAGCGCACTGCCGAATTCTATCGGCTGTTCATGGTGCCCGGCATGGCTCACTGCGGCGGCGGACCGGGTGCAAATGCGTTCGGGCAAGGCACCAACGGCCCGAATCCTACGGATCCGGCGGATGACATTCTTTCGGCGCTCGACCATTGGGTGGAGTTCGGAATCGCCCCGGAATCGATCATCGCCACGAAATACGCCAACGACGATCCAGCTCAAGGCGTCGCGTTTCAGCGACCGCTCTGTCCGTATCCGAAATTTGCGAGCCACAGGGGGACCGGCAAGGGGACCGATCCGTCCGGCTTCGCATGCGTAAGGGATTCCGACCATGACGATCGCGACGAAGACGATCGCGAGAAGCGCGCCAATCGCTGACAGTGTCTTCGGCCCGAGGCGCGCTCAGTCGCGCGCCTCTGGACTCTCCGCACACTCAGATCTTTCGAGTTTGTGGAGACCGCCCCTCACGCTAACCCTCTCAGAGCGAGCTCGGCTCGTCTCTCAAAGTGAGCACGGCTTGTCTCGGTCCTTGCGAAGAGCGGGGCGAGGGGGATCAACCAAACGCATCACCCACGCGCGCGAATCTCACAGCGTGATGCGACGCCCCTCATCCGCGGCCCAATAGCCGGCGTAGTTCACCTTCGTGGTCTCGAACGCCAGCGCGAGATCGGCGAGCGGCTGGCAGCCGGTCGCAACGCATTCCATGAAATCCTGGATCTCCTGCAGATAGCCGCGGGTCCATTCCTCCTCGAGGCAGACATACTGCCAGCCGGTTTTGCGATCGACCTTCTCGGTGATGTAGACGGAAGCGAGCTTCTCCTCAGAGGTCTGGTAGCTGGTCAGATGGGTGTTCGGCGTGATGTTGGCGAACAGCGCGCCGCCGGAAGTGTAGGTCTCGATCAGATTGCGCACGCCGCCCATGATCATGTCGCCGGAAAACACCGTCGCCTTGGTGCCATCGGAGAAGGTCGCAGTCAGCGTGCCCCAATCCTCGACATCGACCGGATTGGCCTTGATGTAAGCGCGCTCCTCCGGCTTGAGGATCGCGGTGACATTGCCGACGTCGCAGGTCACGCTGGCAACATTGATGGTCTCGCCGCGGGCGCGGGCCTCGACCTGCTTGAGATAGAGCACCGCCGACAGCGGATGGCAGCCCATCCGGATCAGCGAGCCGCCGCCGGTCATCGCCCACTCTGCGGCGTGCACCGCATGCGAGCCGGAGTGGCTCTCCTCGCCCTTCATGAACAGGATCTTGTCGCGGGTGGCGCGGATAATCTCCGCGGTCTTGGTCACCGCAGGCGCGTAGATCCAGTCCTCGGCATACATGAACAGCTTTCCGGTCGCCTCGATCGCGGCACGGGTCGTCTCCATCTCCTCCATCACACGCTGGTACATCAGCGCCTTCGGCACATGCTTGCCGATCGGCGTCCGGTCGCCCGCGCGGCC
>Ga0137412_10004988_pt1 | contig 10615 bp, 12 predicted proteins | sample CZODoug2_1_16fun_FD_122160 | JGI IMG/M metagenome (GOLD analysis project Ga0137412, IMG submission 122160) | Vadose zone soil fungal communities from Angelo Coast Range Reserve, California, USA - CZODoug2_1_16fungal (Hybrid Assembly) | ecosystem: Environmental > Terrestrial > Soil > Vadose zone... | reverse complement strand
CGATCGCCGTGGACGGCTGGGGCGAGCGCAGGAACGTCGAAATGGTGCTGCAACTGGACTCGTGGCTGCGCCACTACCGGGTTCGTCTGGACGTCTGAGAGAGGATCGCATGCTGCACAAGGAACTTCTCGCCATCGCAGAACCGGCGTTGGAGAACGTGCTGGACAATCCGTTCTGGGCGGGCCTGCGGGACGGCACGCTGCCGACGGAGGCGTTGCTGCACTTCGTCCACCAGGACTCGGAGCACCTGCTGCCGGCCTTCGCCCGGGCGCTGGCCCGCGCCGGGGCGGCCGCGCCGAAGGACTCGCAGGCGTTGCTGCTGGGCCGTTCGGTCGTCGGCAGCCTGGAGGCGGCGACCCGGCTGCGGGCCCGCTACGAGGAGCTGGCCGACGAACTGGAGCTGCCGGCGCTGAGCGCCGAGCCGGCGACGGTGGACCCGTCCACGCACGCGTACATCAGCTCGGTGACCGCGGCCACCGCCACCTCCTTCCCGGCCGGCATCGCGGCGCTGCTGCCGATGGTGTGGTTCAACGCCAAGGTCTCCCATGACCTGGTCGACCGGCACAAGGTCGGCGGCCGCTACGACAAGTGGATCGAGGCGTACCTGCCGGGGCACGGCTATGCCCGCACCGTGCAGGCCTTCCTGGACCTGGTCGACGAGGTGGGCGAGGACAGCTCGGAGTCCGAGCGCGCCCTGATGATGGAGCAGTTCACCATTTCCACCCGCTACGAGTGGGTGTTCGCCGAGGCGGCCTGGCAGCAGCCGGTCTGGCCGGTCTGAGGGAAAGGCAAGCCATGACTACGGAGGCTCTCAGTTACCCGTTCGCCTGGAGCCCGCCGATGCGGGTGCCGGAGGCGCTGCGGGGCCTGCACACCTCGTCCGCGGTGGAGGTGAAGTTGCCCAGCGGCGACAAGGCGCTGCTGGTGACCCGCTACCGGGACGTGCGGTCGCTGTTCGCCGACCACCGGCTCAGCCGCAACATCGCCCGCCCCGACGCGGCCCGCATCTCGGCCGACAACGACCTGTTCACCAACCCCAACATCGATCCCGATCCGCCCAAGCACACCCAGGTCCGCAGCCTGGTGACGCGGGCGTTCACGGCCCGGCGCATCGAGGGCCTGCGGCCGGTGGCCCAGGAGATCACCGATGAGCTGCTGGACGCCATGGCGGCCGGCCCGCAGCCGTCCGAGCTGAACGAGGCCTTCGCCTTCCCGCTGCCGATCCGGGTGATCTGCAAGCTGCTGGGCATCCCGCCCGAGGACCGCAGCCACTTCAGGGTCAGCGTCGACGGCTTCCTGTCGGTCAGCAAGCTGCCGCCCGACGAGGTGGCCAAGGCCCGCGGCGACCTGTTCCGCTACCTCGCGGAGCTGATCGAGGCCAAGCGCCGGGATCCGGGCGACGACCTGGTCAGCGCGCTGATCAAGGTGCGGGACGAGGACGACCACCGGCTCAACGACCACGAGCTGCACTTCTGGGTGACCGGCCTGCTGATCGCCGGCTACGTCACCACGGCCAGCCAGATCGGCACCGGCACCGCCGTGCTGCTGCACCACCCGGAGCTGGTCAAGGAGATCCGGGCGGACTGGTCGCTGGTGCCGTCAGCGGTGGAGGAGCTGCTGCGGACACAGATCATGGGCTCCTCGGTCGGCACGCTCCGGTACGCCATCGAGGACATCCCGCTCAGCGACGGCTTGGTCATCGCCAAGGGCACCAGCGTGCTGCTCTCCGAGGAGGCGGCCAACATGGACCCCGAGGTGTTCGACCGGCCGTTCGAGATCGACATCCGGCGCACCGAGAACCACCACATGACCTTCGGCGCTGGCCTGCACTACTGCGTCGGGGCCGCGCTGGCCCGGATGGAGCTGCAGGTCGCCACCGAGACACTGCTGCGGAGGTTTCCCAACCTCCGGCTCGCGGTGCCCGGTGACCAGCTGCCGAGGGCGCTCGGCGGCTTTATGGAGGGCTTCACCGAGGTTCCGGTCGAGTGGTGAGGAGAACGCCATGCGTGTCGCGGCGAACCGGGAGACCTGCGTGGTGAGCAGCCTGTGCGTGTACCGCGCGCCGACTGTGTTCGCACAGGACGACATGGGCCAGGTGCTGGTGGTCGACGAGCAGCCCGACGTCGAGCTGCACGAGGTCGTGCGCCGGGCCGCCCGCGGCTGCCCGACGAAGTCGATCAAGGTGACCGAGGCGGACGGCTCCACTGTGGCCAGCGCGTTCGACTTCGACTAGAGGGGAGCCACACCATGCCGACCGCGGCGATCAGCTACGACATCCTTCCCGGCCACGAGAAGGAGATCGAGGAGATATTCAGCGGGTTCCGCCGCGTCACCGGGGCGAACGTGCCCGGCGACTCGTCGACCCGAATCCTCGGCACCGCCCTGTTCATCCGGGACGACCTGATGGTCCGGTTCATCGATTATGAGGGCGACCTGGACGCGGTGGCCCGGCACATGGCCGGGCAGCCCGGCGTGCAGGAGATCGAGCGCAAGCTCGCGCCCTACCTGTCCAACCCCCGGGACACCGGCACCACGGACGGGTTCCTGGCGACGTTCCAGCGCAGCCTGCTGCGGTGCATCTCGCAATTGTCCGTGCGGGACTGAAAACGACGAGGGGCCGGCCACGATGGCCGGCCCCTCGTCGTTCGTGGCGTCAGCTGTCCTTGCGGCAGACCACCACGGTGTCGAAGTCGCTCAGCGGCGCCTGCGTGGTCGAGGCGAAGCCGGCGGCGGTGGCGTGTTCCATCACCTCGGCGGCGGTGTACTCCGAACCGCCGTCGGTCACCAGCAGCATGTCCAGGCTGATCACCAGGTTCTCCACGTGCCGCGGCTCGTCGTCGAGCATGCGGTCGTAGACGATGAGCGCGCCGCCGGGGTTGACCGCCCGGAACGCCTTGGCGATCAGGTGGCCGCGCTGCTCCCGGTCCCAGTCGTGCAGGACGTGCCCGAGCACCACGACATCGGCGGCCGGCAGCTCCCGCTCGAAGAAGCTCCCGCCGTGGAAGGTCATCCGGTCCGACAGCCCGAGGGCGGCGACGTGCTCGTCGAAGAACGGCTCCATCTCCGGCAGGTCGAGCACGTGGCCGGCCAGGTGCGGCTGCGCCTTGACGATCTGGCTGGCCAGGTTGCCGCGGGCGCCGCCGACGTCGAGCACCGACTTGGCGTCCGCCCAGTCGAACGACTCGATCAGCGCCGGCCCCAGCACCTGGGTGAGCGCGTCCATCATGCCGATGAACTGCTTGAGGATGTGGGGATTCTTAGTGACGGCGGTGAAGTCGCTGCCGGACTGCTGCTGGCCGGTGCGCAGCGCCTCGCCGAGCTTGCCCCACGCGGGGTACAGGTTCCGGTTGGACCGCTCGAGGAAGCCGCCGACGTAGGAGCTCTTGCCCCGGACCAGGTAGCGGTCCGCGCCGGTGGCGTTGCCGTACTTGCCGTCGGCGTCGCGGTTGAGCAGTTCCAGCGCCGTCAAGAGGTTGAGGAAGTCGGACAGTCCCCGGCCGTGCAGCTCGAGACGGACGCGGATGTCCTCCTCGCTGAGCGGACCGGTCTCGCGCAGCGCGTCGAACAGCCGAAGCTCGACGGCGGTCAGCAATGCCTTTGCGTCGCAGAAAGCGTTGCCCAGTCGGATGATCCCTGCGGGTGTGCCGGTCTCCTGCGCGATGCCTGTCATCCGCGTCGTTCCTTCCCTAGTGGGTGTGGGCAACGCTGTCACGGGCGCGTCGGGCCGGATTGGAGCGCGGGTCCAGGATCGGCCGCCGACCACGACCCAGTCGCCAGGATTTCCCCACCACGGAAGGGAATGCTCGATGTGAGCTGGACTATCACAGGGAGTCGCCGTGTACGACATGAACGTCCCCGTGCTCATTGTCGGTGGCGGGCCGGTGGGCCTGGCTGCCGCCGTTTTCCTCGGCCGCCACGGCATCCAGAGCGTGCTGGTGGAGAAACGCGGCGAGACCTCGTTGCTGCCGCGCGCGCCGGGACTGCAGGCCCGAACCATGGAGTTGTTCCGCGCCGCCGGCATTGGGCCGGACATCCGAGCCCTGGAGATCGGCGATTCGCATGCCTTCTTCGAGGGCGGCATCATCAAGGTCAACACCTTCGCCGAGATCGACGACGCGGTGGTGCTGGAGGCGCCGAGCCTGGACGGCCCGACCGTCAGCCCGGAGCGGGTGATGGGCTGCGGCCAGGACCGCTACGAGCGGATCCTGGTGGACAAGGCCCGGGAGTTCGGCGCGCAGGTGCTGTTCGCCACCACTTTGCAGTCCTTCGAGCAGGACAACGAGGGCGTGACCGCGGTCGTCGAGGAGGCGGAGACCGGAGGCGTCCGCACGATCCGGGCGCAGTACCTCGTCGGCGCCGACGGCGCCGGCAGCTCGGTGCGCCGGACGCTCGGCGTGCCCCGCCACGGCCGCGGCACCGTGTTCAACGCCCTGAGCATCTACTTCCGCGCCCCGGAGCTGGAGGACCTGCTCAAGGGCGCGAAATTCATCCTCTGCTACGCCAACGCCCGCGACTCCATGATGGGCCTGTCCCGGCTGCACGGCCGCGACCCGTGGCTGGCCGCCCCGCTCTACTTTCCGGAGCGCGGCGAGACCCCGGCCGACTTCACCGACGAGCGCTGCGTGGACATCGTGCGATCAGCCGCTGGCCGCGACATCGAGGTGGAGATCGTGGACAAGGTGCCGTGGACCGGGGCGCAGCTGGTGGCCGAGCGGTTCCGGGTCGGCCGAGTGTTCCTCGCCGGCGACGCCGGGCACGTGCATCCGCCGGCCGGCGGATTCGGGGCCAACACGGGCATCCACGACGCCCACAACCTGGCCTGGAAGCTGGCCGGCGTGCTGCGCGGCTGGGCCGGGGACCGGCTGCTCGACACGTACCACGACGAGCGCCACCAGGTGGGCAGCGCGATGGCCGAGCAAGCCCTGGCCCGCAGCCGGATTCGGCACGGCCACGGGTCCGAGGAAGACCTGGTCAGCATGGTGGACGATGTGATCATCACGCTTGGCTACCGGTACCTGTCGTCCGCGGTGATCGGCAGCGAGGACGACCGGGTGCTCACGCCGCGGCTGGAGCTGAGCGGCGAACCCGGCACCAGGGCCCCACACGCGTGGCTGGACCGGAATGGAGAGCGGCTGTCCACGATCGACCTGTTCTGGGACTCGTACGTGCTCCTCACCGGCCCGGACGGCGGCGCGTGGGCGCGCGCTGCCGGGGATGTCGCCCAGCGGCTTGGAATTCCCTTGACCTGCCACGAGATTGGCCCCACCAGCACGCTGCGACCGTCCGAATGGGACTGGGCGGCAACCTACGGCCTCAAGCCGGACGGCGCGGTGCTGGTCCGGCCGGACGCCTTTGTCGGCTGGCGCGCCGCCGAACTTGCCGCCGACCCCGCCGCGGTGCTGGCCCCCGCCATCGCCGCCATCGCCGGCCTCGACGCGTGAACAGGAGCGACCAGATGACCACCCCCATCGACCTGGCCACCGTGCAACAGCAGGCGACGGCCTTCCAGACCGCCAAGCTGGTGCTGACCAGCGTGGAGGTCGGCCTGTTCAGCGCGCTGGCCGACGGCCCGGCCACCGCGGCCGAGCTGTGCGACCGGCTGGAGCTGCACCCCCGGGGTGTCGGGCTGTTCCTCGACGCGCTGACCGCGCTGGGGCTGTTGGAGCGCGACGAAGGCAGGTATGCCAACGTCACGGCGGCCAGCGCGTTCCTGAGCTCGGGCGGCGACAGCTATCTTGGCGGTTTCTTCGTCTGGGCCGACCGGGTCATGTACCCGGCGTGGGGGCAGCTGGCGGAGCTGCTGCGCTCCGGCAATCCGCCGATGGCCGCGCGCACCGGACACGAGATGTTCGACAGCCTGTGGGACGACCCGGTGCTGACGGAGATGCTCACCAGGATGACCGAGAGCATCAGCCGGCCGCTGATCCCGACGCTGGTCGACGCCTTCGACTGGGCGTGCTACCAGAGCGTGGTCGACCTCGGCGGCTGCCGGGGCGACACGCTCGCCGAGGTGGTGCGGGCGCACCCGCACCTGGACGCTGTGGTGTTCGACCTGCCGGCCGTGCGCCCGCAGTTCGACGAGCACATGGCGGAGCTGGAACCGAAGGTGAAGGTGCGGTTCCAGGGCGGCGACTTCTTCAAGGACGCCATTCCCCAGGCGGACCTGCTCACGCTCAACCACGCGCTGGTCGACTGGGACGAGAGCCAGCGCCGCCGGCTGTTGGACCTGACGTTCCCGGCGGTGCGGCCCGGCGGCGCGCTGCTGATCTGCGACTCCGTGATCGTCGAGGGCGAGCCGAGCTACTTCCGCAACCTGGTGCGGGGCATCAATATGCAGCTGATGACGCCGGGCGGCGGCGGGCACCGGCTGACCGAGCTGACCGGGTGGCTGCACGAGGCCGGCTACGGCAAGGTCGAGCACCGGCCGCTGAGCACCGACATGTCACTGGTGATCGCGCACAAGCCGGCATGACGATTCGGCCGGCGGCCCTGGGCCGCCGGCCGAATCAGCGGGTAACAAATCAGCGTGTTTCAGGCGCCCCAGCCGGGCGCGATCGCGACGGCGTTGACAAACAGTGCCAGGATCGCCAACGCCGTGCGCAGCATGTGGAACCGACGCCACAACGGCCGGGGATCGGGCCACGCGGCCGGGATTCCGGCGGCCGAGTCGACCGCCTTCACCCGCCGGTTGATCGGGACGTTGCACAGGTGCGACACCCCGGACACGGCCAGCAGCAGCGCCGCCCCGACCGCGAAGAGCACGACCCGCGACGTCGTCGGCGCGAGCAGGGCCAGCACGACGTCGGCTGCCGTCGAGGTCAGCACGATGACCGGCATCGTCGGATCCCAGTTGCGGCCCAGCAGTCGGTGCGTCTCGACGTAGCGGTCCATCGGCATCGCGAACAACGCCGGCAGCACGCTGAGCGCCACCGCGAACAACACGCCGGCGGTCAGCCCACTGCCGAGCAGCTCCACAATGGACAGCACCGTCGTGATCACGACAGCGCTTCGGCGGCGACCAGGTCCACCTGGTCGGCATCCGTGGTGCAGGGGAACAGGATCAGCTCGTCGCAGCCGGCCTCCGCGTAGGCGGCGATCGTCTCCCGCAGCCGTCCCGTGTCGGTGATCGCCCCGGCCGCCGCCATGGCCGCCTTCGGCCCGGCGAAGGCGTAGTAGGGCCGGAGATAGGCCTCGGCCCGTTCGCGGCCGCCCGGGCCCAGGCTGACGTAGCCCAGCGACATCATCCGAGGCCGGTCCGTGCGGCCCTTGTCCCGCCACACCTGCCGCGCCTGCCCCACCAGCGCGGCGTAGCCGGCGGTAGAGCTGCCGCCGCCGATCCAGCCCGCCCCGTGCAGGGCGGACCGGCGCATCGCCGCGGGGGAGTGGCCGCCCATGAACAGCGGCGGACCCCCGTCGACCGGCCGCGGACCGATGTCGCCGCCGGCCCAGACCTCCCGCAGCTGTGCCACGATGTCGTCCAGCCGGCGGCCGCGGCCGCCGTACTTGGAGCCGGCGGCCAGGAAGTCGTCCTCCCGGCCGCCCGCTGCCACCCCGACCACCAGGCGGTGGCCGCTGAGGTGGTCGATGGTGGCCAGCTGCTTGGCCAGCACGGTGGGACTGTCCCGGTAGGCGGCGATCAGGATGGTCGCCGCCAGCCTGATCCGCTCGGTCACCGCCGCGGCCGCCGCCAGCGCGACCACCGGCTCGTAGTTGTCGTACACCAGCCGGTCCAGCACGCCGAGGCTGGCGAAGCCGAGGCTCTCGGCCCGGCGGGCCCACGTCGTCAGCACCGGTCCGGTGCAGCCGGGCACGGTGGTTGGCAGTCCGATCCCGACGTCCATGCTCACGCCTTGAGCCCGATCACCAGGGAGTTGCCACGGCCGATCCGCTGCGCCCGCGTGTCGGCGAAACCGGTGTCCAGCAACCACTTCTGACACTCCGAGGCCGGATACGCCTGCCCGCCGTCGGTCATCAGCAGCATGTGCATGCTGGCCACGAGCGAGACCAGCTCCGGCCGGTCCCGCTCCGTCATCGGGTCGTAGACCAGCAGCGCCCCGCCGGGATTCACCGCCTCGAACGCCTTGGCGACCAGCGACATCCGCTGGGTGAGGGAGAAGTCGGCCAGCACGTGCCCGATCACCAGCACGTCCGCGGACGGGAACGGGTCGCGGAACAGGTCGCCGCCGGTGAAGGCGGCCCGGTCGGCGACGCACCGCATCCGCATGTGGTCGCCGAACGGCCCCTCGTTGGCCGGCTGGTCGAACACGCGCCCGCGCAGGTGTGGCAACGCGGTCAGCAGCAGGCTCACCATGTTACCGCGCGCACCGCCGATGTCGGCCACAGTGCCGTAGGCGGACCAGTCGATCGCGGTTTCCAGGTCCGCCGCCAGCGGCGCGCTGAGCGCGTCCTGCATCGCCAGGTATCCGAGCTGCGCTCGGGGATCGCTGAGCGAGTCCGCGACGGTGCCCTGGACCTGGACCTGACCGGTGCGCAACGCGGTGGTCAGCTGCCCCCAGGCCGGATACAGCACGTGGTTCGCGCCCTCGAGGAAGCCGCCCTGGTAGTCAGGACCGCGCACCAGCTGCGCGGAAGCGACCGCGGTGTTCCGGTAGCGCTCGCCGTCCCGGGCCAGCAGGCCCAGCGCGACCAGGGCGTCGAAGAAGTCGGCGGCCGGGCGGGCGTGCAGCCCGAGCCGGGCCCGCAGCTCCTCCTCCGTCGCCGTGCCGCCGGCCAGCTCGGTGAACACGCCGAGCTCCAACGCGCTGAGCAGGATCTTGGCCGAGCAGAACGCCGTGCCCAGCTCGGCGACGTCCACCGGCGCGTCTGTAGTGGTCACCGTGCCCGCGTCCTTTCCCGTTGTACCTCCACCACCACGGCCGCGTCCTCGTCGCCCCGGCCGGCCGCCAGCACGTCGCCGAAGCGCTCGACCGCCGCGTCCACCAGCGGCAGCTCGACGCCGTTGGCCCGGGCCTGTTCGCCGGCCAGCATGAGGTCCTTGCGCATCAGCGCGGTGCGGAAACCGGCCGGCTCGTACTTGCGCTGCCGCATGAAGCCGGAGCGGAAGCCGAGCACCGGCGACTGCCAGCCGCTGTTGTCGATCGCGTCCAGCAGCAAGTCCCGGCCCAGCCCAGCGCCCTCGGCGAAGGCCACCGCCTCGGCCAGCCCGGCGACCTGGACGCCGAGCAGCAGGTTGAACGCCAGCTTTAGCGTGCTGGCCCGGCCGGTCGGCCCCAGGTACCGGATCTCCTGGCTGAGCGCGGAGAGCACGTCCCGAACACCGTCCACATCGGACTGCCGGCCGGCCGCGAACACCCGCAGCCGGCCGGCCAGCGCCATCTGCGGATTGCCCAGCACGCACGCCTCGACCCGGGCGATTCCGGACGCGCGGAGCCGGAGTTCGGTGTTGCGCGCGAAGGTCGGGGACACGGTCGAGGCGTCGATGACCACAGCGCCCGGCTTGATGCGCTCGACGGCCTCGCCGAACAGGACGTCGTCCACCGCCGACTCGTCGGACAGACTGAGCAGGACGACCTCGGCCCCGTCACACGCCGCGCCGGCGGATGACGCGAACGACGCGCCCGCCTTCACCAGCGGCTCCGCCTTGGCGGCAGTGCGGTTGAACACGGTGACCGGCAGGCCGGCCGCGACCAGCGCGGCGGCCATGCCCGATCCCATGCTGCCCAGGCCGATCACGGTGACTCCACGGGCCATCAGACACCTCCGTCGACGTTGATCGTGGCGCCGGAGATGTAGGTGGAGGCGTCCGCGGCAAGGAAGACGACCGCGTTCGCGACGTCCTCGGGCTGGCCGATCCGACCCAGCGCCGTCATGCCGACGATTCGCTCCACGGCCGCAGGCGGCAGGCCGGCCCCCGGTTCCGTCTCGGTGAGGCCGGGGGAGATCGTGTTGACCCGGATCCGCCGCGGCCCCAGCTCCTTGCACAGCGCCCGGGTCATGCCGATCAGGGCAGCCTTGGACGCCGTGTAGTGCACGCCGTTGACCCGGCCGCGCAGCGCCACCGAGGAACCGATGTTGATCACTGACGCCCCGTCGGACAGCAGGTCGAGCGAGGCCCGCGTGACCAGGTAGGCGGCGGTGACGTTGTGGTCGAGCACCCGGTGCCACTCTGGCTCGGCCAGCTCGCCGAACGGCACCATGCCATCCACGCCGACGTTGTTCACCAACACGTCTAGCCCGCCGAACGCGATCCGCGCCCGCTCCATCAGCCGGGTTACCTCGCCTTGGTCGGTGACGTCGGCCCGGACGACCTCGTTGCCGTCGCCGAGTTCCTTTAGCCGCGAGGCCAGGCTCGTCGCCGCCTCGCCGGCGCTGCGGTGGCACGCGATCACCGACATGCCCTCGGCCGCGAGGGCCAGCGCGGTGGCCCGGCCGATGCCCCGGGTGCCGCCGGTGAGCAGCACTCGCTTGCCGGTCAGTCCTAGCTCCATGCCTGTCTCCTACTGCTCGCCAACGGTGGCCATTGCCCGGCGCAATCCGAACGTGGGGAAGAAGGTCAGGTACAGGCCGCCGACCGCTTGCTCGGGGCCGACCGGCGCCTGCCGCTGCTCGTGCACCTTGTTCAGGTTCGCCAACGGGTTCGGGTCACCGCTCTCCG
>Ga0137412_10004987_pt1 | contig 10615 bp, 12 predicted proteins | sample CZODoug2_1_16fun_FD_122160 | JGI IMG/M metagenome (GOLD analysis project Ga0137412, IMG submission 122160) | Vadose zone soil fungal communities from Angelo Coast Range Reserve, California, USA - CZODoug2_1_16fungal (Hybrid Assembly) | ecosystem: Environmental > Terrestrial > Soil > Vadose zone... | reverse complement strand
CGGCTTCCTGCTCGAGTTGTCCGCGCGTCGCGACGCTATGGCACCGCGACGCGCGGACAACCTTCGCTGCCAGGCAGTGCGGCCGCTAGGAGGCGCGGCGGCGGCGCGGCGCCCGTTCGTAGTGCAGAGGCGTGGCCAGGCGATCGCCGACGAGTGCCACCAGGCCGTCGACGAAGCCTTTGCGCTGGGCGGGCGGCAGCGCGCCGAGCACGTCGTCGTATATCTCGGACACGACGCGGTCGGCCTGGCTCACGAGCTGCCGTCCGGCCTTGGTCACCGACACGATTCGAGCCCGACGGTCGGTGCTGGACAACTGTCGCTCGGCGAGGCCCGCCGCCTCCAACTCGTCCATCGTCACGACCATCGTGGTCTTGTCCATGCCGCTGCGCTCGGCGAGCTCGACCTGGGTGCGACCGCCCTGTTTCGCATTGGCGAGCACGCAATACTGCCGCGGCGACAGGCCGATGTCGCCGAGACGAGCAGCGAGCTCGGTGTTCAGCACGTGGCTGGCCTGATTGAGCAGGAACATCAGATCGTTGTGCGGCTCGCGGGTACCCATAAGTGCGAGGTTAGCAAAACGTTCCGCTACGAAATCATTTTGCGGTAGAACGACCGATCCAAGCGATACCGCAGGAAGATCACGTGCCGCGCCGGATCTTCCTGCGCCAACAGCCCCGGGCCGCATCAGGCGCAGGAAGATCACCTCGCTGGCGCCGCGGTTGACCGCCCCGACCGGGCCGCCTAACCTCAGGTTACTGACCGGTAATCAATAGGAGTGGCGGGATGCCCGACTACGACGTGATCGTGATCGGATCGGGGTTCGGCGGCAGCGTCACCGCGCTGCGACTCACCGAGAAGGGTTACCGGGTCGGCGTCCTGGAGGCCGGCCAGCGTTTCACCGACGACACGCTGCCCAAGACCTCGTGGGACAGCCGCAACTTCCTCTGGGCGCCGAAGCTCGGCCTACGCGGGATCCAGCGCATCCACCTGCTCAACAACGTGATCATTCTCGCCGGGGCCGGCGTCGGCGGCGGATCGCTCAACTACGCCAACACCCTTTACGAACCGCTGCAACCGTTCTACGACGACCCGCAGTGGGCGCACATCACCGATTGGCGCGACGAGCTGGCCCCGCACTACGCGCAGGCGAAGAAGATGCTCGGCGTCGTCACCAACCCGACAACGACCAAGTCCGACGTCGAGATGCACAAGCTCGCGACGCAGTTCGGCCAGGGCGACACCTTCCACGCCACGCCGGTCGGTGTCTTCTTCGGACGCGACGGGGCGAAGGAGCCCGGCGTCGAGGTGCCCGACCCGTTCTTCGGTGGGGTCGGCCCGTCCCGGCGTGGATGTCTCGAGTGCGGCTCGTGCATGACGGGCTGCCGGCACAACGCCAAGAACACCCTGGTCAAGAACTACCTGGCGTTGGCCGAGCGGGGCGGCACGCAGATCCATCCCCTGACGACGGTGACCGACGTGCGGCCATTGCCGGGCGGCGACTATGCCGTCGACACGGTGCGCACCGGCACCTGGCGCCGGCGCACCGATCGCACGTTCACCGCCAGGCACGTCGTGTTCGCCGCCGGGACGTACGGCACCCAGACGCTGCTGCATCGCCTCAAGGCAACGACGCTGCCGCGCGTCTCCGACCGCCTGGGCCAGCTCACCCGGACCAACTCCGAGTCGCTGCTCGGCGTGATCAGCAACGACAAGCACGCCGACTACACCGACGGTGTGGCGATCACGTCGTCCTGGCATCCGGACGAGAACACGCACATCGAACCCGTGCGCTACGGCAAGGGCAGCAACGCGATGGGCCTGCTCACCACGGCGATGACCGACGGTGGCACCCGCCGGCATCGGTGGCGCCAGTGGCTGGCCATCGCGGTGCGCAATCCGAAGTTGATCTTCTCCACGATCATCCCTCGGCGCTGGTCGGAGAAGATCATCATCCTGCTGGTGATGCAGTCGCTGAACAACTCGATCACGGTGCGCCGCTCTCGCCGAGGGCGGTTGACGTCCGTCCAAGGTGAGGGCGAGCCGAATCCGACCTGGATCCCGGTGGCCAACGACGCCGCCCGCCAGCTCGCCGAGAACATCGACGGCATCGCCGGTGGCACCTGGGGCGATCTGATGAACATCCCGATGACGGCGCACTTCATCGGCGGCTGCCCGATCGGCGACTCGCGCGACACCGGCGTCATCGACCCGTACCACCGCGTCTACGGCTACGAGGGGCTGCACATCGTGGACGGCTCGGCGCTGACCGCCAACCTCGGCGTCAACCCGTCGCTGTCGATCACCGCGCAGGCCGAACGGGCAATGGCGTTGTGGCCGAACGCCGGCGACGTCGACGCTCGGCCGCCGCTCGGCCAGCCCTACCAACGCATCGCCCCGACGTTCCCGAAGAATCCGATCGTCCCCGCCGACGCTCCGGGCGCTCTGACGTTTGAGGCGCCCAGTGCCTCTGCCGCCGCGGGGTGATCAGCGCGACCCAGTGCCGCTTAGCCGTAGGGGCCGTTAGGCGAGCCGAACGACCAGGAGGCCGAGTTGTTGGGCCAGGTGTCCAAAGCGAGCAATGATCCAGACGGCTGCGGCCGGACGGAGAGAGATAGGCCTTGATTGCTGATGACCAATGTCCAGTCGTCGATCACATCTAGACTTACGGTCCACTGCTGGTTCGGATCATTGGCGTGGCATCCCGTAACGTGCACACTGCCGGTCGAGCCATTAATGACCGCGGTCAGGCACGCCCCTCCGTTGTTCATGATCCGGGTGGACACCACGTACCCGGCCGACCCGCCTGGCACGGCGTCGAAATACCACTGCGCCTGCGGGGGATTGTTGCCGTGGACTACGCAGGGATCTGCGTAAACTGCGCCGGACAGATCACCGGCTCGCGCTACTGCGCATTGGTTATCGGAAAAGGCCCGCCACAACTCGTGGCCCGAGTCCGCATGCGCCGTACCTGCGGTCGTAATCAAGGTGGCGACCAGCGCGGCGATACCGACCATCGCCTGGGTCAACCTTCTCCGTACCGTGAACCTCACAGACATTCCCCGCTCCATATCGTCGCTGTTGATCACACGACGATATGAGCGAGTGGCCTAGGGGCGTACCCGTGAAACCACTTGAATTTCCGCTCAGCTTCCACCCTGCAGCACAGGTGTGATCGACCCGTACCACCGGATGTACGGCTACGAGGGCCTGCATGTCATGGACGGCCCAGCGCTGACCGCGAACCTCGGCGTCAACCCGTCGCTGTCGATCACCGCGCAGGCCGAGCGGGCGATGGCTGACTCAGGACACTAGTTCCGTTTAGCCGTTGGGCGAGCCGAACGACCAGTAATAGACGAGTGAGGATTCGTCGCCTGCGACGAGGATGGCTCCCCCCGGCTGCGTCTGGATAGTTAGACGTAGGAGGCTTCGAATGGTGATGTCCATTGCCCAGGGGTAAGTCTCATTCACGTATACGGCCCACAGCTGGTTCGGGTCATCGCTGCGGCACCCCGTAACGTGCACGATGCTGGTCGAGTAGCCAGATCCCGCAGTCAGGCACCCTCCTCCGCCGCCGTTCTGTATCCGGGTGTACACCACAACGCCAGGGCGTGGCACGACGTCGAGGTACCACTGCGCCTGCGGGGGATTGTTGCCGTGGACTGCGCAGGCGTCCGCCCAGACCATGCCGGACGCATCGTCGGCTCGGTCGACCGCACACAAGTTCTCGGACCAGGCTTGCCACAACTCGTGGCCCGAGTCCGCGTGCGCAGTACCACCGGTCGTGATCAAGGTGGCGACCAGCGCGGCGATACCGACCATCGCCTGGGTCAACCTTCGTCGTACCGTGAACTTCGCAGACATTCCCCGCTCCACATCGTCGCTGTTGATCACACGACGATATGGGCGATAGCTCACGGCCGTACCCGTGTAACCACCTGGATGTCTACTCAGGTTCCACCTTGCAGCACCGGGAGGTCGGTACGCGCGAAGTCGTCGCCGACGCAGAGGATCGGGTACCCGGTGCGCTCAGCGAGCGCGTACGTGCAGCAGTCGCCGAATTTGAGCCCCGCGAGATGCCGGCCCTTGCCGAAGCGGCGCCAGGCATCGAGTGAACGCCCGGCCAGATCGTCGTCGAAGGGCACCGTCGAGACGCGGGCATCGCGCAGCGCTCGACGGGAGATCCCGACCGCGGCGGGCGCTCGCGCCTCGAGGACGATACCCAGTTCGAGGGCGATAGGTGCCGCGATGACGGCCTCAGTCGCCGCCGCGAGCCGAGCCGCCAGCCAGTCGCGGTCCGGCTCGCCGGTGAGAATCGCAACGATCGCCGACGTGTCGACGACGAGCTACGCGGGCGTCCGGGCGTAGGCATGGCCGCCGAAGTCGGCGACGATCCGCTGTTCGTGAGCGGCCAGCGACGGCGAATGCCGTTCGAGCACGTGTCGCAGCCCGGTGTTCTGCTCGGTGAAGCGCTGCGCGGCCAGGCGCGCGACCCCGGCGCCGTCCAGCTCGGTGGCGTCGTCGACCCGGGCAGCGAGTGTCAGCGTCCAGAAGTACTGCAACGCCAGGACGAGCTTGCGCGGCGTGCCGAAGATGTCGGCCAGCTCGGCGGACCAGGGCAGCTCGCCGTTCCGTTCGATCTCGGCGCGTACCTCGCGCAGTGCCGCCCACCTCTTGTGCGTCTCTGTCCAGCTCATGGCAAGGACGCTAGGGCGCCGCGCCGCCAAGATCGTCGTGCCGGGGGCGGGATCCGGGTTACTACCTGGGTAGGAGATCGACATCCGACTACCGTCGGATGCCTACTACCGGTGCGATCCTTAGGCTGAGGTGGTGATCGGCGCGCTGACCGACGCTGTCGCCTTCGTACGGCGGCAAGTCGCGCGCGCCCACGAGGACATCGAGTATCCGTGGTGGATCATCGCCGGATCCGTCACCGCCATGCTGGGCGGTACGGTGGCCGCCGTCGCCCAGCGCGATCTGCTGATCCCGCCCGGTCTCATCGCGCTCACCGTTCTCGCGCCGTTGTTCCCGATGGCGTCCGAGCTGTTGTTCGCCCGGATGTGCTCACCGCTGCTCAGCATGGCGGTCACCTGCGCGGCGGTGGCCTGGCTGCTGCGCACGCCCACCCAGTACGACTTCGCGCCGCTCGTGCTGGCGCTCGCGACCGGCGAGCTGAGCGCCACCGCCTCGGTCAAGGTCAGCCTGCTCGGCACGGCGATGGGCGTGGCCACGCTCGCGACCGGGCATGTACACGGCGGCATCATGTGGCTGTACCTGGTGACCCAGCTCGCCGCCTGGGAGATCGGCTTCGCCATGCAGTGGCAGCTGCGACTGCTGCAGGCCGAACGGCGCCGGCACGTCGCGCAGGAGGCCGAGGCCGCTACCACTGAGCGACAGCGCATCGCCCGCGAGATCCACGACGTCGTGGCCCATTCCCTCAGCGTGACGATGCTGCACGTGACCGGCGCGCGCCGCATGCTGCAGACCGACCGCGACGTCGACGAGGCGGTGGGCGCCTTGCAGGACGCGGAACGGGTCGGGCGCCAAGCGCTGGCCGAGATTCGCCGGACGGTGGGCCTGCTCGGCACGTCCGGTTCGGGCACGGCCGTGCTGCCCGGCGTGGGCGACATCGCGACGCTCGTCGACACGGTGCGGGCCGCCGGCGTCGGCGTGAGCTACAGCCTGGCTGGGGATCCGACAGGGGTGGGCCCGGCCGCCGGGCTCGGCTTGTATCGCATCGCCCAGGAGTCGCTCGCTAACGTCACCAAACATGCGCCCGGGTACGGTGCCACCGTCTGCCTGGAGGTGACGCCCCAGTCGGCGCGCCTCGAGATCCGCAACGAAACATCCGCACTGGCACCACCGAACGGGCGAAGCGGATCGGGCGTGCGCGGCATGCAGGATCGGGCGGCCCAGCTGGGTGGCACGCTGTCGGCCGGGCCGGACGATGCCGGCTGGCGCGTCGACGCCCTTATCCCGTTGGAGGAACCCGAATGATGCGCGTCGTCCTGGTGGACGATCAGGATCTGGTGCGGTCGGGGTTGCGGCTCATCCTGCGCCGGCGCGACGGGTTCGAGATCGTCGCCGAATGCGCCGACGGTTCCGAGGTGCCCGCCGCCGTGGCGGCGCACCCGCCGGACGTCGTGGTGATGGACCTGCGGATGAAGGGCGTCGACGGCATCGAGGCGACGCGCCGGCTGCGCGCCACGGACACCGCGCCGCCGGTGCTCGTGCTGACCACGTTCGACGACGACGAGCTGCTGTCCGGGGCGCTGCGGGCCGGTGCCGCGGGATTCATCCTCAAGGACTCTCCCGCCGAGGACCTCATCCGGGCGGTGCGCGCCGTGGCCGGTGGCGAGGCGTGGCTCGATCCGGCCGTGACGGCCCGCGTGCTGCGGGCGTACCGCACAACCCCGACCGCGGCGCCGGCCCACGCGACGGGCGAGCTGACCGCCCGCGAGCACGACGTCCTGCGCATGATCGGACGCGGCCTGGGCAACTCCGAGATCGCGGCGACGCTCGTGATCTCCGAGCTGACGGTCAAGAGCCATGTCGGGCGGATCTTCGCCAAGCTCGGTCTGCGCGATCGGGCCGCGGCCATCGTCTACGCGTTCGACCACGGGCTGGTGCACCCCGGCGGTTAGGGCTCGCCCCGTCTCTTGATCAAGAGTGAGAAGTGGCTGCTGGAGCGACCACATCTCACTCTTGATCAAGAAAGAATCGGTGCGCCGGGCCCGTCCAGGGCGACGTCGACCGCGAACCCGGCGTCGGCCAGGCCGTCGGCCACGTGCCGCGCCAGCACCGGTTCGTCCTCCACCACCAAGATCCGCACGTCGATCAGTGTGCGGCACGGCCGATGACACGCCGCTAACCCCCGATCGTGCAACTTTCTGCGGTCTCAGGCCGCAGAAAGTTGCACGATCGGATGGATCAGGCCTCGTTGCCGAGCCCGGCGGCGACCTGCACGGCGTCCGCACGCTCGACGCGGTCGAGGTCGTCCAGCTCGGGCTGGGCGATCTCGCCGCGGTCGGCGGCGTCCACGGCCCGGTGCACCGTACTCAGCACGACGGCGGCGAGCACGACGGTGCCGGCGCCCAGGATGAACGGCACGTGCGCGTTGTAGTGCTCGACCAGCTTGCCCGCGCAGAACGGGGCCAACCCGCCGCCGATGAACCGCACGAACCCGTACGTCGCCGCCGCGACGGGCCGCTCGACCGGGGCGATGCTCATGACGGCGGTCGTGACCAGCGTGTTGTTCACGCCGATGAAGGCGCCGGAGATGATCACCGCGGCGATCACGACGGCGGGACGGTCCGGGTAGATGCCGATGACGGCGAGGTCGATCGCCATCAGCACGAAGTTGGCGTACAGCGTGCGCGGTGTGCCGAACCGGGCCCTCAGCCACGGCGCGCCCCACACCGCGAGCGCCGCAACGAGCACTCCCCAGGCGCAGAACACCAGGCCGAGCTTCTGCGGCGAGACGTCTCCCATCAGGAACGGGGCATAACCGAGCACGGTGAAGAAGCCCCAGTTGTAGAGCAGGCCCACCACGCTCGTCGTCGCCAGGCTGCGGTGGCGCAGCGCCTTGAGCGGTTCGGTGATGCTCTCTTTCCGCGCCGGTTTCGGGGTCGGCGGCAACAGCACGATCGTCGCAACCAGTGCGATCGCCATCAGCGCGGAAACGCCGTAGAACGGCCCCCGCCAGCTGATCGAGCCGAGCTCGCCGCCGACCAGTGGGCCGAGCGCGATGCCGACGCCGAGCGCCGTCTCGTACAGGACGATCGCTCCGGCGAACCCGCCACTCGCCGAGCTGACGATCACGGCGAGGGACGTCGCGATGAACAACGCGTTGCCCAACCCCCAGCCGGCCCGGAAGCCGACGATGCCGTTGATCGAGCCGGACGACCCGGCCGCCGCCGCGAACGCGACGATCAGCACCAGGCCGAGGATCAGGGTGCGCTTGGCGCCGATGCGGCTCGATACCCAGCCGGTCACCAGCATCGCGACGGCGGTGACCACCAGGTAGCTGGTGAACAGCAGCTCCACCTGCGACGGGGATGCCTTCAGCTGCGAGCTGAGCGATTTGAGGATCGGGTCGACCAGCCCGATGCCCATGAACGAGATCACGCAGGCGAACGCGACCGCCCACACTGCCTTCGGTTGCCGGAACGGGCTCTGCTCGGCCTTCATGTCTCTCCTAGGGCGTCCGGGGCTTGTCGAAGCCGGCGGTCAGGTACTCGATGGCGGGCAGCGCATTGGCCAGCGCCGCGCGGTGCTCGTCGGGCAAGGTCTCGATCTGCGCCCGCAACGCGGCGGCTCGGGCCGCCCGGCGCTCGGCCAGAACGCGCTCACCGTCAGCCGTGAGGTGGACGAGCGTGGCCCGCCCGTCGCTCGGGTCGGTGGCCCGGCGCACGTACCCGGATTTGGCCAGCCGGTTGACGAGCGCCGTCATGCCCGGCTGTGCGGTGCCCTCGCGTTCGGCGAGCTCGGAGATCCGGAGCGGGCCGACGGCGAGCGTGCTCAGCGTGCTGAGCGAGGTCATGCTCATCTGCTGCGGGGAGGTACGGATCGCCCATCGGGTGAGGCGACTGAGTCCTTCGGCGATGGCTTCGTCCTGATGCACGTCCTCAACTGTATAACGGCATTATGTAATTGACGCTGTTAGTCGAGCCACACCGAGCGCTGGCCAACATCGTCAGGTTCTGTCAAGTCGGTCCCGCCCGCGCCAAGGATGAGCGCACGTGCGGCTTCTGCCGCGGGGGTTGACGCATTCGGGGGAGATCACCATGAACGCACGAGCTATTGCCACGCGTGGGCCGGGACGGCGCCGGTACCAACGGTGCCTAGCCGCGTTGGCCGTCCTGGTCGTCGGGTTTAGCGCGCTGCAGGTGATCGGAGCCGGACCGGTGTCCGCCGCGCCCGGTGACATCACCGAGTTCACGCTCCCGCCGGGCAGCAACCCCAGGAGTATCACCACCGGGCCGGACGGCAACCTGTGGTTCACCGAATCCGGCAGTGACCGGGTCGGGCGGATGACCCCCACCGGAACCGTCACCGAATTCTCCGCCGGCATTACCGAAGGCAGTTGGCTGGGAGGAATCACCGCAGGCCCCGACGGCAACCTCTGGTTCACCGAGGACCTGATCGGACGGATCGGGCGGATCACCCCCACCGGAACCGTCACCGAATTCCCCGCCGGTAGTACGGAAGACGGCGGACCGGTCGAGATCACCGCCGGCCCCGACGGCAACCTCTGGTTCACCGAGTTCTTTGGCAACCGGATCGGGCGGATCACCCCCACCGGAACCGTCACCGGATACTCGGTCGGCGGGTTTCCGCTAGGAATCACGGCCGGCCCCGACGGCAACGTCTGGTTCACCCGGCCGCTTTACATCGAGGTCGGGCGGATCACCCCCACCGGAACCGTCACCAGATTCCCCGCTACCACCACAAGTGGTCACACATCGCAGAGCATCACTGCCGGCCCCGACGGCAACCTCTGGTTCACCATGTACGACGGTGACCTAATCGGTCGGATCACCCCCACCGGAACCGTCACCGAATTCCCCGCCGGTAGTACAGAACGCAGCGGACCGGGCGAGATCACCGCTGGCCCCGACGGCAACCTCTGGTTCACCGAGTCCAACGGCCACCGGATCGGTCGGATCACCCCCACCGGAACCGTCACCGAATACACCGCCGGCATCACCCCAGGCGGCGCACCGCGGGGTATCACCGCCGGGCCGGACGGCAACATCTGGTTCACCGAGAGCGACGGTGATCGCATTGGTCGCCTCGAACTGGCCGAACCGCAGGCGACTCTCAGCCCGGCCAGCCACGACTTCGGCGAGCAAGCCCTGGGCAGCACCAGCAGCCCGCGGCAGCTCACCGTCACCAACACCGGCACCGCGTCTCTGGTCGTGGGAGCCGCCAGCATCACTGGCACCAACCCCGGCGACTTCACCGCTGCCGCCGACCACTGCTCCGGCGTGACGGTCGCACCGGACGACAGTTGCACCATCGACGTGACGTTCACCCCGGCGGCCGTCGGTGCCCGCTCGGCGACGCTGAGCATCCCGGACAACGCCGCGGGCAGTCCGCACACCGCCGCGCTGACCGGCACCGGCACGCCGGCGGCGTCCACCGTGCTGCTGAGCGCCACGCCCAACCCGTCGACCTTCGGTGACCCGGTGACGGTCACCGCGCACGTGTCCACCGCCGCGCCGGTGACACCGACCGGCATCGTCGCCTTCGCTGACGGCGCCACCGCACTCGGTACCGCAGTGGTCGACGGCACCGGCACCGCCACCCTGACGACCACGACCCTGCATGGCGGGCAGCACCAGATCACCGCCACCTACAGCGGCGACGCCAACCTGCTCACCAGCTCAGCTACGACCGGGCAAACCGTGAACGCGGCAGCAACCACCCTCACCGCCCGCCCGGCCCAGCTGGTCGTGCAGCTACCGGGCACCTCCGGACTGCGGCTCTCCGCCCGCCTGGCCGTCACGAGTACCGACGCGCCAATCGCCGGCCAGCCCATCGCCATGCGCGTCAACGGCACCACCGCCTGCACCGCGAACACAGCGCCCAACGGCGTCGCCACCTGCACCGCACC
>Ga0137412_10004986_pt1 | contig 10617 bp, 8 predicted proteins | sample CZODoug2_1_16fun_FD_122160 | JGI IMG/M metagenome (GOLD analysis project Ga0137412, IMG submission 122160) | Vadose zone soil fungal communities from Angelo Coast Range Reserve, California, USA - CZODoug2_1_16fungal (Hybrid Assembly) | ecosystem: Environmental > Terrestrial > Soil > Vadose zone... | reverse complement strand
ACGACCCTGCCCGCGGTCAGCGCCAACATCATGGTGCAGGGCGACAGCGATCACATCGGCTGTCGTATCACCGTGGACGGGACGGTCCGGGATGAGAAAAGTACCAATGGGGTTAACGCCCAGACCTTTTGCCTGGTGAAGTCCGCATGACCGAGGCGAACACCAAGCACGCCATTCCGCACGCCAAGCGGCCGTTCTTCGCCCATGCCATGCGCGTGTTGGCGGTGCCGATCATCCTGGCGTGGGTCCTCATCGCCGTCGTCGTGAGTACGATCGCCCCCACATTGGAAGTGGTCGGGGAGACGCATTCGTCGCCGATGGCCCCCAAAGATGCGCCGTCCCTGAAGGCGATGATGCTGATGGGTCATAACTTCAAGGAATTCGATTCCAACAGTACGGTGATGATCGTCGTCGAGGGCCAGCAGCCGCTCGGCCCGGACGCGCACCGGTACTACGACAGCATCATTGCCAAGCTGCAGCAGGATCCCCAGCATATCCAGCATATTCAGGACTTCTGGGGGGATCGGTTAACGGCGGCCGGAGCCCAGAGCGCCGACGCCAAGGGCGCCTACGTGATGATCAATCTCGCCGGTGAACAGGGCACGACGTTAGCCAACGAATCCGTCGAGGCTGTCCGCAAGGCCGTGGAACGCACGCCTGCCCCGCCCGGGGTGAAGGCCTATGTGACCGGCCCGGCCGCGCTCACCTTCGATCAGCACGTCGTCGGGAACGCCAGCCTGAAGAAGATCACGTTGTTTACGCTCGTGGCGATCGCGGCCATGTTGCTGCTGGTCTACCGCTCCATCGTCACCACCCTCATCCAGCTTTTCCTGACCGGGATCGGGTTGCAGTCGTCCCGGGGAGTGGTCGCGGTTCTGGGCGACAACAACATTTTCGGGCTGACCACGTTCGTATCGAATATCTTGACCATGCTGGCGATCGCGGCGGCCACGGACTATGGGATCTTCATCTTCGGCCGCTATCGAGAGGCGCGTGGGGCCGGCGAGGATCGCGAAACCGCGTACTACACCACCTTTCGGTCGGTTGCTCCGGTGATCGTGGGTTCGGGCCTGACGATTGCCGGGGCGACGTACTGTCTGAGCTTTGCGCGGCTGCCGTACTTCGTCACGATGGGCGCACCCGTGGCGATCGGAATGCTCGTTTTGGTGGCGGCCGCGGTCACGCTGGGGCCGGCTGTTCTTTTCGTCGGCAGCCGGTTCGGTCTCTTCGAGTCCAAGCACGCGGCTCAGGGCCGACTGTGGCGCCAGGTGGGCACCGCGGTGGTCCGTTGGCCCGCCCCGATCCTGGTCGCCAGCGCCATCGTGGTCCTGATCGGCATGGTCGCCCTGCCCGGATATACGACGAGCTATAACGATCGCTGGTACCAACCCGCCAGTACCGCAGCCAATCTCGGATACGCCGCTGCCGACCGGCATTTCACGCAGGCCCGGATGAATCCGGACATCCTGATGGTCGACGCCGACCACGACATGCGCAATCCGGCCGACATGCTGGTTCTGGACAAGGTCGCCAGAAACGTCCTCAACACCGAGGGTATCGCCATGGTCCAGGACATCACCCGGCCGCTGGGAATTCCGATTCAGCACAGCTCGATACCGTTTCAGAACAGCATGGGGGGCCAGAGCACCATGCAGCAATATCCGTTCCAGCAAACTACCATCGCTAATCTGCGGAAGACGGCCGACGATTTGCAGATCCTCAGCGACACCACCCAGCGGCTGTACGGTGTCCTGAGCCAGGTCGTCGCCACAACTCACGACCTGGCTCAAAACACGAACCACCTGACGGGTATCACCGACGACTTGCGCGATCACATTGCGGATTTCGACGATTTCTATCGGCCAATCAGATCCTATTTCTATTGGGACAAGCACTGCTTCGATATCCCAGTTTGCTGGTCGCTGAGGTCGTTATTCGACGCCTTGGACGGCGTAGATGAGCTCACCGAAGACCTGCACAACGTCAACCACGACACCCAAAAACTGGATGCGCTCTTGCCGCAGACGCTCGCGCTGCTGATCCCGATTATCGAGACCACGAAGAGCACCCGGGGATTGATTCTGTCGACGTTAAGCACCATGTCGGCAATACAGAACCAAAATGCGGCGCTCAATAACACCGCGATCGTCATGGGGCAGAGTTTCGACGCCGCCAAGAACGGTGACCTCTTCTACCTGCCACCCGAAGCGTTCCAAAACCCCGAGTTCCAGCGGGGCTTGAAAATGTTCCTCTCACCCGACGGCAAGTCCGCTCGCTTCTTCATCACCCACCAGGAAGATCCGATGACCCCGCAGGGAATCGCGCGTGTCGACGCGGAGAGAAAAGCCGCCCAGGACGGGCTGAAAATGTCCTCCCTGTCGGACGCCAAAATCTATCTGGGTGGTACCGCTGCCACCTTCAAAGACATGCACGACGGCGCCAAATATGACCTCATGATCGTGGTGGTGTCCTCGCTCACGCTGATCTTCATCATCATGCTGATTCTCACCCGAGCCCTGGTAGCCGCGGCCGTGATCGTCGGCACCGCGGCCAGCTCCATAGCGGCATCCTTTGGGCTCTCGGTGCTCATCTGGCAGGACCTTTTCGGCATGAAAATCCACTGGCTGGTGATGCTGATGTCGGTCATCATCCTGTTAGCGGTCGGATCGGACTACAACCTGCTGCTGGTCTCCCGGATCAGGGACGAGATCCACGCCGGACTCAAAACCGGAATGATCCGGTCCATGGCCGGCACCGGTGGAGTGGTGACCTCTGCGGGCCTGGTGTTCGCCGTCACCATGGCCTCCATGCTCGGAAGCAGTCTGATCATTGTCGCTCAGCTGGGTTCCACCATCGCCATCGGGCTACTGCTCGACACCCTGATCGTGCGCTCGCTGCTGATGCCCTCGATCGCCACCCTGCTGGGACGGTGGTTCTGGTGGCCGCAAGTCGTCTACCCCCGCGGCGACCACAACCGGCCCCGGATTCAGCAGCCGACCGATGAGACGGCCACGACGCAACCGCTCCGCGTGGGTGCGATGACTCACGAAGGGCCGCAATGAGATTAGCGAAGCTCTTAGTGCCGGCAATGGTCACGGCGGCCATGGTTGCTGTAGCCGCCCCGGCGCACGCCGACCCGGATACCGACTTAAACAATCAGCTTCACGCGTACGGCATCTACGCTCCCCTTGACTACAACGCATGGCTGGGCAAGATCACGTGTGAACGACTACACAACGGCCTAGACACCACTGCCGACAAGTCCGCCCACTTCGCGTTCGTCAACCTGCCGCGCGGTACCACGTCCGGGCAAAGTTACCAATTCCTCGCCGCCGCAATCGGCACCTACTGTCCCGACCAGGTTCCGCTTCTCACCGCGGCGGCCGAACGTCACGAATGACGTTGCAGCCCAGTCAGCGCGGCCAACCCGCCGCATCGACCAGAGAGGAGATGCCCATGCACCGGCCGAGGCGACCGCGAGCACGTTCGGTTCTACGCGCGGGGATCGCCGCACTAACCGCGACGGTCACGATATCGGCGATGCCCGTCATCGCGGTGGCCGACTCCACCGACGATTACCCGATCCCTAGTCGGATGATCGTCACCACCTGCACCGCCGAGCAAATCCTCGCCGCCGCACGCGATTTCACGCCAATCTATTATGAGCGCTACATGATTGACAAACACAACAAGTCGCCCCAGGTTCAACAGGCCGCCATCGATAGTGCACACTATTTCTATTCGCTCACCTCTGCGGATCGCAGAGCCTACTCCGAACAGATGGCCACCAACTTTGCCGACCCCATGACGGCGGCGTGGCCCAATTGGGCGAAGATCTTCTTCAACAATAAAGGCGTCACCGCCAAAGAAACCGATCACTGCGCCGACTACCCACCCGCCGACCCATCGGTGTGGGACTGGTCACCCGCTCGATGACGAAATCGTAACCTACGGCCCCACAATGCTTGTGAGCGAACTGGTTTGGGCCTGCCCTGATTTAGGGTGCCGGCGGGCGGCCGGAAAGGCCACCGACCCGGCGTCGCCGTATGCCGACGGGCCGCTGGGCTACCGAAGGTGGCGCTGGCCGCGGCGGTGCTGGCCGCGGTGCAGCTGCTGATCTGCGGGGTGCTGGCGTTTCGCGACTACTTATATTGGGACGACCTGATCCTGGTCGGCCGGGCCGGCACCCATAGCCTGTTGTCGCCGTCGTTTCTGTTCGACGAGCATGACGGCCACGTCATGCCGACCGCGTTCCTGGTCGCCGGCGCCATCACCCGGCAGGTGCCGCTGAACTGGGTCGGGCCGGCCATCAGCCTGGTGGTGCTGCAACTGCTGGCCTCGCTGGCCCTGTTGCGCAGTCTGCATGTGATCCTGGGCTGGCGGCCGGTGCTGCTGGTTCCGCTGACCTTTGCGCTGATCACTCCACATCGTGGCAGCGAGGGGGGATTTAGGTATTTCACATGAGTTCTTGTGAGCCCTCCCAGCTTATTATGAAGCGTATCTAAGTTCGGCTAGCCTTTAACCCAGAACGGGGCTGGTCAGATACCACAACACGATCGGAAGGCTCTCCGATGACTTCTCGTCGACTCACCTGTCTGCTGGCCGCTGCTGCCGGCGGTTTGTTCGGAGTCGTGTTCCTCTCGGACGCCGTCGCCGTCGCCGACAACGTCGACATTGGGGCGCTGGCCGATGCTTTCGATGCGGCTTCCTACACCCTTCATCCCGTCGAACCGGAAACCGTGACCGGTTTGTACAACATCGCCACTGCTCCGCCCGGCGTCAACGCAAGCATTCAGGGCTATCAGCAGTTCGACGTCTTCGGCAACGATTCCGACGATCCGGCCGGCCATTTCTATGCCTACGTGTCAACCGTTCCCTATCTGGGGACCCGCACCGATCTTGCGAACGAAGAGATCGCGACCAGCCAGGTCCTCTACGTCAGCCCCGACGTGCCGGGATACGAAGATCCCACCGGAATAGCACCCATCGCGGGATCGGTGATCAGTACCACGCACAGTCTCGGCGGCCTATTCACCAATGTGTACTCCGCTGTACCTTCGGGGGATACCACCACCATCACGGACATCTTGAAGACTCCGTTCGGCAACATCGACCTGTCCCAACTCGTCAATGTCCTTAGGGTCGACGCAGTTAACGTGCCGTCCGTGCTACCCAACGGGATCACCGCGACCAGCGACCCAGTCATCACCGCCGTCAGCGGACTTCCGCCGTTCACCATCGACCACCAGGGCTATCAGTCATTTCAATACGGTGAAAATCCAGATGCAACCTTCAACGCCCTCCAGACCACCACCACTGACGGAGTCGGTTTCCACACCGAAGCCTTCCTGGTCACCGAACAAACGGGTACCGCCGACTCGCTGCCGATCGGATCGGTCTACAACAGCATCGATTTCTACAACCTGTCGAACGTTTACTCCTCGATTCCACAACCCGACGGCACCGACGAAGTCACAGATATTCTGATCAACACCAATACTGGCCAATCTCTTGACCTTTCGCCCATATTCTTTCCTTATGACGCGTCCGCCGGCCTCGACGACGGCTCGCTGTTACGACCTATTTTGTTTGGCGACGACATCATCAAAGCCGCACCCGACGCACAGCTGACGTACACCGGAATCAACGGTCTCCCACCGGGAAACTTCTCGATTCAGGGGATAGGCCTGTTCGGTGTTTACCATGACGGCGCCGACACTCCGTCGTCGACCTTCGAAGCCGACGTGACCACCGTCCAGCCGATGTTCGTCAGCTCCTTTACTGAGACGCTACTCGTCACTGATTCGCCGGACCCAGCATTACCAGAAGGCTCGATAATCGACTTCACTTCATGGGGTCTCGGTTTCGAGAACTTTTACACCGACCTGCCCGGGTTGGGCCCGGACGGTCAGAACCTCATCACCGATACCTTCGTGACCCCGTTCGGCAACCTGGATCTTTCCTGGGTGTACGCGAGCTTGGACGCGTCCGCGGGACTTACCCCGGCCGAGGGACTGGCGTCGTTCGCGGACCAGCCGTGGCTTGACCTGTTCGACACCGTGTTCGGTTTGTGACGGTCAGCTCGCTCGCCTGACGACGCCTGCCGGAAGTAGTCCACCGTGCGGGCAACGCCGTCGTCGAGCGGCACCTGCGGGCGCCAGCCCAAAACCCGTTCCGCCAAACCGATATCGAGGCAGGACCGTTTGAGGTCGCCCAGCCGGGGCGGGCGGAACTCCGGGTCGTCGGGCGCACCGACCGCAGCCGCCACCGCTGAATGAAGTTGGCGATCAGAGGTTTCCACGCCGGTGCCGACGTTGAAGCGCTGCCCGCCGCCGCCTGGACCCGACGCTTTGATGAACGCGTCCACCACGTCGTCGACGAACACGTAGTCACGGGTGTTGGAACCGTCGCCGAACACCTTTGTGGGCTTGTCCGATAGCAGCGCCTGCGCGAAGATCGCCACCACGCCGGCCTCGCCGTGCGGATCCTGCCGTGGCCCATAGACATTGGCCGGTGCGATGTGGGAGCACTCCAAGCCGTAGAGATGCCTGAACGTGTTGAGGTAGATCTCCCCGGCCACCTTGCCCGCGGCATACGGCGACGCCGGGTCGGTGGGCACGGCCTCACTGGTCGGATAGGTCGGCGGCGTCCCGTAGATCGATCCGCCCGAGGAGGTGTGCACGAACTTGCGCGCTCCGGTCAGACGCGCGGCTTCGGCAAGGCGCACGGTGCCGATCACGTTGACCGACGCGTCGAATTGCGGGTCGGTCACCGAGCGCCGCACATCGATCTGCGCGGCCAGGTGGAACACCACCTCCAGGCGATGCTCGTCGAGGATCGCTTGCAGATCGGCGTTGACGATATCGGCCTCGACGAAGGCGAACTCGGGATTGCCGACCAGGTGCTCGAGGTTGGTGGCCCGCCCGGAGGCGTAGTTGTCCAGCCCGACGACGCGATGCCCGTCGCTCAGCAACCGGTCGACTAGCGTCGACCCGATGAACCCGGCAGCCCCGGTGACCAGTGCGCGCACCGGCCCACCATACCGACGGGCCGCCGGTCTACCCAAGGTGGCGCTGGCCGCGGCGGTGCTGGTCGCGGTGCAGCTGCTGATCCGCGGGGTGCTGGCGTTTCGCGGCTACTTCTACTGGGACGACCTGATCCTGGTCGGCCGGGCCGGCTCCCATAGCCTGCTGTCGCCGTCGTTTCTGTTCGACGACCATGACGGTCACGTCATGCCGGCCGCGTTCCTGGTCGCCGGCGCCATCACCCGGCTGGCGCCGCTGAACTGGGTCGGGCCGGCCATCAGCCTGGTGGTGTTGCAACTGCTGGCATCGCTGGCCTTGTTGCGCAGTCTGTACGTGATCCTGGGTTGGCGGCCGGTGCTGCTCGTACCGCTGACCTTCGCGCTGTTCACTCCGCTCGGCGTGCCCGGGTTCGCCTGGTGGGCGGCGGCCCTGAACTCGCTGCCGATGCTGGCCGCGCTGGCTTGGGTCTGCGCCGACGCGATCCTGTTGGTCCGCACCGGAAACCAGCGGTACGCCGCGACCGGCGTGCTGGCCTACCTCGGTGGGCTGCTGTTCTTCGAAAAGGCAGCGGTGATTCCGTTTGTCGCGTTCGCTGTCGCGGCGCTGCTGTGCCACGTGCAGGGCGATCGGTCCGCGATACGGACGGTGTGGCGGGCCGGCATCCGATTGTGGACGGCGTCGCTGGCGCTGACCGGTAGCTGGATCGTGGTGTATCTGGCTGTGGTCAACCAGCATCGCTGGAGTTCAGACCTGACGATGACGTGGGATCTGTTGCGCCGCTCGGTAACTCACGGCGTCGTCCCGGGGTTGGCCGGTGGCCCGTGGGTGTGGGGCAGGTGGGCGCCGGCCTCGCCGTGGGCAGTTCCTCCGACGACGGTGAAGGCGCTCGGCTGGCTGGTACTGGCCGCCGCGCTGGGGATCTCGCTGGCCCGCAAGCAGCGCATCGCGCCGGTGTGGTTGACCGCCGCCGGCTATGTGGTCGCCTGCCAGGTGCCGATCTATCTGATGCGCTCGTCGCGGTTCACCGTGCTCGAGCTGGCCCAAACCTTGCGTTATTTCCCGGATCTCGTCGTGGTGCTGGCGTTGCTGGCCGCAGTCGGGTTCTGTGCGCCCAACCGCGCCTCGTCTGGATGGCTCGATGCGTCAGCAACCCGCACGGTGGTCACGACCGCGGTGGCGGCGTCGTTCGTGGCGAGCAGCTGGTATTCGACGGCAACGTTCCTGACGTCCTGGCGGGACAACCCCGCACAGCCGTATCTGCAGAACGCCCGGCGCGATTTGGCGGCCGCACAAGCGAACTCGAGTGCACCGTTGCTCGACCAGGAGGTCGATCCGCTGGTGCTCGGACGGGTGGCCTGGCCGGACAACCTAGCCAGCCGCATGTTCGCGTTGCTGCGCGATCGCCCCGAATTCAGTTCTTCGACAATGCAATTGAAGATGCTGGACGGCCAGGGCCGGTTGGTTGGCGCCCAGGTGACTTGGGTGCGCGCGATGGCGCCCGGCCCGGTCCCGCAGTGCGGATACCTGGTGCAGCCCGACCGGCCGGTTGAGATTGGTCTCGACGGCCCACTGCTGCCAGCGGACTGGACGGCCGAGATCAACTATCTGGCCAACAGCGACGGGTCGATGACGGTCTCACTGTCGGAGGGGCTCGACGCCCGGGTCCACGTACATCCCGGGCTCAACCGGGTCTACGTGCGACTACCGGGCGCGGGCAATGCGATGCGGGTGCGGGCCAACACGGCTGCGCTGAGCGTGTGCATCGCCGCTGGGCCGGTGGGATTCGTGCTGCCGCGCTGACGCGGGGCAAAGGTGGAGCCACCTAGGAGAATCGAACTCCTGACCTGCTCATTACGAGTGAGCCGCTCTACCGACTGAGCTAAGGTGGCGTGCCCTGTCGGGCGGGACGAGTCTACGGCAGGGCCACTTGGACACCCAAGTTCAGTCACGCAGCGCCTGGCCGATGGTGGCGACCATGGCGTCGACGGCGAACTTGGGCTTGACGTTGATCGCCAGCGCCTCGCGGCACTCCAGCACAGCTTCGATGCAGCGCAGCAGCCGATCGGCGGAGACGTGGGCGGCCATCGACCCGATCTGCGCGGCCATATCGGGGTGGTTGGGCCGCACGTCACCCGCACTGGCGGCGACCAGCAGCGCGTCACGAAAGTAGGTTGCCAGGTCGATCAGCGCGCGGTCCAGCGAATCCCGCGACGCCCGGGTCTGACGCGACTTCTGCCGTCGCTCAAGGTCTTTGATCGCACCGGTGGCGCCGCGCAGCGCACCGGCGGTGCCCTTGCCGGTGCCTCCGGCGCCCAGCGCGGTCCGCAGCTCCTCGGTCTCGGCTTCGTCGCGCCCGGCGGTCAGCACTGCCGCCTCGGCCTCGGCGGCGGCGACCAGCGCCTCGGCGGCGCTGAATGCCTTCGACCGGGTCGCGGCGTCGCGGGCCAGCCCCAACGCCTGCAGCCGGCGCTCACGCGCCTCCGGATCGGTGGCCAGCCGTCGGGCCCGTCCCACGTGGCCGCCGCTGACCGACGCCGCCCAGCTCGCGGTCTCGGGCGAGAGCCCGTCGCTGTCGATCAAGACCTGCGCGATGGCCTCAGGCTGGGGCGTCACCAGCGCGATATGCCGGCACCGGGACCGCAGCGTGATCGCGATGTCTTCGGGGTCCACCGACGGCGCGCACAGCAGGAAGACCGTCGACGGCGGCGGCTCCTCGACCACCTTCAGCAAAGCGTTCGCCGCGCCTTCGGTCAGCCGGATCTCGCAGCGATACTCGGGAATATCACGCTTCGCTTTCTCGCTGCTGTATGCCCCGTGAAAGGCGGTGATTTCCTTGAGCAGGCGGTCTCCATGAGACACGATCCGAGGAACAAACAAACCTACGAGGGCTTTCGGCGTACCAAGGCGCGTCTCGCCGCAACACGACCCGCGCCGTTTATCGAAGCGATCCTGGACCGGGCGGAAACGGACGACACGGTCTAAACTAGAGGCGGTCCATGGACCGCAACGCGTTCCACAAGCTACTGGCCTTCGGGATCGAGCGCGGCGTCTCCGACATTCACTTCGAGGTCGGCTATCCGCCACACTATCGCCTGCACGGCGAGCTGCTCGGCGCGATCAAGGTGCCGCCGCTCACCGCGCAGGACACCGAGGCGATCGCGCGCATGATCCTCGAGGATCGCCACCCGACGATCGACTTCACGCTCGACGCGACGGTCCCCTGCGGCACGGTCATCCAGTTCGACATCGCGATCAACAACATGAACGGTGAAGTGCACCTCGAGGGCATCAGCGGCTCCACGGTGGTGACCACCATGAACGGCGAGGTGCGCGCGATCTACGCCAAGGTGCCGCAGAAACTGGTGTCCATCACGTCCATGAACGGCGAGATTGATCTCCGGGTACCGGGCGACACCAAGGCCAACGTCCGCATGCGGACCCACAACGGTTCGATCATGACGGATTTCGACGAGACGGTTCTCCAGACCAAGTCCGAAGGCAGCGCGAGCACCGGTTATTCCTACGCGTATGGTGCGTCGGTCGCCGGCCGCGAAGCCGCCCGCGCCGCCGCCGACGCCATGCGCATGGCCGC
>Ga0137412_10004985_pt1 | contig 10618 bp, 7 predicted proteins | sample CZODoug2_1_16fun_FD_122160 | JGI IMG/M metagenome (GOLD analysis project Ga0137412, IMG submission 122160) | Vadose zone soil fungal communities from Angelo Coast Range Reserve, California, USA - CZODoug2_1_16fungal (Hybrid Assembly) | ecosystem: Environmental > Terrestrial > Soil > Vadose zone... | reverse complement strand
TCCCTGCCTTGACCCGCTGCGCTCCGACTCACGCTTCCAGGATCTGGTTAGGCGCGTAGGCCTTCCGTCATAAATAGAGGCATAAGGGGGAGAGCGACTTTAAGAAAAGTCCCGGCTCGCTCCCAGTCGCTCCAGTGGTACCTCGGTCGACGAAAGCTGGAGCACAATAAGCAGGCCGTGGAAATGAAGGTCTGATGGAAAGCATGGGAAGGGCGATAAGACCGTCTTTCCCACCCTTCCAACAGACCTGGAGGAACTGCAGTTCTAGAAACGAACGGTCGCGGAGAGCTGGATCGAACGGCCACCACCAATCCCGTTGATCCCTGTGCCACTCCCAGTTGTGCTTGTCACTTTTCCAAACGTCGTGCTGGTAATGGAACTTTGGGGACTCGCGAATTGCGGACTGTTGCTTAATTGGAAAGCATCCGCCCGTGCCTCCAGCGAGACGCTTTCCCATATGGCAAAAGTCTTGAAGACCGAGAGGTTGTTCTGAATGTATCCCGGACCGTAGTAGGCGTTTCGGCCTACGTTTCCCAAGACGCTTCCGTAGGCTATCGGGCATGCTCCTGTCTTGGGGCAGCCCGCCGGTTGCGCGAAGCTCGAGGGGTCAAACCAGTCATGTGAACTCCCGATACCATGGAGCGCATGGTAGGGAGCGACAAGATTTGCATTCTGGCCCTGGCCGGGGGTGTTGATGGTGCCGGCATTGGCAGTGACATTGAAGGGTAGCCCCGAGTAGAGAGAAACAATTGCCGCCAGCTGCCAACCGCCTATCACCGAAGACGCGATGCCGCTATTTAACCACCGCTTCCCAGGGCCGAACGGTAGCACGTAGTTGAGGCTCTCTTCAAAATTGAGCCGGTGATCGTAATCGTTGGGCGCGTAGTTGTGCCGCTGATCAATCCAGAAGTAAAGATTGCCGGCGTCGGCGGTTTGGTAGCCCAGGCCTTTCCCCCAGGTAAACGAAGTAATCACACCCAATCCGCCGTTGAAGCGGCGGTTCAACTGCAACTGCAGGGACTGATAATTCGAGGAAAATCCTAGAAAATTTACCGTGGTTGCTGCACTGCGTTTGAAGGCGATGTACTCCGGCTCGCCCGCGGTGCCCAAACCGAGCGCTGGTGGCAAATTGATATTTTGTGCCACGCCTAGGTGCACACCATGATTGGCCACGTAGCTTACCTGCATGGTCCACCCTTGTGGCAAAGACTGTTGCACAGCAACATTCCACGACTCCACGTAAGGGTTGTGATAATTTTTGGGGATTACTGTGTACGCCTGGCTGAGAGGCGCGGGATTAATGATGCCGTTGAGGGGATAACTGATAGGAATCGGCGCCGGGAAGCCGGCCTGGAAAGTTGCAGGGGATCCGTCGGACAGGAGTGCCGGTTGGTAAGGGTTGAGTTGTTGGTAACTGTTATTCGCGCGCACCGGGAAGTTGTAAGCGTAGGTATTGTCCTCAAAGGGCATATAACTGATGCCAAAGCCTCCCCGGAATACCGTCTGTTCAGTCGCCCGATATGCAAAGCCAAGCCGGGGAGCGAAGTAGGTGTACCTGGTTTGCATACCGAGGTTCGATGGATTCGAGCCTACGCCCGCGATCACCAGGGAGTTGGTCGCCGGATCGTAATTGGAAAAGCCTGCGGCGCTCTTGGGAGTTGCCGGCGGATAGAATTCCCAGCGGACGCCTAGATCCGTAGTTAATTTAGGCGTAACCTGCCACTTATCGCCGGCGAAGGCGAAGAACCACCATTGCCGGTAAGCTGGGAAATAGGTATTGAGATCCCGCCCTACCTGCTGGGGGACATCCAAAAGAAAGCTGGCCATCTCATTGGCGACGTTCGTTTGCGCACCTGGCTCAGAGGTATTATTTTCCCCGAACGTGATCGCTCCGCGCGCACTGAAGGTCTGGTCCTGAAGCAAATCGTCATGAACTCGCCGAAGATCGGCGCCAAATTTGATGGTGTGGTTACGAATGATCTTGGTCCAGTGGTTGATACCATCGATGTTGGTTTCAGCCCGTATCCAGGGGAGCGAAGCGGAATAGCCGACAAATGGAGTTGTCGTGCTGTTGGTAAAGTCCTGCATCAAGATGCCAACCTGGCCGCTGGTGAACTGGCTGATGTTGACGCCCGGGATCCCGATTTGCTTGGCGTAGTCGGTTCCGTAGCCGGTGGGAGTCGCGCTGTTGCCGTAATTTGCAACGCCGATGCGTGCTTCGGTAAGCAGCGTGCCGGAAAAAGCGTGATCGTAATTGATGCCGGTGCTATAGGTGTTTTGTGTGCCCGTACCTGCAAAGGCGTTCTGCGCGGGCCCGCCGCCGGCAGCCCCAAAGGCCGGCGCCTGGAAAATCTTGATGTCGTCCTTGTTGTATCGGCCGCTGAGGTGGTCCTTCGAAGTAATTTGATAATCGATTTTGACGTCATACCTTGTCGTCGTCTTTTGAAAGGGAAGATTAATAGAGTAGTTATTCGTCGGCGCGGTGGTGCTGGTAGCAATGTTTGTGTTCGGCGCCGGTAGCAGCTTCAGCAGCGCGAGGGACGCGGGATTCACGCGGGAGATAGGAATCTGGTTGTTGGGGAAGGGGGTACGGCCCGCTCCAGACGTGGTGCCCGTTGCCGGATCGTAGATTTGTCCCTTGCCGTTGCTTTGCAACGGGCCGCTCAAGTCGATGAACCCGGCCCCATTGGGCGTATACCACTGGGGCGGCGGAATGGTGAGGATATTCGAGTTGGCTTCATGATCGGGCGACCGATAGTAGTCTCCATAGAAGAACAGCTTGTCTTTGATGATCGGGCCACCTACACCACCGCCGAAGTAGTTATAAACCAGATGCCCGACGCGGGTGTTGAAGTATGATCGCGCCTCAAACTCACTGTTCTGTAGGTACTCGCTTGCCGAGCCGTGAAATTGGTTGGTGCCGGACTTGATGATCACGTTGGTTACCGCGCCCAGGGCGCGCCCCAGTTCGGCTTCGTAGTTAGCGGTGGAAACGTCGACCGTCTGGATGGACTGGAGGGGAGGGATTAGAATCTGGAGAATCCCCGTCCGCTCATCGTCATCGATGCCCTCAATCTGATAGCTATTGCCCTCACGCGGTTGGCCGTTCACTTCGGTCTGGATGGAACTTGCCGCGTTAAAAAATTGGGAGTGCTGGAAGACGGGAGGTCCGACTCCCGGCACCAGTGTGAGCAGACTTTGGAAATTCTGATTGACCAACACCGGCATGGCGGAGAGCGTATGGGCCTCGATCTTTGCACTCACGTCGGCGCGGTCGGTTTGCATGATGGGGGGAGCGCCAGTCACCACAATACTTTCGGTGACACTACCGGGCTGCAAGACCAGATCCACCCGGGTGGTGGTATTTACCACCACGTCCACGTTTTCGCGGGTCTCCTTTTTGAAGCCCTTGGATTCGACGCTTACCGAGTAAGTGCCGGGGGTTAGATCAGGAAAGGTGAAGTTGCCGCTCTCATTGGTCACCCCAGCATGGCCGACGCCGGTGGCGCCTTCCAGTATCTGGACTGTGGCGTTTGGCACCGCTGCACCGGTATCGTCGGTCACATTCCCCAGCAGAGTGGCGGAGACCGCTTGTCCCCGGGAAAGCGGGCAAAGCAGAAAAACCAAAGACGCGAATACGGCGCTCAACAACCATGGAGCGCGCTTAGGCAACTCCAGAAACGAGAGTCTTTGTTGATGCATTACAGCCTCCGAAGCGAATCAACTTCATATTTTTGAGATCGGTAGTGTACGAGTCGCAAAGTAACGCAGCCGGACTGGATGAGGCTGCCTCAGGGGGTTGACCAGCCATCTCATGACAACTTCGTAAGAACATCCAGTCTCGTGCAATTCACAAGTATGTCGACTCTAGAAGCGAAGCCACGCGCCTGCAAGGTTAGGCGAGCTAAAACCTCTCCAGCTATCTCACTGCTACACCAGGAGTTATATGCGGGTTCGGAATCTTTCAGTCGCTACCCTACGTTAGCCGCACTCCGCTGCAAATACGGCACGTATGTCTTTGGCCATCTTTATCACTTTTCCAGCCGGATCTCCCTCTCCCAAAGTAAGAATTGGCAGATAGCCGCGATAGCCCTGGCGATCAACAATGGCCTTAATTCTGTACAGATCCACTGCGACAGGCTTCTCCCCGTACCAGACGTTTTCCTTGATTAGCCACGACACCGCGTATGGCAGCAGCTTTTCAATTTCCTGGTAGACGTCGTATTGGCGGAGGCTGCCTATGTCCAGAATCGATCCGAACCATTTGGAGTTGACCGCCTTCACGATCCTGATGACTTGATCGGCGGTCCTTATAAAATCTTCGTGGTTCTGCAGGCCGATCGTAACCCCTCGCGTTTTGGCGAATTCAGCGCATTCCCTGAAGTTTGGGACCATCCACTCCACTGCCTGCTCAAACGTGTATGCATGGGGCTGAGCGGGACCTGTGAACACCCTGATCATGGGAGCGCCTAACTTACTCGCGACTACAATCCAATCTTTTACCAATTGAACATGTTTCTGGCGGGCGGTGACGCTGGGCAAAGTGAAGTCGTTTTTCACCCCGGTAAAGCTGATTGCGACGCCATTCACATAAGCCTTACGCTTCAGCCGGTATATCGTTTCATCTGTAGGGACTCTGGGATAGGTCGGAAAATAGTAGCCAGTGGCATCCAGGGCGTCTAGCCCCTGTTCGGCGCAGAAATCGATTAGCCCTTCAAGAGTCATAGTGCCCTTTCGAAGCTGCTCGTCGAAAGAATATGCATTCAGCGCGATCTTGACTCGAACCCCAGAGTCTCGGGTAACCCAGTGATATATGCTTTGAGACTGTGAAGAGGCGACGACCGTTCCCATGAGTGAGGCAAACTTGGCGCTTTGTGCAAGGAATAGCCGCCGGCGGAGATCTATGGCTCGGAATTCACGCGACACGTTGATCAATCACCTAGCGCTTTCATATTCAAGCTAAAGCTGTAAAGGCTATCTCCAGCCGCCACCAAAATGTACTGTTGAGCATCAAGCACATAAGAAATTGGCCCGGCGGTCGGATTCACTGCCAGATACGAATGCCATAAGATTCTCCCCGTCACGGCATCGAAAGCGATGAACTGTCTTTCGTTACTGGCAAAGAGGAGGTTGCTCGCGGTAGAGAGCAGCGAGGTGATTCCACTACCACGAAACCAGTCATGGCGCCAGGCAATCTCTCCCGAGCGATAGTCGATAGCAAGCAGCGAACCCCCGCTTCCATCTACTACGCTGTCTATACCCGCCCAACCTTCGGGAGCATCGGACGTATCAGTCAGATAGAACAAGCTATAGGCGTGATCTGATCCGACATAAAACAGTCCGGTATTGGGACTGAAGGTTGGCGCTTGCCAATTAGCTGCACCAGCCGCAGAAGGTGATACGAGCACGCCATCTACGGTCGGATATTTGGCTGGATTTGCAACCGGCTGTCCATTTGCGTTCAATCCGGCAGTCCAGTTGAGCGTATCGATGAACGGTTTGGTTAGGATATGCTCGCCAGTAACCCGGTCCAAGACGAAAAAAAATCCGTTGCGGCTAGCTTGTGCCAGCAGTTTGCGTGGTTTTCCATCTACTACGCCGTCGATAAGCACCGGCGTTTCCACAGCATCCCAATCGTGTACGTCATGCGGAGACGCCTGGTAATACCAGACCAGCTTGCCGGTATCTGGATTGACTGCGACTATCGAGCATGTATAGAGATTGTCCCCTTTGCGGCTTTTTTCCGCCATAACAGGATTCGGATTCCCGGTCCCGAAGTAATAAAGATTCAGTCCGGGATCATATGTGCCCGGCATCCAGGGCTGACCAGTGCCATGCTCGGATGCATACTCACTCGGCCACGTCTCAATCCCAGCCTCGCCCTTTCGCGGCGTGGTAAACCACTTCCACTGCATAGCTCCTGTTTCTGGATCGCGCGACTGTAGGAAACCCGGGTTATCCAGGTGGTCGCCGCCGATCCCAACCAGCAGATGATTGCCAATAACGACCGGTGCAACAGTCGAAGTGTAGTCGAGTTTCGGATCGGCGATCTCTACGCGCCATCGCTCTTTTCCGGTCCTCGCATCGAGGCTGACGAGATGGCTATCCGGCGTTTCGAAGAATAGCCAAGTCCCGTACATTGCCAGTCCCCGGTTACCAATGGTGCTGCCGACGCTAGGAGGATATTCATAGTGCCACTCTTCCCTGCCGGTCCGTGCGTCGACTGCCCACACATTACTTGGCGCACTGAAATATAGGATACCGTTCGCCAGAAGCGGTGTGGACTTGATGGCAACTCCTCCGAAGGCATTCCTCGCATTGAAACGAGATGTCCAAGCCAGCGACATCCATTGCACATTGACCGTATTGATCTGGCGTAGCGGGCTGAATCGCCGCCCGGAATAGTCACCGTTATAGGTCGGCCACGATGTGGACGGAGCCACCAGTAGGTCCGCCGGATTAACACCTTGCGCACTGAGCGCAACTGGCAGCAGCGAGAATATCAGGAGAAAAAAACGGACGCTGCCTATCATCTGAGTGTAGAGAGGTAAGCCGTTATGTTGTGAATGTCGGCGTCCGTATAGTGTCGAAGCTGATCTCCATGGGCTTGCAACGGATCGTGAATCTGCACCTTCAATACAGAGTCCCGCTTGAATGACCGAAGAAAACGATCGGCGTCGCGGAAGGAAACAAAGAAGTCATCTATGTATTCGAGTCGACCGGATAGCGACTGTCCAGAAGCAAGGGTCACCGTCACAGTAGGCGTCGATCTCGCCGATCTCCGTTCCTTCGGATGGAGCCAGGTGAATTGCAACGTGAGCGGATCGTACTGTCGTCCAATTTTGGCCAGATCTCCTTCCGCCGAATGGCATTCGAAGCATTTGCCGGCGCCATCGAAATAAACTTTACCCAATCGCGCATCGCCAGTAAGTACGTTTCCAAACGTGTAAGTGCTGCGGTGCCCGGCCGCGTATGTTTTGGCGTGAAGCCAGGAGGCAACATCTGAAACCTGCTGCTCAGTAAGTGGCAGTTTGGGCATTCCCTTGTCTGGCCGGCCCTCGCGAATGACTGGACCAATGAGAATTGCCTTTTCATCGTCAAGCACGATGACGGATCGAATCAGATCCGGCGCTCCCGGGCGGCCGCTCGCGTTTGTCCCGTGACATCCGGCACAAAACGTGGCAAATACTTTGCCGCCGCGAGCTACCGCCTCCGGATTCTGATTCGTTCCTTGTATCGCTTCAAAATCGATCGACTGCTTGGAACTCTGCTCCGGGCGACGCGGGGAGCAGAAGCTCGGCTCTTGTGAATGCACCGCTATTCCGCTCGAAATGAGTAGCAAAACAGACCAGGCAGTCAACCGTGGCATAGGCTAGTACTCTCGTATCCGGATGTTGCGAAACATGATCCAAGTAAAGCGATCATGGAGTTGAAGACCGATCGGACCTCGGATAGGCCGCGAGGGATCGCCTGGATATTCCGTCACCAGCGTGCCATTAAGTCTCACGCGAATCGCATCGCGCCTTGACTCTATATCGAGCTTGTTCCAGTCATCAGGGTATTGAACGCCGCCGACAGCGGGCGCCAGGAGATAAACGCTGCCGGTCTTGAATTTTTCGTCCTGTTTGGAGTCGATTACCTGAATTTCGTAGCCGATGTGGGCAGGTGTCTCGCGTGGGCCGAGGCCAAACGAATGAACTCCTCGAGAGACATCGCGAATGGACACGCCACTATTGGCCCCGGGCGGCAGCCAATATTCTAAGTGCAAATCGTATACTTCAAAGTCAGCCTTGGTATAGAGCCACGATTGCTCATACATCCACTCGTGATAAGCGGCTTCGGTTATCGGCCACGCATGAAAAGGCTCATCGTTGCTGCGATAATCGCGCAGCCCTACCAGAGTTCCGTCTTTGCGTACTGTCCAATTGCTCTCGCCTTGAATTTGCCAGCCGTCAAGGTTCTTTCCATTGAATAGAGGCCGGTCTGCTGCGCTGAGCAGGACCGGAATACTCAAAAGCGCGATCACAATAATACTTTTCATCATGTCGGCGAAGGTCGAAGTGCCATGCTACCGGTATGATGCGGCCTCCAACAACGTTAGGGCGCCTTCTAACGTAGTGCTATATCATGGAAAACATACTACTTAGCGGTCTATCCCGTTCTTTCAGTCGGTACGGCTGCCAGGCGATAGCTTGATCCCGGGGTCAGGGCGCTTCGGAGTGGACGTTCACCCGCCGGCAGGCAACCAACTCCACGTTATCGCCGATCTCGTTCAGCTCGCTGACTCGCACCATCATCTCTAAATCCGGTAGAGCGTCGCTGGCACGAAGTCGCAATTGATTGAGTACTTTCGCTAGCGAGGATTTCTGAAGAACAAATTCGGCCCCGAGTTCCGTGCTTGCCATGGATTGCCCGGCAACTACCAGAACCCGGCCCTTGTGCGTCGTGTTCTGAAGCAGAGTCAACCGCGCATAACTCACAGTCTCGCCGCTCTTCGCATCTTGGTGAACCTCGAAGCATGTCGGCTCGCCGGGGAGAGGAGAAACGTTCCTCACGGTAGCGGTTTTTCCAAGCGGAGTAGGATCAAACGGAAAATTTGAATCCTGGACTTCAAAAATCGCTGCCCAAGGGTTCGTGTGCGAACTCCCGAGGATCACAAAATCTCCCTTCTGAAAATCACGGGCATTCACCTGGCGGGCATTCCGCACGCTGACATTCCAATTGCGCGCCAGCATCTGATCTGCAATATGCTGTGAGCTTTGGAAATTACCGAAATTGGTCACTTGCCGACGCGAAAGATTGTCCCAGAAACGTTCAAGACCCTTCTGTCGTACCAGGTCGGGCGGGGTCATAAAATTCAGATTCTCGTACTCCTGCAGCGTAAAGCGATGATCGAGCAGAACCTCCATCAAAAGAAGACCGTCGTCACTAACGATCACCTGCATGTTGCCGGACGCGCTGGGAAAGGCTCGAGAGATGAAGTTCGCCGAATTTGGAGCCGCCGAGAACCGGTCCCGAAGCAACCAACTGACAGTTGCGACGCATATCATAGCGGCTATAGCTGCAATCCACCCGACCCGTGGGGCATTGCTGAAAAAGAGGGCTCGCCTCGTTTCAGGATGGCCGGGCGCAGGCGGAACGATCATCGGGTTCCCTGCCGGTTCCGCGATTGTTTCTGATACAGTCGCTTCCGAAGCCCCCGTCAGCGAAGCAATACGACGGAATTCGGGGACATAAGACCCAGAGGGCAGCTCGATGCGAAATCGGGAGTCTGATTCCGCCTTACCGTAATGCTGCAGCAGCCGCCTTCGGACATCACTTGCAGTGACTCGAACGATGGCATCTTCGCCGGTATCGTAATCGGCCGGCCTCCCGAAAAGCTCGATCCCCAGAGCCCGCTCGCGCAACTCTTCCGACTCGCCTCGCAGCGAGCGCTCCACAATATAGGTAAGAAATTCCGCGCTTCGGCGGCTTACTTTAAACGCCGGTCCGTTAACAACCTCTTTCAGGTGCAGTCTGAGCTCAGCTGAGTGTTTTGCTAACTCGTTGTTCTTTGCGATTGCCAACGCGTAGCTGGCATCGTCCATTCTCCCCGGCATCACTGGAACTCCACGGTTTGCAAGCGTACCACATAGGGAGGATTGTTGCGTGCCATAGTAGCGCTATTTTCATTCGACGCTGATGCGCGAAAGAAGCTTGTTCCTTCCTGAAGAGCAGCACTGCGAGAGCGTCACTCTTCAGGCAAGCAGGAACCTAAAACGCGATACGGGCACTGATCTGCATAGTGCGGCCGCCGACGGTAGTGGCGCCGACCGTGCCCGCGCCCTGAGGTCTGCCCGGAGTCGACAGATTCACAGGATCGTTGAAGTTACCATCAGGAGCATCGAAATTGGTATGGTTAAATACATTGGTAGCGTCTGCACGGAACTGTAGGCCGACGACCTCCGTGATCTTGAAGGTCTTTCCCATCGATAGGTTCGTCGTATCGATTCCCGCAGCGCGCAACGAGTTTCTCCGTGAGTTGCCGAATGTCCCATTGCCCGCAGCCACATAAGCGGTAGGATCATACCACTCATTGATAGTCTTCTTGATCTGCTGTGCCGGACGCAGAACGGTGGGATACCAGGCTCCAGCCTGCGAATACGAGTTGTTGGCGCCGTTATACGTAACAGTAAAGGGATTACCCGTTTGGTTGATGACGATCGCGGACACCTGCCAGCCGCCAATTCCTTCGTCCAGAAGGCGGTTCTTGTCCCACACCAGCGTATCAGTGGACGGATCATTCCAATTATAATACTCCATTGGCGATTTGAACCTGCCATTGGTAATAAATCGCTCAAAAGGAGTCTTGTGCTCATGGTCGAGGATCTCGATCATCTTATCATAGTCCGGCGGGGCCGCAGTTTCGGCAATCACCTGGTATACATTCTTGTATTGGGAAATGGGCAATTCTCCCAGGGCTCGCCGGGTTCTGCAGAGCAACATCAGGCCCCTCGCCTTATCACCCCACCGGATCATTTTGTGGGCTGTATATATTATCAGCTGATCTTTCATTATATCGGCATCGCAGATGCCCAACCGGCCGGCCGACTCCCGCAGAAGACGAAGGAAACTCGCC
>Ga0137412_10004984_pt1 | contig 10619 bp, 10 predicted proteins | sample CZODoug2_1_16fun_FD_122160 | JGI IMG/M metagenome (GOLD analysis project Ga0137412, IMG submission 122160) | Vadose zone soil fungal communities from Angelo Coast Range Reserve, California, USA - CZODoug2_1_16fungal (Hybrid Assembly) | ecosystem: Environmental > Terrestrial > Soil > Vadose zone... | reverse complement strand
GTTTATGCTATATAAATCTGACAGAACTCATAAAAACCCCTAAAATCAAAAAACAGAAAAATGGTTTTACAGTTTAACCCCATCGACCGTTCAGCAATGGTATATTTTTCATTTTCTTATCAAACTAAATCAGGAAAACATAGTGACTCTTTTTCAGTTGGTCATCGAAGTGTAAATATTGCCAATTTGTCAGCAAGCATGACAAACCACAACTTACTGACAAACAGACGTTTAAAATACCTGCCAAACAAGAACAAATCCTATCGTTATCCCCTCAATACTTCCCTGCTGATCACGATCTTTTGTATTTCGGATGTGCCCTCGCCTATAGTACACAACTTGGCATCACGATAGTATTTTTCTACCGGAAAATCTTTTGTATAACCGTAACCACCGTATATCTGCACGGCATCGGTAGCAACTTTCACCGCTACTTCACTTGCATAATACTTTGCCATAGCAGCTTCTTTGGTCATTGGTAAGCCCCTTATTTTCAGGTCACATGCCTGGTTAATTAATAATTCAGCAGCGGCAATTTCCGTTGCCATATCAGCCAGTTTCCACTGAATCCCCTGGAATTCAGAAATGGCCTTTCCAAATTGGTGGCGCTGCTTCACATAGCTGCGCGCGGCGTCATAAGCACCCCGGCCGATCCCCAGCGAAAGAGCTGCAATTGAAATGCGGCCACCGTCGAGGATACGCATGGAGTCGATAAAGCCTTCTCCCTCTTTACCCAGAAGATTTTCTGCCGGAATTTCGCAATCTTCAAAGATGAGCTCCGAAGTGTCGCTGGCGCGCAGGCCAAGCTTGTTTTCCTTCTTCCCTGGACGAAAGCCCGGAGTTCCCTTCTCCACCACGAAAGCCGAAAGACCGCGTGTGCCCTGGCTCTTATCCGTAACCGCGATGATGACAGAAATATCAGCATAGTGACCGTTAGTGATGAAGGTCTTGTTGCCGTTCAGCACCCATCGATCGCCTTTGCGAACAGCGCTCGTCCGGGCGCTGCCGGCGTCAGAACCGGAACCAGGCTCCGTCAGCCCCCAGGCGCCCAGCCATTTGCCGGAGGCGAGCAACGGAATGTATTTGGATTTTTGCGCTTCATTGCCGGCAACGAAAATGTGATTGGCGCAAAGAGAGTTGTGCGAAGCCACGATGATCCCGATCGACCCATCGACCGCCGATAGTTCCTCCACGGCAAGCGCATAATCCACGTAACCCAGGCCCGCGCCGCCCAATTCGACCGGAAAGATGACGCCCATCAGGCCCGTCTCACCCAGTTTCTTCACTACCTCGTGCGGGAACTCACTGGCTTCGTCCCAACGCATGACATTCGGAGCGATCTCGCGCGCGGCGAAGTCCCGGATCTCCTTACGCAACTGCTCCTGCTCATCCGTCAATGCAAAGGAATGGCTCACACCCATGAAGAAACCCCCGGCTTACAGAACACTGAGCGCCTGCTCCAGATCTTCCAGCAGATCTTCAGCATCTTCGATACCAGCGGAGATGCGCACCATACCATCGGTCAGGCCGATCCTGGCGCGGCCTTCTTCGCCCAGCGCCGCGTGGGTCATGGTGGCAGGATGCGAGACCAACGTCTCCACCCCGCCCAGCGATTCCCCAACGGTGCATACCCTCAGCCTGCGTAACACCGCATTGGCGTTGTCCAGCGAACCGGTTTCAAACGTGATCAGCGCACCGAAGCCCGACATTTGCCGCTGGGCAAGAGCGTGCTGGGGATGTTGAGGAAGACCAGGATAATAAACCTGCGGAACCTTCGCGTGGCCGGCCAGGTAGTTGGCAATCGCATATCCATTTACTTCGTGCTGCTTCATCCGCACGGCCAGGGTCTTGACCCCGCGCAACACCAGAAAGCACTCGAACGGAGACAAAATGCCTCCGGTGCACTTCTGCACAAACTCAAAGGACTCTTTGTGCTCAGGCGTGGTCGCCACCAGGACTCCGCCCAGACCATCACTGTGGCCATTCAGGAACTTGGTGGTGGAGTGCATAACGATATCCGCGCCAAATTCGATGGGGCGCTGAAAATATGGCGACATGAAGGTGTTGTCGACGCTCAGGTCGATCGCCTGGCCAGCCGCTCTGCGCTCATGGCAGATATCGGCGATGGCCCGGATGTCGGTGATCTGCATCAACGGGTTGGTGGGGGTTTCAATATGGATAAGCCGGGTGGTGGGCTTGATCGCTTGCCGGACCTGCTCCAGATCCGTGGTATCGACGTAGCTGAAGAGAATCCCGTAGTGGGCAATGATCTGGTCAAAAAGGCGCGGCGTTCCGCCGTAGACATTCGATCCACAGATAACGTGATCGCCCGTCTTGAACATGGTGACCAGGGCCGCAATGGCCGCCATGCCACTGGAAAACACGTGCGCGGACGTGCCGCCTTCAAGCGAGGCCAGATTTTCTTCCAGCGCCTCTCGTGTGGGATTGGAAACCCGGGAATATTCGTATCCGCGGTGCTTACCAATCTCCTCCTGCGCATAGGTGGACGAGGCATAAATCGGCACGTTGACGGCACCCGTCAGCGGATCGGCAGGCTGACCGTCATGGATGGCCCGGGTAGAGAATCCATGACCGCTCATAGACCACCCTCGAAGACCTTCTTCGACAGGTAGCGTTCGGCGGAATCAGGAATGATGGTGGCCACCCGCTTGCCTTTGCCCAGCCGCGCGGCGATGCGCACGGCGGCTTCCACGGAGGCGCCCCCACTCGAGCCGGAGAGCAAACCTTCTTCCGCCGCCAACCGCTGAACCATGGTGAAAGCCTCCGGGTCATGGATGGCCATGATCTCGTCACACCATTCACGATTAAACGTGCGAGGAATAAAGGAGACGCCGATTCCCTCCACCTTGTGGTGGCCAGGCTCACCCCCCTGCAGGATCGAACCCTGGGGCTCGACCGCCACGGTGAGAATGTCCGGGTTTTGTTCTTTGAGAAAACGCGCCACCCCTGAAAACGTGCCGCCGGTACCGACACCGCAGACAAAGGCATCCACCCGTCCTTCCATCTGCTCCCAAAGCTCGTGGGCCGTCGTGTTGTGGTGGAAGTCGGGGTTGGCTTGATTGTCAAACTGAAGCGCAGCAAAACTGCCTGGGGTTTCCTCCGCCATGGCACGGCAGCGAAGGATGGCCCCCTTCATGGCCTCGGCCTCCGGGGTGCGAATCACGGTGGCGCCAAAGCCACGCATAAGGATGCACTTCTCTTCCGCAAAGCCTTCGGGCACAAATAGCACCACCTTGTAGCCGCGATGCACTCCCATCAAGGCAAGCCCCACCCCCGTGTTCCCTGCCGTCGCCTCGAAGATAGTCGCCCCTGGCTGAAGCAGGCCCCGGCGCTCAGCGTCCAGAATCATGCCCAGCGCCGCCCGGTCCTTGACACTGCCCCCGGGGTTAAAGAACTCGAGTTTGGCATAAATATCGGCCGCCCCCGGGGGGACGACACGGTGAAGATGGAGCATGGGGGTGGACCCCATCAGCTCCGTTACATCTTCAGCAATATGCAGCGAACGCGCTGCAACTTCACGAGTAGAAAGGGTCATAGGCCAACTGACAAGTGTAGCAGTGACCTGACGGCTGCACAGGCTGCGGAACTTGGAGGAACCTCAATTGGAAGCCGGTCGGGACCCATTAGCGGGAGGCGCTGCGCCAGCCCGCTTGCTGTTGGGGTAGTAGCCGGACTTGGTCCGAACGATTAACTTGCCGTAGCCCTTTGCCTTCGCATCCACATGAACCGCACGGAAGCCACCCTGGGATATGGGCTTGCTGGAGTGATAACCAATGGTGTACTGCTCGCGAATATCGCGCGCCACCTCGGCTGCGATTTCATCCACCTGGGCCAGGTTTTTGGGAAAGAAGGCGATGCCTCCAGTCTCATTGGCAAGCATTTCCATCGCCCGTTTGGCACGACGGGTCTCACGGCCGCCCCCCGTGTCGTCGAATAGCAGCCCTATCGAGTAAACGATGGGACCCTGCAAGTCCTGAATCCGGCGCACCGTTTCCTCGAGCGTAGTGCTGGAAGCATTGTCTTCTCCGTCGGTAATGACCAGAAGAACCTGTTTGGGCCGCTTGGCATTCTTGGTGAGGTAATCGGCGGAGGCCATGATGGCGTCGTAAAGGGCGGTTCCCCCTTTGGAATCAATGTGGGAGAGGCCATCGCGGAGCTTGTTGACGTTGGCCGTGAAGTCCTGGTCGATGTAGGCCTCGTCGGAGAAATTCACTACGAAGCTTTCATCATCCGGGTTCGAGGCATGCACCAGATCGAGGGCAGCGGAATTCACCGCCTGGCGTTTGGTGCGCATGGAGCCGGAGTTGTCGACCAGGATCCCGAGGGATATGGGTATGTCCTGGTGCTGAAATGAGGTGATGGTTTGCGCTATGCCGTCTTCAGCAACCTTGAAGTCGTCCTTGGCCAGCGTGGTCACCATGTGCTGGTGGTCGTCGAGGACAGTGGCGTTGAGAACCACCTCATCGACATTCCGCTGCAGGGTATATTTTCCGTTGTCGCGGCCGATGATCCCAGGGGTTGGCGGCTGGTTGGGCGCGCCGCTCTCCCCATCCGGGCTGGCAACAGGATCACGATCGACGTTGAGGGGGCGCTGCTTTTCCGGCTGGCTGGCGGAGGGCGCACCCCCGGTCTGCGCCATGGCTGCTACCGGCAGGCTGCAAAGCAGGAAGATTGATGAAACCGAGAGCAGTCTACTGCAAGGGTGCATAGTATCCGGTACGGGCATGAACAGTGAGCTGGGGCAGCCCCTCGGGCGGAACCAGCTTTACCTTCAATTTACGCCACTTCCCGTCCCGTTTGGCATCGTCAGACCTATACCCAAGTACATATTGGTTACGTAGCTCGGCACTAATCTTGGTTGCGATATCGGCCATGTCGGCCAGATCGTCGACCCGGAAGAGCTGACCACCGGTCTCCTCACTGACGTCGTGCAGCAGGATGGGCCCCAGCTGCTCTTCGCGGGTGGGGGCGTACTGGTCAAAGATGCCGATGGAATAAATCTGCACATCGGACTCACGTACCACCGACCGCACCTCGCTTTCGGTGTAGCGGCTGCGATTGTCGCCCCCATCCGATACCACCAGAAGTGCCTTGCGCTCATTCTTGGCCTGCTTCATCTTGTTCAAGCCGAAGTAGATGGCGTCGAGCAGCGCGGTTCGGTGCCCGGGCTTTACCGTCAGCAGGCGGGATTCGATGGTATCAACATTAGAAGTGAAATCCATGATCAGCTCGGGCCGGTCGTTGAAGCCGATGACAAAGAATTCATCCTGGGGGTTGGCCGTGCGCATAAATTCCAAAATCGAGTTACGGGCGCGGTTGATCTTGTCGGTCATGCTGCCGCTCAGATCGAAGATGATGCCGATCGAGACCGGCGCGTCCTCGGCGGAAAAGCTCTTGAGTTTCTGCAGCGCGTTGTTTTCGTAGACAAAAAAGTCCTGCCGCTCAAGACCAGTCACCAGGCGGTTGAGGGGGTCGGTCACGGTCACCGGCACCAGCACCAGGTTTACATCAACCCGCATGCGCTCATTGGGCCGTGCGCTGAGTGCCTTTTTGCCTTCGAGTGGGGCCGGCGTGGTAGCAGGCGCCTTGGGGTCCGCGGGAGTGATTGGCGTAGTGGGCGCGGGAGGCTTAGGTTCCACGTGAACGTCATTCAGTGGGTCCTGGGCCCAGCAAAACTGAGAAAGCGCGAGCCAAAGCCCGAGTGCCATGGCAGTCTTCACTGTCGCCCCTAACCGTAAACCCACTCTGCGCTCGATCGTGGGCGCCATAGCCCCAATCCTTGTCTCCGCTTTTCCTTTCATGTCTTTCGACTTCAGGAAACCTGGGTCCTTGTGTTCGTGTGCAGGATGGTAGCACGCCACCGTCAGACCTGCGTTTCCATATTAGACGCGGCGATTATAGGACGGCTACCACGTTTCGGGTGTTGTCTCTCGTGGGACGCATGGAGCAGGATGCGGGAGCGAGGCTGTTCTGTCAGGTACAATCTGGCAGATATAAGAGACTAAAGCAATTGGCAGCGCGGCCGACGTCGCCGTTGTCTGGAGTGGGACCCCCCGAAGTATGGCCCGAATTTATCCTTTCCGCGCACTCCGTTACAACCCGAGCATGGTACGCGTGGAAGAGGTGGTGACCCAGCCCTACGACAAGATCACCCCCGCCATGCAGCAGGCTTATTACCAGCGCAGTCTCTACAATCTGGTGCGCGTCATCCTGGGATTGCCTGAGCTGTTCGACGAACCCGGAAGCAATGACGTATACACCCGCGCAGCGCGGGATTTCGCCGATTGGCGCCGCATGGGGGTCCTGGCCCAGGAAAAAGATCCTTGCATCTTTGCTTACTCCCAACGTTTTACAGTCCCGGGCGGAGACGGTGAGATTCACGAGCGGCGCGCGTTTATCGGCTTGGGCGAGGTGTGCGACTACAGTGCACAGGTAGTGTTCCGCCACGAGCAGACGCTTTCCAAGCCCAAGTCTGACCGGCTCAACCTGTTGCGCGCCACCCGTGCGCATTTTGGACAAATCTTCATGCTCTATTCGGACCCGGCGCTGACTGCGGAAAAAATCCTCTTTTCCGGCACCTCGGCCCCCGAGATTGAAGTAACCGATGAGTTCGGCGTGACCCACCGCGTGTGGAAGGTCAGCGACATGAGCACCATCAATATATTGCTGGGGGCGATGGAGGATAAGAAGCTGATCATCGCCGATGGTCACCACCGCTACGAGACGGCGCTCGAGTATTCCAGGGAGCATGCCCCAACCAGCGTCTCCCGGACGGAGAGAAACCTGGCCAACACCACACCGCAGCCCGCCTACCCGGAAGCTGCCGTCATGATGACCTTCGTCAATATGGACTCGACGGGCATTACCATTCTGCCCACCCATCGCGTGGTTTTCGGGCTGAAGGATTTTTCGCCGGATAGGTTCATCGACCAGGCAAAGGCATTTTTTAACGTTCAACCAGTCGGCGCCGATGACTCGGTCGAGTTGACCAGGCTGCTGGCCCGCCAGCCAGGCACGGCCTTCGTTGCCGTCACCAGGCAGGGCTACCACCTGCTCACGGCCAAGCCGGAGACGGTCGCACAGGCGTTGGCGAACCTGCCCGAGCGGCAGCGGCGGCTGGACCTTACCCAGCTGCATTCCCTGGTACTGGAACAGTTGCTGAGTATCACGCCGGAAGCCATCCGGGAGCAACGGAATCTCCGCTATGTGCGCGAGGCCGGCGAAGCCATGGAGCAGGTTTGGCGAGGCGAGGCGGACGTGGCTTTCCTGACCAATCCGATCACGCTGGCTCAGTTGCGAGAAGTAGCCTTCGCGGGCGACGTCATGCCGCAGAAGTCGACCGACTTCTATCCCAAACTACTCAGCGGTCTTACCGTCTATGCGTTGGATTGAGGAAGGCCGCCAGGCCGGCGGCTGCCTCTTTGTCGGTTTACTCCTCGGGCCCTTGCCGTGCTCATTTGCCGGCGCCCAGTCGCCGGCAAACCCGCCGCCGGCTCCCCCAGCAGTGGTGCGCCCGGCGCCGCGGTTTGCCGTGGTCATCGACGCCGCGCATGGGGGCGCAGACAGCGGCGCACGCCTGTCGGATCATCTGCTGGAAAAAGACCTGGTGCTAAACCTTTCCGTACGATTGCGCTCCATGTTGAGTGCGCATGGCATTTCGGTGGTCACCACGCGGGAGTCGGATAGCGCGATCACGGCATCGAGCCGCGCCGAGACCGCCAACCACGTGGGGGCGGCGGCCTGCATTACCCTGCATGCCACCACCAGCGGCAGCGGCATTCATCTCTTCACCGCATCGCTGACACCTGTTCCCGTGACCCGTTTTCTCCCCTGGGAGACTGCCCAGGGCGCTTATGCTGAACAAAGTCTCAAGCTCTCGTCGGAATTCGATTCGGCGATGACCCATGCCGAAATCCCCGTCACCCTGGGACGCACGGCACTGCGGCCGCTGGACAGCTTTACCTGCCCCGCGGTGGTGGTGGAAATATCCCCATTAAGCGGCAAGACACACGTGACTGCGCTGTCTGACCCGGGCTACCAGGACCGGATTGTGGCGGCGTTGGCCGCGGCGGTCGAGCAGTGGCAGCGCGACTGGAGGCAGCAACCGTGATCTCCCGTGGACAGCGCATTTTGTTCTGGACGCTCCTGATCAGCTCGGTGCTGATGGCGGTGGTGCTGCTGCGCATGCGCGAGCGGGCGATGGACCGGCTACTTGCCTCGGGGGAGACCATGCCGCTCAATCCTGCCGCGGGCAGGCCGGTGCAGAGTGTAACCATGATGATGGCCAATGACATGGATGGCTCGGTGCAGCCGGCAAACCAGAATATTGCATTGCCGGTGGACGCCAACGCGCGCGCGCATGTGATTCTGCAGCACCTGATCACGAACTATGCCCGGCCCAATTCCAAACATCCCATTGCCGTCAGCAAGGGTGTCAACGAGATATTCTTTATGACCCTGCCCCTGGAGTCGAACCAGGTTGTGCCGGGTACCGTTGCGGTGGTTGATCTGAGCACCTCGTTCGTGGAGGCTCACCCTTCCGGCATCGAGCCGGAGACGCTCACCCTGCTGTCGATCATCGGTACGCTCCACGCCAACTTTCCGGAGATCTCGCAGGTTCGGTTCCTGGTAGACGGACAACAGCGCGACACCCTCGCCGGCCATGCTGACCTCACGCGCGTGTACCTGGCTTCCGATGCGCCCGGAGTAAAACATCTGTGAGTGATGGCCGCCTGAAGATCGGCGTTTTCGATTCCGGGTTTGGCGGCCTTACGGTGCTGCGCGCGCTGCTGCCGTTGCTTCCGGGAGCAAAGTTTCTGTACCTGGGAGATACGGCGCGCTTGCCATATGGATCAAAGTCGCGGGCGACCATCGTGCGTTATGCGTTGTCGAGCACCCGCTTTCTGCTCGACCAGGGCGCGGACTTCCTGGTGATCGCCTGCAACACCGCATCTGCGTTGGCGCTCGAAGAAATTAAAGCTTCGACGGCGGTGCCGGTTTTGGGGGTGATCGAGACCGGGGCGAACGAGGCAGCCAACTCGTCGAAAACGCGAGAGATCCTGGTAATCGGCACCGACGCCACCATCGCCAGCCACGCCTATGCTGCTGCTTGCAGGGAGCGCGGCCTGCGCGCCCTGGAGAAGGCCTGTCCGCTGCTGGTGCCGCTAGTGGAAGAAGGATGGGTGGATCACCCGGTCACCGCCGAGGTAATAAGAATTTATCTCACCGAATTGCTGGAACAGGCGCAGGAGGAAGCGCTCGATCCGGACACGCTGGTGTTGGGCTGTACGCATTACCCGCTGCTGCGGCCGATGATGGAAGCGGCTGTCGCTCCTGCCATCAAGGTCATCGATTCGGCCGAGGCGACAGCCAGCCAGGCGGCGCGGTTGCTGGCCGGCCATCGCGGGCTCTATGGAGCGAGCACGAGCGCGGGGCGATGCCGCTTCTTCGCCACGGATTCGGTGGCCAAATTCCGCCGCCTGGGCGCACGGTTTTTGGGCAGCGCGATTGACGAGGTCGAACTCGTGGACCTGGGTGGCTGATATATCCTTGCAACGACAGGATAGGAGCAAGAGGGAATGGTGGATTTGAAGGGTCAGACAGCGGTGGTATTCGGCCTGGCAAACAAGCGCAGTATCGCGTGGGCGATTGCCCAGAAGCTTTCCGCTGCCGGAGCACAGATTGCTATCTGCTACCAGAATGAACGTCTGCGGGTGGAAGCGGAAGCGCTGGCTGGGGAGTTGCCGAATGCAGCTACCTTTGAATGCGATGTCTCGAGCGACGAGCAGATCGACGCGGTGTTTACAAAATTAAAGGATAGGTATGGCAAGCTGCATATTCTGGTGCACTCGGTTGCGTTTGCCCCGGCGGACGCGCTGCAAAATGATTTTGTGTTGACCACTCGTGATGCTTTCCGTGTAGCTCATGAAATCAGCGTGTATTCCCTGATCGCTCTCAGCCGCGCAGCCGCGCCGTTAATGACGGATGGGGGCAGCATCATGACCATGACCTACTACGGATCGCAAAAGGTGGTGCCGCGCTACAACGTGATGGGTGTAGCGAAGGCCGCGCTCGAAGCTACGGTACGCTATCTGGCTGCGGATCTGGGTGGCCAGAAGATTCGCGTCAATGCAATTTCCGCCGGACCGATCAAGACACTGGCGGCGCGCGGGATTGGCGGCTTAGGAGAGATGTTGAAGGTGCACGCGGCCCGCTCTCCCCTCCAGCGCAACATAGAGCCCGCCGAAGTAGGCAACGCGGCGCTTTTCCTGGCTTCCGACTTGTCGTCGGGGGTGAGCGGCGAAGTCCTTTACGTCGACTGCGGCTACAACGTGGTGGCCTTTGCGAGCGCTGAGTTAGAGCACATGCGGGGTTAGTTGGAGCAAGGAACGAGGCTATCGAATCCAGACCTGTCCAAATTAGATTTGAAAAATGTCTCGGTCCAGCAACCACTCTTTCTGAACCGCTGCCCTCTCCTATTTGTCATCCCGAGCGAAGCCGAGGGATCTGCGGTTCCGCGGACCTCTCCTGGAAACGCGGAATATGATACTCAACCCATCTCTGGCAACGAACCCTTAGGCGCGTTCAAAGAGAAATGG
>Ga0137412_10004982_pt1 | contig 10619 bp, 6 predicted proteins | sample CZODoug2_1_16fun_FD_122160 | JGI IMG/M metagenome (GOLD analysis project Ga0137412, IMG submission 122160) | Vadose zone soil fungal communities from Angelo Coast Range Reserve, California, USA - CZODoug2_1_16fungal (Hybrid Assembly) | ecosystem: Environmental > Terrestrial > Soil > Vadose zone... | reverse complement strand
CGGCTCGAAGGCCGACCGTTTTGTGCCTGCGGTGAGCGTCGAAGGCGTCGACCAGGTCTTGACGATCGCCTCGCCGGCGCAGGAATTCGACGCCGACGTCAGCGAGGCGGCGCTGGCCGCCGCCATGTCGGATGTCGAGCCGGCGCTGATCCTGCTGGGCCACACGGTGGATTCGATGAGCATGGCTGCCGCGTTCGCGACCCGGCACGGCACCGGTTTCGCGACCGACGTGTTCAAGCTCGATTTCGACGGGGGCGAGCTGGTGGCGACCCGTGGCGGATACGGCCAGAAGATCAATGTCGAGCTGGATTTTCCCGGCAAGCGAACGGTCGTGCTGTGCCTGCGCACCGGAACCTTCAGGCCGAATTTGAGTCCAGCCGCCGCACCGGTGCGCAGCCTTGTACCGAGCTGGCCCGCCGCTCGCGCGCGCTTTGGCCCGTTCATTGCCCCTGAAGCGACCGGCGACGTCGATGTGGCTGCGGTCGATTTCATCCTGTCGGTGGGACGCGGCGTGGGCGAGGAAGACAACATCGGACAGTTTCGCGACCTTGCGACGCTGGTGGGCGCGACGCTGGGATGTTCACGACCGATCGCCGACTCCGGTTGGCTGCCCAAGTCGCGCCAGGTCGGCCAGTCCGGCAAGACCGCGGTCAGCTGCAAGCTGTACATCGCCATGGGCATATCCGGTGCGATCCAGCATCTGGCGGGGATGAAACACGTGGAGACGGTGGTTGCCGTCAATACCGATTCGAACGCCTCGATCTTCAGCGTGGCCAAGTACGGCATCGTCGGGGACATGTTCGAGGTCGCCGAGGAGCTGAGGAAGCAGTTCGCGTGAATGGCCCGAAACTTGCGTCCCTATTCGGCCGCGCACCGTTCGTGGGCGGCGGCGCGCGGGTTGCGCCGCCTCAGGGCTTGGTCGAATGGCTGATTGGGATTGACGATGCAGGATGCAGGCGTGATCGGAGTTCCGGCGTCGGTCTCGGGCAAGGCGGCGCAAGTGGCGACGCTTCATCGGAAAATCGATTGGACCGGCGCGTTCTGGGTGGCCAGCGGGGTGCCCGCGCTGGTTCTGTTCTCGGTCGGCGCGGTGGCCGCGACCGTCGGTCGGCCTTCCTGGGTGGTCTGGATGGTCTCGATCGCCTTCGGCTTCATCCAGGCTTTCACGTACGCCGAGATCGCGGGACTGTTTCCGCACAAGTCCGGCGGAGCATCGGTGTACGGCGCCATCGCCTGGGTCCGCTACGGCAAGTTCATTGCCCCGATCTCGGTCTGGTGCAACTGGCTGGCCTGGTCTCCGGTGCTGGCGATCGGCTCCGGGCTGGCGGCCGGCTACGTGCTGAACGCGTGCTTTGCGCCCGAAGCGGCGATCAATACCTGGCACCTGACGCTGCTCGACCTGGGCGGGGTCAAGCCGGGCCTGTTCCTGCGCATCGATGCCACCTTCGTGATCGGTGCGATCTTGCTGCTGACGGTTTTTGCGATCCAGCACGGCGGCATCTTGCGCTCGGCGCGCGTCACGCTGATCCTGGGCGTGGCCTCGCTGGTCCCCTTGGGACTGATCGCTATCATTCCCATCCTGACCGGCGATATGACGCGCGCGCATTTTTTCCCGATCGTCCCGCTGTCACACGATGCCAGCGCGCGCGTGATCGACGGACAGTGGAACGCGGCGGGCATCACCTTGATGGCCGGGGGACTGTTCATCGCGGCCTGGTCGACCTATGCCTTCGAGACCTCGGTCTGCTATACGCGCGAGTTCAAGGATCCGCACCGGGATACCTTCAAGGCGATCTTCTATTCGGGCCTGCTCTGCATCGCGATCTTCACGCTGGTGCCGCTCGCGTTTCAGGGGCACCTGGGACTGGGCGAACTGGTTGCGCCGGCGGTGCTGGATGGAGCCGGCAAGGTGCTCACGCCGGCCGTCTACGACGGAATGCTGTCCCCGTCGATTTACAGCGGGATGGGGGTCGGCAGCGTGATGGCGCGGATGGTGGGGGGCGGGGTCCTGGTCGAGAAGATCATCGTGGTCATGCTGATCCTCGCGGTGGTGCTCGCGATCATGACCGCGATGGCCGGATCCTCCCGGACGCTCTACCAGGCGTCGGTCGACGGATGGCTGCCCCGCTATCTTTCGCACGTGAACGCGCACGGCGCGCCGACCCGCGCCATGTGGACCGATCTGTGCTTCAACCTGATCACGCTGATGCTGTCCGACTATGTGTTCGTGCTGGCCGCCTCGAACGTCGGCTACGTGCTGTTCAATTTTCTGAACTTGAACGCCGGCTGGATCCACCGCATGGACCGACCCCAGTGGGAGCGGCCGTTCAGGGCGCCGACCTGGATCCTCGCCGCCGGTACGGTGCTGGCCTTCGTCAATCTGACCTTGATGGGTCTGGGCGCCGACGTGTACGGCGCGGGCACCCTGAAGGTCGGCCTGGGATTCGCGTGCCTGATCGTTCCGGTGTTCCTGTTCCGGCACTACATCCAGGACAAGGGAGTGTTCCCCAGGACAATGAGCGAGGACCTGGAGTTGACCGACGACCAGGTTCTGGTCAAGCGCGCCGGGGTCTTGCCTTATCTGGCCCTGGCGGCCGGGGCGTGCGTCGTGTGGCTCTCGCACAGCCTGGCAGTTTACTGAGCGGGATGGGACAGCAGAACTGCAACGTGGCGGATCGAACGCGTGAAACGATGGCGAAAAACCTCGACAGTGGGTTTGACGCCGGCGGGTTCGGCCGGTATTTTTTTGGACGGGAGTTCTTGAAGCGGAGGGCAAAGTATGAAAAGGCTCGCGAGTTTCATCGGTTGTGTGGCAGCCGCGCTGCTGTCAGCGCCTGCGTTGGCTGCCGTCACGGCGGCTGAGGCCGACAAGCTGGGCAAGGAACTGACAGCGTTCGGCGCGGAGAAGGCCGGCAATGCCGACGGCACGATTCCGGCCTGGGAGGGCAACGAGGCCCCGCTGCCCGGCTGGGAGTGGGGCAAGGTCCGCAAGGAGTACTGGAAGTACAAGGACGAAAAGCCGCTGTTCTCGATCGACGCGTCGAATGTCGACAAGTACGCGGCCCACCTAGACGACGGACAGATCACCGCCCTGAAGACGGTCAAGGGCTACCGGATGGACGTCTATCCGACGCACCGCAATTGCGCCGTCACGAAGGAATACGCCGAGCGCACCAAGGCGAACGCGACCGAGGCCAAGATCGGCGCCGACGGCTGGTCGCTCGAGCATGCCAAGACTTCCGGCGCGCCGTTCCCGATTCCGAAGTCGGGCATCGAGGTGATGTACAACATCAAGTTGCGGCCCGGAGCGCAGGGCAGCCTGTACAACAACGGCACCAGCGTCATCAGCCCGCGCCCCGGCAGCGACGAGTTCACCTGGTACCAGTGGTACCTGACGACCTATTGGCCGACCAAGAGGGCCGACCGACAGAATGTCGAGGACGAAGGCAATGTCGACTTCTTCATGTATTACGCGTATTCGAAGCCGGCCGCGCTGGCCGGCCAGGGATTCGTCGGCACGATCTGGCAGAACAAGGATCCCGAGCAGTACTACTACTTCCCGGGGCAGCGTCGGGTGCGGCGCCTGCCGACCTACGTGTTCGACACGCCGCTGATCGGCTTCGAGAACCAGTACCTGGTCGACGAGCAGATTGGCTTGTTCATGACGCTCGATCGGTACGACTACAAGCTGGTCGGCAAGAAGGAGATTTACATCGGAGCCAACGTATTCGGCATGTGGGACTACAAGGCCGATCCGAAGGTGGTGTTCGACAAGTCGTACGTCAATCCCGCGTATCGCCGCTACGAGCTGCACCGGGTCTGGGTCGTCGATGCGCACCTTAAACCCGGGTTCCGGCACCTGGCGCCGCACCGCACCTACTACGTCGACGAGGACAGCTGGGACCTGGTCGACCTGACCGACTACGACAAGGACGACAAGGTCTGGAAGATGGTCAGCACCTATCCGGCCCCGATGTGGGAGGTCGGCGGGATGTGCCACATGAGTCCGTTCACGATGTGGGACCTTCAGGGCGGACGCTACGTGACCGACTGGATGACGATCGGCGGCGGCAAGGACATCGAGTGGGTCAAGCCCGGCGACGCGGACTCCAAGCAGCCGTGGATGAAGCCCGACTTCTACACGGCGGAGACGCTGCGCTCCTTGTCGGAACGCTGACCGGGGCGCACGGGGGCGGGCCGGAAGGGCATGCTCCCGGCAGATGAATAAGAAGACCGGGACGGGGCCACCTGAGCCCCGACCCAAATCGAATGGGGGAATTCATGCGAGCAAAACTGGGACGGGCGCGGTCTTGGATCGCGCTGGGGGCGACGGTGGCTTTGGCCGGTCCGGCGTATTCGTTCGATTTCAAGGTCGGCGACAACATCGATGGCAGCCTGATCTCGCTGTTCACCGCGGGCTTCAGCCAGCGCCTGCGCGAACAGGATAGCGGGCTGATCGCAGCGCCCGGAACCAACGGGTTCTTTACTGGGTTCCAGGACGCGCATTCAGGCGACCTGAACTACAACAAGGGCGACCTGTTTGCGGAGTACTTGAAGGGCAGCGAAGAGATGCTGCTGAAATTTCCAGACAAGTACAAGTTCTTCGTGCGCGGTTCCTGGCTGCTCGACGCCGCCGCCTCCGATACCCGGTTCGCGCCGCTCGATTCGGCCGCCCGCACGGCGGCCGCGCGCGACCTGCGGCTGTACGACCTGTGGGGCAGCAAGGACTTCGAGCTGTTCGGCAACTCGGCCCGCGTCAGATTGGGCCGGCAGGTCATCAACTGGGGCGAGAGCCTGTTCGTGGCGGGCGGAGTGAACGCCACGGCGGCGATCGACCAGTACCGGTACACCTATCCGGGCGTTCCGTTGAAGGAGGTGGTGCTGCCGGCCGAGATGATCAGCCTGGCCGCCTCGCCATACAGGGGCCTCAACGTCGAGGCGTATTACCAGTTCCGCTGGAACCAGAACCACCTGGTGCCGGTGGGCACGTTCTTCAGCACCAGCGACTACATCGGCGAGGGCAAGCAGCCGAACTGGTTTTTCCTCTACGATCCGCGCTACGCGGCCACCCACGGCGGAGTACGGACGGTCGATTCCGGCGGCGTTGTGTCCGGGCCCGTTGTCACGAATCCCCAACAGGCGCTGAACCTTGCCGTTTCGAATGGCTACATGTTCTGCGCGGTGGCCGACGTCACCACCGCCGGGCTCTGCAGTGTCAATGGATCCGGCTTCAACGATTACGGCGTGCCTTATACGGCCGGTGACCAGACTCCGCCCGTCGGCAAGCAATTCGGTCTGTCGGCCCACTACAAGCCAGAAGGATCGGCGGTCGATTTTGGCCTTTACTACGAGCACTTCCACGAAAAGCAACCTTACCTCCAGTATGTGCCCAACCCGAATTTTTACGCAGGAGTCGGGCAGCAGCTGGTCTACCCGGCCAATCACAACCTGTACGGGGCCAGTGTCAGCTTCCTGGCCGGCCAATGGGCCATCGGCAGCGAGCTCTCGTATCGACCAAAGGACCCGATCCTGGTCGATCCGTTTTCCTGCGCGGACTTCCCGGGTGCTCCTGGGGGTGGTGCCAGCTGCCACGGTAACTTTGCAACCTATCGCGACGCGCACAAGTGGCAGTGGAACACCACCTGGTGGCGTGCGGTCAACCCGAGCGATACGGACTGGTACGCCTGGCTGGTGCGCAAGGCCGGCGCGCAGGCCTCCAACATCCAGGGCGAATTGGCGTTGATCCATTACCCCGGGGTATCAGACCACGCCTACAAGGGGCAGGGCCTGTTGACGGACCTGAGCTTCGACATCAACGGCTTCGGCGGCACCGGCACCGACCACAATGCCCGTCACTTCGGCACCGCCGATTCGGTGGGGATCGTGCAGTACCTGGACATGACCTTCGACGGCACGGTCATCCCGGGTTTCCAGGTGATTCCGAACGTCACCTGGTCGTATGCCATTGCCGGCGACACACCCAACGAGAACTACACCTGGATGCAGGGGGCGCTGTTCACCACGTATGCGCTCACGCTCACCCAGAACCTGCAGCACTGGTCCGGCAGCCTGCTGTACGTCACCTACCGCGGCGGCGATCCGTCCATCCTTCGCAACTTCTATGCCGACCGCGACTGGTGGGGCGCCTCGGTCACTTACACGTTCTGATGTACTGCACTCACTCTGTGGCGTGCCGCGCCATTCGCGCGGCCCGCCACGGCGCCTGATACGGGCTTTCTCACATAAGACTCGAACCGATGGATTCGCATCCGCCGCCAACGACCCTTGCCCGCGCCCTCGCCGCGCTCGAGCGATTCGTGTTCGGTCGGCGCGTTCTGGTGCTCGGCGTGCTCGCCATCTTCACGCTGGTGATGGGTTTTTTCGCGCTGAAGCTGCGCATGGAAGCCGGCTTCGAGAAGCAGATGCCGATCGGGCACGAGTACATCAAGACGTTCAACCAGTACCGCAATCAGCTGTTCGGCGCCAACCGGCTGACCTTCGCGGTGCGCGCGATCGACGGCAAGATCTGGACCAAGGAGGGGCTGACGAAGCTTTACGAGGTCACGCAGGCCGTCTCCTCGATGCCGAACGTGGATCGACTGGGCGTGCAGTCGCTGTGGACGTCGAATTCCTGGCTGATGGAGATCACGGCGGAAGGCTTCCGCAACGAGCAGCTGATCCCCAACACGGTGGAGCCCTCGGCACTGACGCCGGAGCTGATCGAGAAGATCAAGCGCACCACCACGCGCGGCGGCTTCGATGGCCTGCTGGTCGCCCGTGATCAGAGCAGCGCGCTGATCACGGCGGAGCTGAACGAGTACGACCGCAACGGCGTCAAGATCGATTACATCGCCTACAACCGCCTGCTGAACGAGCGCATCCGCGACAAGTTCGAAGACCCCCATTACCGCATCGAGATCATCGGCTTCGCCAAGCAGGTGGGGGAGATCGCCGACGGGGCGCAGGCGGTGCTGCTGTTCTGCGGCGTCGCGCTGCTGCTGGTGGCGGCTGCGGTGTATTGGTACTGCCGCTCGCTGCGCTTCACGTTCCTGCCGATCGCCTGCTCGCTGACCTCGCTGGTGTGGCAGTTCGGGACGCTGCGCGTGCTCGGATTCGGGCTGGACCCGCTGGCGATCCTGGTGCCGTTCCTGGTGTTCTCGATCGGCGTATCGCATGGGGTGCAGCAGATCAACTACATCGTGCGCGAGATCGCGCACGGCAAGAGCACCTTCGACGCCGCCCGTGCGAGTTTCTCCGGCCTGCTGGTGCCTGGCACGCTGGCGCTGGTGACGGCCTTCGTCTCGTTCATCACTCTGACCCTGATCCCGATCCCGATGGTGCGCGAGCTGGCCATCACGGCGGCGATCGGCGTGGGCTACAAGATCATCACCAACCTGGTGATGCTGCCGGTGGCCGCCTCGTTCTTCCACTTCGACAAGTCCTTTGCCGACAAAGCCATGCTCGAGCGCGAGCGGCGCGCGCGCTGGCTCAAGCAGCTCTCGCGGGTTTCCGAGCCCAACAACGCGATATTCGTCGTCTGCGTCACCGCGGTCGTGCTGGCCCTGGCGGCCTGGCAGAGTCGCGACCGCGTGGTCGGCACGCTGCAGGCCGGATCACCCGAGCTGCGCGCGGACAGTCGCTACAACCGAGACGCGGTCGACATCGCCACCAACTACGACGTCGGCCTGGACTGGCTGACCGTGGTCCTCGAGCGGCAGCCCTCGCCCGAGAACTGCTCGCGGGTGGCGACGGCCCCGTACGAGCAGGACCTGGTCTGGACGCTGCAGAACGCGCCAGGGGTCGTCAGCGTCGCCTCGTTCACCACGCTGACGCGCACGTACAGCGAAGGCTACAACGAGAACAATCCGAAGATGAGCGTGGTGCCGATCGACCCGGTCAACTACGCCGGGTTGACCATCGAGATCGCGCGGCTGCGCGGCTACATCAGGAACGACTGCAGCATGACGGCGGTGCATGCCTATCTGACCGATCACAAGGCGGGCACGATGCAGAAGGTGATCGACGTGGTCAAGCAGTTCCGCGCCGACAATAAGCAGGAAGGCATCAACGTGCGGCTGGCCTCGGGCAACGCCGGGGTGCTGGCCGCCATCAACGAGGAGGTCTCGCGCAGCGAGCTTCCGATGATGCTGTGGGTGTATGCGGCCATCGCGATCCTGGTGCTGATCGCGTACCGCGACCTGCGGGCGGTGATCGCGTGCTGCCTGCCGCTGACGGTGGCCACCTTCATCGGCTACTGGTTCATGAAGGAGCTGGAAATCGGTTTGACCGTGGCCACGCTGCCGGTGATGGTGCTGGCGGTCGGCATCGGGGTCGATTACGCCTTCTATATATATAATCGGCTGCAGTCCCACCTGGCGATGGGCGAGCCGATCGTCGCGGCGCTCGAGCGCTCGATCCTGGAGGTCGGGATGGCGACGATCTTCACCGCGATCACTCTGGCCATCGGCGTGGTCACCTGGTCGTTCTCGGCGCTGAAGTTTCAGGCCGACATGGGCAAGCTGCTGGCCTTCATGTTCGTCATCAACCTGGTGATGGCGATGACCGCGCTGCCGGCGCTGGCGGTGGTGTTGGAGCGGCTGTTCCCGAGGCGCAAGCCGGTGCACATCCCGGGCGTGCTTCAGCACTGAGACAGCGAGGACGGGGACCGGGCAATGAATTCACCCATGATGCGATCGTTCAGTGTTGCTGCCTGCCTGCTGTGGGTCGCCCTGACTGCAACTTCGTTCGGCGCGCTGGCGCAGTTCGGCGGCGGGGGCGGAGAGGCCGGCGGGGACCTGACAAAGTTCCCCAAGGAGCTGAAGAACCTGCCGGCGATGCACCTGGCCCACCCGACCCGCGCCCAGATGCTGGCCGCAGCGCGGGCCGGGTCGCGCAGCGTCGCGGTCGGCGATCACGGCACGGTGATCCTTTCCGACGACGGCAAGACCTGGCGCCAGGCCAAGGACGTGCCGACCAGCGTGCTGCTGACCTCGGTGTGCTTCGTCGACGACAAGCAGGGCTGGGCGGTCGGTCACTGGGGCGAGATCCTGCATACCGAGGACGGCGGTGAGACCTGGAAGCTGCAGCGCACCGACACCGGCGTCGACGAGCCGCTGTTCGACAACGTGAGCTGGGCGCCGAAGGAGTTTCCCGGGCGCTTCCTCACCCGCCGCCAGGAGCACCTTTCGTGCTCCCGGCGGCGAAACTCTACTGGTTGCCGGTTGATCGATGCCGATCTTAGGCCGCCTTTTTCGTCTGTGAGCGCATTTGTTGGTCCATCTGGCGCATCGAGGCGATGAGACCAGGGGAGTTATTTTCAGCCCAGGTTTCGAAGCGGTCTGCTGCTTTTTCGATGTGGGCGGCAAAGAGTTTGTTCGAGAATCGTTTCCGGCCCTCCTGAATGGTGGGCTTGATGCGATTCCACACACCGAAGAACTCGCCGCTGGTTTCAAAGAACAGATCGTCGTGAAGTAGTCCGTAGTTGAGTAGCGCGCACGCCTGGTCCCAGTAGCCGATCACCATCATGAGATTGGTTCCCGCTTCCGTTCCTGGTGGGGCGATGCGCATCGCCTCGTCCAGAGTATCGGCGAAGCAATTGGCGAAGAACCAGTCACGCGCCTGCCGAAGTCGCGGCTCTCGGCGTTCCTCGTAGATTTGCAAGTGGAGTTGTGCTTGTTCGTGGGTAGGCTTGGTTGCCATGGTGCTCCCTCCTTTCGATTGCTTCGATGCATAAACCAGACGATGGTTTCCAACAAATTTGATACCCGCGTTCAAATCGCTCAGAAAGCGCCTTTGTCATTGAACGTCGAAAATAATGAACTCTCGTGATCCGCACAGACTCAGGTAAGCTGATTTGCATGTTCCGCCGTGGCATCCTCCGAACCTGTTTGTTAGTCATTGCGGTCGCCTTAGTCGATCGTGCTAGCGCGCAACACTCACGTCCCAGTGACGGCTATCAAATCATCCATGCATATCCGCACGATCCCAACGCATTCACTCAGGGCTTGGTTTACGTAGATGGTCATCTCTATGAAAGCACCGGCCAGAACGGCAAGTCATCGATACGGATGGTGGATCTATCAACTGGCCGGGTTTTGCAGCACTACGACCTCCCGGCAAAGTATTTTGGCGAAGGGCTTACGAGTTGGGGCAGCGATTTGGTCCAGTTGACGTGGGAATCTGGGCTAGCGTTCGTTTACGACCGGTTCACCTTTGCATCGAAGCGTAGTCTTCACTATGAGGGCGAAGGCTGGGGCTTGACACACGATGACAAGCAACTCATTTTGAGCGATGGAACATCGGCCCTTCGCATTCTCGATCCGCAATCGTTTTCGCAGACCAAGCGCATTCTTGTGACCGATGAGGAAGGACACCCGCTCGCTAACATTAATGAGCTTGAATACATTCGCGGCGAGATCTACGCCAACATCTGGCACACCGACCAGATCGTTCGTATTTCTCCCCAGACGGGAAAGGTTCTCGGGCGGATTGATTTGAGCGGAATAATGAACAAAGGTCAGCTCTCAGATCCCGAGGCAGTCCTTAATGGTATAGCCTACGACGGGAAGCGGGATCGTCTTTTCGTAACAGGAAAGTTATGGCCACAGTTATTTGAAATT
>Ga0137412_10004981_pt1 | contig 10622 bp, 8 predicted proteins | sample CZODoug2_1_16fun_FD_122160 | JGI IMG/M metagenome (GOLD analysis project Ga0137412, IMG submission 122160) | Vadose zone soil fungal communities from Angelo Coast Range Reserve, California, USA - CZODoug2_1_16fungal (Hybrid Assembly) | ecosystem: Environmental > Terrestrial > Soil > Vadose zone... | reverse complement strand
GACTCGGGGGATCAGCGAATAACGTATTAGTGGGCCTCGACAGGCCCCACTCCTACAGTCCTCACCTCGGTGCGACTGAAGTAGCAGGAGGGTTTGTCCTCTGCCACGACTCCCGACCCTCGATCCGCGCAAACCAGTCCTGCAAATGCCTGAACTGCGCCACAGGTAGTTTGGCTGCCTTTGCAGTCATGAGCGGTGTGGCGAGTGAGATATCCGCAAGCGTCATGGTCGACCCCGCCACCCATTCGCGGCTGGCCAGATGCGCGTCGAGCAGCGCGGCTGTTTCCTTCACTAATCTTTCCCCGCGCAGTATTTCCGCGGGGTCCGGGACGCCCAGGCCCGCGACCTTCTTCACAAAATTCTCCCAGTTCAGCACGGAGATTGCGGGCTGAAAGTGTGCCGCGCACCAGAACATCCATCGATTCACCTGTGCCTGCGCCTGCACGTCCGATGGATAGAGTGTTTGACCCTTCGAACTCGTCGCGAGATACAGCATGATTGCGTGCGATTCGGGGAGGATCACCGCGCCGTCTTCGAGAACCGGTACGCGGCCGGCCGGATTCTTCGCGAGAAAGGCGGGTTGCTGCTGCTCCCGCTTCTGGAGATCCACTAATACCAACTCAACTGGAACGTTGAGCTCGATTGCGGTCATCACAGCGCGCCGCGCGTTAGTCGAAAACGGGTGGTAATACAGACGCATAGTTCGGTTGCCTCAGGAGTGCGGGTGTCTCGATGAGGCAAAGTCTGAGGCAGGCTGCTGACAGTTTCTGTCAGCAGCCGGTGGGCAGCTTAAACTTCTGTTCCGCCTGCCACTGCTTGACCAGCGCAGCCCGCCGCGTGGGATATCGCAATCGAAGCAGGGTGAGGCCGCGGATGCGGTCGGCCCGAAAGTGCCGGAAACTATTTCTCAGCTCGCACCAGGCGGCCACCACCTGCGCTTTCTCCATGAACGCCAGGGCGATCGGCCACACCACCCGCTCACTGGCTTCTCCGGATTCATTCACGTACGCGATCCGGAGTTTGTGCTCTCGGCGTATGGCTTCCCGGATCGGCTGCAGGGGCAGCTCGACGGCCCTCGGCGAGTTGAGTCTGGGAGCCCATAAACCCGCATCGGCGAGGTTATCGCGCAGGTCGCGCGGCGAAGCGGTTGCGATCTTGGAGAGCGCTGTGCCGGCAGCTCGCGCCAAGCCTGAATCGCCCTGCCGCTCGACCCACCGGGCGCCGAGAACGAGAGCCTCGAGCTCATCCTCGTTGAACATGAGCGGCGGAAGAAAGAAGCCGGCGCGAAGGATGTAGCCGACGCCGGCTTCACCGTCGATAGGCGCACCGAGCTCGACCAATGTTCCGATATCACGGTAAATCGTGCGCAACGAGACCGACAGGACCTCTGCCAGCCGAGTCGCAGTGACCGGGCGACGATGCCCTCGCAGAGCATCCAACAGCATGAAAAGGCGGGAAGTGCGGCTCACCATCACATCCTGAGGCAAGGCCGGAAGCGTAGCACCCTGTGCAGAGGCCGGCGATCCAGACCCCAGCGCAAAAGTTGGCAGCCCCATCTCCAGCGCAAAAGTCGTCGAACCGTGACCCGACCCAAAGTCGGCGGCCCAGACCGCCGCGCAAGGTCGGCAGCCCGACCCCCTGGCGCAAAATCTCCTGCCCATGACCTTGCCCGAAGTCGTCAGTCCGGGTGCACCAGCCATCGGTCATAATATCCCCATGCCAAACCAATACCTGCGAAGCGCATTGGGCGCATTCCTCATGATGGCGGGACTTTCACCGGTAGCACTCCCCGCCGTCAAAGACAGGGCACTCCAGGACATCTATGTCACCGCCAACGGTATCCGGCTGCACTGCATAACCCAGGGTCGGGGCGAGTTGGTGATGTTTCTGCATGGCTTTCCTGAGTTTTCCTATGAATGGAAAGATCAGTTGCAGGAGTTCGGGCGGGATCACCGGGTTGTGGCTCCCGATCTGCGCGGTTACAACTTGTCGGACAAACCGCCGTCAGTCGATGACTATCGTGTCCCGGTGTTGCTGGAGGACATTCGCTCCCTGGCGGATCATTTGCGCAAGGGACGGAAGTTCATCCTGGTAGGGCACGATTGGGGAGGCGCCCTGGCCTGGTCGTTTGCGGCCGCACACCCGGAGTACCTGGACAAGTTGGTGATCATCAATGCGCCGTATCCCGCCGTGTTCGGGAAGCTGTTGGCCAGCGATCCTGTCCAACAGAAGGCCAGCCAGTACATGTTCATGTTTCGTAGCCCGCAGGCCGAGGAGAAGTTGGCGGCGAACAACTACGCTTTGCTGAGCAAGATCGTTCTGGGCGACCTGTTGAAAACCGGTGCCATGACGGAAGAAGATCAGAAGGCTTACGTGCAGGCCTGGTCGCAACCTGGCGCACTGACAGGGGGTCTCAACTACTATCGCGCCAGCCGCCTGGGTCCGCCGGCACCGGCGGAAGTCGAGGCGCAAATCGGCCCGTCCGACAGCGAGTTTGGCCACGAGACTGCGCAAGCCGTGATTCGTGTGCCCACGCTGGTCATTTGGGGCGAGAAGGATCCGGCTCTACCTCTCGAGAATCTAGACGGTCTGCAGCCCTACGTGCCGCATTTGACCATCAAGCGGATCCCGGAGGGTTCGCACTGGGTCATCCACGAGAAGCCTGCGGAGGTGAACGGATACATCCGGGCGTTTATCACCGTTGGCGGCGACCGACGAGGCTGAAGCCACTATCCCTCGTCAATGTTGCACCACCTGCATAACCCCACCCAACCGCCCGATCTCATCAGCCTCAATAGCCGTGCCATTCTCCGTCACCCGCCCACCCCCACGGACTGCCAGCCAACCCGCGGGGCTCAGAAGCTCAGAGAGATCTTCGGTTGGATGAATCGGAAGGGCCACCGTCGTGCCGTCGTCAAGCAAAACGCCGCGCGTTTCGCCGGTTGGTCCGTGCAAAGTGCGACGCACGAGTGCCTCAACCTGAAGCGTGCAGCGCTCGCGTTGTTTGTTCCGTCGTTCGGCTTCGATGTCAGACAACGTCCGCGCGGGTAGTCCGCAGTCTTCGATACGTGCCCCGTTAGTGGCCTCGATGATCGCCGCCACAATCATGGGTTCAGCCATCGGCAATACACCATAAACAGTAATCCGATCGCCAATCTGAACAGCCGTGAGCACTGCGTTGGACAAGTAGGGGGCGAAATACACTTCCACCCCGTTGAGCAGAATCATGCCGTCCGCATCTCCGTCAGGGTTGACGAGGAATCGCTCGACTCGCGAGGTCACATGAGGCAACAGTTCTTCATCCACCGATAGCATAGGAACTCCTCAACTCATTTCAGGTACGTTCCCTAATACAACGCACGATCGGCAGCCTGAATTGCCCCTGAACGCTCGAGAATCCTGCATATTTGGCTGCCGAGTGCCTGCGTGGCGTGCAAGTTTTGTCGCCCGGTAAGCAACTGTAAAATCGCCCCCCCCATTTCTGCGAGAATCCGCCGCATGTCGACGCCAAATCCAGCAACGCCGCCGCACCCGAATCCCGCGGTATCGCCGCACCCGGCTCCATGACGAAAGCCGCCAGTCATTCCGCGCGGGCGGCTGCGAATCCCGCCTCGCTGACGTTGGAATGGCTGCTCAATGAAATGGTCAGGGATGAACTGATCCCACGAGCGGCTGCCGCCAACCTGACCGTCCCCCCGCCGCAGCGAAAAGACGGCGCAAAGCAGCACCCATTAGTCATCGCAGCAGCTCAAGAGTGGCCCGACCGCCGAGCCCAGGGACGCAAGCTGTCGCTGGAAATCCTGACCCAATGGCTCGCGCACAGGGTACGTCTGCCATATCAGCGCATTGATCCTCTTGAATTGGATGGCGCAGCGATGACGGAGGTCGTCCCATATGCGTACGCATCGCGAAGCGGGATTCTGCCCCTGAGTACGGGGCCGAAGGGGATCGTGTTTGCCGTCAAGGATCCATTCGATGTCGAATGGATGCGTGATCTGGAGCCCGCTCTCAAGCTTCCGCTGAAGCGGGTACTGGCAAACCCCCTCGATATCGATCGCTACCTGTTGGAGTTTTACGCGATTGCGCGGTCTGTGAAGGCCAGCGGAAAGGACCGCTCGGGCCTTGCGCCGACGCAATTGCGCAACCTGGAGCAGCTGACCGAGCTGAGCCGGGTCGGCAAGCTGTCAGCGGAAGACCAACACATTGTGGCGATCGTCGATTGGCTGCTGCAGTACGCCTTCGACTCACGGGCCAGCGACATCCATCTCGAGCCGCGACGCGATACCGGCAACGTGCGATTTCGCATCGACGGGATTCTGCACGATGTGTACCAGCTTCCCGCGGCCGTGATGCCGGCCGTGACCAGTCGCATCAAGATTCTCGGCCGACTGGACATTGCCGAGCGGCGGCGCCCGCAGGACGGCCGGATCCGCACCCGCACGCCCGACAGCAAGGAGATTGAATTACGCGTCTCCGCTTTGCCGACCGCCTTCGGTGAGAAGCTCGTGCTGCGTATTTTCAACCCCGACGTGTTGGTGCACGATTTGAAGCGACTGGGTTTCACGCCCGGCGAGGAAGCGATCTGGCGCCGCATGTTGCAACAGCCTCACGGCATCGTGCTGGTCACCGGCCCGACAGGATCCGGGAAGACGACCACCCTGTATGGGTCGCTGCGCGAGCTCGCCACGGAGGAGGTGAATGTCTGCACAATCGAAGATCCGATCGAGCTCGTCGACGGCCGCTTCAACCAGATGCAGGTGCAGACCAACATTGATCTGAGCTTTGCGGATGGTGTGCGCGCGTTGCTGCGCCAGGATCCGGACATCATCATGATCGGCGAAATCCGCGATCGCGAAACCGCCGATATGGCCATCCAGGCAGCTCTGACCGGGCACTTGGTACTGTCCACGCTGCATACCAACGATTCTCCTGCCGCGATCACGCGACTACTCGAGCTGGGTGTCCCTGGATATCTCGTGAGAGCCACGCTGATCGGAGTGCTTGCACAGCGACTGGTGCGAACACTGTGCGCGAACTGCAAAACAGCTGTTCCGATGTCACGAGAGTTCTGGAGCCAACTGGGGATTGGTGAGGCAATCCCAATGCCGGCATCCGTATTCAAAGCCGTCGGCTGTCTCGAGTGCCGACAGACAGGTTACTTCGGCAGAAGTGGTGTTTACGAGCTCATGCAGCTCAATGCAGCTATGCAGGCGCAGGTGGTACACAACCCTGATCTCACCAGGCTGCGCCAGTTAGCCACCGAAGGCGGCATGCGGCCGTTGCGTCGAGCCGCCGCCGACAAGGTTGTAGCAGGGATGACTACTATCGATGAGGTCCTGGCGTTGACGCCGGATCCTCGGGATATGTAACGATCGGAAGCGCCATGCCGCATGCCCGCACCAAATCAGGATGACGGTGTCATCAACCGCAGAATCTGCTCCCGTAGATGGCTCGGGAGACCTCTCGCAAGCGACCTGCTAAAATGGCGTCCGGGAAAAATAACCCGCCATAAGTAAAACAACGATCAGGGAGATCTGCAGATGCCGCGGGTGTTCGTTCGGATCGTATGCTCATTGCTGCTGTTCACTTTCGCTGCAACGGCTGCCTGGGCGGGGCACCTCAAAGTCGGCGATCGGGTGCCGAATGATCTGGGGCGCGACCCGGCCGGCCAGCGCATCCATCTGAACGACTATCGGGGAAAGCTCATCATCGTGTCGTTCTGGGCTTCGTGGTGTGGCCCTTGTCGCAAGGAGCTTCCTGTCCTTGCGAACATCCAGAAGCAGGGTACGCGCGATAAAATCGCTATATTCGCCGTCAACTGGCGCGAAAGCCGGGACCAGTTCCAGAAGATAAAACACGTATTGAAAGATATCGATCTGACCCTCGTGAGTGACGAGAGCGGATTTTTCGGCAGCCAGTATGGAGTGGATGGAATCCCCCACATGGTCATCATCGGGCGCGATGGTCGGATCGCCGCCGTGCATGTCGGATACGGTGAAAGTGAGATTCCGATCCTCGTCAATGAGATCAATTCCCTCTGGAACAAACCTGCCGAGCCCGAGTGCGCGGCAGAGAGTTGCAGCGCGCAATAGCCGTATGTGTCAAACCGACTCGAACGCCCCGCGGCGAGTTCAAGACACTCCCGGCTTCAACAACGCCCGCAGCATCGCAACTTCGGTGGCAATAGCCGTATGCAACGCGGGATCCACATCCGGCGCAAACAAAGACGAATGGTTTGACGGCAGATGAGTGCCCGCGGCCTTGGCCTGCGCAAGCTTGTCTGGATCGGCTCCCCCGAGACTCAGGTAGAGACCCGGGATCTTCTCGGCGAGGAAGGCTGAAAAGTCCTCCGATGCCGTGATGGGCTCCTCCGCCACCAGATTGTCCTTGCCGATCGCGTTTTCCAGCGCAGGCCGCAGCCGTTCAATGAGTGCCTGATCGTTGTAAACGGCATCCGTCATTTCGTAGCGGTCGATCGAGGGCGGACGAGGCGCGTTGGCCGCCTGTGCCTCCGCGTTGGTTATGCGGGTGATGGCAGCGAGAACCTGCTTGCGGACATCCTGTTTGTAGGTCCGCACCGTCAGGCCCATCTCCGCCTGATCGGGAATGATGTTGTTCTTGGTTCCTGCCGTGATGTAGCCGACCGTCACAACGGCTAACTCGCCGGGCTTGACCTCACGGGAGGGGATCGTCTGCAGCGCCATGATGGTCCGTGCGGCCGTTACGATGGGATCCACGGCGGTGTGAGGAGCTGAGCCGTGGCCGCCCTTGCCGTAGATGGTGATGCGGATCGAATCCGCATTGGTGTTGTATATCCCGGAAACGATGCCGACTTTTCCTGCGGCCAGCTCGTTGCCGACATGGAGCGCGACGGCCGCATCGGGGCGCGGAAATTTCGTGAACAGGCCGTCCCGGATCATCGCAGTGGCCCCGCTGATGGTCTCCTCGGCAGGCTGGCCGACCAACATGAGGGTCCCGTGCCAGGAGTCCTTGCTATGGGCCATGATGCCCGCTGCCGCAACCAGGGCACTCATGTGTACATCGTGCCCGCACATGTGCCCGACACTGACATCGCGGCCGTTGGAGTCTTTCGTGCGTACCTTGCTTGCAAACACGAGCCCCGTCTTCTCCTCCACCGGCAGCGCATCGAGCTCGGTGCGCAGCATGATCGTCGGGCCTTCACCGTTCTTCAGAATCGCAACGACGCCGGTGCCTCCAATATGCTCCGTCACGGTGTAGCCCTGTGTCCGCAGCGCGGCCGCGAGCTTCGTTGCGGTCTGAGTCTCGCTTCCAGAGAGCTCCGGATGCTGGTGCAGATCGACATACAGTTTGTATGCTTGCGGATAGGCGTCATTGACCTCATTCGACGAGGGGGCACCCAGGGTGGGCGTCGAGGCCGCCGCGGCGGCCAGCCCGGCAAGCAACAGGAGGTTGCGGAGGCGTAGATCGTCTTTTGGCATGACAGTTGGGTACTCACCGAGGAGTGTCTCTATCCTATAGCGCCGGGAACGTCTGCAACACAAACAATTTTCCGTTCGGATGGCTTGGCCGTTAGGATGTGCCCCGGGGAGCGCGTCAAAGAGCAAACAAGGAACAACCGATGATGCGGGAACGTCTGCTGGGCGCGGCGGTAGCGGCGCTCGTTGTGTGCGGGATCTATCAGCCAGCCTATCCGGCCCCATCGGGGCGCGACCTGGATATTGCCGGCTCTGCGATCCACCCCGCGAAGGCGGATGCAGCCATCTCGAAGAGGCTCAATGGGATCTCCACGAGCGAGATCGAGCATACGATACAGGCATTGGTCGCCTTCCATACCCGCAGCACCTTGTCGAGCATGGAGCCGGACTTGCCGGCCGGGCAGGGCATCAATGCCGCGGCTGATTGGATCGAGGCGGAATTCAAACGCTACTCGGCAGAATGCGGCGGCTGCCTCGAAGTGAAGCGGGATGTCTTTACCCAAGCCCCGCAGAATCGGATCCCCAAGCCCACGACGATCACCAACGTGTACGCCATCCTGCGGGGCTCGGATCCGGCGCAGGCGAAGCGGATGTACCTGGTTACGGGTCACTACGATTCCCGCAACACGGATACCCTCGATGCACGCGGAGACGCTCCCGGTGCAAATGATGATGCGTCGGGAGTCGCGGTGAGCCTTGCATGCGCGCACACGCTTTCGAGACTGAAACCTCCCGCAACCCTCGTCTTCGTGGCTGTGGCCGCAGAAGAGCAGGGCCTCCTCGGCAGTCGCCACCTGGCACAGCTGGCGAAATCCGAAGGCTGGCAACTCGAGGGCGTCCTGAACAATGACATCGTCGGCGGCAATACGACCCCCGGCGATCACCTTCAGGACAAGTCGGCGGTGCGTGTGTTTTCGGAGGGCATCCCCGCCATCGCGACTGCGGAGCAGGCGAAACAAGCCGACTCTTTGGGCTACTCAGGCGATTCGCCTTCCCGAGAGCTGGCGCGCGCGATCCTCGACGCCGGTGTGACGTACGGTGGAAAATTCCGGCCGGTCCTCGAGTTCCGTCGCGACCGTTTCCTTCGCGGCGGCGACCATACCTCCTTCAATCAGGAAGGCTTTGCCGCGGTCCGCTTTACGGAGTGGCGGGAAGACTTCAATCACCAACATCAAAACCTGCGCACCGAGAAGGGCGTGGAATACGGTGACCTGCTCAAATTCGTTGATTTTGGCTACGTCTCACAGGTTGCCCGGATAAATGCGGCGACGCTCGCGACGCTCGCATCGGCGCCTCCGCCACCCTCGAATCCACGAGTGATTACCACCGACCTCGATAACAACACAACACTGGAGTGGGACAGCGAGGCGGCCCCGGCCGGCGTCCGGTACGAGGTCGTGTGGAGAGAGTTGACGGCTCCTCAATGGGAGCGCTCGTTGAGCGTCACAGACAAGAAAGTCACTCTTCCCGTATCGAAGGACAATGTGATCTTCGGTGTGCGATCGGTGGATGTGGCCGGGCATCGCAGTTTGACCGTTGTCCCGACTCCGCAACTGCCGCAGCGGTAGCTCCAACGTGTCAAAGTCTCGCCGCGAATTTCTCCTGAGTTCTGCTGCGATTGTGGGTTCGGCGGCCGCCGCTGCCCAACAGCCACCCGAGCCGCCCGAAGCCGATAAAGCCGGGCAAACCCATCCACCCCAGCAAGCCCCGGTGGGAACCCCGTCCGCGTTTGCCACGGCGCCCGCCGCTGGGCCCGAAGTGGACTCCGCGACCTTTATGGCCGCCGAGAAGCTCGTACAAGTCGAGCTGACGGAAGCAGAACGCGCGATTGCCGCAGGGAGTTGGCGCAACAGCATGGCGACGCTTTACGAGCGCCGCGTTGGCCCACGCAAAGTCGCGCTGCCGCCCACTCTCGCGCCATTCTCAACTTGGAATCCTGTGCTCCCCGGGCACGGTATCGTTCCACAGAAAGACCGCTTCATACGCAGCGACCGCGATCCCGGCATGGTTCCGACCGAGGATGCGCACATCGCGCTCGCTCCCTTGTGGCGACTGTCGCGTTGGGTGGAGACCCGCAAGCTGACCTCGGAGCGCCTCACCGAGATCTATCTGAAGCGAATCGCGAAGTTCGATCCGAAACTGCGTTGCGTTATCACTTTGACGCGCGAGGTTGCGCTCACGCAGGCCAGGCAGGCGGATCGCGAGATCGCCGCGGGCAAATATCGTGGGCCCCTCCATGGAATCCCTTGGGGCGGCAAAGACCTTCTCGACACTGCGTCCATTCCGACTACCTACGGGGCGGAACCTTTCAGAAACAGAGTACCAACCGAGGACGCCGCCATCGTACGTCGCTTGCACGATGCGGGCGCGGTGCTCATCGCAAAGCTGTCCCTCGGTGCGCTGGCACTCAACGACGTCTGGTTTGGCGGTCAAACGATGAACCCGTGGCTTCTGGAAGAAGGGGCGGGCGGCTCGAGCGCGGGGCCTGGCGCGGCAACGGCCGCCGGGCTCGTGGGGTTCGCCATCGGCAGCGAGACCGAGGGAAGCATCGTGGATCCCAGCATGCGCTGTGGTGTTACTGGATTGAGGCCGACGTTTGGCCGAGTTCCTCGCACTGGCGCCATGACGCTCGCGTGGTCACTCGATAAGTTGGGCCCGATGGCGCGCAGTGTGGAGGATACGATGCTCGTGCTGCAGGCGATCTCGGGTCCGGATGCTGGCGATCTCGCCAGCGTTCCGAGTCATCTGGAGTATGACGCGACGGCCCCCGTCAGTGGCTTGCGCGTCGGGTACTTCCCCGCATGGATGAACGAGGCTCCCGCCACGGAAGTTGATCGTGCTGCGTTGGAGAGGCTCGAGAAACTCGGACTTCGATTGATCGAGGTCGCGATCCCCGATTGGCCTTATGACTGTCTGAACGCGATTTTATTTGCTGAGTCAGCCGCCGCTTTTGAGGATCTCACGCTCAGTCGTCAGATCGACTCGCTGAAGATGCAGACGCCGGATTCGTGGCCCAACACCTTTCGCCAGTCGCGCTTCATCTCCGCTGTCGACTTCGTCCAGGCAGATCGCATGCGGCGGGCCGTCGCACTGCAGATGCAGCGCGTTTTCTCGGAAGTTGACCTGCTGCTGGTGCCGTCGCTGCGCGACGAAATGCTGACAATC
>Ga0137412_10004979_pt1 | contig 10623 bp, 9 predicted proteins | sample CZODoug2_1_16fun_FD_122160 | JGI IMG/M metagenome (GOLD analysis project Ga0137412, IMG submission 122160) | Vadose zone soil fungal communities from Angelo Coast Range Reserve, California, USA - CZODoug2_1_16fungal (Hybrid Assembly) | ecosystem: Environmental > Terrestrial > Soil > Vadose zone... | reverse complement strand
CGCTGCCGGCACGACATTCGACTTCACCGGTACCCTGGGGCCGGCCAACAATGGCACCTTCTCCGCGGGCTCGATCTCGGGGGCAGGCACTTTCGATCTGGGCGCGAGCCATCGGCTCGTTGTCGGCGGCAACAATCTATCCACGAATCTCACGGGATCCATTGTCAGCGGGTCGATCGACAAGGTCGGTACCGGTACGCTGACATTGTCCGGCGCTAACTCCTACTCGAACGGCACCACCATCTCCGGCGGTACCCTCGCGGCAAATCATGCGACCGGCGGCAACATCGACACCTTCGGCAGCGGGAGCATCGATCTCAAGGGAGGCGGGTTGCGCTCGGACGTTACCGCCAACCTGCAGAACGGCATTTCCTTCGCCGACAACACCACCAGTGTGCTGTCGGCGGCAAGCGGACAGACCCTCACGCTTCCCAATTCGGTAGCCCTTGGGGTCAATGCCGTTGCACAGTTCGGCACCACGACCGACACCGGCACCATCCTCTACGGCGCGATGCGGGGTCAGGCGATCGCCTACACGCTCAAGATCGGCCTGCGTGGGGCGAAACCGCCGATATGGCGGCGGATTGTCGTGCCCGCCGATATTCGGCTGTCCGCATTGCACGAGGTCATTCAGCTCGCGTTCGACTGGACCAATTCACACCTGCACCATTTCGAGGCCGGCCGTCTTCGCTATGGCACAGATTTCGACGATCTGGAATTCGACGGCGACGAGAAGGAGACTCGGCTCAGCGATATCGCATCGGAGGGTCATACGATCCGCTATCTGTACGACTACGGCGATGGCTGGGAACACGAGCTCAAGGTCGAGCAGGCGGCGCCCGGCGCGGTTGATGTCGCGATCTGTACCGGCGGTCGGCGGGCGGCGCCGCCGGACGATTGTGGCGGCATCGGTGGATACGCCGACCTGTGCGCCAAGATGGCCGACGGCGACACCGAGACGTTGCAATGGCTCGGCGGCCCGTTCGATCCGGCCGCGTTCGACAAGAACGAAATAACCGAGCGCCTCGCCGCGATCCCGGTCACCGATTAGCGGATCTCAGCCGCATGGACCTCGGCACGGTTTCGTGGCGATCATGAAGTTAGCGATGCGACACACCGGCGACACGCCGCGCGATCGCTCGCTAACCTCATGATCGGCCGGAGGATCCGGAAGTCAGTTGGCGTCGTAGATATCGAAGCGGATTTCGTCGCGGGCGTCTCCGGACGGATAGGCCCCCGCCTCGTAGAGCACCCCGACCTTGTTGGTCGCGATCTCGGTCATGTCGGAATAACCCGACCGGTCAGTGGTGAGCTGCTTGGCCTGCTGCCAGGACACGCCGCCGTCATTGCTGGAAAAGACGGTCATGTTCTTACGCAACGCCGAATCCACCGGTTGGCTGAATAGGACGGTACGGCCGACCGCCAGCGAAGCACCCTGGACGCCGGGAGTGCCGGCCAGGCTTGTGACTGGGTGAAAACCCGCGGCGGTGAACGACGAGCCGCCGTCATCGCTCACGGCCGACATCCGGGACTGCGTCATATCTGTGCCCTTGTTACGAGCAACCGCGGTCACCGTGCCGTTCGTCGACTGAAATACGCTCAGCTCACCGAATTGATGATTCTGCACCGGTGCCAGCACGTCCGCGCCGCGGTGCCAACTATCGCCACCATCGTCGCTGTAAATGATCAGGCCGTGCGTGAGCCCGTTCTCGTCGTCATAGTTCACACCGGCGAGCAGCCGGCCGGCGTGCGGTCCGTACCGGAGTTGAATTCCGTGCGCCGGACCGGTCGCATACCAGCCCCAGCTGGGATCCGCGACCTGCGCACTGATATCTGCGGCCGTCGACCAGGTCCGGCCATTGTCGTCGCTGTACTGTTCGAATGGGATACGCACGCCGCCGCCGGCCGGATTGTAGGTCGTCAGCATCACAATGCGGCCGCGGTGCTTCCCGCTGGTGACCAGAATCGGCGACGGGTTTCCCCGCGTAGCACCGGCCGAGGAGCCATCGGGACTGCCGCTCAGCACTATCTGTGACGCGCTCCAGGTCTTGCCATGATCGGTCGACCGCCGCTCCACCAGATCGATGGGCGCCGCGTCGGCGCACCACGCACCGCCGGCCAGCGGCTTTCTGGCCTCCGCAAACGCGAGCAGTGAATTGTCCGCGGCGCGGATCAATGCCGGAATGCGAAAGCAGTCGTAGCCGTCCGTACCTCTGCTGAACAGCACTTGTGTCGGCGTGGCGGCCGACGCGGACACGAGACCTACCGGCAGCGACAGCGCCGTAATGACGCTAAAGCAGGCCAGCCGTTTCCAGATGTCGCCGAACATATTCCACCTCGTCTGTGTCGAGCGGAATGGATGGAGCGGCGGTGAGCGCGCAGTCGATAATCCCGCGCAATTTCAACGCCGCTTTGAATGCGCCGAGCGCGGCCGACGTACCGCCCATGCGTCCCGGCGCTGCATTGACCAGGCCGAAGAGCCGGAAGAGCCGCTCCTGCTCGGTTTGTGCAGCGGCCAGATTGCCGCTGCGGTGGTGCTCGTAAAGCCGTACGTACCCGTGCGGGTCCACGTTGCCCAACCCGGGTACGACACCGTCGGCGCCCATTGCCAGGCTCGCGTCGACAGTGAGCTCGGAGCCGGTGAGCACGCTGAAATTCCGCAGGCCGGCATCCTGCGCCGCGAGCAACAGCCGCCGTATGCCCGCATCGTCGCCGCTCGAGTCCTTTACCCCGGCCAGAACGCCATCGGCGCCGAGCCGGACCATCAAGTCGGGCGGGAGTTTGGTGCCGCTGACCCGGGACGGAATGTTGTACGCATAGATCGGCAGCTCCGATACCGCCGCGAGTCCGCGGAAATGCCGATCGATCTCCGCCGGGTGCGTCGCGGCGTAGAACGGTGCGGTCGCGACCAACCCATCGGCGCCGAGCTTGGCTGCATCCTTGATATGGCCGGCGACGCGCGCCGTCGACATGTCGATGACCCCGGCCAATACCGGCACCTGGCCGCCGACGTGACGGACGGCGGCCTCGATGGCCGTGCGCCGTTGCGCGTCGGTGAGCTGTGAGCCCTCGCCGGTCGACCCGAGCACGAACACACCGCTGACCCGGGCATCCAGCACGTGGTCGATGAGCCGCTCCAACGACGGAATGTCGATCTCGTAATCCGGACTTAATGGGGTGGCCAGTGGCGGCACCACGCCGCTGAGCCGATCGCCGATCATGTCGATCCCGTTGCGGACATAGGACGTACTATGTCATAGTCGCGGCGCCAAGTTCAAGCAGTCACGGCGGAGGCGATGCGGCATGACCGCGGATTTCACTCGCAGAAAGTTCATAGGGAGCAGCCTTCTCGTTGCGGCGGCCGGTGTCCCGTCGCTGGCGTCATGCTCATCGACCGGCTCATCCGCCGCCAGCGCGGCGAACGAAGCCGTCAAGCTGCCGACGTACGTCAAGTTCAAGGGCGTGACGCCGGACCTTCCGGGGAGCAACACAACCGGAGTGCTGGACGGTTTTCTGCACTATCCACCGAACCCGGTCCAGGCGCTTGATGGCGCCCCGGGCGACGGTAAGGCGATCTCGCTGATGACGAACATCCCGACCGCGATCCCACCCGGGGTCGGGAAGAACAAGTTCTGGCAGGCGGTGAACAAGCGTGTCGGGTCGGAATTAAAGATCACGATGTCCTCGAACGACGATTACGCGACGAAATTCGCCACCGTCGTGGCCGGCGGCGATCTTCCGGACATTATCAACATTCCGCCGGCAGCGACCGACCAACCTGCTTTGCTGAAGGCGAAATGCCACGAGCTGACCGACCAGCTCGCTGGGGACAACGTCAAGAAGTATCCGTTTCTGGCGAATCTGCCGACCGAGGCGTGGAAGGGCTGCGTCTACAACGGCGGCATCTATGCCATTCCGGTGCCGCGCGGCGCCGCCCGCACCTCGCTCCCGATCTATCGGGCGGACCTGGTCAAGGCCAAGGGCCTCGGGACGCCGGAGCCGAAGAACTTCGAGGATTTCCTGTCGCTGTGCAAGGCGATGACCGACAAGAAACACAACGTATGGGCCTGGGGTGCGCCGCCACTCGCTTACGTGGAGCAGATGCTCGGTCTGCCCAATCAATGGAAGGAAGAGAGCGGCAAGTTCACCAATATCTGTGAGATCGCCGAGACGAAGGACGCGTTGAGCGCGACCAAGCGGCTGCTCGACGCCGGAGTGATGAGCCCAGATGGTTTCACGGCGGGCAATGTGGTGCAGAAGCAGTGGTTCAACGCCGGCACGATCAGCTTCGTGCTCGACAGTTATGTGGCCTGGACCCAGTACTACCGCGACAATACGAACGGGCCGTCGTTCGCGGTCAATATGCTGGACATCCCCGGCTATAACAGCGGCCGCGGCATACCGTGGGCGGGGCTGGCGTACAACAACATCACCGCGTTCAACAAGAACAGCGCACACAGCGTGGATACCCTCCTCAAGGTGTCGAACTGGATGGCCGCGCCGTTCGGGACGGCGGAATATCTCTTCCGCAAGTTCGGGAGCAAGGGCACCGACTACACGCTGGTTGGCAGCGACCCGGAATACACCAGGCTGGGCACCGTCGAGACCAGTATCGGGCTGCAGTACATCTGTGACGCACCGATGGCGCTCTATCTTGGCGGTCATCCCGAGGTCGCCAAGCTGCAGTACAAAAGCCAGACGACCGTGATACCGCGGGCCATCAAGGATGCGTCCTACGGCCTGTATTCCGAAACGCAGTCGCGGAAGCAGACCCAGCTCAATGCCACGCTGAGCGACCTGACCGGACAGATCCTGCGCGGCGACAAGCCGGTCTCGGCCTGGGACGACGCGGTCAAGACGTGGCGTACGACCGGAGGCGACGCAATGCGCAACGAGCTCGAGAAGGCCTTTGCGCAACAGCACTGAGGTGGCACATGACCGCGACGACCGTGCATGACCCCCCGACCCAGCGGCAAGCCGAGCGCAGGGGCCGGGGAAAGCTGAGCATCGCGCAACGGTTCAAGCGCGACCGGGTGCTCATCCTCTGCACGATCCCGGGCTTCGCGCTGATCCTGACCTTCCGTTATCTTCCGCTGCTCGGCAACGTCATTGCATTCAAGGACTACGAGCCGTTCCTGGGTATCCGGGCCAGCCCATGGGTGGCGCTCAACAACTTCAAGATAATCGTCAACGGCGACACGGCGTTCTTGAGTGCGCTGAAAAACACCGTGGTGCTAAGCGTCATTCAGACGATATTCGTATTCCCGGCGCCGATTATTCTGGCGTTGATGCTGAACAGCCTGGGGACCGAGTGGCTCAAACGCCTCGTACAGAGCATTCTCTACCTGCCCCATTTTCTGTCCTGGGTGATCGTGGTGGCGCTGTTCCAGCAGATGCTCGGCGGCAGCGGCCTGCTCAACAACTACCTGCGCTCACACGACCTGGCCACGATTCACATCGTCGGCAACCCGCACCTGTTCCAGGCGATGCTGACCTCCCAGGTGATCTGGAAGGACACCGGATGGGCGACCATTCTGTTTCTGGCGGCGTTATCACAGATTGACCCGGTGCTGTATGAAGCGGCCGAGGTGGACGGCGCCAGCCGAACCCGCCAGACATATCACATCACGTTGCCGGGGTTGCGCGGGATCATCATCCTGCTGTTCATTCTCCGGCTGGGCGACTCGCTGTCGGTCGGCTTCGAACAGATCATCCTGCAACAGCAGGCAGTCGGGCGAAATGTCAGCGAGGTGCTGGATACCTACGTCTACAACAACGGTGTGGTCGGCGGCGACTGGGGTGCCTCGGCGGCGGTCGGGCTGGTCAAGGGTCTGGTGGGCGTCGCGCTCGTACTGGGCGCCAACAAGGTCGCGCATCTCTTCGGCGAGCAGGGAGTTTATCGGTCGTGACCAGCACAGTACGCACGGCGCCGATCTCGTGGCCGATGAAAGTGCTCAAGGCCGTTGTGCTGGGCATCTTCTGCGTGGCGGTGATCCTGCCGTTCGTGGCCGTCATCTCGACGAGCGTGGCCGGCAAGAAACAGATTGCCAAATCCGGCGGCCTGGTCCTCTTTCCACATTCGATCAACTTCGGCGCCTACACGTCGATCTTTGCCGGCGGAGTGGTGACCAAGGCGTTGACGGTGAGCATTTTCGTGACCGTGGTCGGCACCGCGCTCAGCCTGCTGTTCTCTGCGCTGCTGGCGTACGGACTGTCGCGTCCGGGCACGCTGGCGAGCAAACCGATCCTGCTGCTTGTACTCTTCAGCCTGCTCTTCTCACCCGGAATCATTCCCACGTATCTCGTGGTGAAGCAGGTCGGCCTGCTCAACAGCGTGTGGTCGCTGATCGTTCCGACAATGATCAGCGGATTCAACGTGATTGTGCTTCGCGCATTCTTCATGGGAATCCCGGCCGAGCTGGTCGAGAGCGCGCGCATCGACGGTGCGGGGGAGCTGCGCATCCTCGCCCGCATCATCGCCCCGCTGTCGAGGGCCGTGCTGGCCGTGATCGGATTGTTCTACGCGGTCGGGTACTGGAACGCATTCTTCAACGCGATGCTCTATATCGCCGACCCGGCGAAATGGCCGCTGCAGCTGGTATTGCGGACCTACGTCGTCAACGACACGCAGCTGGCGCCCGCGGACCTGGGATCCTCGGAGGTGGTGCCCGCGCAGCCGGCGATTCAGATGGCGATCCTGGTGATATCGATCGTGCCGATTCTCCTGGTGTATCCGGCCCTGCAGCGACACTTCACCAAGGGGGTACTGACCGGCGCGGTGAAGGCCTAGCCTCTGTATCCTGTGGCGCGAACAGGAGGACAGATGCCCGACGCGCGCGCGACCAGGACGAGCCAGCGGATGTCGCGGACCATTCAGGACGAGCTGACGGACCTCATTCTCAGTCGTGGGCTGCAGCCGGGCGATCTCCTGCCAACCGAGCCGGAGCTGATCGAGGAGCTCGGCGTGAGCCGGACGTCGATCCGGGAGGCCCTGAGGGCGCTGCAGGCGCTGGATATCGTCGAGATCAGGCACGGGTACGGCACGTATGTCGGCCGATCGTCGCTCGACCCACTCACCAACGGGCTCACGTTCCGTACGTTGCAAGGAATTGGTCGCGACCTCAGTGACATTCTCGAGGTGCGCGAGGCATTGGAGGACGGGCTGATCCGGCGCGTCGCCGGCACAATTCCCGCTGCGGATCTGGACGCGCTGGGCGCCGTGGTCAAGGCGATGACGGCAAAAGGCCGCGCCGGTGAGACATTCCCCGACGAGGACCGCGAGTTTCACGGGCTGCTTTACCGCTCGCTGGACAATCAATTCGTTGGGCAGCTGCTGGGTACATTCTGGACGGTATTCAACAGGGTCAGCAACCAGCTCGGTGGGCACGACCCCGACCCGGCCGAGACGGCGCGCCGCCACCGCGCCATTTATCTGGCCCTGCGCAACCACGATGTCGAGCGCGCGCAGCGGGCAATGGCCGAGCATTTCCGCAATATCGACAGCCGCGTCGCCCAATTCAGCCGTAACTAATTGTGCGGGAGAGGGGATTCGAACCCCTACGCCCTCTCGGACACCAGGACCTAAACCTGGCGCGGCTGCCGTTACGCCACTCCCGCATCGGGCCGATCCTAATACAGCGAAAGGTCCATACAGCGAAAGGGCCGCCCCGACGGGGCGGCCCTTCCACAACAGACGTCAGCGCCAGCCGGCGAGCTGCTTCTCACTCTTCAGGAACGTCGCCCCGACCGGCGAGCCCAGGCCGGTCACGTTGTCGTAGCCGAAGGTCGTCCGCAGTGTCGAATCCCGGTCGAAGGTAAGCAGGTACGACCCTCTCGGGTTGGTGACCGCGATCGGCTCCCTGGTTGGCAGCACATCGCGATACGCCTTCTTCGGCAGCGAGTAGAGCGTCGGGTTGGCCAGGCCGATCGGGGCGTGCGCGCCCTGGCTGGCCAACGCCTGCACACCGGCGAACAGCGGCGTGGACAGGCTGGTGCCGCCGATCGCGTCCTCGCTGTAGGTCCCGTCGATCGTCTGCCCGATCAGATAGCCGGTGTAGGGGTCGCCGACCATTGACACATCCGGAGTCGTCCGGGCCGGCTTGCCGCCCCACTGCTGGGAAAGCGCCGGCGGTACGGTCCGCTTTTGGTAGGAAGGCTGGTCGAAGAGCGTGCTGGTGCCGCCACCGCTGCCGCCGCTGAACTCACCCGGCAGCGCCTCGGTGTAGGTTGCATAGTCGCTGCTCACCGGATCCAGCGAACTGCCCCAGCCGGTCTCGAAGAGGTAGTTGCCGCCGGCGTCGATGCCAAGGCTGGTGCCACCAACCGCGGTGACAAATGGGTCGGTCGCGGCATAGTCGGCCACGGGCTGCGGGGCTCCTATGGCCATGTCGTCGCCGTAGTCGCCGCTGGAGAAGTAGAAGCCGATGCCCTCTACCGTCGCCTGGATGAAGATCGAGTGCTGCTTATTGATCTCGGCGGCCGGAAGGTCCTCACCGACGTAGTCGTAGGAATTACTCACGATGTCGGCGGAATGATTTTGCACAATGTAATTCGCCGCGTCATCAATGCCGGTGTCGCAGTTTTTCGCGCCGACATAGAACACGTTGGCGCCGGGCGCGATGCCGTGCACCGACTCGACATCCAGGGTCTGCTCGGTGCTCCAATCGCCGCATTCGTCCTGCATGTCGAACGGCTTGAACAGCTTCTGCTTGTATTGCCCCTTGGCGAATGTGGGCTGACCCTGGTTGGTCGAATACTGGTTTGCGTCGGCCAGGATCGTCGGTGAGCCGTACGCGTCGATGACACCGACGGTGACGCCATGCCCATCGGTCCCGTTCGCCAGGGTGCCCTTCAACCCGTACGCGGACTGCAGTTGGTCGGGGGTGTAGCCACAGTTGTACGTCGGGTAGCTGTCCTTGCCGGCGTAGGCCTGCGGCACGGTCTGGCTGTGCTGCGCCCAGTACGTCGAGCACTGCGACGGCTTCGGCGCATCCGCGGCCTTGGTCTTGCCGGATGGCGCCACCCGCGCGGTGGTCGGCTTGGCCCGCACGCTGCTGTCCAAGCCGGTGATGCCGGCAATCTGCGGCTTGACCGACGCCGGCACGGACGCGGTGTGTGCCGGCGCGGTGACGTGCGTGCCGTCCTTGGCGTACGTGGTCAGCTGCGTGCCGAATGCCTTGTTTACGGCCGAAACCGTGCCCGAGGCGTTGACCCACCGGTTGCCCTGCGCAACGTTCTGGACCGTCAGGCCCTGCGCCTTGAGGTAGTCGGTGACCTTCTTGACCGACGAGGACGACGGCGCGAACCGGTCGTTGAACTGCTTGGGAGTCAGATAGCGGTGGTAGAGCGCGCTGGTCGGGTCGGAGACCCCGCGGGCCAGCTGCTCGGCCGTGGCGGCGCTGCGCAACGGGAGCACGACGGAGAATGACTCCGTCTTGGCGGCGTTCGGTTTGCCGACCGCGTGGGCGCTGGCCGCCCAACTGGGTGCGGTGCCACCCACCGGCACCTTGGCGCTCGACTTGGGCGCGGACAGGGCGGGGCTGGCCGCGAGCGCGGCGGCCACGACCACCCCGACCGAGCCGGCACCGAGCAGGCCTATGGCCGTGCGACGTCGCATAGTTGTCCCCTCATGGGTCGAGCGCCGCGTGGCAGCTCGCGATGTTGTTCTGATACGTCTATCGGCTACCGAACCACACCGACAGGTCCAAACAGGCCATTTCTCGTTTAATACCGGCTAAACGCCGAGTTCCTTGCGGAGTTTCGCTACGTGACCGGTGGCTCGCACGTTGTACTGGGCGGAGGCTACGCGGCCCTTCTCGTCGATGATGAAGGTGGACCGGATCACTCCGGTGACGGTCTTCCCGTACAGCTTCTTCTCGCCGTACGCGCCGTAGCTCATCATCGTCGCTTTGTCCTTATCGGACAGCAGCGGGAACGTGAGATGTTCCGCGTCCCGGAAGCGGGCGAGCTTCTCCGGCGAGTCGGGGGAGATGCCGATGATCTGGTAGCCGGCGGCGCCGAGTTCGGCCAGGTTGTCCTGGAAGTCCACCGCCTCTTTGGTGCAGCCCGGGGTCATTGCGGCCGGGTAGAAGTAGAGGACCAGTTTCTTGCCGCGCAGGGACGCCAGCGAGACCGGCTCGCCATTGGCGTCGGGCAGCGTGAACGATGGAGCCTGGTCGCCGGGGGATAGTCGTGAAGTCTCGCTCATGGGTGGAATCTAACCCGATGGCGCCGACCGTGGGTGCGCCACACCGGGGCGCCCGTATTCGCCGGAGCGGGACCGCGGCGCTACCGTTAGTGGATCAACGTCCGAGGAGGCACCGTGGCCCGGGATCCGCAGACGATCCAGAGTGAGATCGAAGAGGCGCGCGAGGCGCTGGCTTCGACGCTCGACAAGCTGGCCGACCGGGCGAGCCCCAAGAGCGTGGCGGGTCGGGCCCGGACCTCGCTCGTCGGCGTCCTGCGCTCACCCGCCGGGATGGCCGGCGTGGGGGTGGCCGTGAGCCTGGTCGCCCTGCTCGTGGTTCGCCGCGTGCGCAGCTGACCGGTTCGAGGTGGCTACTCGGCTGACCTGGGTCGGGGCGCCGCGCGAGGTTGGTGGCGCGTTCACGTGCACGCGCCGGG
>Ga0137412_10004978_pt1 | contig 10624 bp, 9 predicted proteins | sample CZODoug2_1_16fun_FD_122160 | JGI IMG/M metagenome (GOLD analysis project Ga0137412, IMG submission 122160) | Vadose zone soil fungal communities from Angelo Coast Range Reserve, California, USA - CZODoug2_1_16fungal (Hybrid Assembly) | ecosystem: Environmental > Terrestrial > Soil > Vadose zone... | reverse complement strand
AGGCATCCGTGCATCGGCACGAGTTACTGCAGCTTTTGCCGATTAGAGGAATGGCTTGCCGCCTGTGACGGCGATGGTGGCGCCCGATACATAGCTTGAAAGTGGATCGGCCAGCATGACGTAAGCTGTAGCCAGTTCAACGGGCTGACCGGGCCGTTTCATGGGAACCTGCTTGCCGAAATTTTCGACGGTTTCTGGTGGCATTGTGGACGGAACAAGCGGCGTCCAGATCGGTCCCGGCGCGACCGCGTTGGCTCGGATTCCCTTGTCGGCCAGCATCTGTGCCAGCCCGGCGGTGAAATTGTGAATTGCTCCCTTGGTCGTGGCGTAAGCCAGCAAGGTCGGATTAGGTGCATCGGAATTGATCGAGGCTGTGTTGATAATGCAGCTTCCCGGTTTCATATGCGGCACCGCGGCCTTGGTGAGATAGAACATCGCGTGGATGTTGACCTTAAAGGTTAATTCCCATTCCTCGTCCGAAATGTCCTCGATCGATTTGAAGGTGGCCTGATGTGCCGCATTGTTTACGAGGATGTCTACGCCACCCAGTTCCGAGACGGCCTTTGCGATGATGGCCCGGCAATGATCTGGCCGCTGCAAATCGCCCGGTACCAGAATGGCCTTTCTGCCAGCATCCTTGACGTGGCGCTCGGTTTCTCGCGCGTCGCTATCCTCCTTGAGATACGAGATCAGGATGTCGGCACCTTCTCTCGCAAAGGCAATCGCGACCGCGCGCCCTATGCCGCTGTCACCGCCAGTAATCACGGCCTTCTTACCCGTAAGCCGTCCGCTGCCCTTGTAGGAGGTTTCGCCGTGGTCCGGCACCGGCTTCATGGCGTCGGTAGTCCCCGGCATCGGTTGCTGTTGCTTCGGGAATGGCGGTTTCGGATAGTTCATGCGCGCCTCCTTCAGGTTATAAGAGTTTGCACTCTGACCGGAATCGATTTCGCCATCATCATTTTCTATTTTGGTTTGGTTCTGACCATCGGGTTCTATTTGCGCGGACGCGCCAACACGGGCGAAGACTTCTTCATGGCCGGCCGCGAGATGACCGCATGGGTGGCCGGCCTGAGCTTTCTTTCCGCCAATCTAGGTGCCCTAGAATTAATGGGCTGGGCGGGTTCGGCGTATCAATACGGCATTCTAGCCACCCACTGGTATTGGATCGGCGCGATCCCGGCGATGTTGTTTCTCGCTCTGGTGATGATGCCGTTCTACTACATCTCCAAAACGCACTCCGTACCTGGATATTTGAAACTACGTTTCGGAGAATCCAGCCGCGCGCTCTCCGCCGTCTCGTTCGCCTTCATGACCGTGCTTATGAGCGGCGTCAACATGTTCGCCATGGCCAAGGTCATGCAAATCGTGCTGGGCTGGGACATCAACTTCAGCATTTGGGTTTCCTCGCTGACGGTCGGCGTGTATGTCGCGTTGGGCGGATTGAGATCAGCCATCTTTAATGAAGTGCTGCAATTCTTCCTCATCTGGGCCGGCGCGCTGTTGATTCCGATTCTCGGTCTCTATGAGGCTGGCGGCTGGAGCAATCTGAAAGTGTTGATCGCCCAGAGGGCGTCGGAACAATACGTCCATCTCTGGTCCACGCTCGGAACTTTTAGCGGCAACCCCATGGGAATCAACTGGGTCGGCATTGTATTTGGCCTGGGTGCCGTAATTTCGATGGGCTACTGGACCACCGATTTTCTCGTCGTGCAGCGCATCCTCGCCGCCAAGGATATTCGCAGCGCGGAGATGGCGCCGATCATCGGAGCAGGACTGAAGATGATGGTGCCGCTCATCGTCATTTTGCCCGGACTGCTTGGCTTGGCTGTACTTCCGATGAAACTGACCGGAGAGTCCGGCGCAGTCGCCGCCGGATTGCACAGTTACAACGACGTTCTTCCTTTGATGCTGGCGCGCTACTGCGGACCCGGACTGCTTGGCCTGGGCATCACCGCGCTGATCGCCGGATTCATGTCCGGCATGGCGGGCAACGTCAGCGCCTTCACCACCGTCTGGACTTACGACATCTATCGCCCTTTCATCAACAGCAAGGGCACCGATCATCACTACGTGAACATGGGCCGCTGGACCACGGTGATCGGCGTATTGGTCAGTGTGGGGACGGCGTACTTGGTAATGCAGTTCGCCAGCATCATGGACTACGTGCAGGCGCTGTTCAGTTTCTTCATCGCTCCGCTGTTCGGCACGGTCGTTCTCGGAATGCTTTGGAAGCGGGCCACCGGGGCGGGCGGGTTCTGGGGATTGCTGTGTGGCACTGCTTCCTCGATTGGCATGTGGACCTGGGTGAAGATCGATCCCTCGGCGCTGCGCTATGTGGCATTGTCGCCAGATGCCAAAGGGCTTGCACAAGATATGTTCCAGGCGCTGTGGTCTTTCCTGGTGTGTGTAACGGTAACGGTGATCGTGAGCTATGCGACCAAACCCAAAGCCGATGCGGAGTTGGCTGGCCTGGTCATGGGCCTGACGGACATTCCCTCCGTCGGCGATCTGCCGTTTTACGAGAAGCCGGTGTTCTGGGCTGGCGTCGTGGCGGTGGTTTTCGTAGTGCTGAATATCATTTTCTGGTAGATTCTCTCACACTCAAACGGGCGGTGCTGACATGCGTGATGAAGGCGGCGTTTCCATTTGGTTTTTTATCGGCATTTCCCTCCTGGTAAACGGCGTCCTGATTACCGCCGCCGGAATCTGGGAGGTGCTCCATCCGCCCACGAACCCGGTCGTGCTGTTCCATTTGCACGCGAACGTCTGGTGGGGCGCGATCTTGCTGGTGATTGGCCTTGGTTACTGCCTGCAATTTTCTCCAGGGCGCAAGAAGCCCCAGTAGGCAGCGGTGGTTGCAAGTTTTCTCAGGTTCTAAACCACATCTTCATTTTTCACGATCGACTGGCTGCGATGGCGATTACATCCCACTCGCGCTCGTCGGTATTTGGCGTCGTTTCGAACTCTTGTTCGAGACGCTCCAATTTTTTGTTGAACAGGTGATATCCCAACTGGCGGAGAAAGCCGTAGATCTCTCGATAGTCGTAGGAATTGACCTTGTTCATCCAAAAGGGTGAGATCTCAATGAACAAGATCGGCCGATAGTCACGCAAGGTTTGCAGCGCTCCTCGCAAAACAAAGAGTTCGAAGGTTTGCACATCGATTTTGATGAAATGAGGTTGCAGTTTGCGCGAAGACAGGAAAGCGTCGAGGGTGACCAACTCGACCTCTTCGCCGGTTCCCCATTCCGGGTGGGTCGTGCTGATGCACAACGCGCCAAAGTTGCTGGTCATTTCGTAGTCGAGGTAGCCCATTCGCAGGGTGCCGCTCGCTTCACCGAGTGCCATTCGAAACGGCAGGCAATTCGGGCAGGCGTTCAAAGCCAGGTTGGCGCAAAGCAAATTAAACAAATATGCTTGCGGCTCGAAGGAGATCACGCGCCCGGTGGCGCCTGCGGCTTTCGAGAAAACCACGCTGTGATGGCCGACGTTGGCCCCGGCATCCACAACTGTTTGTCCAGGTTCGATCAGGCGCTTGAACAGACTCACGTCACCTGGCGCCCAAACACCCGCCCGAATAATTTCTTGCGAGATGCCCGTGTCGTTCTTGGGCAGAACGAATCGTCCCTCTTGAGCGTCTTTGAGAACCAAATCTTGCGCGAGGTAGAGGCTTTCTTCCCGCCTCGCGGCATGCCCCGTCGTTAGGGGACACCGTTGCGCCACCGGAGAGCGCAACGCCACAAAACCAGACTCCTGCTGTTGTGTTCGAGTGGCTCCTACAGCGCTCCGGCACTGTTCCTGAAGTTCGCCGGCCATTCTTCGACCTGCTTCGTCCGCCGTGAACTTGCCGCGCTCCAGCCAGCCAAGAGCTTCGCCGGCCCGACCCGACATCGAATACAAGACTCCGAGATTGAGCGCGGCTTCTCCGTTGTCTAGGTCCAGCGTTAACGCCTGACGGAAGCCGGCCTCCGCCTGCTGCGTGCGGCCACAGGCCAATTCCGCCGAGGCCCAGTCGTTCCAGTGTTCCGCGGTAGGGTCTAAAGTCACAGCTTCGCGGAGCCATTTGGCGGCCTCCGCAAATTGGTTTTCCTTAAAGAACTGCAAGCCTTGCCGGTGCATATCCTGGCCTGACATTTTTCGTAGGTCCTCTGGCGCTAAACAAGGGTTTGCAGAGCGGCGCATTTTGCAAAGGCTCGCAACACGTGTGTGCTAGCAACTTGATTGCCTTACGGGCGTTCAAGTGCAATGAAAATCTCAGTGGAGAACTCGGAAGTTCTCTATTGTGGGCCGCGGCGTCGGGAGACGCACGCTCCCCAAGACGGGAATCCGATTGCAAATCTCTTATCTTTTAACTGAAGCTTGGCTCTGAGCCCATTCCGGCGCCGCCCGCTAATTCCGTGCTGCGCGGCGGCTGCTTCCTCACTTCGCGGGATAGTGCTTAGTCTTCTTCGTTCGCGAGTTGAAGACGTCAAAACTCCCGTCCGTCTTCGCGGTCAATTCCAGATAGTTCGCGGCATCGGGCCCTTCCGGATTGGCGATGAAGTCCGCGGAAACATTGTGCGCGGCTCCTCCCTCGTCGGAAAAATGCAGCTGCCACAGATCTTCGAGGTGCGGCGAAGACTTGATGACATCCCACGTGGAAGGCGTGCCGCCTTTTTTGGAGCCGTTGTCCATGATAGCGACACGAGGCGCGATTCCGTGCACGAGTGCGGGGCTGCCGCTCTGCTTCCATCCGTGGTGCGAGACGACGTAAATGTCGACCTTCCCGAGCTTGTTGACGGGGCACATGAGTTGCATCTCTTTGTCCCAAGTAAGATCGCCGAGATCGAGAATCTTCAATTTCCCGAAGGTGATCAGCGTTCCCAGCGACCGTGGATTCTCGGTTTGGTCGCCAGCCCGCTGCTCCGATTCTCCGCAACTGGCATTCTGCTCGCCTGCGCCGGGCAGAGGGCTGCTGATCAGGGCCCCGTCGGAACTGATGACGGTCGCGTTGATTCCCTTCACCGGCAGTTTGTCGCCGGGCTTGAGTGTAAGCCGCTTGAATTTTCCCGTGGCCAAAAGCTGCTGGTAGGCTTGCCAGTCTTCCAGCGTGGGTGCATCGCCGGTTTCGCGATTGTCACCGTGATCGATAAATGTGCCGACCGGAATACGCGCGACAAGTTGCGGAAGACCGCCGACGTGGTCGTTGTGAAAATGGGTGATCAACACGTAGTCAATCTTCGCAATTCCGGCATCCTTGGCAGCCGCGACGATGCGATCAGCATCGCGCCCATTGTTGCCGGGCCAACCAGTGTCGATCAGAAACGATTGACCCGCGGGGGTAACGAACAGCGTGGCCTGCCCACCCTCAACATCGACGAAGTAGACTTTGAGATCGTCGCGCGTTTGAACGGGAGTCGCCCCCGCCGTCGAGACTGCGAACCACAGACAGAGGAAGACGCGTGGCAAAAATACCAGAATTCCCTTCCCTGATTGTTTTACAAAATCAAATCCGCGTGAACGCATTGAGCTCCACCTGTCGATCTCCTGATATTTCGTCGCTGATCCGGCGATGTTGCGCCCGGCCACGGATGGCCCGAACGCTGCAGTGGAATAATCAACCCACTTCCCAATACAGGTCAAGCACGCAACGCCGCTGCCCCATTTTGTCTGCCTGTCGAAGCTCGAATTCACGCCGTTAGCACTTGGTTGCGCAACTGTAAGGAGTTTCTAATTCCGCGGTCTCCTTCGTGGCTGTCCGCGGACGTGTTGGTAAACGACGTGCACTTGAGTCGAGGACGTAAAGCTCTCGCCTGTTCACGAAACCGGCTCGATTCGGCCGGGGTACATACGAGAGCCACTCGGAGAGGTGGACATGGAACTGTCATCGCCGACCACAAGACCAAATGTCAGAGCGAGAACGCACGCGAACGCAAGTCATCAAAGGGGATTGCAGCTCTATGCCGGGGGGCAGTATCAAGAAGCGGCCGTACTCTTGAAGGAGGCTTTGCGCGAAGAAGCGGCTTCGGAGATTGCTAACGATTGCGCGGCAGCGGATCTGGCGTGCGGCCAGAAGGAAAAGGCGGTCGCGGGGTTCCTGTTGGCGGTATCGCTGGATGCAGGGAACACCGAAGCAGCGGCAAATCTCGGCATCCTGCTGGCGAGCATCGGGCGTGTCCGGGAAGCGATACCCCATCTGCAGAAGGCATCCTTGCGCGTAGATGAGAGCCAACGCGCTGCGCTGGTGCAGCTCTTGGCCACGTGCGGTAACAAAGTCGCCGAGGACACATTGCGGGAGTCTCGCACCGCCGCCGACAGAGCCAACGCACAACGCAAAATGCCCCCAATACCATCGCTGCCGGCCCTTGCGGCGACGCTGCCTCCGCCGGTCTATTTGGGTAACAATCGGGCTCTGCTTTACACCACCAACCATTTCAAAATGTACGTCGATACAAACGATATGCTGCTCGCGCCATGGCTATTGCTGCATGGCGTGTGGGAACCGGAAGAGACCGAACTGGTGAAAAAGCTTCTCCAGCCCGGCGACGTTTTCGTGGATGTTGGCGCGAACCTGGGCTACTACTCGTTACTCGCGATCCGCGCTGGCGCTTCGCAAGTTTACGCGTTCGAAGCGCAGGAGAGCACGTATGAGTTGCTCGGCAGAAATGTAGCCGTCAATTGGATGAATAACCTGGTCCGCTACGAAAACCTCGTAGTCTTCAGCCATACTACCGATCTGGAATTCACGATTCGAAATTCGTGCCCGGGTAACAGTAGTATTGGAGTGTACTCAGCCCATCAGCTCAAGCAGTGGTTTGACACCACAACTAGAGTCAAAGTTCACGCCATTTCGCTGGATGAATATTTTGCGGAGAAGCCTGGCAAGATTGATCTCATGAAGGTGGACGTGGAAGGCGCGGAGCCGGCCGTCTTCGAAGGCGCCCGCCGAGTCCTTTCACAAAATCCCAACATAAAAGTATTGTGCGAATGGAGTCCGGAGCAGATGGCAGGTGCGAAGCAAGACCCAGAGCGCCTTGTAGAATTGTGGGCCGAGCAGGGATTTCGCGCCTTTTCTCTGATTACCGGGTTGGCAGAAATCAACCTGAAATCACTCGTGAAGAGCGGCTACCAGAATCTCCTGCTCTATCGTTAGAAGCGCTCGGTCTGACCCGAATGTGCGGTGACCATTTCCACTAGGTCTGCTGTCGCCGAGGGCTGGGTGTGTTCTGCTTCTGCAGCACGATCGAGGACCTGGCGGTAAAAGTCGAGAGTGCGATCGGTCAGCTTATCTCGCGTGTACTGCTGAAGGTACCGTTCCCTGCCGGCTTTCCCGAAGGCTTCGCGCTTGGCGGCATCCGAGAGCAGCGCGTCGAGCGCGGCTCCCAGGGAGATGGGGTCGCCCGGCTCCGCCAGCAGACCGGCAATCCCCTCGTCGATCACTTCGATCATGCCACCCGCGCGGCATCCAACCACCGGCTTACCGAACATCATGGCCTCCAAAAAAACGAGCCCAAACGATTCGTAGCGTGACGGGGCGACAAAGATGTCGCATTGCGCGAGATTTGTTTCTAGCTTTTCGTCCGAGATTTCGCCGGTGAAAATCACGCGGTCCCGAAACTCGGCGCGACGATGAAGAGTCCGGAATTCCCCGCCAAGCGTCGTGCCGTCTGGCAGAATTCGATCTTCGCCAACAAGAATAAATCGCGCCCGGCGATGCCTAAGACACAGTGCGGGAATTGCCTTTAGAAGCACGTCGGTACCTTTGCGGCCCTCGAAACGTCCCGCGTAGAGCACGTCGATAAAGTTGCCCTTTTTCTCGGGGACTCGTCCTTGCGACCGGTCTTCCATGCCGTGAGGAAGAATGAACAGTTGCTCGGCAGCGAATTCAATGCCATATACGTTTCGCATCGTTTCGACAACGGCCCGGCTATTCGCACGAACGCCTTGGGCGCGTTTTGCAACGAGAACTTCCGCCCGAGCAAGGTCCTCGTAACCCTGAAGCCTTTCCGGAGTCAAGTTTGCTTGCCAATCCGGATTGGTCTCCACAACTTTTTTCAGCGGAGTATGCAGGCTGGTGATCACACAGAAGGATCCATCGAGTATGGTAGCTAGCCCTTCAACATCCCAGATCGGCGCCTCCACGACGTCGATGGGATGTGTTTCGTGAATGCGGCGGAGTTCCCGCAGCATGCGCGCGGAATAGCGCCAGATATGTGGCGGCACTCTCATTCCATTGGGAGGAGCAGGCGGCGGCTGGCGGTCTTCGATCAAGCGATGGACCCACACGCCGCCCTCAAAATCGACCGTGTTGACGCTAGCGGAACCCCGCGTCAGCAGATGGACGTTGTGACCCTGTGCTGCGAGCCCCCCGGCGAGATCGCGAGTTAGGCGGCCAATGCCGCCGACGACCCCGGGCGGATACTGCTGGCTCAACAGGCAAATCGTGAGCTTCTGCGAGGCCGATAGGAGAATCGGGCAACGCTTGAACGCATTCTTATTTTGTTCGTCAAGGATGTCGAGGGATGTCGCGCCTCGCAAACTCTTTGCCGTTTCGGAATGCAGTAGGCGGCGCGGCTGGTTCAGTCCCCGTTGTATCCCTTCCCTTGCGGCGACGTCGAGATCCAGATGAAGCTGGTCGAGAACCGCAGGATCAAGCTTTCCCTCGGTAATATTAAAATTCACGTTATAGAGGGCATCACGGCTGAGCGATGCCCAATCTTTCAGGATCGCGGCGAGGTGACCAGGCTCCGAAGACGCGTTCTTGAGCGAGAAATAAATCCGGTTTCGAATGATGGGCAGGTAATTGGTATTGATGCGCTCCTGATTGCGGATGTGACTCGGCAGATATCGGTGGTATACGAACGCGTTGGGAATTTGCTTCAGCAGGTAGCCCGCATCTACCAGCCGCAGGTTTACGTCGGTCTCGTCGAGGAAATAGTCAAATTGTTCATCGAAGCCCTCGATCTCTAGCAGAGCCGAACGTCGAAACACCGAGTTCGTGCCCAGCAACGCGGGATACCGGTAGCAGCCGGGGTAGCAAAACTCCGGCATCGAAATAGGAATATTGTGATAGGCGTTACCCATGCGGTCGCAGAGCGTGTAACTGTATTGCAGTTCGTAGCCGGTGTGATCGTAGACGAAGCCTCCGACGCCCGCGACTTCATCCGCGTCAAACGCCGCGATCGCGTTCACCAGCCAGTCTTCGTCGGGAACCGCGTCGTCATCGATGAATGCCACAAATTCGCCGCGAGCCATCTCGATTCCCACGTTTCTCGAAACCGAAAGATTACGTTCCGCGCAACTCCCGGCGCGGATTTCGGAGCCGTGTGCTCTTAGAACACCGAGCGTATGGTCCGTGGAAGGTCCATTCACCACGATCGTCTCGAAATTTGGATAGTTTTGCCGCAGCATCGCCTGCAGCGTGACTTGCAGACTGATAGCACGGTTGTACGTATTGATGACGACGGATACCCGCGGAAGCGTGGACATAGATCGGCAGCGCGCGGGACTCAGGATTCCGCGCCAGCCCCCTTCACGCAGGCTTCCAAATTGCGCAACCGCGTTTCAAAGCCCGAAATCACTTTCTGCGTGGCGGTTTGTGAACGCCGCATTTCGCGCAGCGTGCTCGGGAAAGACTCGGTGTGCACCTTCAACGCGATCAACTGCGGCTTAATCTCGACGGCATTGACGGTGTACTCGTTGACGCGTTTCTCCAGCGCGACAACGGCTCTGTACACCATCAACAGATCCGACTTCAACGCCTCAATCATCTCGGCACTTCCTACACTGGCCGCCGGAAGAGCACTGACAGTTGCACGACCGTCGGATCCGATAGACATTAGACGCTCCTCATCTTGCTCACGTGCGCACATTCGCAGCAGTCCTGGATTCTTGGCCGTTCCTAATGTCGAGCGACCGGCGCGAGCACCTGCGTCATTGCCGCGAGAAGGCACCTCTTCGGCACGCAGTTGGGGAAAGAGTGAGCAAGTCAGTTTCCACTCAACATCGCGGTCGTGAAAGCCGCGCGACGCCATCCATCCGTCCAGAAATTCGTCGAGTTCAGTCTCGACGTCTGTCCATCGATTTGGCCAATGAGGTGCTTCTCTAATTTCGCGGCCGCCAGACATCTCCTTACCATGATCGCGACTCCATCGACGAATTCGCGGCAACCATGTGGGAGCCTTCAGGCTCCCGCCCGTTCACGTTCGTGGGCGGACAACCTGCGAGCCGACTTGCCTACGGGGATCGTTTTCCAAGCCAACGTTCATGATGGCAGCGAAGACGCCCGGGAAAATTGGACCGAAGCGCTCGGGCTTGCGCAAAATCAGCTTTCCGTCCAACTGGTACCGCTCGACAGTCCGGAGGATGTGCAGTGCCTGCTGCCGAAAGGAGTGCGCAAAAATCTGGAGCGTCTGAAGCAAGATTTCATCGCTATGATTTCGCATGACCTGCGCACTCCACTTATGTCTGTGCACAGCTCGTTGGATCTGGTTCAAAGCGGCGCTACAGGCGAGCTTGTGCCCCAGGCAGTCATAGACCCGGGCGGCAAGGCGCGCGCGCTCTTCCGCGGCGACCTCGTCGAAATTGAACATGTTCTGCTCGCTCCAGTAGCGCATCATCTCGTAGCGCGGAAAAACATAGACCTC
>Ga0137412_10004976_pt1 | contig 10626 bp, 8 predicted proteins | sample CZODoug2_1_16fun_FD_122160 | JGI IMG/M metagenome (GOLD analysis project Ga0137412, IMG submission 122160) | Vadose zone soil fungal communities from Angelo Coast Range Reserve, California, USA - CZODoug2_1_16fungal (Hybrid Assembly) | ecosystem: Environmental > Terrestrial > Soil > Vadose zone... | reverse complement strand
GACCGCTTCACCACCTATCGCGAAGAGGAGATGTTCGTTTTCCCTGGCGCCCATGAGGCTATCGATGCCTTCAAGGCCCACGGCGTCAAGCTGGCGCTGGTGACGAATGGCGCCGCCGACACCCAGCGCGCCAAGGTCGAGCGCTTTGCGCTGGCGCATCGCTTCGATCACATCCAGATCGAAGGCGAGCACGGCTTTGGCAAGCCGGAACAACGCGCCTATCTGCACGCCATGGCAGCACTGGGCGTCACCGCGTCCGAGACCTGGATGGTCGGCGACAATCTGGAATGGGAAGTCGAGGTGCCGCAGCGCCTCGGCATCTACGCTGTCTGGATCGACGTTCACGGCGACGGCCTGCCCGAAGGCAGCACTGTGAAGCCCGATCGCATCATCCGCTCGCTGACCGAATTGCTGCCGGACGAAACCTAACGCAGCGCGGCCGTGATCATCACCGCGCCGCCCGTGATCACGGCGGCATCGAGGATCGCCGTGTGAATATGCACCGGCATACGCTCGACGAAGGCCTTGGCGAGGAACGCGCCCGGCAGCGCGATCCCGCCGATCAGAAGCGCGAAAGCCAGCACCTGCGCGGTGACGACGCCGGCAAGACCGAAGACGGAAATCTTGATCAGGCTGGTCGCAACCGAAATCACCGCGTCGGTCGCGATCACGGGCGCGCCTTCCAGCCCCGCCGCCATCAGCAGCGACAGCAGGATCACGCCCGAGCCCGAGGTGCCGCCGACCACGACGCCATAGCCGACGGCGCCCGCGCCGAGCCCGACATCGCCGATCCGGACCGCGCGGCGCCGCAGCAGGCGGCGCAGCGGCACGCTCAGGATCAGCACCGAGCCGATCAGGAGCGCCGCACCGGAATTGGTGAGCCGCGTGTAACCATAAGCGCCGAGCGCGGTGGTCAGCGCCGCGGCCGCCACCACGATCAGCGCTCGGCGGCGGTCGGCATAGCGGAAATAGGCCACCGTGCGGCTGAGATTGGTGAAGATCGCGGAGATCGCGATGATCGGCACCACCGACCCGGCGCCGACCATCGGCACCAGTACCAGCGGCATCAGCGCGCCCGTGCCGTAGCCCGCGAGCCCACCGATCACGGACGCGAACAGCGCAACGGCAGCGACCATGAGGAGTTGCAGCAGCGAGATGTCGGCGAAGCCGGAAAGCACGTTCAAGGGTATCGGATCTCCAAGGTCCTGGATCTCAAGGTCTCGGGTCGCGGGTCAGACGGGCGACGGCCTGGTCGGCGATAGAGTTGAGGGCTGCTTCATCGAGCGGAAAATCCGCAGCCAGCCATGCATCTTCGCCAAGGGTCAGGACATGACCGAGGGCTGGGCCTTCGGCAACCCCGCGCGCGATAAAATGCGCCGCCTTCAACGGAAATTTTGGCGCATTCCAGCGCTGCGGCAAGGTGGCGAGGTCAAGCCAAGTCTTGGTATCGGTAGTCTTGGCATCGGTACTCTTGGCATCGGTAGTCTTCTCGTCCGCATCGCCTCCCACCCGCGCCCAGGCCAACATCAGGCGATTGCGATAATTGTCTTCGCCAAGCCGATAGAGCAGCCGTCGCGCCCGCGCCTCGTCCGCTCCCGCGAGCCGCCACCAGCGATGCCCCATCGAGTCCAGTGCCTTGGTCTCGGCATTGGAGAGCCGCAGGCGGCCCGCGACCCGCTTGGCGTCCTCGGTCACGGCGACCGCGAGCGCGGCGAGCCTGCGGATCGGGTCGGGCTTGAGCGCCAGCAGCCGCTCGGCCGTGATCATCGTCGCGAACGGCCCGGTATAGGCGATGCCGCCGAAAATCGGCAGCAGCAGGCCGCCATCCGCCATCGCGGTGACCGCGCCCAGGGCGCCATCGGCGACCAGCAGCTTGAGCATCTCCATCCGCAGCCGTTCGGCCGAGAGCGTCGCAAGGCCGGCCCGGCCCGCGATGCAGGCGAGATATCCGGCGCGGTCCACCTCGCCGGTACCAAATGCCGCGTGCATGCGGAAAAAGCGCAGGATGCGCAGGTAATCCTCGGCGATGCGCTGCTCGGCGCGGCCGATGAAGCGCACGCGGCGCGAAGCGATATCGTCGAGCCCGCCGACATAATCGTGCACGATGCCATCGGCGCCAGCCGACAGCGCATTGATGGTGAAGTCGCGCCGATGCGCATCTCCCACCCAGTCGCGGCCGAACGCGACCTTGGCCTTGCGGCCGAAGGTCTCGGTATCCTCGCGCAGCGTCGTCACCTCGAACGGCTGCGCATCGACCACCAGGGTCACGGTGCCGTGGTCGATGCCGGTCGGCACGCTCTTGATGCCGGCCGCCTTGGCGCGGCGGATCACTTCGGCAGGGACCGCCGTGGTCGCGATATCGATGTCGCCGCACGGAATATCCAACAGCGCGTTGCGGACCGCGCCGCCGACCACGCGCGCCTCCTCGCCGTTGTCGTTCAGAAGCTGCAACACACGCGAGGTCGGACCGGAGGTAAGCCAGGGCGCGTTCAGCGCCCGCGAACTGTTCATTTCTCAACTCCGGGAACGAGCTTGCCGTTCTCGATATGCGCAGGGATATAGGTCGAGTGCGGCGCACCGCCGGAAAAATTCGCGAGCAGGACGAGGCTCAGGACCACCATGAGCAGCGATCCAAGCAGGAGCCTTGCGACGAGATGGAGCGGCCATGACGCTGGAACGAGCAGTCCGGAACGGGTCGCAATCAAGAGCAGCGCATAGAGACCGAACGGAATCAGGAAAATTCCGATCTCGGTGAGCGCCGGCCGGATCATGACTGACAGATCCGCTCATACAGGATGCGCAGGATCCCCGCGGTGGCACCCCAGATATAACGTTCGGCATAAGGCATGGCGTAATAGGTGCGCTCCATGCCGCGGAATTCCTTGCTGTGAAGCTGATGGTTCGCCGGGTCCATCAGGAATGCCAGCGGCACCTCGAAGGCATCATCGACCTCGGATCGGTTGATGTCGAGGGAAAAGCCCGGTTGTACCCGCGCCACTGTCGGCAGGATGCGGAATCCGAAGCCGGTGCCGTAGAGATCGAGATAGCCGATCGGGTCGATGAAGGTGCGCTCGAGCCCGACCTCCTCCCAGGCCTCGCGCAGCGCGGCGTCGAGCGGAGATGCGTCCGTGGCGTCGATCTTGCCGCCGGGAAAGGCGATCTGGCCGGCGTGATCGGCCAGATGGCCGGCGCGCTTGGTCAACAGCACGGTCGGCTCGGGGTGCTCGACCACGCCGATCAGCACCGCGGCAGGCCGGATCGGCTGTTCGCGCGCGACGATCTCCAGCATCCGGTCGGTGCCGGGGTCGCCGCTTTCCGGAATGATATTCGGATCGAACAGGCCGGGCGGAACGTCGAAGCGCAACCGCGCCCGCGCCCGGTCGAAGAAATCCGCCGAGCCGATCCTGTGCGGCTCGGCCTTCACCATCGGCTCGTTCAACGCGCGGCCCTCACCTGCTCCGCATCCGCCATCGGAAAAAATTCCCCCGCCGATGTCACCCCGAACATCTCGCGGCCATCGACCATCCGCTCCTCGCCCATGTCAACCAGATCGTAATAGAGCGCGCGGGTGACCTTCGCCCACAACCCGGCGCGGACATGAAGATAGGGCGCAAGCCCGCCATCGGCCGCGGGCTCGAAGCGCAGGCGGTGATGCGAATCGCAATTGACCCAATCATCGACATTGGTCCGAAAGCGCAGCAGCGTACCTCTTCGCCCCTCTTCTTGGCCGCCCTCTTCCGGCCCGCCGCCCTCGTCTTGCGCATCGCGCTCTTTCTGCATTTCGACCGCGAGGAATGGCGCGTCGTCGACCTGGATGCCGACCTTCTCCACCGGCGTCACCAGGAAATGCTTACCCCCCTCGCGCTTGAGAATGGTCGAAAACAGCCGCACCAGCGCCGGCCGGCCGATTGGCGTGCCCATGTAGAACCATGTACCATCCGCGGCGATTCGCATGTCGAGATCGCCGCAGAACGGCGGATTCCACAGATGCACCGGCGGTAATGCTTTTCCGGGCATGTTTGTCTTTGCCGCGTCCTCCGCAGCGTGCTTGGCCGCCGCCGTCAGACCCTCCAGGCCTTGTTTGGTCGTTGGGCTTTGTTTGGTGGTTGGGCCTTGTTTGGTCGTGTCGCCTTGATTGGTAATTTGGCCTTGATCGGTGGTCTGGCCAGGATCGTTGGTCTGCCCTTGCTTCGCCATTGTTTACCCTGAGTTTGGCAGTCACAATTTGGCTCGCACGATTGGCACGATTGCTGCACGTCTTCTGATTGTGTCCCGGTTCCCCCGGAAAAATCCGGGGAACAGGTCGCCACATCGTGATGCCGTTCATACCCTGAAAAGCCGATAATGTGGGGATACTTTAATTCAACGACGACATGGACTTTGCACGAACTTGGCATGGGTTCATCGCATAAATTCATGGCAATACGACTGGCATGACGACGCGATCGGGCGGCGTTGAGAGGTCAAGGAGCAACGGATGGCGGACAGTGTCGAGAAACTCGAAGACGTGATCGTGCGCTCGGCCGAGCAGGTCTCGGGTCAGATCCGCACCGCGAAGGAAGCGATCTCGACCGTCATTTTCGGCCAGGACAAGGTGATCGAGAACACCCTGGTGACGATCCTCTCCGGCGGACATGCGCTTCTGATCGGCGTGCCCGGCCTCGCCAAGACCAAGCTGGTTGAAACCTTGGGTATAACGCTCGGCCTCGACGCCAAGCGTATCCAGTTCACGCCGGACCTGATGCCGTCAGACATTCTCGGCGCCGAAGTGCTGGACGAGAGCAATTCCGGCAAGCGGTCGTTCCGCTTCATCTCGGGCCCCGTATTCGCGCAGCTGTTGATGGCGGACGAGATCAACCGCGCCAGCCCGCGCACCCAGTCGGCGCTGCTGCAGGCGATGCAGGAGCAGCACATTACCGTCGCCGGCGTCCGCCACGACCTGCCGAAGCCGTTCCACGTGCTCGCCACGCAAAATCCGCTGGAGCAGGAAGGCACCTATCCGCTGCCCGAGGCGCAGCTCGACCGCTTCCTGATGGAAATCGACGTCGACTACCCGGACCGCGAGGCCGAGCGCCGCATCCTGTTCGAGACCACCGGCGCGGACGAGACGCTGGCCAAGGGCGCGATGGAGGCGGACTCCCTGCTCGCGGCGCAGCGCCTGGTGCGGCGCCTGCCGGTCGGCGATTCCGTGGTCGAGGCGATCCTGTCTCTGGTGCGTTCGGCGCGTCCGGGCCCCGAGGCCGGCGAGGCCGGCAAGCTGATCGCCTGGGGCCCCGGCCCGCGCGCCAGCCAATCGCTGATGCTCGCGGTTCGTGCCCGCGCGCTGCTCGATGGGCGGCTCGCACCCTCGATCGACGACGTGCTCGATCTTGCCGAGCCGATCCTCAAGCACCGTATGGCGCTGACATTCGCGGCGCGCGCCGAGGGACGCACCATTCCGGACGTGATCCGGCAATTGAAGACGCGGATCGGTTGATGGCCGCACCGACTGGGCACGAAGCCAAGGAGATCGCTGCAATCCGACGTGCCGATGGCGAGAGCCGAACGCTCGCCGCGTCGTTGCCGCGCCTGGTGCTGGAGGCCCGCCGCATCGCCGCCAACGTGATTCATGGCCTGCATGGACGGCGCCGCGCGGGCGCCGGCGAAAGCTTCTGGCAATACCGCCGCTTCGTCTCAGGCGAGCCGTCGCAGCGCGTCGACTGGCGCCGCTCGGCGCGCGACGATCATCTTTATGTCCGCGAGCAGGAATGGGAGGCCGCGCATACCGTGTGGCTGTGGCCGGACCGTTCGCCCTCGATGGCGTTCGCCTCAAAGGACGCGCGCGACAGCAAGCTGGAGCGGGCCCTGATCGTGACCTTCGCGCTGGCCGAGCTCCTGGTCGCCGGCGGCGAGCGCGTCGGCGTTCCCGGCCTGCTGAACCCGACCTCGAGCCGCAGCGTGATCGACAAGATGGCGCAGGCGATGCTGCATGATGATGCCGCTAGGTTGAGCCTGCCGCCGTCCTTCGTGCCGTCGGCGCTTGCCGAAATCGTCGTGCTGTCGGACTTCTGGTCGCCGATCTCCGAGATCGCGACCATGCTGGCCGGACTGTCGGGCTCCGGCGCGCATGGCACGCTGGTGCAGGTCGTCGACCCCGCCGAGGAAAGCTTCCCTTATTCCGGCCGCATCGAATTCGTCGAGCCGGAAGGCTTTGGCGTCATCACCGCGGGCCGCGCGGAACGCTGGGCCGATGATTACGTGGCGCGCGTGGCGCTTCATCGCGACCAGATCCGCGCCGAGACCAACAAGCTCGACTGGCTGTTCTCGACCCACACCACGAGCCGTTCGGCCGCCGAATTATTGCTGTTCCTGCACGGCGGGATGATGGTGAGCAAGGGCACCGCGCGCGCCGGTGTGAAAGTGGGGCGGAGCGCATGATCGCTGGCCTTCCCCTCTCCTTTGCCGAACCGCTGATGCTGCTGGGGCTGGTTAGCCTGCCGTTCCTGTGGTGGTTGTTGCGGGTGATGCCGCCGCGGCCGCGGCGCATCGAATTTCCGCCGACGCGGCTGTTGTTCGACATCGCACCAAAGGAAGAGACCCCCTCGCGCACGCCATGGTGGCTGACGCTGCTGCGGCTCGCGGCCGCCGCGCTCATCATCCTGGCGGCGGCGGGACCGATCTGGAATCCACAAACCGGCCTCGCCGGCAGCAAGGCACCTCTGATGATCCTGTTCGACGACGGCTGGAGCGCGGCATCGAACTGGGATTCCCGCATCAAGGCCGCCGACGAACTGATCGCCAATGCCGACGCCGACCGGCGCGGCATCGCGCTGGTGCCGTTCTCCGAGCCCGCCCGCGACATCACGATCATGCCGGCCGGCGCCGCCCGGGTGGCGCTGCGGCAGCTTGCGCCCAAGCCCTATGCGGTCGACCGGGTCGACGTGCTGCCCGCGGTCGAGCGCTTCCTGAAATCCACCGGCGACGCCGAGATCGCCTGGCTGTCCGACGGCGTCGATACCGGGCGCGGTGCGGAGTTCGTCGAGGGCCTCGGCAAGATCGTGGCCGACCGCACGCTGACGCTCTTCGAGGGCGGCGTGGCCTCGCCGCTGGCGCTGGCAGCGGCGGAAAATGCCGCGGCCAAGATGACCGTCAAGGTGCTGCGCGCCGACAGTGGCATCGCCACGGGCATCGTGCGCGCGCTTGATGCAAAGGGTTCGCCGATCGCCGAGGCCCGCTACAACTTCCCGCCGCAAGGCCTTGAGACCGAAGCGGCATTCGACCTCCCCGTCGAGCTGCGCAACGACATCTCGCGACTTGAGATTTCGGGTGAGCGGTCGGCCGGCGCGGTTCAGCTTCTGGATAAAAGGTGGCGCCGCCGCGCGATCGGCATCGTCAGCGGCTCGACCAGCGATACTGCGCAGCCGCTGCTGGCGCCGATCTTCTATCTGACCCGGGCGCTGGCGCCCTTCGCCGACGTCAGGCTCGGCGATCGCGGCGCGCCGCAGCAGGCGATCACGCAATTTCTCGACCAGAAGCTGCCGATGATCGTGTTGGCGGATGTCGGCACGCTGGCGCCGGAACTTCGCGAACGCCTGGCCGCCTGGGTCGACCAGGGCGGCGTGCTGGTCCGCTTTGCCGGACCGCGCCTGGCGCAAAGCGACGACGACCTGGTGCCGGTCAAGCTGCGCCGCGGCGGCCGCTCGCTCGGCGGCAGCCTGACCTGGGAGAAGCCGCAGCATCTGGCCGCCTTCACCGCCGACGGTCCGTTCGCGGGCCTGCCGGTGCCGAAGGACGTCACCGTCAGCCGGCAGGTGCTCGCCGAGCCCGACGCGGTGCTCGCGACCAAGAGCTGGGCGTCGCTGGAGGACGGCACGCCGCTCGTCACCGGCGAACATCGCGGCAAGGGAATCGTCAGCCTGTTTCATGTCAGCGCCGATATGCGCTGGTCGGATCTGCCGCTCTCAGGCACCTTCGTCGAGATGCTGAGAAGAATCGTCGACAATTCTGGCTACACCTCGACCCCGGGCCCCGGCGTCGCCGGCGAACCCAGCAAGGAGACGGTGGCGCCGCTGCACACGCTCGATGGGTTCGGCGCGTTCGGACCGCCGCCCGCCAACGCCAAGCCGCTCCCCGCCGACTATCGCGACCGCGCGACGGCGGATCATCCGCCGGGTTTCTATGGCCCCGCGGACGGACCGCTCGCGGTCAATACGCTCGCAGCAGCCGACCGTATCGCGCCGCTCGAAACCTCCGCGCTGCGGGCACGGCGCGCGAGCTACACCAACGCCGAACCGCGCGACCTCCGGGGCATTCTGCTTTCCGCGTCGCTCGCCTTGTTCCTGCTTGATGCCATCGTGGTCGCGTTCCTCGGCGCCGGCATCGCCGGACTGTTGCGGCGGCGCGCGGCGCCGGCCGCATTGGCCTTCGCCTTCCTGCTTGCCGCCATGCTGGCGATGCCGGGCTCTGCGCGGGCCGAAAGCAGCGACGAATTTGCGATGAAAGCGGTGTCGCAGACGCGCCTCGCCTATGTCGTCACCGGCAATGCCGACGTCGATAGCATCGTGAAGTCGGGCCTGGCCGGGCTGACCCTGTTCCTCGCCCAGCGCACCGCCCTTGAGGCTGGCGATCCCGTAGGCGTCGATCCCGCCCGCGACGAACTGGCGTTCTTCCCGCTGATCTACTGGCCGGTCGTCCCCGGCGCGCCGAAGCCGCCGCAGGACGCGCTCAACCGGATCGACGCCTATATGAAGCAGGGCGGCACCGTGGTGTTCGACACGCGCGACGCGGTCGAGGCGCCGCCGGGCGACAATGGCGCGGCGCAGACGCCGGGCATGCAGTCGCTGCGCGACATCCTCTCTTCGCTCGACGTTCCCGAACTGGAGCCGGTGCCGCGCGAGCATGTGCTGACCAAGACGTTCTATCTGCTGCGCGACTTTCCGGGACGCTTCACCTCCGGCCAGACCTGGGTCGAGACCTTGCCGCGCGAGGATGAAGACGAGCAGGCCTCGCGGCCGGCCCGCGGCGGCGACGGCGTGTCGCCGATCATCATCACCTCGAATGATCTGGCGGGCGCCTGGGCGATTCGTCCCGACGGCGCGCCGATGCTGCCGCTGGTTCCAGGCGAGCCGAAGCAGCGTGAGTTTGCCTTCCGCGCCGGGGTCAACATCGTGATGTACACGCTGACCGGCAACTACAAGGCCGATCAGGTGCACGCGCCCGCGCTGATCGAGCGGCTCGGGCAATAGGAACAAGAGATGCAGTACGGCATCGCATTCGCGCCGCTGGTTCCCTCGCTGGTCCTTTGGATTGCGATCGCCGCTATCGTCGTGATCGCGGCGCTGTTGCTGCTGGGCAGGGCACGCGGCGCCGCGGTGCGCGTGACGGCGCTGGCGCTGATCGTGCTGGCGCTCGCCAATCCCTCATTCACCCGCGAAGACCGCGAACCCCTCACCTCGGTGGTCGCGGTCGTGGTCGACAAGAGCCCGAGCCAGAATTTCGGCGAGCGCAACAAGCAGACCGCGCAGGCGCAGGAAGCGCTGGTCGACGCCCTGAAGAAGATCAAGGGCCTCGAAGTGCGCGTGGTCGACGCCGGCCAGGCCGATGGCGAGACCGACGGCACCCATTTGTTCGGCGCGCTGTCCTCGGCATTATCGGACGTGCCGGTCGACCGGGTCGCCGGCGCCTTCCTGATCACCGACGGCCGGGTGCACGACATTCCCGCCAGCGCCAGCGCGCTTGGCTTCCAGGCGCCAGTGCATGCCTTGATCACCGGGGTCAAGGACGAGCGCGACCGCCGCATCGCGATCTCGGCGGCGCCGCGCTTCGGCATTGTCGGACAGACCCAAACCGTCACCTACCGGCTCGACGACCAGGGTGTCACAGGCGAGCGCGCCAAGGTCGTGATCCGCCGCGACGGCGAGGTGATCAGCGAGCGCACGCTCTCAAGCGGCCAGACCTCCAGCGTCGATATCGATATCAAGCATGCCGGTCCGAACATCGTCGAGATCGAGGCCTCGCCGCTGGAGAACGAGCTGACATTGGTCAACAACCGCGCGGTGGTCGCGATCGACGGCGTACGCGACAAACTGCGGGTGCTCTTGGTGTCGGGCGAACCGCATTCCGGCGAGCGCACCTGGCGCAACCTGTTGAAATCCGATCCCAGCGTCGACCTCGTGCATTTCACGATTCTGCGCCCGCCGGAGAAGCAGGACGGCACGCCGATCAACGAATTGTCGCTGATCGCGTTTCCGACCCGCGAATTGTTCCAGCAGAAGATCAACGAATTCCAATTGATCATCTTCGATCGCTACGCCCGCCAGGGCGTGCTGCCGATCGCCTATTTCGACAATATCGCGCGCTATGTGCGCTCGGGTGGCGCGGTGCTGGTTTCGGCGGGCCCCGATTACGCCTCGACCACCAGCATCTGGCGCACGCCTTTGGATTCCGTGCTGCCGGCGGAGCCGGTCGGCGTCACCGAGAAACCGTTCTATGCGCATCTGTCGGACGCCGGCAAACGGCATCCGGTGACCCGCGGGCTCGATGGCTCGGCGAGCGAACCGCCGCATTGGAGCCGGTTCTTCCGCACCGTCGAGACCCGCAATGCCGCAAGCCCGCCGGTCATGACCGGCGCGGACGGCAAGCCGTTGC
>Ga0137412_10004975_pt1 | contig 10627 bp, 9 predicted proteins | sample CZODoug2_1_16fun_FD_122160 | JGI IMG/M metagenome (GOLD analysis project Ga0137412, IMG submission 122160) | Vadose zone soil fungal communities from Angelo Coast Range Reserve, California, USA - CZODoug2_1_16fungal (Hybrid Assembly) | ecosystem: Environmental > Terrestrial > Soil > Vadose zone... | reverse complement strand
CGAGCACGGCCACCGTGGCACCTGCCTCGACGGTGTCGCCAACCCGCACCGGCAGGGACACGATCACTGCAGGCGCGGTCGCCCGGATCACCCCGCCGGAGTCGCGGGCCACCCGGTGGCTGACCCCGTCCACCTCGACAAGATGGTCGGCCGGACCAGCCGCGAGCACCACCCGGTACACCTGACCGCGGATGGTCAGTCGGTAGGAGAACCGACCGATGCGGTCCACCCGCACGTTGGTCGTCACGTTGTCCACGTCAATCCGGTACCGGTCCGGACCGAGCTGATGCACCGTCAGCTTGTAGTTCTGGCCGTGGTAACGCACCTCCACGTCGCCACCGATGGCGTGGTCGGCCTGCGGGCGACCACCGCGGGCGGAGGCCAGGAAGGTCTCGCGCTCGGTCGCCTCCTCGTGCGCGTAGACGTCGATGGCCACCGCGTACAGCGCGATGTCGGCATGCGCCGCCAACGCGCCGGCGCCCAACGGACCGGTGCGGTCCAACCAGGCGGTGTCCGCCGAACCGGAGATCACCTCGTCGCGGCCGAGCAGGTTGAGCACGAAGGACTTGTTGGTGGTGCCGCCCTGGATCACCACGGTGGTGTCGCGCAACGCGCGGCGCAGTCGCGCGATGGCCTCGCTGCGATCCTTCCCGGACGCGATGATCTTGGCGACCATCGAGTCGAACTCCTGCGGGATCGTGTCGCCCTGCGCAATGCCGGAATCCACCCGGATACCCGGGCCCTGCGGGAATTCCAGAAACTCGACCCTGCCCGGCGCGGGGGCGAACCCGTTGTCCGGATCCTCGGCATTGAGTCGGATCTCGATCGCGTGCCCGATCTCCGGCGGGCACTCGCCGAGCAGCGGCTCGCCGGCCGCGGTGAGGATCTGCAGCTTGACCAGGTCGACGCCGGTGGCGGCCTCGGTGATCGGGTGCTCCACCTGCAGGCGGGTGTTGACCTCGAGGAACGCGAACGCCCGGCGGGCCGGGTCGTAGAGGTACTCCACGGTGCCCGCGCCGTGATAGCCGACCTCACGGATCAGGTCCATGGAAACCTGACGCAGGTGCAGCGATTGCTCGATGCTGAGCACCGGGGAGGCGGACTCCTCGATGATCTTCTGGTTGCGCCGTTGGATCGAGCAGTCCCGCACCCCGGGCGCCCACACGTTGCCGTGTTTGTCGGCGATGATCTGCACCTCGACGTGCCGGCCACCGGTGACCAACGCCTCCAGGAACACGCCGTCGTCACCGAAGTAACGCGCAGCGTCGGCCCGGGTGCCCTCGAACGCGGCCTCCAGTTCCTCCGGGGCCATCACCTTGCGGATACCCCGACCGCCACCGCCGGCCTTGGCCTTGATGATCAACGGGTAGCCGATGGCCGAGGCGTGCCGTTGCGCGTCGGCGTAGGACGCGACCGCGCCCGCTCCGCTCCACGCGGCGACCGGCACGCCCACCTGTTCGGCGACCAGCTTGGCCTCGATCTTGTCGCCGAGCAGCCGCATGGCGTTCGCGGACGGGCCGATGAACGTGATGCCGAGCCGGTCGCAGAGCTCGACAAACCCCGGGTGCTCGGAGACAAACCCCCAGCCCACCCACACCGCGTCGGCCCCGGAGACGATCAGCGCCCGCTCCAGTTCCAGGTAATCCAGGTACGGCACCGAAGCGGTCTTGCTCGGGTTGAGCGCGACGGCCTCGTCGGCCTGGCGCACGAACATGGCGGTGCGCTCGCCCTCGGTGTGCAGGGCCACCGTGCGGATGGACAGGTTCCGTTCCTCGTTGAGCTCTCGGACCGCCCGAATCAGGCGAACCGCCGCCTCACCCCGGTTGACGATGGCAATCCGCTCGAACACGCCTGTCACTCCTCGCCGCCGCCCTCGGACCCGCGGATCGCGCAGGCCTCCGCTCAGACCCTAAGGTGCCTGCCGGTGAGCACGCAGTGATGGCGACGACAACAATCGCGCCGACGGGTTGTGATGCCGGCAACCGTCGCCCGCCGGCGGACTGGCAAGGTGGGGCGGTGCGCAGCGTTTATGTGATCGGCATCGGGTCCGGGGATCCCGAGCAGCTGACCCTCCAGGCGGTCCGGGTGCTGGCCGGCCTCGATGTGGTGCTGGTGGTGGACAAGGGCGAGGCCACCGCCGAGCTGACGGAGCTGCGCGAGTCGATCTGCCGCACCCATATTCAGCCGCCGTACCGACTGGTAGCTGTGCCCGAACAGCGCCGCGACCGGCTGGCGGACAATTACGCCGGTGCGGTCGTCGACTGGTACGACGCCCGAGCGGCGGCGTTTGCCGACGCCTTGGCCGACCGGGTCGGTCCCGACGAGCGCGCCGGGATCCTGGTCTGGGGCGACCCCGCCCTCTACGACAGCACGTTGCGGGTGCTGGAGCGGGTGCGGACCCGAGGGACTGTGGAATTCAGGGTGGAGGTCGTGCCGGGCATCACCAGCTTGCAGACGTTGGCCGCGGCGCACCGGGTGACGTTCACCGGGGTGGGTTCGCCGGTGCACGTCACCACCGGACGTCGGCTGGCCGCCGGGATGCCCGCCGATCTCGACGACGTGCTGGTGATGTTGGACGGCGGGTGCGCGTTCGCCGAGCTGCCGGATACCGATCTGGATATCCACTGGGGTGCCTACTTGGGCATGCCCGACCAGGTATTGGTGTCCGGGGACCTGCAGCAGTGCAAGGCGGAGATCGTGGCCACCCGGACGGCGGCCCGGGTCCGCAAGGGGTGGGTCATGGACAGCTACCTGCTGCGGCGGCGGCCGCAGGCGCAAGGATGACGGTCCAGGCCCGCCGACGCAGGAGGTCGCACGCGTTGGATGTGATGGCTCCCGACGTGCTGGCGTTCTGGTCCGAACGGCACCTGTGCACGTTGACCACGGTGCGTGCGGACGGCCGTCCGCACGTGGTGCCGGTGGGCGCCACGTTGGACGCCGAGGCCGGGTTGGTCCGGGTGATCGCCTCGGGCAGTTCGCTGAAGGTCCGTCAGATCGTTGCCGCCGGGGCGCTCGGTGCCCCGGTGGCGGTGTGTCAGGTGGACGGGCGGCGCTGGGCGACCGCGGAGGGCGTGGCCACCGTGTCCGGCGATCCGGTCGAGGTGGCCGAGGCGGAGCGTCGATACGCGTTGCGTTATCGCGAGCCCCGGCCCAACCCGGAGCGAGTGGTGGTGCTCATCCGCCTGGACCGGATGCTGGGGAACGTATGACCGACCCCACCCCCCCTAACGTCCGACGAAGTGAGGGCTATAGCCCACAGTTGGTCGGACGCAACGGGCTCACCGTGGTGGGGATCGGGGCGGACGGGTGGGCCGGGCTCTCCCCCGCCCACCACGCGGTGCTGCGCAGCGCGGAGGTGCTCCTGGGCGGGCCGCGGCAACTGGCCTACCTGCCCGAGGACGTACCCGGGGAGCGGATCGGCTGGCCCACGCCGTTGACCGAGGGCCTGCCCGATCTGCTGGCCCGGTTGGCCGGGCGCCGGGTGGCCGTGGTGGCCAGCGGTGACCCGATGCACTACGGGGTGGGCGCGACGCTGGTGCGGCTGCTCGGCCCGGATGCGGTGACGGTACTGCCGCACCCGTCGTCGATGGCGCTGGCCTGCGCCCGGCTGGGCTGGGCGGCGGAGGACGTCGAGGTGGTCAGTGCGGTCGGCCGGCCGGTGGCCCGGCTGATCGGGCTGCTGACGCCGGGTCAGCGCATGTTGGTGCTCAGTGCCGGCGGGCAGACCCCGGCGGAGGTGGCCGCAGCGTTGGCGGCGGCCGGGTACGGAGCGAGCGCGCTGCGCGTGCTGGAACAACTGGGCGGCGCGGCCGAGCGGTGCACCGAGTTCCGGGCGGCGGAGTTGGCCGGCGCGCCGGCGGACTCCTTCGATGCGTTGAACATCGTCGCCGTGCACGCGGTGCCCGACCCGGGCACCCGGCTGCTGGGCCGCACCCCCGGTCTGCCCGATGACGCGTTCACCCATGACGGGCAGATCACCAAGCGTGAGGTGCGCGCGATGACCCTGGCCCGGCTGGCGCCGCGGCCGGGGGAACTGCTCTGGGACATCGGTGGTGGGTCGGGCAGCGTCTGCATCGAGTGGATGCGGGCTGCGCGCGGGGCTCGGGCCGTCACCGTGGAACGTCGCGCGGACCGGGCCGCACGCATCGCCACCAACGCCATCGCGCTGGGCGTGCCCGATCTGGTGGTGGTGCAGGGCTCGGCACCCGCGGCACTGGACGGGCTGCCCGCCCCGGATGCCGTGTTCGTCGGCGGCGGCGGGTCGGACCCGGCCGTGCTGGACGCGTGTTGGGCAGCACTGTCCCCCGGCGGGCGGCTGGTGGCCAACGCGGTGACCCTGCAGACCGAAGCGGCGTTGGTGGCCCGGTGCGCCGAACTCGGCGGGGATCTGGTGCGCCTGGAGATCTCGCACGCGATGCCGCTGGGTCGGTTCACCGGGTGGCAGGCACAGCACCCGGTCACCCAATGGACGGTGGTCAAGTGACGCGCGAGCGAAGCGAGCCAATGACACCGCGCCGCGAGCGGAGCTCGCCATGACGATTCATTTCATCGGGGCCGGGCCGGGCGCCGCTGACCTGGTCACCCTGCGCGGCCGCAACCTGATCCGGGCCAGCAAGGTCTGCGTCTATGCGGGCAGCCTCGTGTCGACCGAGCTGCTGGCCTGGTGTCCGCGCGGGGCCCGGCTGGTGGACTCCTCGCGGCTGGACCTGGACGCCATCCTGGACGTGTTGATCAACGCGCACCGCTCCGGTTCGGACGTGGCCCGGCTGCACTCCGGGGACCCGTCGTTGTTCTCCGCAATGGCCGAACAGATGCGCCGACTGGACGCGGCCGGGGTGCCCTACGACGTGACCCCCGGCGTGCCCGCGTACGCCGCCGCGGCGGCCACCCTGGCGCGCGAGCTGACCGTGCCGGGTGTCGGACAGACCGTGGTGCTCAGCCGGATCTCCTCGGCGTCCACCCCGATGCCGGACGGCGAGGATCTCTCCTCGCTGGCCGCCTTGGGCACCACCATCGTGCTGCACCTCGCGGTGCAGCACATCGAGGAGGTGGTGGCGGCGCTGCTGGCCCACCGTGCGGCGAGCACGCCGGCGGCGGTGGTGGCCCGAGCGAGCCGGCCGGACGAGCTGATCCTGCGCGGCACCCTCGCCGACATCGCCGAGCAGGTGCGGGCGGCGGCGATCGTGCGCAGCGCGGTGATCATCGTGGGCGACGTGCTGACGGCCGATCAGTTCTGCGACAGCCACCTGTACAGCCCGCAGCGCCCGCGATGACGTCGCGCGGAGCGCCAATGACAACACTGCTGATCCTGGGCGGCACCGGGGAGGCCCGGGAGCTGGCCGCCGCGGTGGTCGCCCGGGGCGACCGACGGGTCGTCAGTTCCTTGGCCGGTAGGGTATCCGAGCCTTCCCTACCGGCCGGCGAGGTGCGCGTGGGTGGGTTCGGCGGTCCGGACGGATTGGCCGCCTGGTTACGCGCCGAAGAGGTGAACGCGGTGGTCGACGCCACCCATCCCTTTGCCGCGCGGATCAGCGCGTCGGCCGTCGCCGCAACCACGATGGCGGGAGTGCCGTTGTTGGTGCTGCGCCGCCCGGGCTGGCAGGCCGAACCCGGCGACGACTGGATCCGGGTGCCCGACGTGCCCGCCGCCGCCGCCGCCCTGCTCGGGCGGGACGGGCCGGTGCTGTTGACCACCGGGCGCGGTGGGTTGGCCCACTTCGCCGACCTGCCGCACCACTTCGTGATCCGCACGGTCGATCCGCCGGATCCGCCATTGCCCGCACGTCACGTGCTGGTGCGCTCCCGCGGCCCATACCGGCTCGACGACGAACGGACGTTGCTGCGCGAGCACGGCGTCCGGGTGTTGGTCACCAAGGACAGTGGCGGGTCGATGACCGTGGCCAAGCTGGCCGCGGCCCGCGAGTTGGGCGTGCCGGTGGTGATGGTGGACCGTCCGGCGATCCCGGATCCTGCCGTGTCGACCGTCGAGAACCCGGACGCCGCGGTGGCCTGGCTACTGAACCGTTGAGCGCTCAGCCGGCCCTGGGGGCCGGGCCGCCGGTCGGGCCGGTGGGGCCGGGTGTGTTGCGCTGTTGGTCCTTGGCCACGGTGCGCTCGGCGGCCCGGGCGTCGCGTTCGGCGTCCTTGGCCGCGCGCTCGGCGTCCTTGGCCGCCCGTTCGGCCGCCCTGGCCTCGGCCGCGGCGTGCTTGTCCGCCTGACGCTGTGCGGCCTTGTCCGCCTTCACCGAAGCGTCCTGCGCAACCCGGGTCTCCCGCTGCGCGATCAGGAACTCCGCGAACGTCTGGTCGCCGACCGTGCGGTCCGGAGCCAGATGGGCGCCCGCCCGCCACCCGTCGTGCTCACCGCCGCGCTTGTGTACCACCAGCAGCTTGCGATTGCGCTTGTGCTCGTACAGCCACGCGGTGGCCAACTCGGTGGTGGTGAGGATCTCCGGGCCACCGAAGAACGGCATGTGGTGACCCTGGATGCCGTTGCAGAGGTCCACCAGCCGGTAGGCGACCTCATCGGCAGCGACCGGCTGAAACTTTTCGTCCTTGGCCAGCAGCATCAGCGGCAGCCGGGCCTGGTGGTGCAGGCCGGCGTCGATGAACTCGTGGAAGTGGGTGGTGCGCAACACGGTCCAGGGCAGTTCGCCGTCCTCCAGCAACCGCTCGACGGCGCGCTTGTCCCGGTAGTAGCGGCTACGGATGGTCTCCGCACCGACCACGGACGGGAACACGAGGTGCGGTCGCCCGGCCCGGGCCGCCGCGATCATCAACTGGGCGCCCATCTGAGCCTCGCCCCGCACGGAGGTCGCGCAGTGCGCGACGGTGTCCACGCCGTCCACCGCGGCCGCCACCCCGATACCGGTCTGCAGGTCGCCGACGAACCACTCGGGCTCGCCGGGCTGGGTGGGAGTGCCCTCGGGTACGCCCGGACGCGGCTTGCGGCTGAACACGCGGACCTCACGGCCGTGCGCCAACAGCTCACGCACCAGCAACCGGCCGAGTGTCCCCGTCCCACCGGTGACCAAGATCGGCGAATTCATCGGTGGACGACTCCCTTCATGACCGTGTGTGTTTCGAACAACAAGGGTGACACCAAGATCGCGCGATCGCTGCCGAACGTCGTTGTCTGCGCCTTGTCCCAGGCTGACACGGCTTCACCCATTTCGGTAGTGACGTGGAGTGAAAACTGTGAGAAGTCCGTCACCCCGAGTAACCACACGGGTCATTGTGGACCCCACGATCACCAGGCATCGCATATCTACCGCGATGCCGGGGAGGTCACCCAGCGTGGTGACCGTGATCTGTTCGGCTGCCCCACCGACGTCCCGGCCGACCACCACGGGGGTGTCCGCATGGCGATGTTCCAGCAGGATCTCTCGGGCCCGATCCAGCTGCCAGGTCCGGGTTTTCGAGGCCGGGTTGTAGATGGCCAGCACCAGATCGGCGGCGGCCACGGCGGCCAGTCGGGCCTCGATGACCTCCCACGGTTTGAGCCGGTCGGACAGCGAGAGCACACAGAAGTCGTGGCCGAGTGGGGCGCCCACCCGGCTGGCCACGGCGCCGGCCGCGGTGAGGCCGGGCAGTACCCGGACCGGGACGTCCTTCCACCGGTCCTCGCAGGCCACCTCCAGCACCGCAGCGGCCATGGCGAACACGCCGGGGTCGCCGGAGGACACCACGGCCACCCGGCGTCCGCGTCGGGCCAGCTCGAGCGCGAACTCGGCGCGCTCGGCCTCGACCTGGTTGTCCGAGGCGTGCCGGAGCTGACGTGGGTTGGGCGGTATCCGGTCCAGATACGGGCCGTAGCCGACCAGGTCCTGGGCCGCGGCCAACGCCGCCTGCGCCTGGGGGGTGAGCCATTCCCGGCCGGCCGGGCCCAGGCCCACCACCACCACCTCACCGCGCGCCGCCCGGGTCAAGGTCTCGGCCGCGGGCAACGCGGCCTTGGTCTGCGCGTGCACCCGGCTGGGCAGTAGCGCCACGGCGAAGTACGGCACGGTGCTCGGGTCGACCTCGCTCAGCGGCGCGATCCGCTGCCGGTCGGTGGTGGCCCGCTCCACATACCAGGCCTCGTCCAACCGGCCCGCTGCGGCCAGTGCGTCGCGCACCCCGGTGAAGGTGCGGCCGAGTTTGAGGATGGCCGCCGAGTCGGTGTCCGCCAGGCGTCGGGCCAGGGTGTCCGGGGACAGCGTGCCGGGCAGCACGGTGAGGATCTCCTCGCCCTCCACCAGCGGGTACCCGAGTTCCGCGGCCGCCCCGGCCACCGAGGTCACGCCGGGCACCACCTCGACCGGGTAGCGCGGCGCCAGTCGCTTGTGCAGGTGCATGAAAGAGCCGTAGAAGAATGGGTCGCCCTCGCAGAGCACCACCACGTCACGGTCCGCGTCCAGATGCGTGGCCAGCCGGGCGGCGGCCTCGTCGTAGAACTCCTCGAGCGCGCCGCGGTAGCCACCGGGATGGTCGGTGGTCTCCACGGTCACCGGGTAGAGCAGCGGCTCCTCGACCTGGCTGCCGCTCAGATAACCGCGGGCGATGGACATCGCGACGCTGTTGCCGTGTCGCGCCGCGTGGTAGGCGACCACCTCGGCGGCGACCAGCAGACGCGCGGCCTTGACGGTGACCAGTTCCGGGTCGCCGGGGCCGAGCCCGACCCCGTACAGACGCCCGCTCATTCCTCCTCGCTCGCCATCGCGTTGACGGCGGCCACGGCCATCGCCGACCCGCCGCGTCGCCCGCGCACCACCAAGTGCGCCAGGCCGGAGGCGGCCAGGGCGTCCTTGGACTCGGCGGCGCCGACGAACCCGACCGGCAGCCCGAGCACCGCGGCCGGTGCCGGTGCACCATCGGCGATGAGCTCCAACAGCCGGAACAGCGCGGTGGGTGCGTTACCCACGGCGACCACGGCGCCCGCCAGGTGTGGCAGCCACAGGTCCACGGCGGCGGCGGAGCGAGTGGTACCGAGTTGCGCGGCGAGCGCGGGCACCTCGGGGTTGTTCAACGTGCACAGGATCGCGTTGTCTGCGGGCAGTCGACGCCGGGTGATGCCGGCCGCCACCATCTGTGCGTCGCAGAGGATCGGTGCACCGGCCAGTAGCGCGCCACGTGCCCGCACCACAACGTCCTGACTGAACGTCAGATCCTTGACCAGATCGACCATGCCGCAGGAGTGGATCATCCGTACCGCCACCCGGGCCACGTCGGTGGGCAGGCCGTCGAGTGCGGCCTCGGCCCGGATCGTGGCGAAGGAACGGCGATAGATCTCCGCCCCGTCGCGGACGTAGTCAAGCTCATGGGGCATCAGATCAACCGTTCCGGATCGGCGTGCAGGTCGTGCATTCGCAGTGCGGCGAGCCGGTTCTGCACGTCGGCCGGGGCGAGGTCGGGCAGCACCACGCTGCGCCACGGGGTGATGCGCAGACCACCTGTCTGCGCGGCGTCGGCCAGCGCGTGCAGTGCCGCCGCGGACAGCTGACCGCCGGGCGTGGCCACCGTCAACACGATGCGACCGTCGTGCTGGCGCATCGGTCCCAAGCGGGTCGGCCGGGGCAGCGTCGGCACCGCCACCTGCTCCGCTCGTTCACCCGCCACCACGCCGGCGGCTCGCAGCCGCGCGGCCACCCGCTCGGCGCCGTCCTCGAGTTCGGCCAACCGCCAGGCGGGCGAGTGCTGGGCGGCGCGCTCGTCGAGGAAGGCGCGGGCCGCCGCGACCGCCACCCGGGGCACGTCGCTCGCCGCCACGGCGATCCCGACGTCCGCACCGGCGAGCACCAACGACCAGCGCTGATCCGCACCGGCCAGCAGCGTGACATCGGCGCCGAGGGCCGCGACATCGGCCGCGCCGTCGTCCAGGCAGAACAGGAACCGCCCCGGCAGTCCGGCGAGGGTGTCGTCATCCACCAGACAGGCATCCAGGTCCTCGAGCACCGGGCCGAGGTCGGGGTGAGTGGGATCGACCAGCCCGCTCAGCGGCGAGGCGATGATGTTGCGCACCCGGTCGTGGCGATCACTGGGCAACAATCCGGCCAGTCGCAGCCGCGTCGCCAACTCGGCCTCGGCCTTCGTGCGCAACCCGCGAAGCTGGATGTTGCCGCGGGTGGTCAGTTCCAGCACGCCACTGCCGAGTTCGCTGGCGGCGGTGGCGAGCAGCCGAGCGGCTGGGGCGCCGATGCGCCCGCCGGGTATCCGGACCCGAGCCAGTCCCCCGTCGGCCGCGGCCCAGAACGTCAGGACACCGGGGCATGCGTCCGGCCCGGGCCGGCGAAGCGAGGGAACAGACACGCCGCGATCCTACGGAGCCATCTGGTGGCCGGACACGGTCGGTGATTTACCGCTGCCTGGGGCCGCGCTAACCGGGCGCGCACTCCCGGCCCGCCACGGGGCAATGCGAGCCACTGACGCATCATCAGATTCAATGGGACGCGGTTCGCACTCATTACAGTCGAGGGGTGTCCTTGACCGGGATTCCCCTGCTGATTCTGCTCGGCCTGCTCGCCCTGGCCGTGCCGGTGCTGACGATGCGCTATCGGCGAGGCGCGGGGCCGGTCATCACCGTCGTCGGGGCGCAACTGGCCGCGGTGGCGCTGACGGCCGCGTTGGCCAACGACTACGGCGACTTCTA
>Ga0137412_10004972_pt1 | contig 10630 bp, 13 predicted proteins | sample CZODoug2_1_16fun_FD_122160 | JGI IMG/M metagenome (GOLD analysis project Ga0137412, IMG submission 122160) | Vadose zone soil fungal communities from Angelo Coast Range Reserve, California, USA - CZODoug2_1_16fungal (Hybrid Assembly) | ecosystem: Environmental > Terrestrial > Soil > Vadose zone... | reverse complement strand
AAATCCCGGTGTTGGATTTGTCCGCCGTTGAAAATATGCTGCGGCCAGAAGCGCAGACAACTGTGTTTCATCCATCCGAAGTCGAGCTGGCTAAAGTCAGTCAGCTACTGCTTGATGAAGTGGGCAAGGTGCAGCCAGCACGGGTCGCCTTCGATTCGCTTTCCGAATTCCGATTAATGGCTGAAACCGCTTTACGCTACCGGCGCCAACTTCTGACGCTCAAACAGCAGTTCGCAAAATTCAAAAGCACCGTTCTTTTGCTTGACGATAAGATGGACAAGGCAGGGGTGATCGATCCGCACGTGCTCAGCCTCACGCACGGCGTCATCGACATGGAGCAACTCTCGCCCGACTACGGCACATCACGCCGCCGGCTGCGCGTTTCGAAATTGCGGGCGGTAAAATTCCGGGAAGGCTATCATGACTACATCATCGCCACAGGCGGTTTGCGCGTTTTTTCGCGTATGATCGCCTCTGAACATCGTACCGATTTTCAGCACGGAGCCGTTTCCAGCGGCATCAAGGAGCTGGATGCCTTGTGCGGTGGCGGGCTGGATCGAGGGACAACCACCCTGATGCTCGGCCAGGCGGGAACTGGCAAATCTACTCTAGCTTTGCAATACGCTGTCCAAATGGCCGATCAAGGTGAACGCTCTATGATATTCACGTTTGACGAAACGCGCAGCGTGATGCTGAGCCGAGCCAAAGCGCTGGGGTTCAAGTTAGAAAAAGCCATCGAAAGCGGCACGATTACGGTACAGCAGGTTGACCCCGCCGAACTTTCTCCCGGTGAGTTTGCCGTTCGTATTCTGCGCGGCGTGGAGGCGGGTTGCAAACTCGTCGCGATTGACAGTCTCAACGGTTATCTCAACGCCATGCCGGGCGAGAAGTATCTAAACAACCAACTGCACGAACTCTGCACCTGTCTCAACCAGCACGGTGTCGTCACGATCCTCGTTTTGGCCCAGCATGGATTGGCTGCCGCCGCCGAAGCGCCGGTGGACCTTAGTTATCTTTCGGACACCGTGGTAAGCCTGCGATATTTCGAAGCCTACGGAGAAGTGAAACAAGCTATTGCGGTGGTTAAGAAGCGTAGTGGAGGGCATGAGAAAACCATCCGCGAATTCAAATTGATGTCGGGCAAAGGCATCGTTATGGGTGAGCCGCTAAGACAGTTTCAAGGCGTGCTGACCGGCGTGCCCGTCTTCCGTGGCAGCGAAAAGAAAATATTGAAGGGTCCTTGACGACAAGAATGCAATCGCGAAGAAATTTGAATTTCTGTGAGCCAGTGGCCAGGCAGTGGATGAATGATGCCACTCACGACGAACGCGCACGCGTATAGCGGATGCAAAAAAAAGAGCGCGTGATTATTATGGCGCCTGTCGGACAGGATGCCGTCGCCATTGCGAGTTTGCTCGACGCCCAAGGTTTTGAATCACAAATTTGCAACGGGTCAGATGAATATTCCCGACAAATTACGGATACTGCAGGCGCGCTATTGCTTACCGAGGAAGCGCTGGAATCACCACAAGGTTCGCTTCTTTTGGGCATTCTTAAAGCGCAGCCACCCTGGTCTGAATTACCTCTCATCATTCTCACAAGCGGCGGCGAATCGCGCCGGGCAGGATTACTCAATTTGGCGGTTGCAGCTGCCGGATCTGTAACTTTGCTGGAGCGGCCTATCAGCACCCTGACGCTGACGCGCTCGGTTCAGGTTGCATTACGTTCTCGCCGTCGACAATATCAGGTGCGGGATCTCGTCGCCCAGCTCGCGAATTTAAACCAAACGCTCGAACGGCGAGTCGCCAGGCGCACTGCCGAAGCGGTCGAACGGGCACAGAAACTCCGCCTCCTCTCAGCCGAATTGTCGCTTGCAGAGGAAGCGGAGCGTCGGCGCATAGCGGAGATGCTGCATGAAGACCTACAGCAATTACTGGTCGCGGCGCGGATGCAACTTGCCGCGCTGTGCAGAACGCAAGACGCCGCCCAACGAGAACCGATTGCTCGCGAAATTGCCGACGTACTCGAGCGTTCGTTTGAGTTAACAAGATCTCTTAGCGTAGAGCTTGCGCCGCCAGTTTTGTACGAGCACGGCTTAGCGGCAGCACTTGAATGGCTCGCCGCTGAGACACGTAAGAATTACAATATTGAAGTCACAGTCGAAGCCGACTTTTCAGCGAACCCGAAAACCGCCGATGTGCGTATTTTTTTGTTCAGAGCCGTGCGCGAGTTGTTGCTGAATTCGGCGAAGCACGCTGGCGGCAGCGCCGTGCACATCAAGATGCAGCATCGGCGGCCAGACAAGGTCCGCATTATCGTCACCGATGAGGGTCCTGGTTTCGATCCTAACTCGCTTGACGATAAGCAGACTGCCTCTCAAACGGTTGGTCTTCCCAACATTCGCGACCGTGCAAGTAGTTTCGGGGGCGAGTTCCATATCAACAGCGGCCCCAAGCGCGGGACCCGAATAACCCTTTCGCTCCCTCGCGGCTCCGACACATAGGTCAGTCTACACGCGCGCGCCGATCTCGATTTTGTCTCCCGAGCACGCACGGTTCTGGTGCCTGCCAAATAACAGTGCCGACATATGGGAGCGCTTATCGATGTGGGCTATTTTGCAGCGACCACGCGTGCCACTACAAGCGAATTCTTAATCAAAGCCCCTTTCGTTGTGGTAAAACAGCCTAGCTCGGAAACGTCAAAATCATTTTTTGGAAATGTCTTCTTCTTATTGAAACAAACGTTTCAGGAGTGGTTGCAAGACAAAGCTCCGCAACTTGGCGCTGCGCTCGCCTACTACACAGTCTTTTCACTCGCGCCGCTGATTCTCGTTCTGCTCGCAATCGTCGGTGTTATTTTTCGGAATGATCCAGCAGGAGCCTGGAACAAGATCACCGAGCAACTGAGCTACTTTCTCGACGCGAGCGCTGTACAGGTCGTGCAAAACATCGCGCAGCAAGCATCGCAGCCGGGCAAGAGCACCATCGCAACGATCATTGGCATTGCCCTCGCGCTTTTTGGCGCAAGCGGCGTGTTTGGTCAACTTCAGGACGCGTTGAACACAATTTGGGATGTGAAAGCTAAACCCACTCGCGGTATTTGGGGATTTCTGCGGAACCGATTTCTTTCCTTTGCAATGGTCGGCGGCGTCTGTTTTCTGCTACTCGTCTCACTGACGTTCGAAAGCCTGCTCAAAGCCTTCAGCCATTACGTGCAATCTGTCTTGCCGGGTGGTCTTATGGTCGCGATGAGTGTTTATCTCATATTCGACTTTGCGGTCATTGCTCTGCTTTTCGCGATGATCTTTAAGTTTCTGCCTGACGCTAAGATTCAGTGGCGAGACGTTTGGGTTGGCGCGGTCATAACAGCGATTCTTTTCGGTATCGGCAAATGGCTGCTCGGTTTGTATCTGGGCAGCGGCGCTGCCGGATCAGCTTATGGACCAGCCAGTTCTCTAATCACCCTGTTACTCTGGGTTTATTACTCGTCACAGATTCTGTTGTTTGGCGCTGAGTTCACCCAGGTGTATGCCGATCGAGCGGGGCGCGAAGTGAAACCGAATGAATACGCGGTGCGCGTTGAAACAAAAGAAGTGGAGAAACGTTAAAGCACGGTCGCTTGCGTCAATCGGGTGAGGAGTGTGGCGCTGTTGCATCCGAACCAAGCGTGGCGCCCGATTACTGCAGGAACAACGGCGGCACGCGATTCGTTACCGAGGAAAGCTCGTTCGCGGAAGTGTTTGCCTGCCGCGTAATAGAAAGAAAAAAACAAATGAAAAGAACATTAATTAGTATGGCCCTCGCGATTGCAGCTCCGTTCGCATGGGCGCAGGTCTCAGAGACAACGACAACAACGACCACTACCGAGGGCAACGGAACGATCACCGAGTACACTCCGGGCAACGTGATCGTGCTCAAGGAAAGCAGCGGACCGCGGACATACCATTTTGGTAAGACAGTCACTTACGTGACGCGAAGCGGTAAGGTGCTCGATGAAGACGTCGTAAAGACGAGAGTGAAAGTCGGCGCTCCGGTCCGGGTTCACTACGTTGGCACAGGAGACAACGTGATGGTGGATCGAGTGATTCTCGACGAAGATTAAGAGTAGAAGAGCAAATCTACCAGCGCGCCTTTCCTGATTCGCCGATGGCGAATAGGAACGGCGCGTTGTGCGTACAGGTCTGCCGGCCAGATCAGATTTTAGGATAGCCTAGGCGCAATGTTGGCATGTTTTCTTCCCACGCGGACTCTTTAACTTCAGCCGTCGGAGATATCACAACATCCAAAGTGCCTCGCTGCAGCGAACATACTTCGGAAAGGAATAGCCATGGGCACAATTCTAATAATCATATTAATCCTGCTGCTGATCGGCGTTTTGCCAGCCTGGCCCCATAGCTCGGGCTGGGGCTACTGGCCGAGCGGAGGTCTCGGCTTGATTGTTTTGATTTTACTAATTCTCGCTTTAACGGGACACCTGTGATCGGTGTCGCGTTCGGCTGATCCGCCCTGCAGCAATTGGGAGGGCCTTGGTTCAGAGACCTCGTCTGCCTTGGAGCAGGTTAATGATCAGGACAACAACGGCAATCACGAGCAGGAGATGAATTAGACTGCCGCCGACGTGGCCGATGAAGCCAAGAAGCCAAAGAACGATGAGAATGACTATTATGGTCCAGAGCATGGATATGTCTTTCCGTTAAGTTTGTTTGAGCGCCGTATTTGGGCAGAGTCGCGTGAAATGATCAAGCAAAAACTTGAACATCAAGGCGGCGCGCTGCGAATGGGGGTTAGCCAGTGACAAATCCCGAGCGTCCGATGGAGCCAATCGAAACGCTCAACTTCTTTCGGACGAAACGACTTCTCTAACGTTTTCGACCTTCTCTTTGATTTCGTTTACCTGCGGATGCACGTCACTAATCAAATCGTGCTCGGCCCGGGAAAGCTTTTCAATCCGGGCTGTCATTTCATGGAGCTCTTCCAACGTCGCATCCTGACGGGATGAGATGCGATGCATCCACCAAAAGCATACGACCCAGCACAGCGTTCCGATGCAGCTAAGTACCAGCGCCAGTGCTTCGAAGTTCTGCATATGAAGTCAACGCGGCAAATAGCGATGGCAGACTATCGTCTCGCCGTTCGAGTGTCGCAGTTTCTCTGTCTCTGTCCGCCATATCGTCGCTTGGAAGTTCGCTTGCTATCTAACTAGAGTCTTTCGCAAGCACGCCGCGCACCGGATGTAAATCTTTCTTTCAGGTGGGTATTGCTTACGTGCGTTTAGGAACTCGTCACTTTGTAGCGGATACACAAAACCAAAGCATCGATCGCATGCGAATTGTGAGCGACAACACTTAAGTTCGTGGGGATCGGCACCGCCATTACGCCTCGGAAAGTTAGACGGCCGTGAACGGTGTGCCGCCGAAGGCGGAACTCGCGAGGGACAAAGGGAATATGCGAATTGCTCAAGTTGCGCCACTCATCGAAAGCGTACCTCCGAAACATTATGGAGGAACGGAACGGATCGTATCGTACCTCACTGAGGAATTGGTTCGCGCCGGACACGACGTGACTTTGTTTGCCAGCGGCGATTCTGTTACAAATGCGCGGCTTATTGCGTCGTGCGAGCGGTCGCTGCGGAAAAATGAACGCTGCAAGGATCCCGTGGCGCGGGAAGTCCTTCTGGTTGATCACGTCATTGAGTATTTTAATGAGTTCGATCTGATTCATTTTCACACTGGATACCTTCATTTTCCTGTGTGTCGCTATCTGCCGGTTCCACATGTCACTACGTTGCACGGACGCCTCGACCTTCCTGATTTGGTTCCTGTATTCAACCGGTTTAGAAATGAGCCGCTTATATCCATCTCGAACGCTCAACGACAACCTCTGCCCTGGGCTAACTGGCAAGGCACCATCTACCATGGCTTACCGAAAGACCTGTTTGTGTTTCAGCCGAATCAGGGAGATTACCTGGCCTTCTTAGGACGCATCTCGCCAGAAAAAAGAGTGGACCGGGCGATCGAAATCGCAAAGCGCGTGTCAATGCCGCTTAAGATCGCGGCGAAAGTCGATCGCGCTGACAGGCGGTATTTCAAGCGGGACATCGAACCGCTGCTCCTGACACAGTCTCACGTGGAATGGGTTGGCGAAATCAGCGATCAACAGAAGAACGAATTTCTGGGGAAAGCCTACGCTCTGCTATTTCCCATTGACTGGCCCGAGCCGTTCGGACTTGTGATGATTGAATCGATGGCATGTGGTACACCCGTCATCGCTTACGACTGTGGATCTGTTCCTGAGGTGATGGAAGACGGAGTAACGGGTTTCATCGTACGAGATCTGGATGAGGCCGTGAAAGGGGTTAACCGGATTCGCGATCTTAGTCGATCGCGTTGCAGGGAAGTGTTTGAGAAACGCTTCGCAGCGGAGCGGATGGCAACCGACTATGTCGACGTTTACAAGCGGCTGATTGATAGCGCTATGGGTGGAACTCGAACCAACCTGTCAATGGCACCGCCTGCTCTCGTAAGCGCATAAATGAGCATCACCCTCGATTTGATGAAATATGCGCACCCAATGGCGAGAAATCTCCTGCGCTTGGAGCGACGGGCTCAGCAATGAGCTTCCCCATACCAGAGAAAAACGTCGATCTCCACGGCAGCGCGCCAGACAAGCACGAGATCGCTCTTCTTTTGATCGACGTGATCAACGACTTTGATTTTCCAGGCGCGGACCAACTACTGAGATACGCGCGTCCAATGGCCAGAAATCTTCTACGCTTGAAGCGACGCGCTTACAAAGCGGGTGTCCCGGTAATTTATGTAAATGATAATTTTGGCCGATGGAAATCTGACTTTCGACGAACGCTTGACCATTGTGCACGATATGGCCGCGGCCGCGATGTGGTGAGATTACTGCGACCGGAAGAAAACGATTACTTTGTACTCAAACCAAAGCATTCCGGATTTTTTTCCAGCGCTCTCGACACTCTGCTCCGGTACCTGCGGACTCAAACTGTGATTCTCACTGGCATTGCTGGAAACTTTTGCGTTCTTTTCACCGCAAACGACGCCTATATGCGCGACTTTAAATTGTTTGTGCCCTCGGATTGCACGGTCTCCAATACGAAGAGGGAGAATGACTCGGCGCTTCGCCTAATGAAGAAATTCTTGAAAGCTAACACGCGCCCGGCTTCTCGCATCGTATTACGTCCTCCGGCGTCGGCGATTCGCAAAGGCATCGCTGAAAAAACGCAAGCCGGAAATCGCGAACCCAACTAATTGAATACTGCTGGTGACAATGTCACCGGGACCCTTACGTGCAGCCGCGCAGTAGAAAGATAAGCAGCAAAATGGGAATTGGAATGCCGAGAAGCCACAATAAGATGTACCCGGTCGCACCTGCTTGCTGCATTGTTGTATTAAGCTTCATAACGTGTGTCCTTTCCAGTGAATCGGATTGGCAGGCCTTTTGCGTGTTTCTTTGCGAGTACGACGGTTAACCGGTTGCCAACTGAGCCGGCCCTGCTCTTACCTAACATATAACAAAGGCGGCTCATGCTCAGTAACAACATGTCGCGAGGGGTCGCATCGCTAGCTACAGCTTTCGGGATCGACCCGAAATCGGATGGAAATACGGCTCCCTAAGGCAAACCGTTTTCAAGTTGTAAGGATTAATCTGAAAACCAACTAGTCCTTTTTCAGCATCCTAGGGAGTGCTGATGGTCGGATCTTGGAGAGCTCTCTCGGTTCGAAAAATTTTCAAACGCAAAGACGCGCACTCCGATATTTTGTCACGTTTCTTTTCTGTAGCCGGTGCAAGCGCACCGCGCGTACAACAACTCGTAACCAAACCAGAAACAGAAAGGAAAAAAGGGAATATGAATTTAGCGACACTGAAAGAACTTTACGTGGAGGAACTTCGGGATTTGTACAACGCCGAGAACCAACTCATTAAAGCATTGCCGAAGATGGCGAAAGGGGCTTCATCAGACGAATTAAAGGAAGCTTTCGAAAAGCATCTCGAACAGACCAAGGCTCACGTGCAGCGGCTCGAGCAAGTCTTTGAAGAACTCGGCGAGAAGACAAAAGGCAAAACCTGCCAGGCCATGAAAGGCTTGATCGAAGAGGGATCGGAGGTCCTCAAGGCAGATGGGGAGGATTCCGTGCTCGACGCCGCCATCATTGTGGCTGCGCAGAAAGTCGAGCACTACGAGATCGCCAGCTACGGCAGTGTGCGCACCTTTGCGCAATTGCTTGGACAGGACAAATCGGCGGAGCTTCTCCAACAAACGTTGGATGAGGAATCCGAGGCAAACGAACTGCTGAACAAACTGGCCGAAGACATTGTGAACCCGGAGGCTCTGATGGAGCCGGAATTGGCGTCGGCTTCTTCGGGCCGGTAGTCGTTCACAAGTTTCGTAACCTAATTGGGAGTGCATTGCTTGCAGCTGGTGCCGCTTTGCGGCGTCGAGCGCAAGGAATGCATTAGCGCTGGGGCGGGCAGAAGACTGCCCGCCCTACCTAGCCGTGCTGCATCAGTTCATCCACGACAACACAGCGCCGGACACCGACGGAACGCCCGCGTATTGGGGAATTGAAGATGCCGACACCAAACACAAGTGGGTTAATCACTCGCAAGAAGAGCGGGTTGTCGGTGATGTTCACACTGACGGCATTGAGAGCGTTTGGAGCCTGCTTAAGCGTTCCATCATTGGCTCCTATCATAAGGTGAGTATCAAACATTTGGACGCATATCTAGACGAGTTAGAACATCGGTTTAATAATCGGAAGAACGAATACATTTTTCGGGATACTCTCACAAAGTTGGTGAATGCAGCAAAGTTGCCATACTCGGAACTTACGAAAGCGGCATAAATGATAGCACTTGGAATAGTCACTGTGCTCATTGCCATATCTGCACCATCATCAACTCCACAGCCCACCGAAATTCAAGAAAGTAGCGGCAATTAAAGCCCACCAACTAACTATCAGAACTACCATAGTTCGAGTCCATCCCCGATTGCCGAAACAAACGGCCACGAACGGCAACAAGATCACCATTCCGATGCTGGCGCTGTGGGGTGGCGTAGGCATCGCCCAGGCCGCGGCGACGCCGCTGGATACGTGGAAGCAATGGGCCACGAACGTCGACGGCATGCCGGTGGATTCCGGCCACTTCCTCACCGAGGAGAACCCGGACGTCACCGCCAAGGTGCTGCGCGAGTTTTTCCTCGCGCCTTAACGCCGCTCCCGAAAGAAGTCCTTGAGCAGCCGTGCCGACTCGCTCTCGCCGACGCCGGAATAGACGTCCGGCACGTGATGGCAGGTCGGCGAGGTGAAGAACCGCACGCCGGACTCCACCGCGCCGCCCTTGGGATCGGCCGCGCCGTAGTACAGCCGCCTTACCCTCGCAAACGAGATCGCGGCTGCGCACATCGTGCACGGCTCCAGGGTGACATAGAGGTCGCAATCGACCAGCCGCTCGCCGCCGACGACCCCGGTGGCCTGCCGGATCGCGAGGATTTCGGCATGCGCGGTCGGATCGCGGTCGGTCAATGTGCGGTTTCCGGCCGCGGCGATGACCTCGTTGTTAAGCACGATCACGCATCCGATCGGCACTTCGCCGGATTTTCCGGCGTTTTCGGCGGCTTTCAGTGCCAAATCCATGAAAGATGGTGCGGTCATGCCTCGTAACGCTCGTGAAACTCTGCTATTAGAAGCCCATTCAGCAAAAGTGGATACCGGTTTTGCGTGAGACTGCGCCTCGAGCAAAGAGCGCGCGCGTCGTCGTTATGCCAGCCTGTCCGCATCCGTCTGATTGCCATTCATCTGTACCCGAAACGAGACCATTCATGCCCCGCGATAACGATAAAAACAACGATTCCCGCGGCCGGCGTGACCGACCCTTCGGCGGCAAGGGCCGGTCCGGCGCAGCGCGAGGTCCGGAGAAAAAGTTCGCCAAGCGCGGTTTTGCGGGCAAGGATTTCGCGGGCAAGCGCGATGGCGACAAGCGCCCCTATGGCGGCAAGCCCGATGGCGCCGGATCATTTGGCAAGAAGCCCTATTCGGGCCCGCGCAAACCCTACGCCGGCAAGCGCGAAGGGCCACCGCGGCGTGACGGCGACGATGCGCCGCGCCCCTCGCGCTTCAACCGTGACGATCGTCCCCGGGAACATCGGCCTTTTGCCGATCGCCCGCCGCGGGGCGACCGCGGCGAAGCCCGCCCGGCATCTCGCTTCTCCGACAAGAAATTTGGCGACAGGAAGTTTGGGGACAAGAAATTTTCTCGCGGCGCGCCGGACCGTGGTCCGCGCAAGGATTTTGGGCCGGATCGTGGTGAGTCAAAACCGTGGCAGAAGCGCGACGCCGGCTCGCCCGATCACGTCGGTCGCAATTCGCGCCCCTCCCGCGACGGCGCAAGAAAGTTCGAAAAGCGAAGCTTTGATAAGCCTAAATTTGACAAGCCGAGTTATGACAAACCGCGGGACCACCGCGGCGGTGATGAGCGTCCGCGATTTTCCCCCTCGCGCGAGGATCGCCCCCAGGGTGATCGGCCGTTTCGCGCGCGGCCGAAGTTCGATCGTCCCCGCGAGGATCGTCCGAAATTCGAGCGTCCGCGCGAAGGCCGCAACGCCT
>Ga0137412_10004971_pt1 | contig 10630 bp, 8 predicted proteins | sample CZODoug2_1_16fun_FD_122160 | JGI IMG/M metagenome (GOLD analysis project Ga0137412, IMG submission 122160) | Vadose zone soil fungal communities from Angelo Coast Range Reserve, California, USA - CZODoug2_1_16fungal (Hybrid Assembly) | ecosystem: Environmental > Terrestrial > Soil > Vadose zone... | reverse complement strand
CAGCTCATTCCATTCAAAGCGCCGGGAATGCCGTTGCTGATCCGCAAAATAGTTCCCGCTGTTTCCAGTCGGCAGAACCGTCATCCCAAGGTCACCTTGCGGAGAGATGGTGGTTGCAATATCGCTCAAAGAAAAGGTGCTCTGCAGAAGGCCTTCTCCTATCGCTAGCCGATGCGTGATAGCTCCAGAATAGGAGCGGGTGTCATCGTTCGGAGTAACTGCTTGTGGGTTGAAGAAGTCGAGATTTGCGTATCGGATCGATTGCGGCGCTGCATGGAAGGTTGCAGTCAGGGTTTGCTTAGGCGTCAGTGTAAAGTCTGTCTGTGTGAAGGAATTAACTGACGTGATCTTGGTTTCGTTGAAGGGAAAGGATAGTGTGCGGACTGGTATCTTGTTATCGACAAACTCTAAACCTTCGGAGAAAAATGCGCGGTTCTGTACGATAGGCCCGCCAAAGGAGATTCTGGGTGTGGCTGACTTCAGGCCACGTAAATGACCGCTGCGAATTCGAAATTCAGGCAACGGATCATTGAGATCAAAATGCCATTTAGCGCCCCCTGGCCGTGTCTCCGCAGTCACCACTCCCGCAGTGAAACGACCGTATTGGGCAAGGTAGGGAGAAGTCAGAACATGGAGTGAGCCGACTACGTCGATCGGCACACTTAGTCCAAACCGTCCGGTCGCAGGATCTGAGACATCGACAGAATTGATCACAAGGGCACTGTGCATCTCTCTCGAACCTTCGATCTGAGTTTGACCATTCGGTGCACGTACGACACCCGGAACAAGTGGTAGAGCATCAGACAAAGTAAGCGGCCGGCTGGGGCTTTCGTTGGCTTCTGCGGGCTTGATTGACTCTCCTGGTGATGAACTTTGCTCTGAAATGTCTTCGGTTGTAGCTTGTACGTCTACAGTCTCATGTGCCTGCGGAACGGGTAAGATCTTGATTTCGAGGACAGACTCGGGCATGGATCGAGTGTCGAGAACCTGCTCTATCGGAATGTATCCCGTCTGATGAACGGATAGGGTAATTAGCCCCTGGCTCACTTGAGCTGAAGCACGACCATCGGCACCGGTTTTTATTCTTGCGAGCGTTTCGCCCTCTCTCATAAGAACGACTTCTACATTCGGTACTGCTCCGCCATCGGCGTCTCTAATGCTCACAGTGAGAGGTCCATCCTTGGATTCCTGATATCCCTGCAAGTATGGGCAAAAGAGGCCGACGAGTGCGAACGCGAGCAGCGCGACTCGACGAACCCAGGCACCGACGCACACTGATTGGATCGGTTCTCGCTGCTCCTTATCGGGTCTGGGCCAGAGTCTCATGGAGTTGCCTATTCCTGTGGCCGCTAGGTGCATCTGTTTCGTGGTGCCCTGTCGTGCCACCATAAGAGCCTGGCAACTCACCGCTTCACGAGGGTGTTTCATTCGTCACTTAGATTGCTGGAGAGAAAACAGCAATTCTGGGATGCACAAGAAGGCTCGCGTAGCCCACGAAGACCTTATGCGAGATAGGGTCCACCGTAAGGGTATGAGCTCCATAGTGGGTATGTATCTCGTCTAATACTCGATATGCGTTAGGTCCGTCTTGCTGGATCACAGTCAATCTTCCAGCCTTTCCTGCAGAGTAGATTCGGTGAAGCATTGGGTCGAACGCGACCGAATCAGGGCCACCGCCGATTTTGAGCGACGTGATGACGCGATGTGTCTCCAGATCAAACACCACTAGTTCGGCATTCCCGGAACAGACCGTAAAAAGCCGTCGCTGTTCGGAATCAATGGCCATCCCGGATGGTCCATTGCAAGGAGCGAGAGACCATTGACCTGTGATCGATCGCTTGCCAAGATCGATCGCAGCTATCGAGTTGATGTCCTCAAGATTCTGATAGAGCAATCCAGTCTGTGGATCCAGTGCGGGAAATTCGGGCTTACCAGGAAGCTGGATGGCTCCGACAATCGTTCGCTTTACAGGATCAATCAGAGTCGCTAACTTTGCGTCTCCATTTGCGACGTACACGAGTTTCGCTGACGGAACATAGAGTATCGCGTCCGCATCATCCGCAACGGGTATGCTTCCAAGTAACTGAAGAGATTTCGGATCGAAGACGTGCACCATATTCTCTTCGCTTCGCGTAACGAAGGCAACATTTGCTTCGGGCAATAGTGCAACGCCGTGAGCGGCACCGGCTCCAGGCATCTCTGATACTGAGCTAACGGACAAGTGGTTCAGATCTAAATCGACCTTGAATAAGGAACCCGACGACTCACTTGTAACGAACAACGTGCTGCCGTTTAGTGTTAAGTAGTCGAGAACGTTGAGCAGTCCGCCCTTGGGAAGCTCAATATATCCCTCGAATGTCATGAAGTTAGATTTGCTTGGTGTGCCTGGATAAGCAAGATAGGCGAGCACCACCCCCAGAAAACCTATCAACACAATTACAAAAATCAACATGATCTTGAGTACATTTTTCATGACATGTTTTCTTTCATCTCTCATATCAAGGGTGGAAGCATTGCGCTTCATAGTTTCCTCCATGATTTTTATTGTCATGGGCACGCCTGGGCGGTGCTGTCAGGAAAGCTCTGTAAAGTGTCAGGATTTGTAAGTTTGCTTAGCGTCACTCGGGTGACAGGCCAGTGAAGAGCGTCAGGGGTATCATGAAGAAGAGTCGCTTCCTTGGCTCGTGGAGAGACAGACTTTGCTCAGCTCAAATGGAGTGACACAGCGAGCCAGCCCACGTCTTCTGGTAGTGGACGACGACCGTGACTTGTGCCATCTGGTGATGCAATACCTGGAACCGGAGGGCTTCACTCTTTCGATTGTTCATACTGGAGGCGAGGGAGTAAGAGCTGCAGTCGAAGGTAATCACGAGCTGATCGTGCTGGACGTCATGTTGCCCGACATAAAGGGTTTTGATGTTCTAAAAAAAATCAGAATGCAGGTGCGAACGCCAGTTCTGATGCTTACTGCCAAAGGGGACGAATTCGATCGTATCCTGGGCCTTGAACTCGGTGCGGACGACTATTTGCCTAAGCCGTTCAGTCCTCGCGAATTGATTGCCCGAATCTCGGCCATACTCCGCAGATCCGGTTGGCAATCCGAAAGCAATACCGCATCGCGTCCCCCTGTTATTTATTCCGGGAATATTGAGCTCGATTTGGCAGCGCGCACAGCGTCGAAGGCAGGTGAGCTTTTGAGGTTGACCTCTGCGGAGTTCGATCTATTGCGCGCATTTCTCGAAGAGCCAGGAAAGGTTCTGACTCGCGAAGCGCTTGTTGAGAATGTTCTTGACCGAAAGTTCTCCCCTTTCGATCGAAGTATTGATCTCCACATCAGCAACCTTCGCCGCAAGCTTGGCCCGCAGAATGATGGTGCCGAGAGAATCCGTAGCGTGCGTGGAGTTGGCTATCTTTATGCGTGGCCAATACAAGCCTAGGTTGCCCTGTCTTTGTCATTGAGGTTATGGCTTTCCGTTGCCTGGTACGTTCGTCGTAAGGCGCTTTGAGAAGAACTCACGGATGACAGTTCCACCCGCCCTTCCCGCAATGCCGATAGCAGCGTTGGTGAAGACCAGATTAATCCCTCGATCCGCATGAGGATAGTACGCGTTGGATAGAGCTCCCGAGCAAATAGCGGCCAGAAAATAGGAATAGTTCGGCATCGGCTTTCCTGTATCGCTGCGCGCGATCACTGAATAGCTCAAGGCATGCACGAGGCGCGACTTGTTAGATCCGGTCCCCTGGTAGAAGTAGCGTGGGTCCTGATGGAAGAGCGAGGGAAAGACCGCGTGGCTGAGGAAGTCACTGCTTCGTCCATCGCCGAACTGTGCGGCAAAACGTTTGCCGTATCCCGCCGCACCTTGCCCATAGCCGGCATAGGTGTTATTCGCCTGCTCGATGCCAGCAGCGAGACCGACCCCGAGCAAGGAAATGGGATCAAAGGTGTCGCGTGAAGCAAGCGAGAACTTTTGTTTCGTTGTCATCGGAGCCGCGTTATAGACATAACTTATGTAAAAGTTCGGGATGACCCCAAGCACACGTTGCTTCTCTTCCGCTTTTATCTGCTCAGCGGCAATCACTTCGGTGGGACGGACGGTTACCTCTGTACTTGTTGTCGCAACCGATAATGCGATGTTAAGAATCTCGTAGGACTGCTGTGCCGTGACAACAAACTCCTTAGATGTGAACGGGGCAAATCCCTGGGCGTTGACGATTACAAGATAACTCCCCGCAGGGAGCTTGGTAAAAGCAAATTCACCGCTCCCCCCTGCCTTTTGACTACGCAATTGTATTCCGTCCCTATGGGTCAAACTGACTTGTGCATCGGAGATGGCGGCTCCACTTCCGTCCAGCACAGTGCCTGAGACGGTGGCTGACCCTTCTGCATAGGATGTCTGCTCATCCGAATCCTGCGGGCCTAACTGCGGTTGAGGTGCGTCCGGGAGGGAGCTGCTGCTAATCCCTAACGCGGCAGTCTGTTGTTGCGCAGATGTAGTAGCGGTAATTAGGCATAGAAAAAGGGGGGTGCAGGCAAGGACGGCATGTGGCCTGGGCCACATGTCCCTTCTTAAAGCGCGCTTCCAGACCGGAGAGGTAGAGACAGTGCGAGCCGTAATCAGGCCAAAAATGGTGAGGCTACAAGTGAGCTGTTGCATAGTGATCTACCCTCAAAGGACTTCTTTTAAAAACGGCACCCGAAGGTGGTCGAAGAAAACTAAGACATACAAAGAGAAAATCGACAAACTAACAGATTCGAATCCCCATTTATTTTTTTGCTGACAACTTCTTAGGGTGAGGGCTACGAAAATTGGTATGGTTACTGCATTCCGCCACGAGTGGCCTTTCCATGGATCTCAGCAGTCTTGACACCTTTTTTGAAGCTCAATGACATCGAGCAACATAGTGTCGCCGATGAGATGACCCGTAGCATTGAAGTGTGTCTTATCGTGAACGAACGAGAAGGTGAGAGTATCTCCTGCAAGCTTTCCATCTTTGAGCTTTGACGTAGTGCCCTTCTCCGACATCCACTGGCCAGTGGTGGAATCCCCCCTCTGACCGAGCGTCAACAGCGCTGTTTCGGATTTTCCCTTAAATACCACCAACCACTGTCCAGTGACGCCCGCGCTTAGACCATAAAGTGGTGTCATCGATAGCATCATCAGTACACCGGACGATGCTGCAACCACAAAGCTTTTCTTCATCTATCTTCCTCTTACCAAAAACTGACCCGTGAGGGCCTGTCCTCTCTGAAACGTATAGAGTTCCAGTAGGACGAACATCGTTATTCGAAAGGTAGCCGGTCGAGAGATGGCTTGCCGTCAGGAAACGTGAGGCATCTGTAAGGATTTGTATAGATTTGGCAAAGAGGCTGTTCCAGAGCAGGTTTGTACCGTATACATCTTAAGGACCGGCGATCGGAAAGGAGAACACTTGCCTCTCAATCTTCAAGCCAGGCTACTCAAGGCGAGAGCCAGAGTACCCATATACCGACTCTTCCTGACAATCTTTCTTTGGTTTTGGCTGACTGCCTGGGGCATTCTAGCCATTGTGTTTCTCGGCAATCGCCTGACTGGCACGAGGCAGGTCTCGGCTCCCAATATGTATGCGACCGTCGCACCTATCCTGGCGGCAGAGGCTGCTAAGACATATGAATCAGGTGGCCCTCAGGCGTTTGCTCGCTTTTCTCAAAGCAGTGTTGACGATCACGAGCATCAACTCTTCTTGCTCGACGGATTCTACAAAGACGTGCTATCGCGGCCTCTAACAAACGACGGCCTTCGAGCTGCGCACGCAGCAAAGAATGGCCAACTTGTCGTACTCCGAGCTCATATCGCAGCCTACAAGTTTGTCTCTCCCTCAGGGCATCCTTACATACTGCTGCTCTACCTGAAGTCGGGTTTGCGCGAGATTGGAGATGCATTGCTGGGCGAGGGACTTCCATATACCACCTCTCTGATCCTTTTGGTTACCCTGCTCTGCTTTGCGCTTGCGCATCATATTGCATCACCGATCCACAGTATTCAAACGACAGCTAGGCGGGTCGCGGAAGGAGATCTCAAAGCACGGGTGCCGGCTTCGGTATCCCGGCGCTTTGACGAGTTGTCATTTCTAGCAAAAGACTTTGACTCGATGGTCAGCCGTCTTGGGTTATTGATTCAAACGCAAAAGAATCTTTTAAATTCGGTATCTCATGAACTGCGCTCTCCTCTAGCTCGCATCAATCTCTCTGTAGCTCTTTTGAAGAGACGGCGCGCTGTAGATGATGACGACATATTTCAACGACTGGATCGGGACGTCGCAAGGATAGATCTATTGATGGGGCAGCTTTTGACTCTCTCGCGTCTTGAAGCAGGGCTTTCGTCTGGAGAAAGAGAAGACGTGGACCTTGTTCAGCTTATGGAGGAGGTTGCGGCCGACTGCAACTTCGAAGCACAAGCATCAGGCAAGTCTGTGACTCTTTATTCAAGCGGCTCCGTCATTCTTGGACATGCCGATCCATACGCCCTTCGAAGCGCTTGTGAGAACATCATTCGCAACGCGGTCCGCTTCACACCGCCAGGGAGCGATGTCGAGGTCGTTTTGGAAGTTGATCGGAGCGCACCGGAACCTCTCGTAGCTGTCATCGTCCGAGATCATGGCTCTGGAGTACCGGAAGATTCTCTTCAGGCAATCTTTCAGCCCTTCTATCGGATATGTGGAGATGCGGAAGGAATGGAAGGGGCTGGACTCGGTCTAGCGATTGCTTCGGAAGCGATTCGCTTGCATCGAGGTACGGTCAAAGCAGCGAATCTTCAGCCCACAGGTCTTGCAATTACAATTCGATTGCCGATCACTTCCGAGACAGCACTCGTAGCCCGGGCATAAGAGCGCGACCTAAGCGCTTCTACCATTCTGTCGCTCCCGCCTCGGCTTTAACAAAGTCTAGAAGTATGCCAACCCGGGGCCGATTGGTCTCGGTGTATACCCTATCGGGTCCAGAGTTGGTACCCGATCTGGACCAAAGTGAGTACCAGGTTCGGTACCCATTCGAGACCTGAATCGGTACCTCAGTTGGACGGAGTTAGGTCCCAGCATAGGCTGCAATCGTGGCCAGAGAGGAAACAACGGTGAGTAAATTCAAGATCGAACACGGAGCAAGCAAGATCAATCTCGTTCAGCTCAAGACCAATATTGAGGACACCATCGGGAGGACATCGACTCATGGCCGCATGGTCGGAGCCTGATTACATACCCTCCTGCAGATCCTGACCTTACTTCTACGGACTCAGCTCAGTGAACAACGTCAACTGAAGACCCGCTGGGCCCTCCAGGCGTGCGTTCAGAGAGTTCCACGGCGTCCTTCTAGCCTCAGCGAGCACTCGCGCTCCGGCTGCCTGAAGAATCTGGGTTACACCAGATGAATCGTCGACCTTGAATGCAACGCGAATGTGTCCTGCGACACGTTGTCCAACCTCGACTTCATCAATGAACTCGGCATGACGCGAGTCAGCCAGTTCGAGTGTCGCTTTGCCTGCTTCGAGGATCGTGACATGTCCCCCTTCGGACTCGAACGCTGCCAGCTCTTTCAAGCCTAAGACATCTCGGTAGAACTGGAGCGCCTTCTCATAGTCTTTCGCTGTCACAACCAGCCTCAGCTCGTGAACCTTTCTTTCCATAATCGCTCCATGAAGAATCAGGTTGCCACCAACACGTTTCGATAGATTGTAACCATTCAATGCAGCACAGAGAAAATGATCTTAAGTCGCTGGGAGTTGCAGGCAAAGGCGGAACGGTGGCGGGAACAGATCAGAATGAGCAGGAAAAGTGTAGCAAGGCCAGAAACTTCAAGGGCTCAGAGGACGATTTAGGATTCTCCCAAGATGAAGCGGCTTCGTTTTCGGAGAGCTCATAGAGAGAGGGCATAGCTCCGATGACCGAACGGTAACGGAAATGTCGCATTTCTGGAAACTATGGATGAAGTTGCCGCGATCTCCCGTGTTTCGGACACTTCGATAGCGGGAGAACGAGTCGCCAACGGTCAGATTATTTCCAGTTGATCGACAATCCTCTCCGAACTCCCGATTCGCTCACGCCGAATTCTCTCCCGCGGAGCTCCGCTTGGGCAGACGGGCGGCCCTCACCTTCCCGCCCTTGATCCGATGTCTATTCAATTCGGCTTCATGGTAGCGGAAATTGTCGGATTGGTAAGGTGCTCCTTTGTGACTGTTCTCACATTTCTTCGGTCCAGTGCAGCAGCTAGTTGAAGTACTGCCCTCCGAATCTCAGTTTCGTTAAAGGCGCCAAACCCCATGAGCACTCCCTTAGGGTCAGGCAGCTTCAACACATATCGATCCAGCGCGACGACATCAATACCGCGGATCGCTGCCGCCTTCTCGGCTTGCCGGGAACCCATGCCATTCTCCAGAAATCCCACAGTGTAGAGTCCTGCCCTGACATCGGAAATCCTGAGGAGACCTCTCAGATATTGATGGCTAGCGTCCATGAGAGCCGCAAGTCGGCTGGAATATAAGTTGCGCATCCGCCGTAGATGGCGTCCTAAATGTCCATCTGCGATGAAATCGCACAGCACCGCCTGATCGAGGCTTAGGTTGCGGAAATCGGTTCGATAGCGGAAAGCCATGAACAAGTCCATCAATGAGGAAGGCAAAACCAGGTAACCAATCCGTAACGATGGGAACAATAGCTTGGTAAAGGTTCCGACGAGGATCACGTTGGAATTCCGGTCGAGGCTTTGCAGCGCAGGTACCGGGCTCCCTTCGAACCGGTATTCACTGTCGTAATCATCTTCGATGACGAACGCTCCGGCACGCGAGGCCCATTTGAGAAGTGCTATTCGCCGCTGCAGTGACATTGTCATCCCAAGCGGAAACTGGTGGGCTGGTGTGACGTACGCTCCCCTGGCATGGGGGCATAACCTCAGGCCGGCCTCGACATTCAGGCCTTGTTCATCTACAGGTACAGGGATGATCTTGGCTCCGACGCTGCTGAACGCGATTTCGGCTCCGAAGTAACCCGGATCTTCCATCCATACAGGCTCATCCTTCTTTAGAACAAGGCGCGCCAGCAGGTCCAGAGCCTGCTGCGCTCCTGACACCACAATGACCTGATCAGCACTACAGCGCGCGCCCCGTGACACAGCCAGGTAATGTGCAATCGCCTCGCGTAATGGCCGATATCCACGTCCGTCATCTTTTGTCCGAAGCCAGGAAGGAAAAGTGCGCGCGCGCCTTGCTGCAATACTTCCCCATAATTTGGCTGGAAATTCAGCTATGGCCGGAGCTCCCATTTGAAAAGGGCGAACCTTTCTGAAGCAATGATGTCAACCCACGCTTTCGGCCGCTTGTAAGCAGCAGCCAAGCGGCGGACGTAAGCAGGAGGTGTCCTCTGTATGGTTCCACCCGCATTGACTGCAGCCAATCGATTCACCCGCGTACCTGATCCGACTTTGCAGGATACGTAGCCCTCCGATTGCAGGCGCTCGAATACGCTGACAACCGTTCCCCGGGAGAGCCCATGCTGGATGGCAAAGTCCCTCGATGCAGGCAATCTGGTTTCAGGTGCCAGTCGACCCTGAAGAATAGCGCTACGCAGTTCTCCGTAGAGCCAACTCGTTAGAGTCTGATTGTGCGAACGCGCGCGCAGCGTAAGTTCATAGGAGCTGATGGCTTTAGGCAAGCGATTCTCACTTGGTACAGGCGACTTACCGCAAAATGGATCTGTACATTGTACCAACGCATGGTTAATATCAGGCCTCTGAGTGAGGTGCACCCTGCATGAATGAACTTGCTGAATCTGCAAACCCCGATCGCCTTGCTGTCATGAGAATCGGAGTTTCTCTGCTTGGCCTGGCGACGATTTTTGCCGGCATATTAGATTTGATTTGGGGCGATTTTGATCCCGGCCACCAACCGATTGGAGCTCTGGGAGTCTATATTCTAGGTCGCGCGATCTTCGCTTATAACACGGGCGTCTGGATGATTCTTGCGGGCTCGGCTATCTTCTGTCGGCGAATGGTCCGGATTGGTGCGTGGGCCATGGCGATCATCTATTTCATCTTTGGCATGTTCTTGTTGCCGCGCTTCTACACAATGCCTCACAGATATGGCTTTCACGTCACGCTGATCCTGGGTGTGTTCGGAGAAATGTTGCAGCAGTTCATTGTGGTAGCTGGGTGCGTGGTTCTTTACGCGTCCTTTGCATCGCCTGCTTCACGCTGGACCGAAAAGGCACCGCTCGTCGCCCGCTGGACTTTTGGACTGAGCGGAGTCCTCTTCGGCCTGGCACACTTCACCAATCCGAAAGGCCCTGTACATATGATTCCGCAATGGATGCCCTTCGGCGCACCCTTCTGGATACTGATCAGCGGAATTGGCTTCATGCTGGCTGGTCTTGCGATCCTCAGCGGAATTCTGAACGTACTGGCCGCCCGTCTGCTCGTGCTGATGCTGCTGTTCTTCGAGGTTGCATTGGTGCCGATCATATTGGGGTACCCCCACCTGCATCAGGCCTGGGGAGCCAGCGCGTACAACCTCGCTGTGGCGGGAGCGGTGTGGATATTCGCCGCCTCGATTACAAACCGACATGCAAGAGGACACGCAATCCAATCCGCATCAGAATTAACTTGACCGCA